>Ga0207705_10004630_pt1 | contig 10377 bp, 8 predicted proteins | sample KBSC13metaG_FD_184314 | JGI IMG/M metagenome (GOLD analysis project Ga0207705, IMG submission 184314) | Corn rhizosphere microbial communities from Kellogg Biological Station, Michigan, USA - KBS C1-3 metaG (SPAdes) (version 2) | ecosystem: Host-associated > Plants > Roots > Rhizosphere > Soil ...
CGCCGGACCGGCTCGCAGATCGGGATTACGAATCCGTAAGTCCCGCCTACCGGTTGGGCCATCTCGCGGCGCGCAATCCGGACTATCGTGGCCGTCCGTTCGACGACATCGAGGACGAGCTTCGCCGCGGCTGGGACGGTGGCGCGAGACAGACGTACGGCGAATGGAATACCGTACGCGGTTATGTCAGGGACGCGTACGATCGTAGCGCAAGCGCGAGCGAGCAGCAGCGTCTTCGCGACGAAGCAAACAATGCAGCAAACGAAGCCGACAGACGCCTGGAAGAGTCAGGCGACATGAACATCTTCTAGAGCGGAGTATACGAAGGCCAGGAACATTTCGTCATTCCCGCGAAAGCCGCCCCTCGACTCGTCATTCCCGCGAAAGCCCCCGGGCTCGTCATTCCCGCGAAAGCGGGAATCCATTTGTTGCCGATCCGCTTTCTGCTGTCATCGCATCCGGAGATCGATAACATGGGTCCCCGCTTTCGCGGGAATGACAATCGCTGTCAGTCCTCTATCTCGCCGCCGCCCTCGGCCCATCCGCGGAATCCGCCCTTGAGCGACGTGACATGCTGATATCCCATTTGCTGCAGCGTATCGGCGGCGAGCGCGGAACGTGATCCGCCGGCACAGTACACGACGATGTTCTTGTCGCGATCGAGAACGCCTTCGATCTTCCCTTCGAGCTGACCGCGCGGAACATGAATCGCGCCGGGTACGTGCCCCAGATTCCACTCGTTCGGCTCGCGCACGTCCAGGAAGAAGGTGCCCGGCTTCTGCCTCTCCATGATCGCGTTCGCCGCATCGATTTCCTTTATTCGCGTCTTTGCTTCTGCAACGAGATCATTTCCGCTTTTCGTCATGACTGTTCCACGTGGAGGGTTAGTGAATCCGTGTCGAGCGTCGCGATTGCACCGAGCGGGATCGTCCACTGATCGTCGACATGTCCCATCGGTATTCCAGCGATGCACGGAATGTTCAAAGTGCCTGCAAATTCAGCGAGCACGTCATCGAGCGTACGTGACTGACGCGTGTCACCGGGTGATTCGTCCGCATCACAGGACGTGCAGTATCCAAATGCGATTCCAGCAAGCCCGGACAGCTCGCCCGCGAGCGAAAGCTGCGTGAGCATGCGGTCGACGCGGTACAGCCCTTCGTTGGTGTCTTCGATTACCAGAATCGCACCATCGAGATCCGGGAAATATGGCGTACCGGCGAGCGAGGATACCAGAGAAAGATTTCCACCCGCAAGTCTTCCGCGTGCGCGACCGGCGCGAATCACGCGGGCGCCAGGCGCGGCGCCACACGGATCTTCACCCTGAACCAGTGCGCGCTCGAATGACGTGCGCGCAAATGGCGTGAGCGGCGTGCGCGCGTTGGGTGAATGATAAGTGACGATCTCGCACGCACGACCCATCGCTGCGTGCAACCCGGAGATATCGGAATATCCCATGACCGGCTTGGGATGTCTGCGCACCGCGTCATAGTCGAGATGCTCCAGGATGCGCATCACTCCGTAACCACCCCGCAGACACCAGATTGCGTCGATGGAATCATCGCGCAACGCAGCGTTCATGTCCGCAATGCGGTCTGCGTCCTTCGCAGCAAAATAGCTGTAGCGCGCAAGAACGTGCTCACCAACTGTCGTTTCCCAGCCGAACGAGCGCGCAGTCTCGAGAGCTGTCTCCACATCGCCACGATCCTTCAATGGACCGGATGGTGCAACGAACGCTACCCTGGCGCCAGCGCCTGTCGTTTGAACGTGTGAAAAGCCGCGAATTGGCATGTGAATATTTGAGTGCGAGTTGGCGAACACCCGACGTTACAAGAGTAATCTGGCACATGCGTTGCCGGTCTTCACAGCAAAGGAAAAACAACTTCTCGGTATCACGGAGGAATCTTTTATGGCCGGCAGAGATAGACATGATAATAATCCGAACGACTCGAACAACAGTTCTCGCAAATCAAAACCAAAGGTCAGCTCGAACGGCGGAATGAACGCCTCGACTGGTTCGACGCAGGACAGACAGTCAAGCATGGGCGGTTCGCAGGGAACCATGGACGAGGCTCGCGAGCGGGACCGCGACCAGGCGCGTAGAGGCGCATCCTCCAGCAGCTCGCGTGACGAGGGTGGATACGGCGCCGATTCAGGGTATAGCGACGCATCATCACGAAGCTCCGGCAGGCAGGGGCAGAACGACGAGAACGCCCGTCGGGCGAGTGGTCCCTCCAGCAGTGCTCCACATGATGCATCCGCCACGCGGTCGTCGAGTGACAGCAGTGCTTCAGGCACGCGTGACTCCGGAAACGATGCGTCACGGCGCAGCACGGGCGGCTCTGGCAGCGGCCGGACCTGATTATCCAGCTGTCGAAATCCACGAGAGGCGCGCCGACACCGGCGCGCCTCTCGTGCGTTCAGGGGCGGAATGCGAATACCTTTCGCCCATGCCGGCAATGAACCATTCCTTCGCGGCCAGCATCGCCGCGACGATCCCGTGGATCCTCACGCCGATAATCGCCTCTCTGCGCATGGCGCGCTCCAAGTCTCTCGACACCGAATCGGCGCAGCCACCAGCCGATCCGCCGCGCGTTACGGTAATAGTTCCCGCGCGCAACGAGTCTCGAAACATCGCTGCGTGCCTCCACTCGATCCTCGCCTCGTCATACCCACGGCTGGAAGTAATTGCAGTGAACGATCACTCGACCGACGACACTGAGGCGATCGCACACGCCATCGCGTCGGCCGATCCGCGCCTCACAGTTCTGAATAATCCCGATCTGCCGGCGGACTGGTTCGGCAAGCAATGGGCCTGCCAGACCGGCGCCGACGCGGCATCAGGCGAGATACTCGTCTTCATGGACGCCGACGCGCGTGCCGCGCCCGACCTGATCGTACGATCCGTGAACGGCATGCTCCGAACCCACGCAGATTTCTATTCCGTGCTGGGGCGCCAGGAAATGGTCACCTTCTGGGAGCGTCTGCTTCAGATGCAGGTCTTCACCGTACTGGTAACCCGGTTCGGCGGGACCGAGATCGTCAACCGCTCCGGGAACGCATCCGCGAAGATCGCGAACGGCCAGTATCTCATGGTGCGCCGCGCAACCTACGACGAATCTGGCGGACATGGACTCGTGCGCGGATACGTCGCCGAGGACCTGATGCTCGCCCAGCGCTACTTCGAGCTGGGGAAAAAAACGGTGCTGGTCGAGGGTATCGATCAGCTGTCGACGCGCATGTACACATCGCTCGCGGAGCTGATGGGCGGTTGGCGCAAGAATCTCTTTGCTGGCGGCCGTCATTCCATGCCGTTCGGGGGCCGAACTGCCTGGCTCGCGCCACTGTTGCTACCGCTCCCATTCGTCATGCAGCTGGCGCCCCCTCTCCTGCTTGTCGTCGCCATCGCGTTCCGAATTCCGGCGCTCGAGCTGTGGGGCGCCATTGCGACAGCTGTCACGCTGCTCACATGGCTCGCCTACTATCGCCTCGCCCGCGTACCGATGCGGTACGCGCTGCTCTTTCCCCTGGGCGCAGGAGTGACTCTCTACATCACGCTTTCTGCGGTATTACGCGGCAGTCGCGTCGAGTGGAAGGGACGCGAGTACCAGAGCGTACATCCAGCGAACCCCTGACGCGTACCGTCTACTTGCCGCGCTGACCCGACTTGGCCGAGGTAGCCTGCGGCTTGGGACGGGGAGCCGAAACATTGACCGTCCGCGATTTGGCCTGTGGAGCTGCGTTGGGAATCCCTCCCGCCTTTGGGCGCGATGGCTTGCGTGAGAAATCAGGAATCTCGCGTGTCGATTTCTTTTTCATATAGCCCCCAGAGTGTGATGGCTCGGCTTCCGGCGACCGGACGCCGAACATCTCCGCCTTCTCCCGAAACGTAAACGTCTTGCCACACTGGGTGCAGACGTAGCTTCCCGTGCGCTTCCCCAGATCGTACTCCTTCGCCAGCGCAGGATGCTTGCAGGGTCTGTCGCCCCATTCCTGTTTGATCGCCGCTGCCCGCTTTTTCTGCATGAATGTAAGATAAGCAGCGATAGCCGCCCCGCGGACCGCTCGACGGGCCGCTCAGCGCGCTCCCTTGTCGATCACGATCAGCTTCGCGTCGTCCGTCGCGATCTTGCGCATCCACGCGAGCATGGCCTTGAGTTGATCCGGAGCATAGTCGCCCCCTGCACCGGTGATCGTTCGCTTCAGCACCAGCTCGCGTCCTGACTGTGTGTACTCGCTGTGGTACTTGCCGAACTCGCTCGACGCATCCACATCGGCCGGTAGTTGAGCGTGCCATCCTTCCGGCATCGTGAGGCGGAATTCCATCGTCGTCACGCCGTACCCGAAGATCTTGTCTGCCGCAATCGGAAACAGCCTCGGGCCGGCTGTTTCTATTTCCTGCGCCGCGGCGGAAAAGCCGCTCATCGTGCCGAACGGATTGGTGAGAATCGCGTTGGTCCCTGCCATCGATGCAGCTCGCCCGTTCTTGACGATCACCGACATCCTCGGTTTCGCCGCAAGATCCTTCCCCGCGAACCCGGTGAGACTGTCGCCCTGGGCCCCCTCGAAAATGTTACCCGCAATGGCGTTGGCGGCCTTGGCCCGTTGAACGGAATCCAGCGGGTTCTCGAAAGCGTTCCGCAACGAATACTGACGCGCGCCGAGTCCGCTCTCTTCGTACTTCCCGGTGAACTGCCCGTCGACTGAAAGCGTACCGACGATGCGGCGCGAACCGGAGTTATCCGCAATGTGCGCCTTCGGGAACGTCATCTCCTCGATGTTCCCATCCGGGTGAACGATCATTCCGAATGCTCCCTGATAATCGAAGGGCAATTCACCGAGCGGCGTGAGCGATGCGGTGAGATCGGCAAATTCGTATGTGTTCGCGCCAGGCCGTTTGAACGCCGCGATTACGTGGTCGAGCTGCGCGATGGATGGCATGCTTCGCTGCACGCCTCCACCCGAATTCAGAATTACAGGATACGCTGTAATCCCCAATCGCTTGAGCGCGACGATGAACAGCGTAGCCTTGTCCTTGCAATCTCCGAATCCGGTGCGAACCACCTCGTCGGGCGACCTCGGCTGGTAGCCGCCCAATCCAAGCGCGATGCTGACGTACCGAATGTCCTGCGCCACCCAGCGATGCACCGCACGGATGGAATCATCCAGCGTCCGTGCGCCTTTGACAGCCTGCGTGATGGCGGAATCGACGGCGGGCGAGGTCACGTATCGGTTGCGCGCATTTCCAGCGTACCATTTGCCAATAGCCGCCCATGTGATCGGCGATGATACCATGACGGACATGTACACGCCGTTCGAATCCGATTCGAATGCTTCGGACTTGATGCTCTTGATGTTGCTGGTCGCCCACGTATAGACGTGGCGTCCGTTTGCCGACTTCTCCGTGCGTGCGAAGTTGAGATTTTCCTCGCGGATGCGCGGCGTCAAGCCGGCGGGGACATCGACCACGTAACGCGAGCGCATCACCTGCGGTCCGCTGCTCACGTTCCACGAGTCGAAGAAGTCACCGGGTAGAAATGGCTTCAACTCCGTCGTCGTGTAGCTCAGATCGACGAGCGTGCCGGGTGCTACACCCGTAAGCGATACTCGTACGACTTTCTGATCCGAATAGGTCGGATCACCGAACTGCGCTGGCACGTCCGACTCCTGCACCTGCGACGGTGCCGCGCTCACGACCGTGCCGTCCGGCTTGACCACGCGAATCCAGTTCAGGGTGAATCGCTGATGCTTGGGTGCATAGGAAAACTGCTGCTCTCTGTACCGATCGACGGCTTCGGGACGCAATATCTCGATGATCTGCCGATATGTCGATTCCTCGCGCCCGTCGGCCTCGATGTGCAGGACTCCGTCGTCCAGAAGCAGAACTCCTGATTCTTCAGGAAATTGTTCCGGCTTGACCGCAAGCCGGTAGATCGTGTCCGCATTGACCGACGGGTCTCCGGCTGGCGTGATGTGGGGAGCCTGCGCCAGTGCAGGCGATGATACGAGAGTGAGTGAAATCGCGGCAGTCAGCGTGCGAAAGAGCAAACGGAAGCGCAAGAGGTTCTCCGGGCGTCGCGCACGTGGGTAGCTCATCGCGCTCACGACGCACAATTGAGTGATGATGATACTGAACTGGCCGATTACGTGCCGCTTCCGGCATGTTTCGTCGCTCGCAGCTCCATGCCGCGCGCGATGACGTATGCAATCAGCAGGAACACGAACGCGACGAGCAACATCCATGCAGTGCTCTGCAGCGTTTCGATCACGGTGCGGTACACTTCCAGCGTCCAGCGCTCGGGTGTGAGTACCAGGGGTGGTGCCTTCGGATCTGCCGGATTCACGTATTGCTCGAGCGAGAAGATTCTCACTCCGCCGGATATTCCCACAACGTACAGCGCGAATATCATGTACCGATGCCATGCGCCCGCGAGGTCAGGTGCCACGACACGATCGAGTATCCGCCGGATCGATCCGCTGAATATGAAGGCGACGATGGCCGACACCACGAGCGCTACGGCGAACGTAACCACGAGCAGCGCTAGAAACACTGGCTCACCCTGATTGTGTCAGACATGCCGAATTCTCCGTTTGCATGCGTGAGCTTGCGGACCTCGTATTTAAATGTCGGACGCAATGACTCCCGCCGCCAGTTCCCGGCGTGAGTCGCGGCCGCTCTCGCAACCCTGCCGCCCCGCAAATTGCCGCGTGGCGTCACGCGACCAATCAGAGCAGCGGCAGGCTACGCACCCGGTAGATATTTGATCGCGCCCGTCTGGAGCTGCTCGGCCCCGCCATACCGGCGCCACGTACTGTGGCTGCGTGGACTCTCTTACTCATGCCGCGCGGATCATCGACGCTACCGCTCACGAGGGTGGCATGGACGCGCTCCTCGCGACGCTGGGCTTCACCGAGCGGTCACATCCGCTCGATGCTGCGTCGCGAGATCGGCTCGGACTTCCCACCGCAATACTCTCAGCCCGCATAAGCTCTGGCGAGGGATCGTTGCGCGCCCTGAGCGCGGAGATCGAACACGTTGCGAGCGTGCGGGAAGTAATAGCCGTGATAGCGCGCCAGCTCACGATGCAGGCGCCACATCTCCTCTGGCTCGTCGTCGTGGGTCAGCGCGACGGATCGACATTGGGCATCGCGACTTGGCGCCGCGTTCGCTCCACCCCGCAGATCGCCGCATTGATTTCCGAGCGCGGCAACGTCGTGGACAGTGACGCGGAGACATTGTGCGCATTGTCGGCGGCAACCGCTGCTTACGGCGATGAGATGCGTCACATGCGCTGGCTCGACGTACTCGGTCGTGATGCAGTCACGCGCCGGTTCTTTCATGCTCTTGCGCATACAATCGATTCGCTCTCCGATTCCCTCCCATCACAAGTACCCGCCGCAGACGCGCGCGAGATCGCGATCCTCACGACGAGCCGCCTTCTCTTCCTTTCCTTTCTCGAAGCCAAGGGTTGGCTCAACAGCGACTTCGGCTTTCTTGCCAACGGATTCACCGAGTGTATCGCGAGCGGAGGCGCGTATCAGCGCCGCGTACTCGAGCCGCTCTTTTTTGGAACGCTGAACACGCGGGTCTCCGAACGCGCACCGCGATCCCGGGCGTTCGGACGCGTCCCGTTCCTCAACGGCGGACTCTTCTCGCGCACGACGGTCGAGCGCATCCACCGCCACTCGCGATTCTCCGACGACGCGCTCGGCGCTCTCTTCGGCGACGTCCTCGTTCGCTTTCGCTTCACCGCGCGCGAAGACGCAACCACCTGGTCCCAGGCCGCCATCGATCCCGAGATGCTCGGCAAGGTCTTTGAATCGCTGATGGAATCCGGCGACCGCAAACGCGGAGGAGTGTTCTACACTCCACAGCGCTTTGTAGAGAAGCTCACAACTCTCGCATTCCGGGCCGCGCTCGAACGCACCGGCATGACGCGCAGACAGGCCGAGCTGCTGCTCGATGACCAGACGCCCAGAACGAGCCCGAATCCACACCTTCTGGAAGGCGTGAAGCGGCTGCGAATTCTCGACCCCGCCTGCGGATCCGGCGCATTCCTCGTCTATGCACTCGAACGCATGGCACGCCTGCGGATCGCGCTCGGGGATACGGACTCGCCCAGCAATGTGCGACGCTCGGTGCTCCGGCAATCGATTTTCGGTGTCGATACCAGTCCGACAGCAGTATGGCTGTGCGAGTTGCGGCTGTGGCTGTCTGCCGTGATCGACAGCGACGAGCAGGACCCCATGCGTGTCATTCCTCTGCCGAATCTGGATCGCCAGATTCGCGTCGGGAACTCGCTTGCGGACGACGGATTCGGAGGTCAGGCTTCGCGCGCTGCCACACCGCGACGCCCATCAGCGCTACGCGATCGATACGCGCGATCCAGCGGTCGGAGAAAGCTCTCCCTCGGGAGGCAGCTCGACGTCGTGGAGCGTACGCGTGCAGTTGATGCGATCGACGTCCGCATCACCGCGGCCCGATTCGAGCGAAAGGAGATCGTCCGTGCCGTACGGTCGCGTGACCTCTTCGACGTACGTACGGCGCCGGATCCGAAACAGCGCGACAGACTCCTCCAACTGCGCGCAACCATGCGAGCGTTGCGACGAAAGCGTACGGCAATCACGCGCGGCGCGACGCCGGCGTTCGCCTATCCGATCCATTTCGCGGATGTCGCCGAGGCGGGTGGATTCGATGTAATCGTCGGTAATCCGCCCTGGGTTCGAGTGCACAACATGCACGTCGACGATCGCGCGCGCTATCGAGAGAAATTCAGCGTCTTCCGTCGCGGCGCGTGGTTGGAGGGAGCGCGCAGTGCAAGCGCCGGCCAGGGTTTCGCCGGACAAACTGATCTCGCGGCTCTGTTCGTGGAACGATCGGTGGACCTGCTCGCGCAGGGTGGCGTCATGGGACTGCTTCTACCATCCAAGCTGTGGAGCTCGCTGGCGGGCGGTGGCGCGCGCCAGCTCGTGCTCGAACGCGCCCGAATCATCGCGCTCGGCGATTACTCCAATGCTCCCGACGCATTCGAGGCCGCCGTGTACCCTTCGATGCTTGTCGCAACGCGCATTTCTGAAGACAGAGCAGAACACAACTGCCCCATCGAGGTCAGCGTGCAGCATCGCAGCGAAATTTCGCACTGGAACGTTGCTACCGAGCAGCTTTCGCTCGACCCGTCCCCGGGGAGCCCATGGCTGTTGCTCGGCCCCCGAGCTCGCGCGTCGTTCGATCTGCTGACAGCCGCCGGCGTTCCACTATTTACCACAGCACTGGGACGACCGCACCTCGGCGTCAAGACCGGCTGCAACGACGCATTTGTCGTTCGGGCGTGCGACAATCGTGGTGATGTGACGGACATCGCCGCGGCCGGAAAACGTGGCCACATCGAGACGCAGTTGCTTCGGCCGCTCGTCCGGGGAGAAACGCTGACGCGATGGCGGCTCGCTCCGGACGATGAGCGAATCATATGGACCCACGATGACGCCGGCACACCGTTCCGCGCGCTGCCACCGAACGCGCACCGCTGGCTTGCGCGCTCCCGGCGCGCGCTCGAGCGACGGAGCGACTCGCGCTCGGATCGCTGGTGGTCCCTCTTCCGCGTCGAGAGTGCGTGCGCCAGGTCGCCGCGCGTGATCTGGGCCGACTTCGGGCGTGCGCCGAGAGCAGCCGTTCTCGAAGCGGGTGATCCGACAGTCCCTCTCAACACCTGTTACTCCGTGACGTGCAATTGCATGACCGACGCTCTCGCGCTCGCGACCATCCTCAACTCGCGGATAGCTGCAGCATGGCTCGGCGCGATTGCGGAGCCGGCACGCGGCGGCTATCACCGGTATCTCGGCTGGACGATCGCGCGCTTGCCCGTCCCGTCGGACTGGTCGCGCGCCGTGAGACTGCTCGCGCCCGTCGCGGAAGCCGCGCGTGGCGGGAAAGAGCCAGACGACGATGATCTCGATGCTCTCGTGCTGTCCGCGTATGGCTTGAACGAATCTGCCCTCCTGCCGCTTCTCGAGTGGACCCATGCTCGCAACAACGATTGACACGACCCAGTACGACGCAGAGCCCCGCGTCGTCTCTGTCGCCGACGCACGCGCGGCAGTCGCTGCGTGCATGCTTGGTGACGAGCCAAAGCAACTTCGAATTGGAGACATCACACTTCACCCCCACCAGCGGTCCGCGGTCGCACGCATAAAGCGTACGATATCGGAGCATGGCGGCGCGCTTCTCTGCGACGATGTCGGGCTCGGCAAGACGTACGTCGCACTCGCGGTCGGGGCTCGTTACCAGGCAGTGACCGTAATCGCCCCAGCCTCGCTCACGGACATGTGGCTGCATGCCCTCGCCGCGACCCACGTCAGAGCTGAATTCGTCACGATCGAATC
>Ga0207705_10004631_pt1 | contig 10374 bp, 8 predicted proteins | sample KBSC13metaG_FD_184314 | JGI IMG/M metagenome (GOLD analysis project Ga0207705, IMG submission 184314) | Corn rhizosphere microbial communities from Kellogg Biological Station, Michigan, USA - KBS C1-3 metaG (SPAdes) (version 2) | ecosystem: Host-associated > Plants > Roots > Rhizosphere > Soil ...
CTCTTGCCGCCGTCGCCGCAGGCTTAGGCGTGGCGGGCGAGGACGTCGCGCTCGGCTTTGGCCCCGCGCTTTCGGAGGTGGGCGGCTTGGCGGTCGGCTCCGGCGGCGTCGCGGGCAGGATGCCGGACCCGGGGGTCGGCGGCGGCGTCGGCATTTCGTTCAGCGCCTTGACGTTCACCACCTGGGTGAAGTCCTGGAACAGCAGGATGCGCACGAAGTCGATGGCCGCGCGATCGGAGGCCAGGACGACGCGCCAGCGCCCGTCGAGCCCCTTCACCGCCGTCCCTACCGGCAGCCCGCGCGGCAGCACGCCGCCGTCGCCGGAGGTCAGCACCCGGTCGCCCTCGCGGATCGGGTCGCGGCCGCGCAGGTAGTCCAGCCGGGGATTGGGGCCGCCGTCGCCGGTCAGGATGGCGCGCGCATTGGTGCGGTCGATCATCACCGGCGTGCGCGAAGCGATGTCGGTGAGCAGCAGCACGCGGCTGGCCCCGTCGGTCACCCCGATCACCCGGCCGACCAGGCCGTTTTCGCTCATCACGGGATTGCCGGCCTTCACCCCGCGTTCGGAGCCGGCGTTGGCGAGCCGCGTGTCGGCGAACGGGCCGTGGCTGTCGCTGACGATGCGCGCGGCGACCATCGGGATCGGCGGATCGGTCTTCAGGCCCAGGATCGTGCGGTAGCGGTCGTTCTCGTCGCGAAGCGCGATGGCGACATCGCGCCACTGCCGCATTTCCTTGAGCTCCGCCTTCAACTGACGGTTCTCCGACCCGGCGAAGAAGTAGTCGCGGATCGTGTCGACGCCGGCGCCGGTCCACCGGCCGGGCGCGGCCAGCACGTCGCCGACCGGCGCGAGCACGGTGTCGCTGGCGCGCCGCGTCGCCCCGTAGGCTTCGGCCTTGAAGGTTTCGCGGCGGTCGGTGACCAGGATCGCCGTCGCCGCGATCGCCGCGACGACCAGCGCAATTGCAGCCGCCCAGGTCAGGGGGACCTTCAGTTCACCGAGCGGATTGTCCCTTAAGGACACTTAGTCGCCTCGTTCCACGGTCTGGTGGCAGCCCCCGCCGTCCCCAAGCCTTCGTCAAGCGGGCCGCGCGGCGACTCAATCCAGGGTTAGGCTAACGTGGATTCGAGAACGCCCTTCATCCATTTCGGATGTTCGAGCACCTTGCCGCAGCCCAGCGCCACGCAGCTCAGCGGATCGTCAGCCACGGTGACCGGCAGGCCGGTGTGGTCGCGGATTTCAGCGTCCAGGCCGCGCAGCAGCGCGCCGCCGCCGGTCAGCATGATGCCTTTGTCGGCGATGTCCGACGCGAGTTCCGGCGGGGTGGCTTCCAGCGCCATCTTCACCGCGTCGACGATCTGGCCGACCGGCTCGGAGAGCGCGTCGGAGGCCTGCTTCTCGCTGATCCGGACTTCGCGCGGCACGCCCTGCATCAGGTCGCGGCCCTTGACCTCGATGGACAGGCCCTCGCCGTCGGCCGGGGCGCGGGCGGTGCCGATCTCCTTCTTGATCCGCTCGGCCGTCGTCTCGCCGATCAGCAAGTTATGGTTGCGGCGCATGTAGGAGATGATCGCCTCGTCCATCTTGTCGCCGCCGACGCGCACCGAGCGCGAATAGACGATGCCGGAGAGCGACAGCACCGCCACCTCGGTGGTGCCGCCGCCGATGTCCACGACCATCGAGCCGGTCGGCTCGTGGATCGGCAGGCCGGCGCCGATCGCGGCCGCCATCGGCTCGTCGATCAGGCCCACGCGGCGGCCGCCGGCGTTCAGGCAGCTGTCGTTGATCGCGCGGCGCTCCACGGCGGTCGCGCCGGATGGCACGCAGACGATCACCTTGGGGTTCACGAAACCCTTGCGGTTGTGAACCTTGCGGATGAAGTACTTGATCATCTCCTCGGCGACCTCGAAGTCGGCGATGACCCCGTCGCGCATCGGGCGGATGGCTTCCATGTGGCCGGGGGTGCGGCCGAGCATCTGCTTGGCCTCGATGCCGACCGCGTGGACGACCTTGCGGCCCCCGACGTTGCGCAGCGCCACAACCGAGGGTTCGTTCAGCACGATACCCTTGCCCTTCATGTAGATGAGGGTGTTAGCCGTGCCGAGGTCGATGGCGATGTCGTTCGAGATGGCGCCGAAGAGCGAAGAGATCATGGGGGGCCCTGGAGATGGGGGGCTGGAATGGCGTTTCGGGCCAGCAATCCGCGACGATCGCATCCAACGCGTTAACAAGGCGTCGAGTCGCGACGAATTACAGGCAGGCTTGGCGTTCCCTGCCCTGCCCTATGGTTGAATTCAAGGCATAAAGAGCAGCGTGCGCTTTCCCGTCGCGCGCGAGTTTTATTGCAGCGCCTGCCCCGCTTTCGCCACGAACTGCGGCATCGCGACGCGGACCGTGGCTCCCAGGTCTATTCCACCGCCAGGATCACATGCGGCGCCTTGACCAGCGCGATCACCGCCTGGCCCGGGGTAAGGCCCATCGCCTCGGCGCTTTCGCGCGTGATGGTGGCGACGAGCGTCCTGCCCTCGGCGATGTCGAGGGTGATCTCGCTGGACACCGCCCCATCGACCCGGCCTGCGACCACGCCCTGGATCTGGTTGCGCGCCGAGGTGAGCAGCCCCTCGCCCCTGGCCAGGACGACAAAGGCGGATTTGATGAGCGCCACGACCGGGCGGCCGGGCGCCAGGCGAAGCGCCGCCAGGCTCTCGCGCGTGACCACGGCCACGATCTCCGCATCGCCGCCGACCGCCAGCACGACCTCGGCATTGACGGCGCCCTCCGTGATCCGGGTGACGACGCCGCGCAGGGCGTTGCGGGCGCTTGTCTGCAGGCCCAGGCTCCAGAAGAGCGCGCCGACGTCTTCCGGCATGCCGGTGAGCCCCTGCTCCAGTTGGTCGGCGACCTGCCCGAGCTCCGACTCGACCCGGTGAAAGGCCGCGATCAGGGCGCGCCCGGAGTCGGTGAGCTCCGCGGCTCCGCCTTGCCGGCCGCCGGCGCGCGCCACGACCAACGGAGTTTCGAACAGATTGTTCAGCGCCTGCACCGCGTCCCAGGCTGTCTTGTAGCTGAGGCCTGCCCGTTCAGCGGCGCCGCGGATCGACCCCAGATCGCCCAGAGCTTCCAGCAGCGCGATGCGTTCGGCGCCGATGCGCGGGCCCTCGCCCCGACGCAGGGACAGGGCGGCGTTGAGGAGAGGCGGAGAGGAAGCCACGGCGATCCGTTATGTACCTGGACGATATAACGACCCTACCAGCGAACCCCGCCTTGTCACGCCGCGGCGCTCAACTCGCGGTGCGCAAGGCCTGGGCGATCTGGGCGTCGGTGCGCCTCAGCATGAGCATGGCCGCGAACGCCAGCCCCGCGGGAACAACCGCCCAGCCAAAAGCGCCGGCGCCGAGGAGGCCGGTCGCGCCGGCGATCAGCAAGCCCAGCAGCACCTCGGCCAGGGTGACGAACCAGGAGGACGAACGGGCGCGGCGCATCTCGCTGCGCTTGCCTGGCCGCTGCCACCAGAGGTTCAGCAGCGAGGCCATGGTCATCGAGGCCGCGCAGCCCAGCGTGGCGGCGAACGCGATCAGCGGCGCCAGGACGAAGAGCGGCAGGAGGATGGGCGCCAGCAGCACCGCAACCGGCAGGATCGCCGCGGCGATCTTCGCCTGGCGGATGGTGCGCGTCGGCGTCGGGGCGCAGCTCAGCAGGTCGGGAGCGTCTTCGGCGGAGATGGTGATCCACGCGAGGCTGCCGGAAACCTGGCTGGCCACCAGGCTGAGCGCCGCAGCGGTCCCCGGCAGGGCCACGCTGTGGCCCTGGGAGGCCTGGCGCAGCAGGATGAACGCCAGCGGCGCCATGTAGAGCACCCGCAGCAGCACCTGGGCGATCAGGGCCGGATCGCGGGCGATCAGGCGAAGCTCCTTCACCAGGGTCGCGGAGAACGCGCTGGCTGCAAACCGGACTCTGGCGCCCTCGCGCAGCTTGGGCCCCCGCACGGCGCCAGCGCCCGCGGCTGCCGCGGCATCAGCCGCGAAGCGCGCACCCAGAAGCTGGTTGGCGAAGAGGAATATGCCGCCCCCCAGGCCGACCGCTCCCAACAGCGGCAGCGGCTGGCCCAGAAGCGCCCGCAGCGGCCAGCTCCAGGCGGGCGACCGGAAGCGGGGGTCATGCGAATATTGCATCACCAGGCCCGCGACATTGGCCGTCTGCGCTCCGCCCAGGATATTGCGGGCCTGCGACACCAGGAAGAAGATCGCGCCGATCATCGCGGCCAGCACCTGGCCCACCGTGCGCGTCCGCCTGGGCCCGATCACCCGGAAGAGGCTTGCGGCCAGCAAGAGCCCTGCCCCGCTCGCCGCCAGCGCCACACAGAACAGCACCAGAATGGCCGCCAGCCACTGAGGATGCCCCCACACCGCGCTCGGCAGGATGATCGGCGTCAGGATCATGCCGAAGATCGAGAAGGCGCCGACCGCGACGGCCAGGAAGCGCACCGTCAGCACCTTGCGCGGCGCCAGCGGCGAGGAGAACAGCAGGTCGAAGTCGCCGCGCTCGTAAAGCGTGTCGACCGCCGCCGAAAGCGTCTGCGACAGCATCAGCGTGAACAGCATCAGCAGGGCCGCGGCGGCGACCAGGCTCGACAGCGGCATGATCGGAACCTGCCAGCGGCGGACACCGAACGCGATCGGCAGGCCCGCGGTCACCAGCAGGATCAGCGGCAGGAGGGCGGTCAGCCAGAGCCTGGCGAAGCGGCCGCGCCCGCGGCTGCGCTTGCTCAGCATGGCGCGCCACGACAGGCGCATCTCATGCTGCAAGAGCCAGAGCGTCGAGCCGGGCGTTCCGATCACGCGGGCGCCCCCTCCGCCTCGCCCACCAGGTCGAGGAACACGTCCTCGAGCGTCGCACGGCCCTCCCCGGTGCGGGCGCGCAGCTCGTCCAGCGTGCCGTCGGCCAGCAGGCGGCCGTTCTGGATGATGCCAATGCGGTCGGCCATCCGCTCGGCGACTTCGAGGATGTGCGTGGTCAGGATCACCGTCGCCCCGCCCTTCACGCGGGCCTGCAGCAGATCCTTGACCTGGCGCGCCACCGCCGCGTCGAGCCCGGTGAGCGGCTCATCGAGGATCAGCAGTTGCGGGTCGTGGATCAGCGCGCCGGCCAGCGCGGTCTTCTGCTTCATGCCGCGGGAAAAGCCCTCACAGCGTTCCGCCCGGTTGTCCCAGAGCCCCAGCCAGCGCAGCAGCTCCTCGGCGCGCGCCACCGCGACGTTCGGGTCCACGCCCCAGAGGCCCGCCACGAAGTCCAGGTATTCGAGCGGCGTCAGGCGGTCGTAGAGCATGGGCTCGTCGGGCGCCCAGGCGATGATCTGTTTCGCCGCCGCCGGGTCGGCCAGCGCGTCGCGGCCGAACACCTCGATCGACCCGCCGTTGGGTTTCAGGAGGCCGGCGACCATCCGCAAGGTCGTGGTCTTGCCCGCGCCGTTGGGGCCGAGCAGCGCATAGAGCTCGCCGGCCCGGACGTTGAGCGACAGGTCGTCCACGGCCACCTTGCCGCCGAAGGTCTTGGAAAGACCGCGGATGCTAAGCGCGTCGGTCACTGCTGTCCCTCGAAGCCGCCCTTGGCGAATATGTCCGAACCGGCCGGCGTCCGATAGTCGCCGCGCGGGGTCCGATCGGAGGCGCCTCTTCAGCCGAGCGCCGTGGCCGCGACGCCCATCGCGGCAAACGCGCCGCCAAGAACCTGCCGCAGGGAGAGGCGCTCCTTGAACAACCGGCGGCCAGCGGCCGCGGCGATGGGCGCCTCGATGACGCCGATGGCCCGCACCGGCCCGGCAGGCGCAAGCGCCAGGGCGGCGAACCAGCAGGCCGAGGCCGCCGCCCCGAAGAAGCCGGCGCCCAGCGACTGCCGCCACGACTGGACCACGGCGACGAGCGAGGCCGGGCGCCAGACGGCCAGGGCGCCCACCAGCAGGCACGTCTGGATCGCCTGGGCCAGGCAGACCGACGCGGTCGCCGAATAGATCGGATGGTGCGGCTCGAGCAGCAGGCCCGCCTGGCGATAGGCGTTCAGCGCGACCGCGAAGGCGGCGCCCGAGGCGACGCCGAGCACCGTCCCGAGGGCCGCGCCCCGCATCTGGTCGCGGGCGGGCCAGGACAGGATCGCCAGCCCGACGCTGGTGACGGCGATACCGGCCCACGCCCTCGCGCCGATCGCATCGCCCAGGACAAGCCAGCCAAACACCGCGGCCAGCGGCAGGGATGACTGCTGCATCACCGTCGCCACCGCGAAGCCCGATCGGCGCATGGCGACCAGCAGGGCGGCCGTGGCGCCCACCTGCGACAGGGCCCCCGCCAGCACCGCCGCCAGGTAGGCGGCCGTCGGACGCGGCGCGGCGCCACGGGTCAGGGCCGCCACCGTCGCGAAGATCGCCAGCGAAAACGGCAGACCGAACAGGAAGCGGACCAGGGTCGCGCCCCACGGCCCGGCGTCGCCCACCAGCCCGCGCTGCAGCGCATTGCGCGCCACCTGCAGCGGCGCGGCGGCCGCCGTGATGAAGATCCAGAGCATTTCCGTAAAATCTGTCATCCCGGCCAACGGAGCGGCGAAGCCGCGCAGGCCGAGCCGGGACCCCGCCGCACCGCCTCGGCTAGCCGGCGCGGTCTGCGACCATGGGTCCCGGACAAGCGCTCCGCGCTTTCCGGGATGACACCCCTTTTTCTGTCGGGTTCAGAACCCCGCCGCGATGGCGTTCGGCGCGGACTTTTCCTTGCGCGCGGTGAGGTTGTTCAGCGCGTTGACGTAGGCCTTGGCCGAGGCCGTCAGGGTGTCGGTGTCCGCCGCCTGGCCGGTGGCGATGCGGCCATCTTCCTCGAGGCGGACCGAGACCTGCGCCTGGGCGTCGGTGCCCTCGGTCACCGCATGCACCTGGAAGAGCCGCAGCACCGCCTCGTGCGGGGCGCACTTGCGGATGGCGTTGAACACCGCGTCCACCGGCCCGTCGCCGGTGGCGTTGGCGGACGTCTCCTCGCCTTCCACGGCGATGGTCAGGAAGGCTTCCTGCGGGCCTTCGGTGCCGGCGATCACCCTCAGCGACTTCACCTGGATGCGGTCGGCGCCCGAGGCCAGCGCGTCGTCGACCAGCGCGATGATGTCGTCGTCGAAGACGTGCTTCTTCTTGTCCGCGAGGTCCTTGAAGCGCTGGAAGGCCTCGTTCAGGGCGTTCTGGCCCAGCTCGTAGCCCAGCTCCTTCAGCTTCTCGCGGAAACCCGCGCGGCCGGCGTGCTTGCCCATCACCAGGTTCGACGCGCCCTGCCCGACCGTCTCGGGGCTCATGATCTCATAGGTGCCGCGGTCCTTCAGCATGCCGTCCTGGTGGATGCCGCTTTCGTGGGCGAAGGCGTTCTTGCCGACGATCGCCTTGTTGAACTGCACCGGAAAGCCGGTGATCGCGGAGACATAGCGGCTGGCGCGGGTGATGTGCTGGGTCTCGACGCCAGTGAAGTACGGCAGCTGGTCGCCGCGCACCTTCAGCGCCATGACGATCTCTTCGAGAGCGGCGTTGCCGGCCCGCTCGCCGATGCCGTTGATCGCGACCTCCACCTGCCGCGCGCCACCCTGGACGCCGGCCAGGGAGTTGGCGACCGCCAGGCCCAGGTCGTTGTGGCAGTGGGTCGACAGGACGATGCGGTCGGCGCCGTCCACGTTCTCCAGGATGTCGCGGAACATGTCGGCGTATTCGCTGGGGTAGGAGTAGCCCACCGTGTCCGGCAGGTTGACCGTGCCGGCGCCGGCGCGGATCGCCGCCTCCACGCAGCGGCGCAGGAAGTCCTGCTCGGTGCGGGTGGCGTCCTGGGCCGACCATTCGACGTCGTCGCAGAAGTTGCGCGCGTGGGTCACCGACTTGGTGATCATCTCCAGGATGTCCTCCTGGCTGGCGTGCAGGATGTGGTCGCGGTGCGAGGGGCTGGTCGACAGGAAGGTGTGGATGCGGCCACGCCTGGCGGGCTTGATCGCCTCGGCGCAGCGGTCGATGTCGGCCATGCCGGCGCGGGCCAGGCCGCAGACCGTGCTCTCAGTCACCAGGCCGGCGATCTGGCGGACGGCCTCGAAGTCGCCGTTGGAGGCGATCGGGAAGCCCGCTTCGATCACATCGACGCGCATCTCTTCCAGGATCTTGGCGAGCTCGATCTTCTCCTCGAGCGACATCGAGGCGCCCGGCGACTGCTCGCCGTCGCGCATGGTGGTGTCGAACACGATGACCCGGTCGCTGTCGGAGCGCGGGGCGGATTCGTTTGCCGATTCAGGGGCGGTGGACATGGCTGTTATCTCTTCGCGGAGGTTTCGTTGGGGCGGGCGAGGGAAATCCCCTGGGACGCCCGGCCGCGAAGACGCGCAGCCTAGAGAGGCGCCCAGGGGCGGCTAAGCCCCAGCGGAAGAAGAAGCAGGCTGGCGGTGCGCGTGCGCATGCCACAGGCTGTAGCGAAACCGGCCTCGCGCCGCAAGTATCTTGCGCCTGATGCGGCGCTAGGCCGCCCGTTCGGCAAGAACCTTGCGCACCGCGGGTCTTGCCAGCATCCGCTCGGCGTGGGCCGCGACCTTCGGGAACCGGCCGATGTCGACGCCGTCGTCGGCGAGCCAGCCCGACAGGGTGAAGAGGTACGGATCGCAGATCGAATAGGCCTCTCCGAGCACCCACGGCCCCTTGAACATGGTGTCCTCGATGAGCTGGAAGCAGGCGGCCTCGACCTCCGGGACCTTGCGGGTCATGTCGGCGAGAGCCGCCGGATCGTCGGCCCAGCGGTAGCCGCGGTGCTTGTGCGAGTGGGCGACATGCACCGTCGAGCAGAGATAGCTGTTGAACGCCTGGGCCTCGGCGAACGCGAAAGGGTCGTCGAGCGGCGCGAGCTGCGCGGACGGGTAGGCCTGCGCGATGTAGGCCAGGATGGCCGGCGTCTCGGTCAGCACCCCGCGCTCGGTGATCAGGGCCGGCACGCGGCTCTTCGGATTGATCGCCAGGTACTCCGGCTTGCGCTGGTCCCAGCCCCTGGTGTTCATCACGGCGACCTCGTACTCGGCGCCGGCCTCCTCCAGCGCGAGGTAGGACGCCAGTGAGCACGAGCCCCAGGCGTGAAACAGCTTCAGCATCATTCCACCTCGCTTTCGCGGTTGCGAAGCCAGCCTCGGGCGATCAGGCCGATGCCGATCCAGGCCCCGGCGATCACCGCCAGCCACAGCGCGTCCTTGCCGATCTCGCCCCTGAGGACCCGGAAGATGGAATTCCCGGCGAAGGCGGTCAGGACGATCTTCGGGATGATCCCGAGCGCTGTGCCGATGGTGAAATCGAGCACCCGCATCGGCGTCACCCCGGCCGCCATGTTGACGACGATGAAGGGCGCGGAGGGAACCAGCCGGACGATGAAGCTCGCGAAAAAGCCGTTGCGGGCAATCAGCTTGACGAACCGCGCCACACCCGCGCCCGAGAACCGCTCCAGCGTGCGCGCGCCGGCCATCCGGCCGAGATAGAAGCCGACCAGGGACGAGACCATGGTGCCGATCCAGCTGTAGGCGATGCCGGTCACCGGGCCGAAGGCCACCACCGCCGCGGCGATCAACATGATCTGCGGCACGCCGACGAAGGCCAGCACCGCGAAGGCGACCACCGCCACCGGCAGGGACCAGGGCCCCTGCGCCGTGCGCAGCCACTCCTGGACCGTCACCTCGCCGTTGAAGCCCAGCGCCTGGGCGCCGAACACGAAGACCAGCCCCACGCCGCCGAACAGCACGAATGAGACCAGGAGCGTGCGCCACGCCTGGGCGTCCATGTTGGAGAGGACTTGAAGGAGGCGGCGCATCTGGGCCTGAGGTCGCCGATCAGGAAGGGAGGGTCAAGCTGCGCGTCGCTTCTGCGGGTTCACCCCGGCGAAGGCTTAGGCTAAACCCCAGCCCGTTCCGCAACCCTTCAACTCCCGGGAGCTATGCCCGCCATGTCGCTCGAATCCGCTGCGCTCGCCCGCGTGAAGCCGTCCGCCACCCTGGCGGCCGACCAGAAAGGGCGTGAGCTGAAAGCGGCCGGGCGCGACATCATCTCGCTGGCGGCCGGCGAGCCCGACTTCGACACGCCGGACAACATCAAGGAAGCCGCCATCAAGGCGATCCGCGACGGCAAGACCAAGTACACCAACGTCGACGGCATCCCGGAGCTGAAGGAGGCCATCGTTGCGAAGTTCAAGCGCGAGAACGGCCTCACCTACAAGACCGCCCAGGTGAACGTCTCGCCGGGCGGCAAGCCGGTGATCTGGAACGCCATGCTGTCGACGCTCAGCCCCGGCGACGAGGTGGTGATCCCGACGCCCTATTGGGTGAGCTACCGGGACATCGTGCTGCTG
>Ga0207705_10004634_pt1 | contig 10372 bp, 7 predicted proteins | sample KBSC13metaG_FD_184314 | JGI IMG/M metagenome (GOLD analysis project Ga0207705, IMG submission 184314) | Corn rhizosphere microbial communities from Kellogg Biological Station, Michigan, USA - KBS C1-3 metaG (SPAdes) (version 2) | ecosystem: Host-associated > Plants > Roots > Rhizosphere > Soil ...
CCGCTGTGGGTCACGTAGAAGTTGTCCTGGAAGTATTCGGCCATGCTGCGCTTGGTCTTCTTGATGCGGCCGGCTTTCTGGGCGCGGCTGTTCATGAAGTTGAGGCGCCAGAGCCAGAACGGAACCGCCTCGCCCATATGGCCGATACAGACCTTGAGGTTGGGGAATTCGTCGAACACTCCCCCGGCCATCATCCTGACCGCGTGGGTGCCGACTTCCATCCCATAGCCCCACATCGCGCTGTCCATCCCGTAGTCCTGCAGCGGCCCCTTGAAGCCGTAGCTGGCTGCGCGCGGGTGGATGTAGAGCACCCGGTCGAGCGCCTCGGCGGCTTCCAGGATTGGCCAGAACTTGGGATCGTCCAGGTATTCGTCATACGTGTGAGAATTGACCATGAAGCCGTTGAGTTTCAGGTCTTTTATCGCCCGCTCCATCTCCTTCGCCGCGCGCTTCGGGCTGTGCGGCGCGAAGCTGGCGAGGCCGGCGAAACGGGTCGGGTACTTGTGGGTCAGCCCGGCCAGGCGATCGTTGGCGAGCACCGCCAGCTCGTGCGCGGTATCGGCATCGAACATCTGCACCCCCGGCGCAGTGAGCGCGAGGAGCTGCATGTCGACCCCGAACTCGTCCATCTGCCTCAGGCGAGTCTCCTCGGCGTCGAGCAGTCCGCCGAGGAAAGGAAACGCGTCATAGCCCGGCTCACCCGGCGCGACGGTGTAGACCCCGCACACCAGGGTCTTGTCGAGGCTCTGCGACGGGCCTTGGGCAACCTTCTTCAGCTCGGCGGCGACTTCGGGGATCGTCCAGGCTTCCTCGGTGGCGATCAGGCGCATTGCGACACTCCTCTCAATTCCAAAAACCAGGCCTTGTATCGGTCCAGAGGTTAGCGCTTCGGCTTGATCTCAGTCCAGCCGATCAGGCGCGGCGGCACTCGCCCGCTGACGGGGTTGTTGTAGTGGAACGGCAGCGGCGGCACCGCCGGAAACGGAATCCCCGGATCGCCGCGGATCGGCCCGTCGAGCTTGTACCGGGCGAGCAGCGCGGTGCCCGGCTTGAGCGCGTCGGCGAGATGCGGGTCGGCCGCCGTCCAGCCATCCTTGTAAGTCGCCATCCAGGTGTAATCGAGATCCATGCCCTCGATTTTCCAGGCGCCCTTTTCCTTGACCAGCTGGTCCTCGTAGACGCCGGCGATCCAGCTGCCCGATCCCTTCGCGGTGCTGTTGAACTGCAGCAGCCGCGCACGCAGCCGCACGCGCTTCGCGTCGGGGCTGACCGTAACGTAAGGCTGGGTCAGCATATGGACCGGCAGGAAAGCGGGATTCGGTCCCGGAACGCGGTCGCCATAGCGGATCTTGGCGCCCGCCAGGATCTTGTCGCGTCCGGCAAGCACCCCGATAAACGGCAGCTCGCGCCAGCCATCCTTCGCGAAAAGCTGGGCCAGGTCGTCCCAGTCGAAGGCGTTGACGTAATCCCCGTAAGCGCCGGCGACGTTTTCCGCCCCATCGAATGCTTCGGCCCGTGCCAGCGCGTTGGCCTCCGACAAGAGCGGTTTGGCTTCTCCGCGGTGCGGGAAGACGACGCCGCTGCCGAGCATCTGCATATTGAACGCGTGGGTGGGGTAATCTGTATCAACCGGCTGGGCCGGCCCATCGACCGTCACCCCGGCGCCCATCGGCAGCGGAGCGGGCAGCGGGTGGGCCCAACCCTGCTTGTAATCCGCTCGCATCAGCGGCCGGCGGTGGAGGATCATGATGCGCCATTTGTCGTCGTCGCCGCGGATGAGCAGGAACGTGTCGATGGCCAGCGACCAGTACTCCGCGCCGCCGTGCTGCCCCGTCATTCCCAACTCGGTCGTGCGGACGAGCGCGGTGGCGCCGTCGTCGGAAATGCTAACTTCGGGCATCAGCTGCGGCCGGTCGTTGAGCTCGCCCGGATCGAGGCCTGGCGCGCCGAAACGCTTGAGGAACCGGCGCACGCCGTCGGATCCCTTGAACACGCCCTGCCCGGCGACCTCAACATTGCCGCCGGGAGCGAACAGGTCGACGATGTCATCGTACATCCCGCGGTCGAGGTAATAGCCGAAGGCGTTGGCGATGTTCTCGGCCTTGCTCGACTCCAGCAGCAGCGTCGCTTCCTTGTCGAGATCGCCCTTGCCTCTCGGCGCCGGGGCCGCGGCCCCGGTCACCACCGCGCCGATCTGGTCGGGCGTGAAATCGATCGGCGCGCGCTCCAGTGACTTCGGATCGTGGGTAAAACCCGTCGCATAAGGCCCTGAAAAAAGAAGGTATGGCCGGATATGCGCGATCCGCCAGCCCTCGGCAGTCTTGCGGTACTCGATGACATCCTCGGTCATCCGCCAATCGGCCGACTTGCCCGCCTCACCGGTCAGCGCAAGCTGCTTCCAGCGGCCGGTGGCGCTCTGCCCATCGGGCGAGAGAGTCACGATGGGACTGAACCACAACCGGGCATTGAGGCGGCCGGCGGGGACGCCGTCGGCACCGTGCCCCATGCGCTCGCGCAACCAATCCTCCAGCCCCATCCGTCCGGCCGCGTTGCGCTCGGGCAGCACCATCTCGACATCGGGCGTGGCGAGTGCGGCCATCGCCTTCCAGTCGCCGGCCATCGCGTCGTAGCCCCATTCGGCCTGCAGGCGCTTGATCTCGCGGATCGAGCGAAGGCCCTCGACCCGGGCGGTTTCATGGGCGAGGTCCGCGGCAGCGGCGGGCGCGGAAGCGAGCAGCAGCGCGCCGAGCAAAATCCGGTGGATCAAAGATGTCTCCCTTCCGCTGCAACCTAGCGGCTGGCGCGCCGCGGGCAACGGCCATATCCTGCGGCCATGTCCAAGGCGGCTCCTACACTTGAGGATTCCAGCTGGACCTCCGCCGGCCTCGCCAGGCGCGAGGCGTTGCGTGAATGGCGCGAGTGGGCGGCGAGCACCATCGCGCCGATCGAGGTCACGGTGTTCGACCAGGACGCCTTCGCCGCACGCTGGGTCAGCCACGGCATCGGCCAGTTGCGCATGCTGCAGTTGCATGCCCCGGCGCAGCGGGTCACGCATACGGGGGCCGAGGGCAGCAGCGGCCGCGCGGCGCCGTCGATCCAACTTGTCTATGCCCGCCGGGGCGCGCTGAAGACGCTGATGGGCGGAAAGCGCTTCACGGTCGAGCCGGGACAGTTCGTGCTGCTCGACAATACCCGCTTCTATCAGATGGAGATGGACACCGAGCACGAGGCGATCGACCTGATGATGCCGCAAGGCTGGCTCGACAAGCACTTGCCCGATCCCGAAGCGCTGCTCGCCCGGCCGATGGATGCGCGCGCGGGCTGGGGAGCGCCGCTCGGAGCCCTGCTCGAAACGATGCTGACCAGCCTCGACGATGCACCCCTGCCGCGCCCGCTGATCGCCGAGCGCGTGGGCCACCTGCTCGGTCTCGCCACCGGATTTCACGAGCCGGGCGAGAGCAGCCGGCATCGCGGCCAGCTGGCGCGGCAGATCCTCCGGCGGATCGAGAGCGGTTATGCCGATCCGGAGTTGGCACCCGAGTCGGTGGCGAATGAGATCGGTATCTCCAAGCGCTACCTCCAGACACTTCTCGCGGGGAGTGGCACCAGCTTCGTGCAGGAACTCAATGCCACTCGTCTCGACCGCGCGAGCGACTTGTTATCCGACCCACGGGCTGGAACGTTGCCGGTGGCGGAAGTGGCCTATCGCGCCGGTTTCCTCGACGCAGGGTATTTCACGCGGCTGTTCAGGAAGCGCTTCGGCATCACCCCGCGCGAGTGGCGCCGTGGCCACGCGCCGCAGTCTTGATTCCCCACGCCATAGCACGTTAGTCTGTCGGCATTGCGCGTCAGGGAGGAAAGAATGCGTTTCTGGAAATTAGGTGTGGCGCTCTTGGCGCTGTCGGCAACCGCGACCGCACAGGAATCGGCTTGGGGATATTTCGGCAGCGCCGGCAGCGGCTCGGGCGCGGGCGTGCAGGCGAGCGACGGCTCGCAACTGCTCATCAAGTGCGACAAGCCGGGCAAGCACAGCGTGTTTGCCGTGGTGGTGGCGAAGGCCAATCTCGCCGCGCCGCTGCCCGGCAACCGGTTCGAAAGCCAGCCGGTCACCGTCCGTATGGACGAAACTGCGCCCTATAACGAAAACTGGCGCTTCAATGACAGGTTCGCGATGGCGGTCGACCAGGGCAACGTTCGCTCGCTGACGACTCTTCTGGGCAAGCTGGCCACCGCCAAGACCATGCAAATCCAGCTAAAGCCTCTCGACCACGCCGTTTATACCACCAGCTTCAACGTTGCCGGGGCGAAGGCCGCGATCGACAAGGTCTACAAGGATTGCGGCGACACTAACCCGCTCGGCTGATCCGCCAGCGTCGCCCCTTTTGACTTAGGCAAACAAGACAAAGCTCCTGCGCTTTTGTCTTGTTTGCCATGCGCGTGAATCCTTGCGGCCTACGGCCGCGCGGGGTTAACCTTGCGCCTTCATGGGGAGTCCATCTGCAGACGCCGCAATGGTGCGCAGGACTCTTGGAGAGGCGACACCGACAATGACTGATCAGAAATCCTTCCCCCTGCCGAGCGATCTCACCGTCGTCGCCGGCACGGAGGCTGCGCAGGCCGCCTATCCCTACTACGCCCAGTTCGTGCCCGAGGATGACCAGAAGTTCTGGTTCTACAACTCGATGCACTTCCCCGAGCCGATGCATCACTTCGACATGATCACCGCCGAGGCGGCCTACGTCGCGCTGGGGGCGTTCAACACCCGTGTCCACGTGCTGCCGACGGCCAAGGGCATCGAGCACCGGGTGATCAACGGCCGGGTCTATATCGGCGGCGTCGCGGTGACCGATCCGACCGAGATCGCCGAGCGGGTCGAGCAATTCCAGCAGCGCGCGTTCTATTACTACGAGCACTGGGAAGACCTCTACGATCAGTGGAAAGTCAAGATGAAGACTCTGATCGCCGACGCGCAGGCATTGCCAACGCCGTCGCTGCCCGATTACGAGCCCATTGAAACGACGCACACCGGCAAGGGCGTTGCCAGCAACCACGCGCTGCTCGACATTTTCCAGAAGCAGGTCGAGGGCTACCACCGGATGTGGCACCACCACTTTGAGTTCCTGCTGCTCGGCTACGGCGCGTACATGACCTTCTTCGATTTCTGCAAGAAGGCCTTCCCGGAGATCAGCGACCAGGCGATCAGCCGCATGGTGGCCGGCATGGAGGCGGAGATTTTTCGCCCCGACGAGGAAGTGAAGCGCCTCGCCCGTCGCGCGGTGGAACTGGGCGTCGACCAGCACTTCACCGACAACATGGACATCGACGCGGTCCTCGCCCAGCTCGACAAGGTCGGCAACAGCGGCAAGGAGTGGCTCGGCGAGCTGGAAAACAGCCGAAACCCGTGGTTTAACGTCTCCAGCGGAGACGGATTCTACCATTATCACCGCAGCTGGAACGACGACCTCAGCCTGCCGTTCGCCGCGCTTCCCGGTTACATCGAGAAGATCAAGGCCGGCGCCAACATCGAACGGCCGACCGAGCAGCTGATCGCCGAGCGCGAGCAACTGGTCGCCGATTACCGCGAGCTGCTCGACACCGAGGAGGACCGGGCGACTTACGACCAGCTGATCGGCCTCGCCCACCGCGTGTTCCCCTATGTCGAGGGACACAAGTTCTACTGCGAGCACTGGTACACCAACCTGTTCTTCAACAAGATCAGGGAGTTCGGCGCGCTCCTGGCGGAAAACGGGTTCTTCGGCCCCGAGGGCAAGGAAGACGATGTTTTCCATCTCAACCAGTACGAACTGGAAAGCGCGATCATCGACCTGATGCTCAGCTGGGGCATCGGCGCCCCGCCGCGCGGCCCCGCGCACTGGCCGGCGATTGTCGCCCAGCGCAAGGCGGCGATCGAGGAATGGGGCAAGCACCCGACCTCCCCGGCGCTCGGCGCGGTGCCCGACGTGATCGACGATCCGGCGATCGTGATGCTGTGGGGCATCACCCGCGAGAACCTCGACTCCTGGCTCAATGAGGGCAGCGAGGGCAATCCCAACGAGCTGAAGGGCTTCGCCGCCTGCAACGGCGTGGTCGAAGGCACCGCGCGGGTGGTCAAGTCGGTCGCCGAGATCGGCCGCATCCGGCAGGGCGACATTCTCGTGTGCCAGGTGACAAACCCGACCTGGAGCCCGATCTTCCAGAAGATCGGTGCCGCCGTGTCCGACATCGGCGGATCGATGAGCCACATGGCGATCGTCGCGCGCGAATACGGCCTGCCTGCGGTCGTCGGCACCGGTTCGGCAACCACCAAGATCAAGGACGGCCAGCGCATCCGCGTGGACGGCGGACGCGGGGTGGTGACGATCCTGCAGGACGAGCCGGTTCTCGAGGATGCGTGATGATTGAGGTGCCAACCCGATCCTCCCCCTCTGTGGGAGGGGGACCATGCGAAGCATGGTGGAGGCGGCCTGTGCCACGCCATGCCCCCTCCGTCAGCCCTTCGGGCTGCCACCTCCCCCAGAGGGGGAGGATCTGGTGAGCGCCGTTGCCTGGTTCCGCGAAGTCGGCATTGCCGACCGGCCGACCGTCGGCGGCAAGGGCGGCTCGCTGGGTGAGCTGACCCAGGCGGGTATTCCCGTCCCGCCAGGGTTCGTGGTGACGACCTCCGCGTTCGAGACGTTCCTTGAAGCTCTGGAGGCGCGCGGAGCGATCCGTGCGCGGGTCGAGGCGCTCGATCCTGACGATCTGGGCGCGGCGACGAGGCTGTCGGAAGAGTTGCGCCGCCGGGTGATCGAGGAGCCGATGCCGGCCGAGGTCGAGCAGGCAATCCTCGCGGCCCACCGCGAGCTCGGCGCGGAAGCGGTTGCCGTGCGCTCAAGCGCCACTACCGAGGACGCCGAGGACGCCAGCTTCGCGGGCTTGCAGGACACTTTCCTGTGGGTTCTCAGCGGCCCCGATATGGTGGCCAGAGTGCGCGAGTGCTGGGGTAGCCTCTACTCGATCGAGAGCATGACCTACCGCCGCAAGCAGGGCCTGCCCGAAGAAGGCGTGGCGATGGCGGTGGTTGTCCAAACGATGGTCGACGCGCGCTGCGCGGGGGTGATGTTCACCCGCTCGCCGACGACCGGCGACAAGTCGGTCATCACCATCGAAGGCGCGCCGGGGCTAGGCAGCGCGGTGGTCTCCGGCGAAGTGACGCCCGACCGCTGGGTGCTCGGCAAGATCACCGGTGAGATCTCGGTGCGCGACATCTCCGACAAGCACGCCAAGCAGGTCATGGCTGAAGGCGGCGGGATCAGGGAAGTCGAGCTGGAAGGCGACGAGCGCACGCAGCCGTGCCTCAGCGACGACGAGCTCCAGAAGCTGCGGGACATCGGCCGCAAGATCGAGCGCCACTACGGCAAGCCGCAGGACATCGAATGGGCGTTCGACAAGGCTGGCGAGCTGCGCCTGTTGCAGAGCCGGCCCGAAACGGTCTGGGCGACCAAGGACGCCCTCGCGCCCGTCAAGCCGCCGGAGGATAACCCGCTCAAGCATGTGATGAGCATTTTCGGCGGAGGCACGCGGTGAGCCTGACCGCTGCCGACATCGCCGAAATCGCCCGCCTGCTCGACGAGAGCCACTTCACCGATCTCAAGCTGGAGACAGGCGGGCTGAAGCTGCGCATCCGGCGCGGCGGTGGCGGCTGGGTGCCACGCTACGAGCAGGACGAAGACACAGCGCTCGAGCTGCCCTCGCCCGTCTCGGAGCCGGAGCCGATGCCGATCGGCCAGCAGGAGGGCGCGCCCCGCGTCGGCGAGGTCGACGTGCCCGCCCCACTGCTCGGCAACTACTACGAGGCGCCCCGCCCGGGCGACCCGCCGTTCGTCCAGCCGGGCGACACTGTCACCGAGGAGACGGTGATCGGCATCATCGAGGTGATGAAACTGATGAACCCGATACGGGCGGGCGTTTCGGGCACCGTGGTCGCGATCCTGGCGCAGAATGGCGCGGCGATCGAGGAAGGCGACGCGCTCATTCGCGTGAGGGTAGAAGGCTGATGCTACAGCGGTCCTGCTTGAATCCCCCTCCCCGTCGGGGAGGGGTTAGGGGTGGGGGAGCGCGGCGAATGCCGGGCGTCGGCGCGAGCGTCGAGCACCCCCACCCAACCCTCCCCCTCCAGGGGGAGGGCTTCAGAAGTTTGAGGCTCATCTGATGGCCACCCTGCAAATCGTCGAAACCTCGCTTCGCGACGGCAACCAGTGCCTCTGGGGCGCGCTGGGGGTCGACACCGCCAGGACGTTGACCATCGCCCCGGTGATGGAGCGCGCCGGCTATCGCGCGATCGACTTCACCACCAGCACGCACATGGGCGTGGCCGTGCGGTACAAGCAGCAGGATCCCTGGGAGCGGATTCGCGCAATGGCGGCGATCTGCAAGGACACGCCGCTGCAATTCCTTTCGACCGGCTTCCGCTTCATCGCCTGGGAGACCGCGAGCCCCGAATTCATGGAACTCGCCTTCCGCACCCTGGCGACCAACGGCATGCGCCGCTTCGCCCTCGCCGATCCGACCAACGATGCGGCATCGAACGTCGAGGTCGCCAAGCTGGTCAAGCGCGCGGGCGGCGAGCAGGTCGTCGGCGCGCTGGTCTATTCGATCAGCCCGATCCACGACGACGCGCACTACGCCGCCGCCGCGAGGACCCTCGCCGCAAGTCCCGACATAGACTCGCTCTACATCAAGGATCCCGGCGGGCTGCTGACGCCGCAGAGGGCGCGCACGCTGATCCCGACGATCCTGGCGGAAATCGGCGACAAGCCGCTCGAGCTGCACAACCACTGCACCATCGGCCTCGCCGAGCCCACCTGCCTCGAAGCCGCCGACCTCGGTGTCGTCGCCGTGCAGTGCGCCAGTGGCGGCGCGGCGGACGGCACCAGCAACCCGCCGATCACGCGCATGATCGCGAACCTGAAGGCGATAGGTCACAGCGTGGACATCGACGAGGAGGCGGCGCATGAAGTCGCCGAGTACTTCACCGCGCTGGCGGAAGCCGAAGGCCTGCCGATGGGCAAGCCCATGCACTTCGACGCCGCCTACCTCAGGCACCAGTTGCCCGGAGGCATGGTCGGGACCATGCGCCGCCATCTTGCCGATCATGGAGTGCCGCACCTCGAACAAGCGGTGATCGAGGAGATGGGCCGCGTGCGCGAGGAACTCGGCTGGCCGATTGTCATGACCCCGTTCGCGCAGATGCTGCAGACCCAGGCGATGCTCAACGTCACCGGCAAGGGCCGCTACGCGGTCATCCCCGACGAGATCATCCGCTACGCCCTCGGCAAGTTCGGCCGCCCGAACGTGCCGATCGAAGCCGAGGTCATGGACCGGATCATGGCCAACCCGCGCACCAAGGAACTGCAGGCCGAGCCGGGCATGGCCGAGCTCTCCGAGCTGCGCCGCCGCATCGGCGCGAACCTCTCGGACGAGGAATTTCTCCTGCGCGCAACGATGCCGGCCGAGATGGTCGACGCGATGAAGGCCAAAGGCCCGGCGCCCCAAGAATACGATCCCTCGACCGTGGCCCTGATGAACCTGCTGCGCGACTTTTTGCAAAGGACCGATGTGGATCAGCTGGAGATCGAGAAGGAAGACTTCAAGCTGGAGCTTACCGCGTGAGTTTGGGCCACCAGCCCAAGGGCTTCATGTTCGACCTCGACGGGACGCTGATCCTGTCGAATCGCAAGCTCGGCAGCTATCAGGTGATCCCCGGCGCGGTCGAAGTGCTTACCGAGCTGGAGCGGCGCGGGGTGCCGTATCTGGCGATGACCAACGGCAGCGCCTATCCGGCGGCCAAGCAAGGACCCCGGCTGCGTGAGGTCGGGCTGCCCATCGCCGATGGCCATCTGTTCACCCCCAACTCTGTCGCGGGACAGGTCTTCGCCGAGCACCGCTACCGCAACGTGCTGGTCCTCGGCACTCCGGGGGTGGTCGAAGCCTTGCAGGGTCATGGCATTACCTGCACCTTGCCGGGGGACGAAGGGGCGAAGACCGCAGACGCGATCTATGTCGCATGGCATCCGGAATGCACGATGGAGCACATCCACGTCGCGGCCGGCCGGGTGCTCGACGGCGCCGCCTTTTACACGGCTTCCGACGTGCCGTTCTTCGCCACCACGGACGGACCGGCGTTCGGCTATTCGTGCGCGATCAACGGTGCGATCCAGCGCGTCACCGGCGCCGAGCCGCGGGTTACCGGCAAGCCGTCGCAATTGGCGATGACGTTCGTGGCGGCGAAGCTGGGCCTGCCGGTCGAGGACATCGCGGTGATCGGCGACGATCCGCGAGTCGAGATCGAAATGGCCCGCGGCGGCGGGGCAATTGGCGTCGGGGTCACCAG
>Ga0207705_10004635_pt1 | contig 10371 bp, 8 predicted proteins | sample KBSC13metaG_FD_184314 | JGI IMG/M metagenome (GOLD analysis project Ga0207705, IMG submission 184314) | Corn rhizosphere microbial communities from Kellogg Biological Station, Michigan, USA - KBS C1-3 metaG (SPAdes) (version 2) | ecosystem: Host-associated > Plants > Roots > Rhizosphere > Soil ...
GCTGCTCTACATCGCGATGAAGCTCGTCGACGGGAAGGCGGTCGACGACATCATCCGCGACCAGGGCGCGCTCCCCGTCCCGGCGGTGATCGCGATTCTCCGCGGCGCCGCCGCCGGCCTTGCCGCCGCGCATGAGCGCGGGATCATCCACCGCGACGTGAAGGGCGGCAACATCCTCGTCGACGGGGACGGACGCGTCCTCGTCACCGACTTCGGGATCGCCCGCGCGATGGAGGACGCGTCGCTCACCGCCAGCGGGATGATCGTCGGCACGCCGCACTACATGAGCCCCGAGCAGTGCGCCGGGCGACCGTTAGGCCCGCAGAGCGACCAGTACTCGCTGGCCGCCGTCGGCTTCCAGATGCTGACCGGCAGCGTGCCCTTCGACGCCGAGTCGCTGCCCGGAGTGATGCAGCACCACTTCTTCACGCCGGCGCCGGACATGAACGCGATGCGCGCCGGGATCCCGCGTGAGCTGTCGGCGGTGATCAGGCGGGCGATGGAGAAAAAGCCCGAGGATCGGTATGCGACGACCCGGGACATGGTCGACGCGATCGACGCGATTCCCCAGACGCCGGAAGAGCGGCGCCAGGCCGAGGAGATTCTCCGCTCGCTCGCGCACGGGGCGAAGCTGCCGCGGGTCCAGACCTCGGCCGCACCGACGCTCACCACCTCGGCGCCGGTCGGCGACCTGCGGCTGGGGCGGGTGATGCGCTCGGCGACGCAGAAGGGCGGGTGGATGGTTGGTGCCGCGCTCGGGATCCTCCTCGTCCTCCTCCTCGCCGGCGGCGCGCTGGCCGCGCGCGCCTACTTCGGGCCTAACGGTGCGACGCGCCGGGCGGTGCGGCTCTACGACGCGGGGCAGCTCGATGCCGCCCGTGCCGCGTTCAGCCGGCTGGCCAGCGATTATCCGCGACGCCCGATCCCGCGCATCTATCTCGGCCGCATCGCACGCGAGTCGCGGGACTACGGCGTGGCCAAGCGCGAGCTCGAGGCGGCGATCCAGCTCGACCCGGGCAACCCGGTGGCGATGCGCGAGATGGGATCGCTGATGTACGTCACCGGCCGGTTCGACCTCGCCGAGCGCTTCTACCGGCGTGCACTCGACCGCGCGCCGGGCGACGCGCTCGCCCGCGGCTATCTCGGCTGCTCGCTGCTCAGGCTCGGCCGCGTTCCGGAAGGGGAGCAGCTCCGCCGCCAGGCAGGCCCGGGCTCGTGGAACCGGTGCGGCTGACTCGCGCCGGCCGGCGCACAGGCCTAACGCTCGAGCAGCACCAGCAGCGGGCGGTGATCGGAGGCATGCGTCTCGATGACCTCGGCGCCGCGGCATCGCTCGCCAGGGCCAAGGTAGAGGTAGTCGATCCGCTTCCGCGGGCTGTCGTCGGGATAGCTGAATCCGTCGCCCGTGCCGTGACATACGGCCCAGGCGTCCTGCCAACCGGCATCGCGGACGCGGTGCTGCGTCTCGCTTTCGGGCGTGGAGTTGAGGTCGCCCCCGAGCAGGACGCGAGCCCCCGAGGCACGCACCGCGGCGGCGGCGGCGAGCACTTCGCCGATTTCCTGCAGGCGCGCGCTGTCCGTCCGCGACGCGTCGAGATGGGTGTTGATCACGTGCAATCGCCCATCGGGAGCGGCGATCTCGACGTGCAGCGCGGAGCGCGGCTCGTGCGATCCCCCCGCTCGCTCCTGCGGCGGAAAGACCGGCAGCCGGATCACCGTGTCGGCGACGATCGGCCAGCGCGACAGGACCGCGATGCCGTAGCCGCCGCCCTGAAAGTCGAGCGATCGTCCGAAGACGCCGTGCAGTCCGGTGAGCGAATCGAGCACCGCGACCTCGTCGATCCCTCCCGTGCGTTGCACGACGCTGTCCACCTCCTGCAGCAGGACGATGTCCGCCGCCGCATCGCGGATGACCGCCGCGATGCGATCGAGCGAGGGCGCCTGCGCCGCATCCGTCCCCGCGTGAATGTTGTAGACGAGGATGCGAAGGGGCGGGGCGGGGGTGGCGGCACGATGGCCGGTGCACGCCGCGAGCGTGCCGCTCGTGGCGAGCAGTGTCGCGGCGATGGTGCGGAGCGCGTTCGCACGGGTGAGTGACATGGCCGGGAGGTTAGCGCGCCGCGGCCGCGCCGACCAGATGCCGGCGCGCTGCTTCCCCATCGCGACGCTGGCCACGCTGCTCGCGTTGGCTGCCGGATGCGGCCACCATCCGGCGCCCGTCCCCGCGCCATCGCCGGCCCCGCAGCCAGATCGCGAGTCGGTGCGCCGCGATTCGATCGCCAGCGCCCACGCCGCCTTCACCGCCGACTCGCTCCGCCGCGTCGATGCCTATCGTGACACAGCAACGATCCGCTTCTGCGCCGGCGGCGACCTGACGTTAGGCACGAACCTCGACACGTCCTGGACGAAGGTCGTCTCGAAGCGCATCCATCGTCCGGTCGCGGCGCTCCCCGACCCCGACTCGCTGGTCGCGCCCCTCCGCCCGCTCTTCGCCGGCGCCGACTTCGCCATCGTCAACGTCGAAGGCGCGATCGGCGACGGTGAACCCCCGTTCGAGAAATGCGCCGCCACGACGAGCGGGTGCTTCGCGCTGAGGATGCCCGCCGCCGCTGCCGACGCGATCCGCGGAATCTCGCGGCATACCGTGGTCGCCAACCTCGCCAACAATCACGCTCGTGACGCCGGAGCCGAAGGACTGCGTCAGACGCGGCAGCTCCTCGAAGGAGCTGGCGTCGTCGTGACCGGGGTGGACACCCTTCCGACGCTGGTCGTCACCGGGCATGGGGACACGGTCGCGTTCCTCGGCTTCGCCACATCAGGGGGCGACAACGACCTGCGCGATCTCGACGCGGTTCGGCGTCATGTCGCGCGAGCCGCGGCGGCGAACCGGCGCGTGATCGTGACGATGCACCTCGGCGCCGAGGGCGCGGCGGCGCAGCGCACGCTCGACAGCACCGAGCGCTACTTCGATGCGCCGCGCGGCAACCCGGTCGCCTTCGCCGATGCGGCGACCGCTGCCGGGGCCGATCTCGTCATCGGGCATGGTCCGCACGTCGTGCGCGCCGCCGAGTGGCGCGACTCGTCGCTGGTGCTCTACTCGCTCGGGAACCTCCTCACCTACGGCCCGTTCTCGCATCGCGAGCCGATGCGACGCGGCGTCGTCGCCTGCGCGACGGTCGATGGCCGGGGCGCGGTGCGCGACGCGCGTCTACACGCGACCGTGCAGCGCGCGCCGGGGCGCGTCTCGGTGGACCGCAGCCACCGCGCGCTCGTCCTCGTCGATTCGCTGTCGCGCCTCGATTTCCCGCGCACCGGCGCGCACGTCGGCCGGGACGGACGGCTCTCGCGCCGGGGACGCTGACGCTGGCGGTCCGCGCCTAACGCTGGCGGGCGAGGGGCGCGGGAGTGCCGGCGCTGGAGTCGGTCGGCATCGCGATCAGCCGCCGTGCGCCGATCAGCGGGAGGATCCCCGGCGCCGGCTTGCGGAGCAGCGGACGCTCGACGACGCGATGCGCCTTCGTGCTCGCGTGCACGAACTGGCCGTTGCCGACGTAGATGCCGATGTGGGTGACCTTCCCCTTCCTGCCGAAGAGCAGCAGGTCGCCGGCGCGGAGCTGCGCCGTATCGGCCGGCACCGCCGTCCCCACTTTGGCCTGCTCGCGGGCGGTGCGGGGAACGGAGAAGTCGAGCGCGCGCATCACGTACTGCACCAGTCCACTGCAGTCGAACGCACGCGGTGATTCGCCGCCGAGCCGGTAGCGCGTCCCGAGCTGGGCGCGAGCGATCGCGACGATCGAGTCGAGCTTGGCCCGCGCCTTCGCGCCCATCATGCCGGCGCTGCTCGTCGCGGCGAACGGCGAGCCGCGATCGGCGGCCGGCGGCGCGCTGTCCGTCACCGCAGCGCCAGGCACGACACCGTCAGGCACGACACCGTCAGGCACGGCGCCGCTCGCCGCGCGCGCTGCCGGCGGCACCGAATCGAGCGCCTTCACGATCGTGAAGATCTGTTGCCCGCGCGCGGCCATCGCCCGGCTGGGCGCGATGACGGACGCGCCGATTGTGGCGCAGATCACCATGAGGGTGCGTGTCGAGCGTCGCATGTGCATGACAAAAGCAAGACGCTTGCCGGACTCGTGCTGCAACGGAATCGCGCGCACGAAGCTCAGCGAATGTCCAGCATCTTGTGCGTCTGCAGGCTCAAACGCCAGCGCGGGTTCGCCATGCAGTACTCGACAGCGCGCCGAGTGTTCTGCTCGCGCTCAGGACCGTCCATCGGCTGGAGAAAGAAATACCGAAAGTCGAGCGCGGCAAATTTTTCCGGCATCGCGTCGGGCTGCGGGAACACGAGTTTGAGCTCGTTGCCGCGCGTCAGCTGTAGCGGAAGCGCACCAGCCTTCGGGCTGACGCAGATCCAGTCGATGCCTGGCGGCGGCTGCTTCGTGCCGTTCGTCTCGATCGCGACTTCGAACCCCGCGTCGTGCAGCGCGGCGACTAACGGTGCATCGAGCTGCAGCAGCGGCTCGCCGCCGGTGCAGACGACGAGTGGTCGCGCGCCGCGCATGTTCGTCCACGGCCAACGCGACACCACCGCCCTCGCCAGCGACTCGGCGTCGGCGAACTTCCCGCCATCGGGTCCGGTGCCGACGAAGTCGGTGTCACAGAAGGGACACGCCGCATCGGCGCGATCCTCCTCGCGTCCCGTCCACAGGTTGCAACCTGAAAAACGGAGGAACACGGCGGCGCGCCCGGCGTTCGCGCCCTCGCCCTGCAGCGTGTAGAAGATCTCCTTCACCGTATACGCGCGGCTCATTGCGCGACTCCGCTGGTGTAGCGCGCCGGATCGCGGCGGCCGCCGTCGGCGAATCCCTTCAGCCTGAGCTGGCACGCGTCGCAGCGACCGCACGCCGCGCCGCTCGCGTCAGGATCGTAGCAGCTCGTCGTCCGCGAGTAGTCGACGCCGAGTGACAGGCCGAGGTCGATGATCTCGCGCTTGGTGAGGTGGAGCAGTGGGGCGCGGATCTTCACGTGATCGCCTTCGACGCCGCTTCGCGTCGCGAGGTTGGCCATCTGCTCGAAGGCGGCGACGTACTCGGGGCGGCAGTCCGGATAACCCGAGTAGTCGAGTGCATTCACGCCGATGAAGATGTCGCGCGCACCGAGCACTTCGGCCCACGCCAGCGCATACGACAGGAAGATCGTGTTGCGGGCCGGCACGTAGGTGATCGGGACGCCCGTCGCCATCGCCGACGCGTCGCGATCCTTGGGCACGTCGATGTCCGCGGTCAGCGCCGATCCACCGAAGACGCGCAGGTCGATGTCGACGACCACATGCCGCGCGACACCGTAGCTCGCCGCGATCGCGCGTGCCGCCTGCAGCTCGTGCGCGTGGCGCTGGCCGTAGCGAAAGCTCATCGCGTGCACGGCGTAGCCTTCGCGCGTCGCCAGCGCGAGCAGCGTCGTCGAGTCGAGGCCGCCGCTGAGCAGCAGGACGGCATTGGGAGGCGAGGGTTGTGTCATCGGCGCGGGGGGTCGCGCCGAAACATAACCGGTCAGGCGCGATCAGCCTACTTTCGCACGCTTCGCTTCGAAGTCGAGTGCGGCGAGGTGCTGCTCGGGCGACACCGCCGACGCCCTGATCTCGTCGACGCGCAGTCCCTTCACGAGCTCGCGGAGGAGCGACGATCCCTCGAGGAGCTCGGCCGACGCCGCGCTCATCTGCTCGCAGGCCGCGCTCTGCTCCTGCGTCGCCGCACTCACCTGCTCGGCGGCCGACGCGTGTCCTTCGGCGGTGCGGGCGACCGAGGTGATGCGCTCGGCTGCGCCGCTCACGACCTGCACGTTCGCGTCGGCCGCGGTGGCGACCCCGGCCGCGGCGTGGCGCGTCTTCTCGGCGGCAGCGGCGATCGTCGTCAGCGCGTCCTCGACATCCTTCGAGATGCGCTCGATCTCGCCGACGCGAGTCGAGCTCTCGATCATCGCCCGCGTCGTCGTCGTGACGCGGTCGGTGACCTTCGTCGTGAGGACGACGATCTCGTCGGCCGCGCCCTGCGCCTGCTCGGCGAGCTTGCGCACTTCGTCGGCGACGACGGCGAAGCCCTTGCCGGCCTTGCCGGCGCGTGCCGCCTCGATCGCGGCGTTGAGCGCGAGCAGGTTGGTCTGCTCGGCGATGCGGCTCACCGTCTCGACGAACCGGTTGATGTCGACGGCGGTGTCGTTGAGCACCGCGACCTCGCGCGTCGCCTGGTCGACCGAGTGCTTCACGTCGGTGAGGATGCCGAGCGTCCGTTCCAGCTCGCGGCGGCGCGTGGTCGACGTCTGCTCGATCGACGCCGCCAGGGTATTGACGTCGCCGGCCCCGGAGAGCATGCCTAACGCCTGGCTGCGGATCTCGCGCAGCGCGTCGCTGATCTGCCGGAGCTCGTGCACCTGGGCCTCGGCGCCGCCCGAGACCTCGCCCATCGACGCCGACGTCTGGCCGGCCGACTCGGAGAGCTGGTTGGAGACCGACGACAGGTCGTGCGCCGACTGCGCGACGGAGTCGGAGGTCGCGGCGACGACGGCAACGATGCGCGACAGCGATTCGCCGGTGTGATTCAACGCCTGCGCCAGGATCTCGAACTCGCGCGGCATCTTGCCGAGCGTGCGCACCGTCAGGTCGCCGCCGCTGAACGCCATCGCGTGGTTGACGAGCCCCGCCAGCGGCTCGGACACCGAGCGGATCGTGCGCGTGACGACCGCGAACGCGCAGAGGAGCGCAATGCCGATGAGCGTGAGAAGCCAGAAGCTGCGATGCGTCGCGTAGCGGGCGAGGGTGCGCGATGCGTCGGCCACCTTCCGTGCCTTCACGTCGCCGAGCCGGTCGATGTCGCCGAGGATCTGGCTGACGAGCGGGCGGGCGCGGGCAGCTTCGGCGCGCGCCTCGGCGACCCGGCCGAGGTCGGCCAGCCGGTGGGCGCGGGCGAAATGGTTCTCGACCAGCGACAGGCGCTCGTCGATCGACGCCGTCAGCGCGACCTCCTGCGCCGACTGGCCGCGCCGCGAGTTCATCCGGCGCTGCGTGGCGTGGGCATCCCAGCCTAACGCGCGGAACTCGGCCAGCGTCGCCGAGTCGCGGGTGTCGAGGTAGACGTTGGCCGCCTGGAGCTGCTGGGCGATGTCCGACGACAGCCGCGACGAGAGCTGCGACTGCTCCTGGACCTGGGCGAAGCTGTCGACGACCTCGCGCGACATCGACCGGAGGGCGTGGAAGCCGATGGCGCCGGCGACGGCGAGGAGGACGACCAGGCTGCCGAAGCCGACCTGGAGGATGCCGCGAATCGAGCCGAGCGCCGCCGACAACCTGCCTAACGGCTGGTCGGGGCGGGCGACGGCGTCGATCTCGCCGGAGATCCGGGGGATCGTCGCGTCGCTCACTGTGCGGCCACCGTCAGGACGCCCTTCTCGATCCGGGTCATGACGAAGCTCTTCCCGACCGGGTCGCCGTCGGCCTGGAAACTGATGTTGCCGGTCACGCCGCGGATGGCGGTCTTCTCGTCGAGCCCGGCCAGCCAGTCGCGAATCCGCCGGCGATCGGGGCCGACCGCGTCGATCGCGGCGGCGACCAGCCGTGTCGCGTCGTAGGCGAGGGCGGCGTTGCCGTCGGGCAGCTGATGGTACTTCTGGCGGAAGGCGCGGACGAAGCGCTGCGCTTCGGGACGCGGGTCCTCCGAGGTGAACGGCGCGCCGACGTAGACGCCCTGCGACAGTGCGGTGTCGACGACGAGGCCGGTCCAGCCGTCGCCGCCGAGGAAGTCGGCGGTGAAGCCCTGCCGGCGCGCTTCGCGCAATACCGTTAGGCCTGACGCGTCGGTCCCGGCGGCGAAGACGATGTCGGCCTTCTGGCGGGCGTAGTACGCGACGAACGGCTCGAGGTCGCTCGTCCCCTCGGGGATCGGGTCGACGCTGACGATCTCGCCGGCGAAGGCGCGCTGGAACGAGTCGGCGAGCCCGCGGCCGTAGCTGTTGTTCTCGTAGATGATCGCGGCGCGGCGCCGGCCGAGCTGGTCGGCGAAGCGCGCCAGCGCGATCCCGTTCGCGGAATCGCTCGAGATGACGCGGAACGTCCAGCGTGAGATGCCGGTCAGCTCGGGGGACGTCGCGGTCGTCGCGACGGCCGGGAGCTCGCCGTCGTAGACGTGCGCCGCGGCGACCATAGCGCCGGAGTTGACGTGGCCGATCACCGCCACCAGCTCGCGATTGGCGACGAAATCCGCCGCCACCTGCGCGGCCTTCGTCCCCTGGCCTTCATCGTCCTGCTCGATCACCTGCAGTGGACGATGTCGCACGCCGCCCTGGGCGTTGATCTCCTCGATGGCGAGATCGATTCCCATCTTGTTCATCGCGCCGTAGGCCTCGTTCCACGGGCCGGCCGCCCCGACGATGATCGGGTGAGACGAGTGTGAACAACCGGGGGCGAGGGCGACGATCGTTCCCGCGAGCAGCAGCGTGAGGCGCGCGCGGGTAGGCGGAGTACGGGGCATCAAGCAGATGACTGCACAGTGGTGCCCGGGGTCACGTGCTTCTGGCACCACTCCTGCCTTCCTTCCCGCGAGACGCCGTGCCTGACGGCGGCCGGCGATGGCCTCAACGAAGAAGGTGTCGACATGAAGGTGCTCGTGACTGGCGGGACTGGGGTCGTGGGACGGGCGACTGTGACGGCGCTGATCGACCGCGGACACAACGTCCGCCTCCTCTCACGCAACGCGAAGCGCGACGCTGCCCAGTGGGGGTCGGCGGTCGAGTCGTGGACCGGCGACGTCGCCATGGACGACGGACTCTCGGGCGTCGCCGACGGCTGCGACGCGGTGCTCCATGTGGTCGGCGTCGTCCACGCGCCCTCCGACGGACCGTCGCTGCGCGAGATCAACGTCGAGGGAACGCAGCGCATCCTTCGCGAAGCCATCGCCTCGGGCGGCCCGCGCTTCATCTTCGTGTCGTCGCTCGGCTGTGACCGCGGGGAGTCGGAGTATCATCGCTCGAAGCGCGAGGCCGAGGCGCTGGTGCGCGAGTACCCGGGGGGGTGGACGATCGTGCGTCCTGGCAACGTCTACGGACCGGGGGACGACGAGATCTCGCTCCTGCTCCGGATGGTGCGGACGCTCCCGGTCATCCCGGTGATCGGGGGCGGCGACGCCACCTTCCAGCCGATATACGCGGGCGACCTCGGTCGAGCGCTGGCGATGGCGGTCGAGCGTGGCGACCTGGCCGGTCGCATCCTCGAGCTGGCCGGCACCGAGGAAACGTCGCAGAACGACCTCATCGCGCGGTTCTCGCGGATCACGAACCGCGAGCCGGGGCGCGTCGGCGTGCCGGAGTTCCTGACGTCGTTCGGGATCTCGCTCGCCGAAGCGACCGGCGTTCCCGTGCCTTTCCACCAGTCGCAGCTGCAGATGCTGCGCGAAGGAAATCGAATTCCGGCCGATCGCGTCAACGCGCTCACCGATGTCTTCGGGATCACGCCGACGCCGCTCGACGAAGGGCTGCGCATCCTCGCCGACGCGCTCCCCGAGGCGCTGCCGTCGGACGGTGTCGGAGCGCTCAAGCGGAAGCAGTTCTGGGCCGACATTGCCGGCTCGGCGCACACTCCCGAGACGCTGTTCGCGCTCTTCCGCCAGCGGTTCGACGAGCTCACGCCGATGACGATGGACCTCAACGCGGAGCCCGACACGCCAAAGACGCTCGAGAAGGGCGCGACGCTGACGATGGCGCTTCCACTTCGCGGCAACGTGCAGGTTCGCGTAGAGGAAGTGACAGATCGTCGCGCGACGCTCTGCACGCTCGCCGGGCATCCTCTCGCCGGCGCGGTCCGGTTCATCGCCGAAGATCGTGGCGACAAGATCCGCTTCCAGATCGAGGTCTACGATCGGCCGGCGAGCCTGGTGGACTACCTCGTGATGCGTCCGGTCGGCGAGCTGCTGCAGTCGACGACGTGGGACAACGTCATTCAAGCGGTGGTGGACGCGAGCGGCGGTCGCGCGGTGGGCGGAATCCATCACGAGGAAGCGGTGCTCGACACCGACCAGTCGGAGCTCATCGACGAATGGCTGCGCGAGCTGGTGATGAACCAGCGCCGTGAGGCCTCACGTTCGGGGGACGCGCCCGGTGAAGGCGAGGGAACGCGGACCGACGAACGGAAGACCGGCGGCGACCTGCACACCACCGGCTTCGGGGGAGAGACCCGCGCCGAGCTCTGAATTGCGGGCCGTTCCGGATATTCGCGGAGCAGCGTTGCGCGCGCCGCGTCGGTGCCTTCGCGACATCTGAGCGCAGCAGCTTGAACTGCAATTACACGGATTTGAAAAGCGATTTCACGGATTGCCCCGCGTGGCCGAG
>Ga0207705_10004638_pt1 | contig 10371 bp, 9 predicted proteins | sample KBSC13metaG_FD_184314 | JGI IMG/M metagenome (GOLD analysis project Ga0207705, IMG submission 184314) | Corn rhizosphere microbial communities from Kellogg Biological Station, Michigan, USA - KBS C1-3 metaG (SPAdes) (version 2) | ecosystem: Host-associated > Plants > Roots > Rhizosphere > Soil ...
CATTGCCATAGCCCCAGATGCCGGCGCTGCCGGTCAAAGTCAGGTTCTCGACGTTGGCGCGAAGCGTGTAATCGGCTGTCGAGAAAACCGAGTCCGTCCCCTCGCCGGCATTCTCGACAACCGCATCAGCGTAAGCGTCCACGTAATAGGTGTCGTCGCCGGTCCCACCGGCCAGCCGGTCAATGCCGGCGCCACCATCCAGATCGTCGTTTCCGGCCAAACCGAACAGCTTGTTTGCCCCGGCATTGCCGGTGAGGACGTTGTCGAGTCCGTTGCCGTATGCGTAGAGATCTGCCGCGCCCTCTAGCGCCAAGTTTTCAACGTTCGTGCCAAGCGTGTAGCTGATCGACGATTGGACCCGGTCTGTCCCTTCGCCGAGATATTCGACAACCACGTCATGGGCATCGTCGACACGGTAAGTGTCGTTGCCGCGCCCTCCGACCATTCGGTCTCCACCCGTGCCGCCGTCGAGCACATCGTTACCGCCGGGTCCGTCCGCTTCGTCGTCCTCGATCAGAATCTGATTGCCGTTGTCGTCCAGCGCCCATGTTCCGTCTCCGTATAGGCTGTCGTTGCCGCCGCCGCCGATCAGCGTGTCGTTACCGATGTGACCAGCGAGAACGTTGACATTGTCGTCACCGGTGAAGTCGTCGTCACCGTTGAATCCACCGAGGTTCTCGACCCCGGTGATCGTCCAGGTTCCCGTTCCGACACTCTGGGCGGCCCCCGGCGTCGCCAGGGTCACCGTGATGCCTTCCGCGGTGTAAAGCGGAACGTAGGCGAATTCGGCGATTTCGAGCGTGTCGATCCCGCTTCCGCCCGAGACGACCTTGTTGCCGTCGCCAACTGTGAAATAATCGTTTCCGCCATTGCCGGTCAGCGTGTCGTTGCCGCTGAACGTCCAGAACCAATTGGCGAATTCGTTGCCGATCAGCGTGTCGTTACCGTACGTGGCGGTGATGTGTTCGATGCTCAGCAGCGTGTCCGTGCCCTGGCCGGTGTTCTGCGCCGTCGTCAGGTTGAGATCGACGGTAACTCCGCCACCGTTGCTGATGAAGTAGCTGACCCGGTCGGAACCGGCGCCGCCGTTGTAGACATCATTTCCGAACGGTCCGGCATCGGTGGAGGATTCGCTGAGCAGGTCGGCTCCGGCGCCGCCGCGAAGCGTGTCGTTCCCGGTGCCGCCCCGGAGGCTGTCATTGCCGCCGTTGCCGTCGAGACTGTCATCGCCGTCGTCGCCCGCAATGATGTCATCGGCATCACCGCCCTGGATATGATCATTGCCTGCGCCGCCCGAAAAAACCCGCGAATAGTCCCACGCCACGTGCGCCGTGATTTGCGCGCTGGCGGCGTCGGGAAGCACGACCGTGTCGTCGCCTTCACCGGCGTTATAGACGCTGTCGATGTTCCCCGACGCGGCGTCGTCGACGGCCTGCTGCTGTTCGGCGGAAAGATGATTGAAATCCACCGTGTCGGCGTCGCCCGTGAAGAAGGCAGCAGGCAGTTGGTTCGAGAAAATCTCGCCGCGCACGCCGTAGCCGCTTGCGTCCCAGCCGGTCCACGTCACCATGATGTTGCCGAAGGCATCGGATGCGACGTCTGCGTTGGTCATGTAAGTGCCGGTATCGGCCGCATCCAACGTGGCCACGAACTCGGTTCCGACCGCCTGTCCGAGCGGGTCGAACGCCTGCCCGCCGATCGCTGCATTGGGTTCGTCTGCCCATACCACCACGAAGCCGCTACCGTCCGCGAGTGCCGATACCGAGGGCGCGTTCTGCGTGCCGTCTGTCGTGCTGTTAACAGTGAACGGATCGCCCATCGCCTGACCGGTCGAACCCCAGAACATCTGCGCGACGACGTCCGTTTCCGCGTCGCCATGTTCCGCCAGCCCGACGACAACGAAGTTGCCGTTACCGGTCGCTGCGACGCTCCTTGCATCGAAGTCGACATGGACCGCGGTGTTGCCGTTCAGGCGGACGTAGCTGTACATTTCGAAGAAGCTGTCGTTCGGGTCGATATCGACCTCCGATTGATAGATCACGGCGTAACCGGTGCCGACCGACCCAACGTCTTTCACTTCGAAAAGGTTTGATGAATAGCCGTCGGCGTCGAGCGTGCCGCGCACGACGTCCACGGTTCCGAGCATAACGCCGTTCGTGCCCAGCGTCAGAGCTTCGACGACCGGCACGTCGCCGCCAAGGGCATTGTCCGGAACGCCGTCCGCGTCGACCGACGTTTGATAGACGAGAACATGCCCCGCACCCGACGTGCTCAGTGACGGGTCGCTGGCATTGTCGATGATGACCGTCTGGCCAACCGCATAGCCGTTCGCATCATAGGTTTGGGCACGCACCTGCGTCCCCGAAATGACCCCGTTGCTGTCGTGAAGCACTTCGGTCCAAGCGACGATGAAGCCGCCGCCCGCGACCGATGCGATGACCGGCTGTCGGTCCGCGGACGTCGATACGACAATCTCGTGGGCAAGCGGAGCATTTCCAAGGATCGGGTTCCCGTTGTTGTCGAGAATTCGGACTTCGACCTTGATCGTCCCGTTGTTGGGATCCGCGATGGTGTACGTCTCGTGCGAATAGACGACGGCGTAGTTTCCATTCCCCAACGCCGCGATCTGACCATAGGCCTGTGTTCCGGAATCGGTTTCGTTGACGCCGAACTCGCTGCCGTTGACCAAGAACATGCCTGATACTCCTGCCTTTATCGTGGACGGCCATCGGCCCCCGATCGGATCGCTCAAATTGATGGAATTGTGTGCCGGTGTTTGTTCAGCGAGGTGCCACTTCGGCGGCAGACGCACATGGCTCGTGGCTGCAACCTGGCCGCCCGCACCTCTGCCGAGCCATGCGTTCCCTTCCCAGCGAAAGGGAACGCACAACCCCCCTCGACTTGCTTAGCCGCGCTCGCCGGACGGCGCCTCAGCCGGCGGCGGCGGAGGCGGCGGCGGCGGAGAAGGCTCCTCCATCACGGGAGCGGGTGGTGGCGGCGGCGGTGGCGGCGGTGCGTAGGCTGGCGCCGGCTCGGCGCGACCGCCTCCAAAATAGATACGAACCCCTGCCGACAGGCTGTCGGTCTTGAGCTTCCCGACGCGCATTCCGCTTGCGTCGTCCCAGGCGATGTTGGTCCGGCCAAGCTGACGATGACGATAGTCGACCGTCAGTGCGATCGTCCGCGACAGGTTGAGCGCGGCGCCCGCACCGAGCTGCCAGGCGAACTTCGCCTTGCCGTCGCCATCGACCTCGAACCCGGACACGCCGAGACCGCCGCCGACATACGGCGTCACCGGACCGACGGGAATGTCGAGCCAGAGATTGCCGAAGCCGCTGAGCTGTCGCGCGCGGCTGCCGCTGATCTCGAACGTGTTGCCCGAGCCGCCGCAGGTCGCCTCGATATAGTCGCAGAGTTCCGCACGATCGTCGGCCGTGAGATCGATGGCCGTGCCATTGACGTTCTGGACCGTGAACGAGCGCACCTTGAAGCGCGCGTAGGAAACTTCCACGTCGCCGCGGAGCATGCCGAAGTCGTAGCCGACCGTGCCGGCGTAGGTCAGTGCGTTCTTGAAGTGGAACCTGGTCTGGATGGTGTCTTCGTCGCCAGTTCCACCAAAGGTGCCGCCGGCATTATAATAAGTGACCGTCGGATTGTGCAGCTTGGCGGTTCCGATGTTAGCTCCCACGTAGAAGCCGGTCGGGTTAGCGGCCTGGGCATTGGCGCCCGTGGCCCATAGCGACGCAATCACAAGCGCGGATGCGCATTCAAACCTGTTCATGAGATTCCCCCAGTTGACAACGGGGGCAAGCTGGCGCGGAGACGGCGGGAAATCTTTCCCGGAAGTCTGAAAAGATTCTGAAAAATCGATATCGTAGAGTTACTTGGCGAGTAATCAATTCTGCTCAGTCGGCGGGTACCAATCTGGCCAGGGCTTTTGCTTCGACTTCATCCGGTGTCACGGCGACATCGGCGGCGCCCGCTTGCCAAACCAGTCGACGCTGCGCCTCCTGGCGGACGCGATCTCTTGGCCGGACGGTGTAAATCAAGACAGGAACCTTGATCGCACGGTTCTTCATCGCCTGGATCATTCGAAGTCCCGCAAGCCGGTCCTCTCCGCGGCCAAGATCGCTAATCACCAGGCGATAGGAATTCATCGCCAGAAGCTTCAGCGCGTCGTCAGTGGACTGCGTTAGGTGAACGGCGATGTGGTGCTTCTTGAGCACCGCGATTTCGTCACTGTTATTCGACGGATGATCGTCGACCCACAGGATGGTGGCGACGGCGTCGGGCGAGTCATGGGTGATCGGCTCGTTGTCGCCGAGGATGGGGCCCGGGGCTGACCGTCCCGCAACGTATACTGCGCCGGCCACCAACAGCAGCACAGCGAACAACGCGATCAGCGTTCGGCTCGACAGACCGGCCGGGAAGGCGTTCGAGGCGAGCGGTTTGGTCTCAACCGACGGACCTTCAACAGGCTCGTCCGTCGCTCCGCACGGCAGCGGCCGCAGAACGTAGCCGGTGCCATAAGCGGCGGCGATTTCCAGGCCGGAGCCGCGAATTGCCGGACGCAACCTGCTGATCGCCTTGGCGAGCGAATTTTCATGAACCGTCTGCCGCGGCCATGCCCCCCTTAGCAACTCGTCCTTGCTGACTCGCCGTCCATGGCGTTCGACGAGCATCTTCAGGACCAGTGAGGAACGAGAATCGAGCAGCGTCTCTCGACCCTGCACGATGGTCATCCGGACGTCGGGATCAAACTCCAAGGCGCCAAGCCGAATTCTACCATCGGTCCCATTGTTGCTCATCGAACCTCATGAACAAACGACGCAGGAAAGATAAACTATCCTCAGATTCAGCGGCACTTCAACCGTTTTCGAACTTGTCCCCCGCATGTCTTGAAGGTGCTCCCATCCGCGCCCGCCAATTCCCCAACGCTCGCGAAGGCCCATGTCTGCTATGGGTCGATTGCGCCAGTCGGCCAGCGGCACGTATGGGTGGAAAGCGGACGTTAGCAACTGCCAGCCTTTAGTATATGCTTGGCCCTGCAGTATCTGCTGCGACGGGGGCATTCGGCATGGACAAGCGCGCTTTGTTGTTCTGGCTCGTTTCAATCTGCGGAACTGCTAATGCACAGGCGGCTACCTGTCCTGCTCCGAAGTTCACCAGGCAAACGGCGGTGGAGCGATACATCGTTGCCAGTGAGGAAGCGTGGGCGAAATCTGTAGCCACTAACGATGCATCGGTTGTGAAGCGCATCCTCGCCGACGATTTCCTCTGGGTGCTTGATGGACGGCTAGTCGACAAGAAAAATGCGGTCAAAGAAGCCGCAGAGGGGCCGGGTAGCTTCGTCAGCAATGAGCCAGACTATGTCCACGTTCGCTCCTTCGGCAACACCGCCGTGGCTCAAGGAAGCGAAACATGGACCCGCAAGGATGGCCGTCGTGGCAAGTTCGTTTGGACGGACACGTGGGTCAGACGTGCGGGCTGCTGGCAAATCGTAAATGCTCAGGACACCGTTGTGCCTTTACCGACCCAATAGCACGTGCCGTCGCGGCAGGAATGGGTCGAAAGCAGACGTTATCGGCGTGGGCTGGTGCCGCGCTCACTTGTGACCTGCATGGCGTCCTCTACCGACACCGTGAAGAGTAACTGACGGCTCTCGTCCTCCACTTCGATGAACATGGCCATGTTGACCTCGCCGGTGCACACGGCGCCGGCTACCAAGTCGCGAAGCCCCTTGATCGCTTCGTCCCGGGCGGCGTTAGCATCAGGCAGTTCCAAACCTTCCTCCGCCTCTTCGAAGCGCTGCGCATCGCAAACGTGGAGGTAGAACGTGGGCACAACAGCACAGCGAAGCCGCTTGGTGAACGTTCCTGCTGCCGGACATAACGTCTGCTTCCGGTCGAAAGCAGACGTTAGGCCGATAGCGGAATGTGAACACTGATCAGTTGGCGCGCAATCGGCATCCACCAATCTGCGTGATAGACGTAAGCGCAAATCAGTTCGCTAGCCAGCATCGCAGGAACAACGATTAGGTAGGTGCGGTGAACCCGCTTCCGTGTCGCGACATCGTATCCAACGGCAGCCGCGAGCAGCAAATTCGTCCCTGCAAAAGTGTTGACGAGCATCCCCCAAAAGCCATCGCCAAATAACACTGTCAGTTGGTTCCCCCACCAACGAGCATAGGCCGCGCCAACAATGACAATGGTGGCGAGAAGTATCAGTCGCTTGTGGGATACGGGGTCTCTCTTGGCCACCAAGAGCGCCCAAGTGCTGAAAACACCGAAGGCTGCAGCATAGAACAATGGGAGGATGAAGAAGTGAAGGTCATCGTCGTGCCGGTGGATATAAAATCGCTGGCTGTGCAACTCAGCCGCGACTGCTGAGTAAACCATTAGCGGCACCAGCACGGCTCCGGCGCGGCCTAGCTTCTTATGTAGTCTGAGCCGCTTGGTCCGGATGAAAAGGATCTGAGCGGTGAGCAGCGCTAGCCACGCGCTAAACAGGATTGCATGGCCAACCAGGATGGGCGGGGCCGGGTAGTCTGCATGACCGGCAAATCGGGCGCTACTTGCCGGATAGAAGCCAAACAATACGCCCAACCAGCAAAAGGCGAGGAATGCGGCGAAGAAGCTTCTGTCCCGAGGGTGCAAAGGTGCGAACGTTTGTCTCGCTACCGGCGCGTTCATAGGCTCCCCCCCGGGGGGAACCTAACAGACGCCCTGATGACCGCAATGGGTCGAAAGCCGCCACTTTCGTCCTAGCGGCGGGAATGGGTGGAAAGCAGACATGTCGTCGGCATCTCTCAACAACTCGAGTCCACGGACGGTGGCGGATGTGCTATGCAGCTTTGCGATTAGGGAGGCTGCCCATGACCTACTGGGAGTTTACCGGACGTGAGCTAGTCAACTGCACCTGCGAATACGGTTGCCCGTGTCAGTTTAATGCAATGCCTGACAAAGGTCATTGCTATGCAGTGGCGGGCATTCAGATCGACGAGGGTAAGCACGGCGATACACCGCTGAACGGGCTTAGGATCGGCGCGATCTTCAAGTGGCCGGGAGCAATCCACGAAGGGAATGGCGAAGCTTTGGCCTTCGTCGATGAGCGCGCCAACGACGAGCAGCGCACGGCCTTGCTCAAGATCATGACCGGTCAAGACACCGATCCGTTTGCGACGATGTTCGCAGTTTACGCTTCGACGATCACCAAGATGCACGAGCCTGTGTTCACTGCCATCCAGTTCGATGTGGACGTCGACGGGCGGCGCGGGAGGTTGTCAGTGCCCGGCTATGTTGAGATGACCGGAGAGCCAATCCGCAACAAGGTCACGGGCCAGGAGACCCGTGCGCAAATTCGTCTCCCCGCCGGGTTTGAGTACGAGGTTGCCGACATGGGTAGCGCTTCGAGCCGAACAACCGGCGGACCGATGCAACTGCAGATCGACAGCAAATATGGTCAGTTTGCGCATCTCCACCTTTCTAGCAATGGACCTGTTCGCGCCTGACCTGATCGCCAGGGTCTTTCGACATGAGCGGCGGCTCCTTGCATCCGCCGTTCTTCTGCTCTGCGTGCTCGGGTGGACGTTCCTGCTGCGTAGCGAGCAGATGAGTTCCATGGGGTCGATGAGCCCTCCACTGACCGCCTTGATTGGGATGTGGTGGCTGATGATGTTCGCCATGATGTTGCCCTCTGCCACGCCAGCGGTGCTCCTGTACGCCCGGGTGCAATGTGCTCGCCACGACAATGCAGCTCTCGCGCCACCTTGGATGTTCCTTTCGGGCTATCTCCTAAGCTGGCTCCTGTTCTCGATTGCAGCAGCCGCCGCCCAATCCGTTCTTACGGACTCGTCCATGGCGCTACGCAGCCAAGCCGCACGAGCTGCGATGCTGCTTGCAGCTGGCGTGTATGAGTTCTCACCGATGAAGACGGCGTGCCTGAGCCAGTGCCGTTCGCCAGGTCAGTTCATCAGCCGCCATTGGCGCGCCCATTGGACCGGTGCAGTTCGCTTAGGCGTAATTCATGGTGCTTATTGCGTGGGCTGCTGCTGGATGCTGATGGCCTTGCTATTCGTAGGCGGCGTCATGAACATGCTGTGGGTCATCGCCCTGACCGCGCTTGTTGCTAGCGAAAAGCTTCTGCCGGGCGGGTCGTTGCTGCACAAAGTCTATGGTGTGGGGCTAATTTCGTGGGGCGCCTGCGAAGCTCTGGCATGAGCTTGGAGCGATCCTGATGCGTCGTTAGCCGCCGCTAGATCGCTTCTGGTAGGTTTGAGTGGAAAACTCCACTGTCACTCGAAGGGAGCGCCAAGTGTGCGAAGCGAATTGCCAGTGCGATAGGGAAGGTAACAATAGGAGGAAGCCAATAAAAAGTTCTGACGGATGTCGGGCGAGCCCGAGAGCAGATAGTGTCACGAATGAGTGGAAACCGGACATTCGAGCGAGCTGCGTCACTTCCGCTCATAAAATGGCCTGACAAGGGCCATTGCTACGCTGCCTTGCTTTGAAGCGAAAACGCACCTCAGTAGCGACATGGCAGTTCGCCGCGGGTGAGATAGCGCCGTGAGGCGTAGTATTGCGCGAGCAAAACCGGCGGATTCTGGTCTGCGCCTTCGAGCCAGCGCGTGTGCCATGTCATGAACCACAGCCATTCGGCATCGGGACCGAGCTTCGCAGGGTCCGGTACCGGCCCGTTCTCATGCAGGCAGATCGGCACCGCGTCGCCGACGATGGCCTTGACCTGTTCGAACATGGACGAAAGCGGACCGTGATCGCTGACGTAGAGATCGGCGCCTGCGATATCGACCAGAGCCCGACCGGGATAATAAGCAGCGTCCACATTCTGCCCGGCCCAACCGAGCACCCAGAGCAAATTATCTAGACGCATACGCCGGGTGAAGTGGTCGTGCATCATGGCCCACAGCGCCTTGAACGCTTGAGGTCCGTGCTTACCCCACCAGAACCAGTCGCCGCTGAACTCGTGGAACGGCCGCCACAACACCGGGACCCTGGCGTCTCGTAGCCTGGCGAGCTGCTGGCCGACCTCGTCCATCTGGGCCATCATCAGAGCATTCTCTCGGGTTCCAGGTCGGAGCGCGGCGGCGACGTCAAAATCCTTCTTGCTGTTCTCGTAGCCGGTGCCGATGTCGGGAGCGCCCCAGTGCCAGCAGAGCGCGACGAGCCCTCCCGATCGGCTCCAGGCGAGCGCGCGGTCATAGACTCCGTCCCACTCCGACGGGATGATGTAGTCGAGGCCGAGGATTGCCGGAAGGCGGCCGGTTACTCGCTGGATATAGTCCAGCTCGTCTCGCTTCCCGGCAGGGCTCTCTTGCTGCCCGGTGAGCGTGTGGCGGCCGTAAACTGAACAGAGGTAACGATAAAGGCGGCGCGCCTCACACGACGCGGTCGGATTACTCAGGTGGCGCGCGGTCGTCGCCCCTGCCACGGCAGGAAGGAGGCCGAGCGAGGCGGCACCGACCAGGGCTGCTCGCCGAGTAAGGTTTAGTGAAATTGGGCTTCCCATCTCTTGATTGTGTTACGCCTGCCGCAGCTGAGAGGCACAAGTTGAATTGATGCGCGTTGCGTTGCAGTTGATCTGCGACGACTTAGCGTTCGGTGGAATATCTGGCATTCTCGGCCTGGACGGCGAGTTCTTCGTAGCGCTCTGCGACTTTCATGAGGTACGCCTTCTGATCCTTGCTTTTGACCCGGCCGGCGAGGGCCTAGGGTTTCCGAAGCCTTCATTCGGTAGTACTCTGGAGACATCGTCATGGCGCGCAGGACGCGGCAGGAGCCAGCGCGTTCCGAGCAGCGATCTCCTGAATTTCGTTCGAGCTTGGTTCGCAAGCCGGACAGGCCCGCACTAGCGGGCAAGCCCGATCGCCCAATCTTCCATGGCAGCCATGATTTGAGGCGGAAGGCCTCGCGCAATACGAACCTTATGTTCCAGTTGTTTTATCGCGGCGAGGGAGAGCGGGGCGTCGAACTCGATTCCACAGAAGCCCATGCGCTTCCATTTGACAATTCCGTAGCTGGAAACATCTTCGACCGTCAGGATCAGATCCTCGTCCACCTCGGGTAGGTCATTGCCGCGCACCCGTGCACCGGTCGCAGACAGATCAACAAGCAATGCGCTATGTGAACGCGTGCGCGTCGTAAAAACCGCGATCAACGAGAGGTCCTCTCGTTCCGCGTTCCTTCTGCCTCCACCTTCTCGTTTACCGAACGCACTCATAACGGACCTCGCTACAAAGGTCCCCCACCAAGTTCGGTTTAATGCATTGAGATGAAGGGTTTGTCTTCGTTCGTGGTTAAGCCTTTGCCGACCTTACTTCACGGGTGCGAAGCTGTTCACGACAACAGCCGGAAT
>Ga0207705_10004645_pt1 | contig 10362 bp, 11 predicted proteins | sample KBSC13metaG_FD_184314 | JGI IMG/M metagenome (GOLD analysis project Ga0207705, IMG submission 184314) | Corn rhizosphere microbial communities from Kellogg Biological Station, Michigan, USA - KBS C1-3 metaG (SPAdes) (version 2) | ecosystem: Host-associated > Plants > Roots > Rhizosphere > Soil ...
GGGTGGCTCGAGGGGCTGTTCCACGGCATCCAGACGGCGCTCTTCGCGCAGCAGATGGCGGCCCGTGTGCAGCTCGAGCAGATGCGCGGCGGCCGGCCGCAGCTGCCGCCCGGCATGCTGCAGGCGCCCGAGGCGAGCACCGGCCAGTCCGGCGGGCAGTACCTCTAGCTCTAGCTCGAGAACCAGCGGTCGAGGACGGCGGCGACGCCGTCCTCGTCGTTGCTGGCCGTGATCTCGTCGGCGGCCGCGAGGACCTCCGGGTGCGCGTTCGCCACGGCGACGCCGAGCCCCGCCCAGGCGAGCATCGGAAGGTCGTTGGGCATGTCGCCGAACGCCAGGACACCGTCGGCCTCGACTCCGAGCTCGTCGGCGAACGCGGCGAGACCCGTCGCCTTCGACACGCCTTCGGCCGACATCTCCAGCAGCCCGTCACCCGACGAGTGCGTGAACGTCGCCCCGGCGGCGCCCGTCGCGACGGCCGCGGCGAGCAGGTCGTCGGAGCCGAGGCCCTCGTGGCGGGCCAGGAGCTTCACGACGTCGTCGGTGAGCAGGTCCTCGATCGGCCCCTGGGTGCGCGGGTCCGAGGAGTCCCACCGGGGGACGTACGACGGCTCGTGGGCGAAGCCGGCGTGCAGCCGCTCCACCGCGAAGGCGATGCCCGGGATCGCCTCGCGCAGAGCGTCGACGACAGCGCGGGCCGACTCGGGCGCCAGCAGCGAGGAGCGGACCACCCGCTCGGTGCGCAGGTCGTAGGCCACCGCCCCGTTCGCGCAGATGGCGACGCCGTGATGCCCTGTCATCTCGGCGATCTGACCCATCCAGCGGATCGGGCGACCGGTCACCATGACGAACGGGACACCGGCCGCCTCCACCGCCGCCAGGGCCGCGACGGTGCGTGCGCTGATCGTCCCGTCCGTGCGGACGACCGTCCCGTCGAGGTCGGACGCGACCAGCTTCGGAGGGGTCACGCCGGGAGGATCTCCTCGAGGCCGCCGAGGTACGGGCGCAGCGCGACCGGCACGTGCACCGAGCCGTCGGCGCGCTGGTGCACCTCGAGGAGGACCGCGATCGTCCGGCCGATCGCGCACATGGTGCCGTTGAGGGTCGCCGCCACCTGGGGCGAGCCGTCCACTCGGTGCCGGATGCCGAGCCGCCGAGCCTGGAAGTCCGTGCAGTTGGACGTCGACGTCAGCTCCAGCCAGCGCTGCTGCGACGGCAGCCACGCCTCGTTGTCGAACTTCCGTGAGGCGCTGGACCCGAGGTCGCCGGAGGCCACGTCGATGGTGCGGAACGTGAGCTCGAGATCGGTGAGGAAGGCCTTCTCCTGCTCGAGGAGCCTCTCGTGCTCGGCCTCGGCGTCGGCCACCGGGACGTAGGCGAAGAGCTCGACCTTGTCGAACTGGTGGACCCGGATGATCCCGCGGGTGTCCTTGCCGTGGCTGCCGGCCTCACGCCGGAAGCAGGACGAGAACCCGGCATAGCGCAGGGGAAGGCTCTCGAGGACCTCACCTCCGTGGTACGCCGCGAGGGGGACCTCCGAGGTGCCGACCAGGTAGAGGTCGTCGGCCTCCAGCCGGTAGACCTCGGAGGCGTGTGCGCCGAGGAAGCCCGTGCCCTCCATGGCCTCCGGCCGCACGAGGGCCGGAGCGATGACCGGCGTGAAGCCGGCCGACATCGCCCGGGCCATCGCCAAGTTGACGAGCGCGAGCTCGAGCAGCGCGCCCGGGCCGGTGAGGAAGGCGAAGCGCGAGCCGCTGACCTTCGCGCCGCGCTCGGTGTCGATCGCCTTGAGGATCTCGCCCACCGCGAGGTGGTCGCGGACCTCGAAGTCGTAGGTCGGCACCTCGCCCGTCTGGGACAGCACGGCGAAGTCGTCCTCGCCGCCGACGGGAACGGCCGGATGGACGAGGTTCGGCACCGCGAGGTGCGCCGCGCGCAGAGCCTCCTCGGCCGCCGTCTGCGTCGCCTCGGCGTCCTTCACCGCGGCGGCGAGGGCCTTGGCCTTCTCGAGGACCGCCGGCCGGTCCTCGGGTGACGCGCTCCGGACCGACTGGCTCACGGTCTTCTGCTCCGCCCGCAGGTTGTCGGCGGCGGTGACGGCGAGGCGCCGCGACTCGTCCGCCGCCAGGAGGGCGTCCACGAGGGCAGGGTCGTCGCCACGGGCGACCTGGGACGCGCGGACCCGCTCGGGGTCCTCACGCAGCAGCTTGAGGTCGATCACGCTGCCAGGCTATCGGCGGGAGAAGCGCCCTCGCCTGGCAGTTTGGCCCTCGCGCTCCTCGAGGGGCTGGGCAGCGTTGCGCGTCGCGTAGGAGATCGCCTGCTGCTCCTCGGGAGACAACGAGTGGTCCGAGTCGCCGGCCTTGACGCCCTTCGCGTAGGTTCGCGTCTCCGAGCGGCCGTTGATCGAGGTGAGGACCAGCCCGTCGCCGGCGTCGTCGAGCAGCGCGGCGCTGAACGACAGCCGACCACCCATGTCGCCGAACGCGTCGTAGCGGACGACGGCCACGTGCCGCAGCGCGTCCGAGAGGTCGGCCCGGGCCGCGGCCAGGTCCTCCCGCAGGTGGCCGACGTCACGGCGCATCCCCTCGACCTCCCGGTGCTGCCGGGTCACGGACTCGACGAACGTCGCGCCGTGGTCCCCTCCGGTCAGCACGTCGTGAGCCAGGGTCAGCCGGCGGATCCGCATCAGCAGAGCCGTGCTGAACCCGAGGGACATGACCCCGACCCCGGCTGCCGCGAGGGCGACGACCTGGACGGTGTCGTTGTCGAGCAGCACGTCGGTCACACTAGCCTCCGGGACGTGGACAGGGACGCGGCTCGCGTGCTGCTGAAGGCCGTGGCTGACGGCTCTGTCACTCCCGAGTCAGCCCTGGACCGCTTCGCCGTCGCGCCCTACGACGACCTCGGTCACTCCCTCGTCGACACCCACCGCGCGCTGCGCACCGGCGATCCCGAGGTCGTCTACGCCGAGGGCAAGACCCTGCAGCAGGTGCTCGACAACGTGACGGCCCTGCGCACGACCAGCGACCGGGTGCTCGTCACGCGCTGCGCTCCCGAGGTGTCCGCGGCCCTCGGGGGCACGGGCCGCACCGTTCTGGTCGGCACCCCGAAGGAGCCTCGCGGCCAGGTCGCGGTCCTGGCGGCAGGGACGTCGGACGGGCCGGTCGCGGAGGAGGCGGCCGTGACCGCGGCGGCGTTCGGGGCGCACGTCACACGCGTCGACGACGTCGGCGTCGCGGGGCTGCACCGGCTGCTGTCAGCCAGGGAGGTCCTCGGCACCGCCGACGTCCTGGTCGTCGTCGCCGGCATGGAGGGAGCCCTCCCCTCCGTGGTGGGCGGTCTGGTCGGCACGCCGATGGTCGCCGTGCCCACCAGCGTCGGCTACGGGGCGAGCTTCTCCGGCCTGGCCGCGCTCCTCGCGATGCTGAACAGCTGCGCCCCCGGCGTCACCGTGGTCAACATCGACAACGGCTTCGGTGCCGGTGTCTTCGCGGCGCGCGTCGCCCGACGCGTGGGTGCGTCATGATCGGCTGGCTCGACTGCGGGGCCGGGGCGAGCGGCGACATGCTGCTGGGCGCGCTCGTCGACGTCGGCGTGCCGGTCGCGGTGATGTCGTCCGCGATCGAGCAGCTCGGCCTGGGCATCCGCCTCGGGGTCGAGCAGGTCGAGCGCGGCGGCCTCGGCGCCACGCACGTGACGGTGATCGCGCCCGACGACCCGACTCGCCGCTCCTGGCGGGAGGTCCGCACGCTCGTCGAGGGCCGGGTCCGCGACGTGTTCGAGCGGCTCGCCGAGGCGGAGGCGCAGATCCACCGCGTGCCCGTCGACGACGTCCACTTCCACGAGGTGGGCGCGCACGACGCCCTCGGCGACGTCGTCGGGGTCGTGGCCGGTTTCGCGCACCTGGGCCTGACGGCACTGCACTGCTCGACGATCTCGCTCGGCAGCGGGACGACGCGCGGCGCGCACGGACCGTTGCCGGTGCCCGTGCCGGCAGTGCTCGCGCTGCTCGAGGGGGCACCCGTGACGGCCGGTCCGGCGGCGTACGAGATGACGACCCCCACAGGTGCCGCTCTGCTCGCGACCCTGGTCACGGACTGGGGCAGGCTGCCCGCGATGCGTCCGGCCGCCACGGGCTACGGCGCCGGGACCCGCGACCCGCACGAGGTCGCGAACGTCGTCCGGCTGGTGCTCGGCGAGCCGCTGTCCGCGGCCGGTGGGGCTGTGCTCCTCGAGGCGAACGTCGACGACCTCGACCCACGCCTGTGGCCGCACGTCCTCGAGGAGCTGCTGGCCGCCGGCGCGCAGGACGCATGGCTGACGCCGATCCTCATGAAGAAGGGGAGGGCGGCCCACACCCTGTCGGTGCTGTGTGCCACCGGCGACGCAGATCGCCTGCGCAGCAAGGTGTTCGAGGAGACGAGCACGATCGGGCTGCGGCAGTCGGACGTGGCGAAGCACGGGCTCGAGCGCACCGAGTCGACGGTGCTCGTCGACGGGCAGGCCATCCGCGTGAAGACCGCGTGGCTCGACGGCCGCCCCGTCAACGTCAACCCCGAGTGGTCGGACGTCGTCGCCGCGGCGGCCGCACTGGGTCGTCCGGCGAAGCTCGTGCTCGAGGCGGCACGGCGACCTACGCTCCCACCATGGGAGTGACGAGCGAGGTCGGCCGCCTGCGCACGGTGCTGCTGCACCGTCCCGGCGCCGAGCTGTCCCGGCTCACCCCGCGCAACAACGACGAGCTGCTCTTCGACGGCATCCCCTGGGTGGGTCGGGCGCAGGAGGAGCACGACGCCTTCGCCGAGGCCCTGCGCGATCGAGACGTCGAGGTGCTCTACCTCGACCGGTTGCTGGCCGAGGTCCTCGACCTCGCCACCGCACGTGCGGAGGTGGTGCAGTCGGCCGTGGCACCCGCGCTCGTCGGCCCGACCCTCACCACGACCCTGCGCGCCTGGCTGCTCGACCTGCCGTCGGACGAGCTGACGAAGGTGCTCGTCGCTGGACTGACCCACGACGAGCTGCCGGCCTCAGGTCCGGAGGGCGTGGTCGCCCGGCTCGCCGGGCCGTCGGAGTTCGTCGTACCTCCCCTCCCCAACGTGATGTTCACGCGTGACTCCAGCGTGTGGGTCGGCGACCAGGTCGCCGTCACGAGCCCCTCGATGCCGGCGCGGCAGCGCGAGGCGACCCTGACCCGCGCCATCTACGCCCACCACCCGCGGTTCGCCGAGGTGCCTCTGCTCTACGGCGGCGACCGCGGCGAGGCGTGGTTCGAGGGTGGCGACGTGCTGCTGCTCTCGCCCGGAGTCGTGGCGGTCGGGGTGGGTCAGCGGACCACCCCTGCGGGCGTGGAAGCCTTTGCCCTCAGGGCGATCGCGGCCGGCGTCGCGACGACCGTCCTCGCCGTCCCCATCGCCCAGGAGCGGGCGACCATGCACCTCGACACCATCTGCACCATGGTCGACGAGGACGCGGTGGTCATGTTCCCCGCGGTCGCCGACACGCTGTCGGCGTGGGCAGTCACCGCCGACGGCGTCACCGGCCCGGAGCCGTTCCTCCTCGCGGCGGCGAAGGCCATGGACCGCGACGTGCTCCGTGTCGTCGACACCGGCCTGGACCCCGTCACCGCCGAGCGCGAGCAGTGGGACGACGGCAACAACACCCTCGCGATCGCGCCGGGTCTCGTCGTCGCCTACGAGCGCAACGTCGTCACCAACCAGGCGCTGGAAGCGGCCGGGGTCGAGGTCGTCCGCATCGCCGGCTCCGAGCTCGGCAGCGGCCGGGGCGGTCCGCGCTGCATGTCCTGCCCGGTGGAGCGCGACCCCCTTGGGTCCTAGGACACAAGGACCTCTTGAACCTCAGGGCCTCCTGGCGCGAAAGTCCGGTCATGAGACCGCTTCGCGTGCTGACAGCCCTGGCGCTGGTCGGGATCGCCGTCGTGCACCTGCGCATCGCGCACACCTACACGGCCATCGGGAAGCACCCGCTGACCATCGGCGACCAGTTCTACGTCCAGGCCGTCGTCGCCATCGGCCTCGCGCTCGTGCTGCTCGTGCGGCCGCACATGCTCGTCTGGGCGGCCTGCGCGCTCTTCGCACTCGGCTCGCTGGCCGTGCTGGTCTACAGCCGCTACCGCGCCCTGCCGGTCTACGGCTTCCCCGGTGGCTTCCAGGAGAGCTGGGACGTCAGCGGTGCCAAGCTCGCCGCCGGTTTCGAGAGCGCGGCTCTCGTGCTGGCCGTCGTCGGGACGGCGGCTCAGCGCAGGGTGAGCTGACGGTTGACGAGGCCCTGGCGGGCGCGGCGGGCCTGGTCGGACAGGCCGCTCTCGCCGAGAGCCTCGGTAAGCCGGTCGGCCCAGGCCCGCGCGGGTTCCTCGACGTCGTCGGCGCCGGTCTCGAGCGGCAGGTCCCACACCGGCACGAGCAGGCCGTGCGCGCGGAAGGACCCGACGAAGCGGGTGCCCTCGCCGAGCCCGAGGCCGCCGGCGACCGACATCCGCGCGAGCGCGTCGAGCAGCGGCTCCTCGTCGTGCGGCAGCACCCAGCGCAGGTGCGACCGCTCGCGCATCCGGCACCAGTAGGCGCTCTCGACACCGGTCAGCTTCGCCGTCGGGACGACCGACGCGTTGGCCGCCTCCATCGACGTCTGGATGGACTCGGCCACGCTCCCGTCCGGGTCCTCGGTGCCCTCGACCCAGAAGTCGAAGCCGTCGTGCAGCGTGACCTCGAGCGGCGCATCCGTCAGGAGGTCCTGCAGCCGGGCACCGGGGCCGGGCAGGTCCGTCGTCACGACCGACGTGCCGGGCTCAGCCGTGACGAGGTCCTCCAGCACGGCGGCGAGATCCCGCGACGCGTCGCCCGAGCGCGACGCGACCTGCAGGCCGAGGTAGCGCCTCCCGTCGGACCGCACCATCCCGGGCCACTGCATCGGCAGGACGGTCGACAGCAGCACCGGGGTGCCGTCCTTCAGCGACAGCGGCGCGGTCGCCGCGGGCACGACCTCGCGCAGGGCGACCCAGTCGGTCTCGCCGGGCAGGCCTGCGAAGGGCCTGGCGACGAACGGGATGCGGGGCGCCTTCTCGGCTCGGCCTGACCTTCGGCGGCTGCTCACAAGCCCAGGAGCCTAAGCCCGCCCGATCACCAGGACTCTCCTTCTGAGGTGCCTTCCTGAAGTCCCACCCCGCGCCCCGGCTCGCTTCCTGACGTCTGGCGCACCCGCGGACTGCTTCCGAGCGCGCGCAGGTCAGGGTCAGCGCGCGAGAGCTCAGGAAGGCGGGGAAGCCCTCGTCACAGACTTCAGGAACCCGGGCGGAGCGGCAGAGCGCCCTTTGCTGCCGGCTTGTCCGGGTACGGCGCCGGGACACGCCGCGCGACACGGCGCCGTGCCCGTACGACCGAGGACGACCGCTCGGCCTGTTCGGGACCGGCGTCAGGACACGCCGGGCGACACGACGCCGTACCCGCACCAGAGCCGCGGCGACGGCCACGCTTCTCCGCCCCGCGGGAGCGGGCTAGCGCTCGGCCAGCATGCGCAGCACGCGACGCGGGTGGTTGCTGATCACCGCGTCGACGCCGAGCCCGAGGACGTAGGCGATGTCGTCCTCCTCGTCGACGGTCCACACGTGCACCCGGTGGCCGGCGGCGTGCACCCGCTCGACGTAGCCCGGGTGCGCCCGGAGCACCTCGAGCGACGGCCCCGCGATGCCGACGCGCGGCGGCAGGGAGCCGTCGCGGTAGCGCAGCGGGACGCGCGACATGAGCAGCACCGTCGGGAGCGCGGGGGCCATCGCGTGCACCCGGCGCAACGACGTCGCCGCGAAGGACATGACGGTCACGCGCGACGCGGAGCGGGTCAGCGGCTGCCCGAGGCCGTAGCGGCCGAGCAGGTCGACGAGCGACTTCTCGACGAGCCCTCCGTAGCGGGTCGGGTGCTTGGTCTCGACGTGCAGCTGCACCGGGCGCGAGGCCTCGATGACCAGCTGCAGCAGGCGTTCCAGCGTGAGGACGCGCCCGCCGTCGGTGTCGGGCTCCTCCCACGATGCCTCGAGAAGGGCGTCGTGCTCGCGCTGCTTCCAGCTCGCGAAGTCGAGCTCGGCGAGCTCCGCCAGCTCGAGCGTCGACACCACGCCGCGTCCGTCGCTGGTGCGGTCGACGCGGCGGTCGTGCACGCAGACGAGCACCCCGTCGCGGGTGAGGCGGACGTCGCACTCCAGGGCGTCGGCCCCCTCGACGATCGCCTTCTCGTACGCCGTCAGCGTGTGCTCGGCGTGCGCGCCGCTCGACCCGCGGTGGGCCACGACCAGCGTCATGACCGGACTCGTACCGCGGGGTCCTGGCCGTTGACGACGTCCACCACCGGTTGCCCGTCGAGCACCCGGACGAGGTTGGCCTTGGCCTGACCGACGATGCGCATCGCTGCCTCGACGGTGGACCCCGCCATGTGGGGAGAGAGGACGACACCCGGGGCCGTGCGCAGTGGGCTGTCGGCCGGGAGCGGCTCGACCGAGAACACGTCGAGCGCCGCCGTCAGGCGTCCCTCCGCCACTGCCGCGAGCAGCGCCGGCTCGTCGACGACCTCGCCGCGTGCCCCGTTGACGAGCATCGCGCCCTGCTTCATCGCACCGAGGAACGCGGCGTCCACGAGCCCGCGCGTCTCGGGCCCGAGGGCGATGACGAGCACGACGACGTCGCAGGCCGCCGCGACCTCGGGCAAGGGGGCGTACGGCACCGGCGCGTCCGGGTGCTCCCGGCGCGACCAGTAGACGACGTCGCAACCGAGGGCCGCGTAGAGCGAGGCCGCGGCCCGACCGATCGCACCCATGCCGACCACGCCGATCCGAAGACCCCGCAGCTCGCGGCCGCCGAGCGAGGTCTGCGGCCACTCGCCGCGGCGCACCGCCGCGTCCGCCTCGACGGTCTTGCGCAGCAGGGCGAACGTCGCCGACACGCACCACTCGGCGACGCTGACCGCGTTGGCACCGGCGCAGTTCGCGACCGGGACGCCGGCGGCGCTGCAGGCGTCGACGTCGATCCCGTCCACGCCGGCGCTGGGCTGCTGGACGAAGCAGACGCGTGGCCCCGGCGCGCCCACCTTCAGCTGCGGCGTCCAGTCCCCCAGCACCAGGTCCACCGACGGCAGCAGCGCGTCGACCGCGGCCTGGGTGCGCTCCTCCGGGGCGACGACCTCGAGCCGCGGGTCACCGAACAGGGTGGTGAGCAGGTCGAGCGGGAGGGGTGGCAGAGCGAGCAGCCTCACAGGTGCGCGACGACCTGGGCGTGCTCGATGCGGCACGCCTGGTCCAGGCCGAGGACCTGCATGAAGCGCCCCATCGCGAGGTACTTGCCGATCACCAGCGTCAGGTCGGTGAGCCCCGCGGTGCCGAGACCTGCCTCCAGCGAGGCGACGAGCTCGTCGCTGATGTCGGTGCTCGTGGTGCAGAACAGCTCGGTGAACAGAAGGGCCTGCTTCTCGAGCTCGGTGAACAGCGCGCTCGTCGCGAAGTCGGGGACCGCCGCGAGGGTCTCCTCGTCGACGCCGCTGTCGTCACGCCGGAAGTCCAGGCAGGTGGCGCACTGGTTGAGGTGCGCGATCCGGTAGCGGACCAGCTCGTGCAGGCGCGGGTCGAGCGGGCTGGCCGCGATGGCCTTCTCGTACCCCAGCACCACGTCGACGAAGTGGGGCGCCTTCATGAGCGCCTTCCCGACGTCGAGCCCGTCACCCTCAGGGAGGTCGATGCGCGCCATGCGCGCAATCTACGACTACTTCAGCAGCCGGGACATCCGGCGGTCGGCCAGCGGCTTGCCGTCGGTCTGGCAGGTCGCGCAGTACTGCAGCGACTTGGTCGCGAACGACACCTCGCGCACCTCGTCACCACACCGTGGGCACGGAAGGCCGGTGCGGCCGTGCACGCTGAGGTTGCTCTTCTTCTCCGCCTTCAGCTCCGCGGCCGCCGTGCCTGCCGACCGCGCGACGGCCTCCCGCAGCGTCCGCACGATCGCCTCGTGCAGCCGTTCCACCTCGGCGGACGTCAGGTTGCCGGCCGGCTTGAACGGCGACATCTTCACCTCCCACAGCACCTCGTCGCTGTAGGCGTTGCCGAGACCCGCGATGAGCGACTGGTCGGTCAGGACTCCCTTGACCTGTGCGCGGACGCCACCCAGCAGCTCGCCGAGCCGCTCGGACGTGAACTCCTCCGACAGCGGGTCGACACCGAGCCGTGCGACGCCTGGCACCTCCGAGGCGTCGCGCACGACGTAGACGGCGAGCCGCTTCTGCGTCCCGGCCTCCGTCAGGTCGAAGCCGGCGCCGTTGTCGAGGTGCACGCGCATCCCGATCGGCCCCTTCCCCATCCGCGGCGGAGCC
>Ga0207705_10004647_pt1 | contig 10361 bp, 10 predicted proteins | sample KBSC13metaG_FD_184314 | JGI IMG/M metagenome (GOLD analysis project Ga0207705, IMG submission 184314) | Corn rhizosphere microbial communities from Kellogg Biological Station, Michigan, USA - KBS C1-3 metaG (SPAdes) (version 2) | ecosystem: Host-associated > Plants > Roots > Rhizosphere > Soil ...
GAGGTGAAGATCACTCCCCGGCTCGTCTATCAGAAGTCGACCGCGGGCGGATTCAATCGCGAAGACCATTATATCATCTACGACAATCCGTTCGTGACGCAGAACGACCTCGGCGAGCGCGAACAGTATCTCAAGAAGCGGGAGCACTTCAGGGACGAGACGTTCCTGGTCGATCTCACCGGCAGCTACGACTTCGGACCGGTTGAGCTCACCTCCGTCACGAGCAAGCTGATCCGCGACGTGCTGGTCAGCCGCGATGCTTCGGCCCTCACGGGATCGGTCTCGATTTCCTTCTCCGGACTGGATCCGGCGATCGCGCCGGCCGCAGACCTGATCTCGAACCTGCGCGATAGTACGCACCTCAACCAGTTCACGCAGGAGCTACGTCTTGCGTCCTCGACGCCGGGGCCTTTCCAGTGGGTGTTCGGCGGCTTCTACAGCAACGTCCAGCGCATCTATCATCAGCGTCTTCCAACGCCCGGTTATGATGCGGCCGCGGGTGACCCGTTCCTCAACGCGCTCTGCTTCGTACCTCCATTCGGTCAGAATACGTGCCGGATCAACAATGCCAATCCGGCGCTTCGAGTGCCGTTTGTTTCCACCGACGCGGCGATCGACAACGGATTCGGCTTGGTTGACAACCCGTACCACGCCGACCTGCCTTATGAGATCAAGCAGAAGGCCTTATTCGGCGAAGCCAGCTACGAGTTCAATCAGTTCAAGCTGACTGCCGGTGGCCGCTGGTATGATTTCAAGGAAACGCGGGACTTCATCTCGGGCGGCGTTTTCGCGAACGGGGATACCCGCATCGGGGACAAGACGAAGTCCAACGGCTTCAGCCCCCGCGGCATCATAACGTGGCAACCCAACCGCAGCCTCAGCGTCAATCTCCAGGTCGCCAAGGGCTTCCGCCTCGGCGGCATCAACGATCCGCTCAACCTTCCGATCTGCTCGGCGGCGGATCGGGCCATTTACGGCCCCTTCGCTTCGGCGACCTACAAGGATGAGACGCTGTGGAACTATGAAGCCGGCGTCAAATACTCGCACGGCGGAATCACGTTCAACAGCGCGATTTTCCACAACAATATCAAGAACCTACAGGTCACCGTCGACGCGGGCAGCTGCTCGTCGCGCCTGGTCTTCAACGTCCCGAAGGCTCACACGACGGGTGTCGAAGCAGAGTTCGCCATCCATCCGCTGCCCGGCTTGGATTTCTCGGCAGCCGGCAGCTACATCGACTCGAAGTTCGATTCGACGATCGACAATCCAATCCTCGCGACCCGCACGGGCATAATCGACGGGAACCGCTTGCCGACGGTTCCCAAGTATCAGATCGCCCTAACCGGAAACTACGAGCAGCCGTTCAGTGCGACCGGCCACTGGTACGTCAACGCTAGCGTTCAGCGTGTCGGTAATCGTTTTACGCAGCCTGGTGATCAGGAGAGTGCCAATCAGCTCGTCAATCTGATCTTCTTCGATCCGTCGACAGGCGCCTTCGGCACAACCGATCAAGATATCGGCTCACTGCGTCTTCCCGCTTACACCCTCGTGAATGCGTCGCTCGGCCTCCGCTGGGAGAGCGGTCTCGAAGTCTCCGCCTATGCGACGAATCTCTTCGACGCCAATCCAAAGCTCTCGCTCGATCGCGAACGGAACCTTCGGGCGCGCTTCGGCTATTCCATCGGCCAGCCGCGTACGATCGGCCTAACCGTGCGCCAGAGCTTCGGCGCGCATCCCGCGCCTCCGCCACCACCGCCGCCGGCGCCTCCGCCACCGCCGCCGCCGCCGGCGCCCGAGGCTGCTCCACCGCCGCCTCCGCCGCCGCCTCCCGCAGCGCCTGAGCGCGGCTGACATAGGTGGCATTAAAGGTATCGCGCCGCTCGCTCCTACTCGGAGCGGGCGGCGCTGCCGTTTCTCCGCTAATGGCTAGGCCGATGGTCAGGAAGGACGGAGAGAATATCGCCGTGATCGGCGCCGGCGTATTCGGTGCCTGGACGGCGCATCATCTGCAGCAGCAGGGCCACAGGGTTACCCTCATCGATGCCTGGGGACCGGCGCACAGCCGTGCATCCTCCGGGGGCGAAACGCGCCTCACCCGGGCGGCTTACGGCAAAGATGCGATCTACGCCCGAATGGCGAAGGACTCGCTGCCGCAGTGGTTGGCGTTGAGTGAGGTGTCAGGCCTTCCGATTTTGCTCCAGTGCGGGATCCTGTTCTTTTTCCCCACGGAAGAACCCTATGTTCGCGACAGCATCGCCGCCCACAGGGAGCTCGGCCTTGCGACCGAGGCATTAGGCCAGGCGGAAATGGCCCGTCGCTTCCCCATGATCGATTTCGACGGCATCAGCATCGGCCTATACGAGCCCGCCTTCGGCGCTCTCCTGGCGCGACGATCGGTGCTCACCCTCGTCGATCGGTTCACGAAGTCCGGCGGAACCTATGCAAAAGGCTTTGTGAAGCGTCCCGAGGCGAGCGGCTCCCGGCTTGCCGAAATCCAGCTTTCTTCCGGTGACCGCGTCCAGGCCGACCGATTCGTGTTCGCCGCGGGCCCATGGCTGCCGAAGCTCTTCCCGCAAGTCATCGGCCCGAGGATCCTCCCGACGCGACAAGAGGTCTTCTATTTCGCCAGTCCCGCCGGAGATCGCCGCTTCCTTCCCGGCGCAATGCCGGGCTGGGCGGATTTCAATGGCGGCGACATCTTTTACGGCTTCCCCGACATCGAAACCCGCGGCGTGAAATTCGCTCACGACCAGCATGGTCCGGAAGTCGATCCGGATACGCAGAGCCGCCAACCCACCGAGGCCACTTTGGCAGAGATCGTCGCCTTCCGGGACCGCCGCTTCCCCGCTCTGCGCGGTGCCCCGCTGATCGCGTCCGAAGTTTGCCAGTATGAGAACAGTTCGAACGGGGACTTTCTGATCGACCTTCATCCGCAATGGTCGAACGTATTGCTGTTGGGCGGCGGTTCCGGACACGGCTTCAAGCATGGGCCCGAGGTCGGGCGCTACGCTGCCATGCGCTTGCTGGGTTCAGGTCAGCCCGAACCGCGGTTCAGCCTTGCGACGAAGAGCGAGAGCCACCACCGCGAAGTGCACTAGTCGGGCTTCTTCGCGACCCCAACGAGCGCCGGCCTCAGCAGCCGATCCTTCATCATGTAGCCGGGCTGCATTTCCTCGACCACCGTGCCGGGCTCCGCGTCGGTGCTCGGCAGCTCGATCATCGCCTGATGCCGATGGGGATCGAGCTTTTCGCCCTTGGCCGGAATACGGGTGATGCCGTGGCGAGTGAACGCTGCCTCCAGCTCCCGGCCGGTCGCCTCGATCCCAGCGAGGAACTGGCTCGCGACCTTGTCCTGACGCAGCTCGTCGGTGACCGCGGCCAGTGCCCGTTCGAGGTGGTCCTTGATCGCCAGCATGTCGCGGGCGAAGTTGGCAGCAGCATAGCTGGTCGCCTGCTGAAGCTCGCTTTCGAGCCGGCGGCGCACGTTCTGTGTCTCTGCGGCTGCGTAGAGCGCCTTGCTCTTCGCGTCCTCCAGCTGCTTCTCCAGCTCCGCCACATGATCATGCTCGCGCAGTTCGGGTGCGCCTTCCGCCGTTTCGTTGCGGAGATCTTCCGCTTCGTCGTGCAGCTTTCCGTCTTCGGTCATGCCATCAATCTCGTCAGTGCTTTCGCTGTGAAATCCACCATGGGGACCACCCGAGCATAGTTCAACCGTGTCGGGCCGATGACTCCCACAACGCCGACCACCTCGCCCTGGCTCCCCCGATAGGGCGCCGCAATCACGGATGACCCCGACAATGCGAACATGCGGTTCTCCGACCCGATGAAGATGCGGCAGCCCGGCGCATCGCGGGCGCCTTCGAGCAATCGCGCGATCTCCTGCGCTTCTTCCAGCTCATCGAGCAGTCGGCGGACACGGTCGAGATCCTCGGCCGCGGTGGCGTCGATCAGGTTCGCATGGCCGCGTACGATGAGCACGGGTCGCCGCTGATGATCCTGGCTCCAGGCCGCCAGGCCGGACGCCACCAGCTCCGCAGCCGCGGAATCGATCGCTTCCTTGCGCTCCCGAATCTCCGCCCTCAGGCGCCCCTCGGCTTCGGCCAAGGTCATGCCTGCCAGCCGCGCATTCACGAAATTCGAGACTTCGAGGAGAGCAGACGAGGTGGTTCCGGTCTCCAGGGACACGATGCGATTCTCGACGCTGCCGTCGGTTCCGACCAGCACCGCGAGCGCACGCGTTTCGCCGAGCGGGACGAAATTGAGCTGGCGAAGGCGGAGCTCGTTCTTCGGCGCAAGCACGACGCCTGCCGCGTGCGACAGGCCCGACAACGCCGCGGACGCCGCTGCAAGCGCATCTTCGATCGGCTGATCGCGCACAATCTGCCGTTCGATCTCCCGCCGCTCGCGCGGGTCGGGCGCAGCAGCCTGCATGATCCCGTCGACGAACAGTCGAAGGCCGCTCTCTGTGGGGATGCGTCCCGCGGAAGTGTGCGGGTGCGTGAGAAGCCCCCTCTCCTCCAGCTCCTGCATCACGCCGCGAATCGATGCGGGCGACAGGTTGATGGAGCCCGTGAGAGTCTTGGATCCCACCGGGATGCCGCGCTCGAGATAGGCTTCGACCACCAGGCCGAAGATGTCCCGCATGCGGTCGGTAAGCTCTCCGATCGGTTGACCCATGCGAGTCATCTAGGATTGCCGGACTGAGCGGTCTAGGGACGCCACGCACCAGTATCAGGAGAGTCTATGCGTCCGTCCGGTCGCGCGCCCGACCAAATGCGCGAACTGAGGTTCGAGCCAGGTTTCACCCGCCACGCCGAAGGGTCGTGCCTCGTCAGCTTCGGCGACACGCGCGTGCTATGCACCGCCAGCGTCGAGGAGAAGGTGCCGCCCTTCCTCCGCGGCAAGGGCCAGGGCTGGGTTACCGCGGAATATGGAATGCTCCCTCGCGCAACCCACACCCGCGGCAATCGCGAAGCCGCGAAGGGCAAGCAGTCGGGCCGCACGCAGGAGATCCAGCGGCTGATCGGCCGCTCGCTTCGCGCCGTGGTCGATTTGCCTAAACTTGGCGAACGTCAGATCATCGTCGATTGCGACGTGATCCAGGCGGATGGCGGAACGCGCACGGCTTCGATCTCAGGCGGCTGGGTTGCCTTGCGCGTCGCCGTCAACAAACTGATCGCGAGCAAGGCGTTGACCGTCGATCCGATCCGCACGCAGGTCGCCGCGGTCAGCTGCGGCATTCACCAGGGCACGCCCGTGCTCGACCTCGATTATGACGAGGATAGCCAGGCGGGCTGCGACGGGAATTTTGTGCTCACGGCCGATGGTGCCATCGTCGAGGCACAGGTCACGGCGGAGGGCGAATGCTATGACGAGGAGGGTTTGTTGAGACTGCTGCGGCTGGCGCGCATCGGCTGTTCCGAGATCTTCGCGGCGCAGTTGAAGGCCGCCGCTGCATGAGGCCGATCGACGACCGGCTCGTCATTGCCACTCACAATCGTGGCAAGCTGCGCGAAATCGCTGCACTGATAGAACCGCTTGGCATCTCTTGTGTCGGTGCCGAAGAGCTCGGTCTCCCGGAGCCCGAGGAGATCGGTAACAGCTTTGCCGACAATGCCGATCTGAAGGCGCGTGAAGCCGCGGATCTGTCAGGCCTCGCCGCGCTCGCCGATGATAGCGGCCTCTGCGTCGACGCTTTGCATGGCCGGCCCGGCATCTTTTCAGCCCGTTGGGCCGAAGACGAGAGTGGTAATCGAGACTGGATGCGCGCCATGGAAAAGGTCTGGCGCGAGGTGGAGGCGACCGAGCCCGATGCCGCCCCGGCCGCCCATTTCGTCTGCTCGCTTGCGATCGCTTGGCCGAACGACGGTCAGGCGGAGACGTTCGACGGGCGCGTTGACGGCACGCTGGTCTGGCCGCCGCGAGGCGACCGCGGATTCGGCTATGACCCGATGTTCGTTCCCGTCGGTTACGAACAAACGTTCGGCGAGCTCGACCCCGAGCTCAAGCACAGCATCAGCCACCGCGCAGACGCGTTCCGCAAGCTCGTGATGGCCCTCAAGGAATGAGCGCTGAGACGCTGGCGCTGTACGTCCACTGGCCGTTCTGCGTCAGCAAATGCCCCTACTGCGACTTCAACAGCCATGTTCGGGCGGGCATAGACCAGGAGCAGTGGCGCGACGCGCTGCTGACCGATCTGGCCCATGAGGCGCGCCTCCTTCCCGGCCGAAGACTGACTTCGATCTTCTTCGGCGGCGGGACCCCCTCGCTGATGGATCCTTCAGCGGTCGAGGCCGTGATCGAAGCCGCCGCGAGCCTTTGGCGGCCAGCCGACAACATCGAGATTACGCTCGAGGCCAATCCGAATTCCGTCGAGGCCGCGCGCTTCGCCGATCTCGCGAGGGTCGGTGTGAACCGCGTGTCGCTTGGCCTCCAGAGCTTCAATGACGATGCACTGGCGTTTCTTGGACGAGCCCATTCGGCGCACGAAGGCTTCTCGGCACTCGAGACTGCGCAGAAGAACTTCAGGCGGGTCAGCTTCGACCTGATCTACGGGCTTCCAGGAGAGACGGAGGACAAGTGGTCCGTAACGCTCGCCCAAGCCCTCACGCTGGGCACGAGGCACTTGTCGCTTTACCAGCTTACGGTCGAGCCCGGGACGCGCTTTGCATCGATGGTGGCGAAGGGACAATTCGAGCCGCTTGATGCCGACTCGGCAGCGACCCTGTACGAATTGACGGACGCCATGACCTCCGAGGCCGGCTTGCCTGCCTATGAAATCAGCAATCACGCACGCCGCGGCGACGAAAGCCTGCACAACCTGACCTACTGGCGATACGGCGATTATTCGGGCGTCGGTCCTGGCGCTCACGGACGACGACTCGGTATGCGCACGGTTCGGCATAGGAAGCCCGAAAATTTTCTCTCAGCCGTGAAGCGAAACGATCACGGAATCGGCGAAGAGGCGCCGCTCTCGGTGCAGGAAGGCGCCGACGAGGCGTTGGTCATGGGCCTCAGGCTTCGCGAAGGCATCGACGTCGAGGCCCTAGCCGAGAGGTTTGGACTCGGCGCGATCGTGAACTGGCCGAGGGTGGAGCGCCTCGCCGCCTCGGGGCACCTCACCCGCACGGGCAGCCGCATTGCACTCACATGCGCCGGCAGGTTGTTGCTCGATTACGTCCTCGGCGAAATCGCCGTAACGGATCCTACTTCGGAGGCGTTGGCGCTGAGGCCGGCGTCGGTGGCGGCGGCGTAGTAGGCGTCGCTGCAACAGGCGCGGCAGCCGCTTGCACCGGTGCCGCGTTGCCGCCGGTCACATATTTGTATCGCTCGAGCGAGCTGTCGACAAAGTCCGCAATCATCGATTCCGCATCGTCGTCCGACGCTTTCTTCGACATCTTGTTGCCCATGTCGAACTTGACCACTGCGCCTTTGAACGACCCGAGCTCGCCGCTGCAGGCCGCTCGGACATAGGCCCCGTAAGCGTCGGAACTTACCTTCTCGTTCGAAGCCTTGGCCGTGGCTTCCTTAAGGCAGCTCCGAAATGCCTCGCGCGGTGCATTGATCGAAGCTTGAAGGGCGGTCAGAGTGATTGATGATGCCGCCAACAGTACAATCATCGAACCTCTCCCCAGGCAAGCGATGAACGTCAGGATGATGACTCTTTTTCGATTGATTTGGAAGAGCTTATTGGCGTCTCAACAATGAACGATAAACTTCCGCGCGGCCTCCATATTGTTGCGACGCCGATCGGCAATCTCGGCGACCTTTCGCCGCGAGCTGCGGACACGCTCCGGCGGGCCGACCGGATCCTCGCCGAAGACACCCGCGTAACCGCAAAACTTCTCGCGCATATCGGCGCAAAAGTGCCCATGACGCGCTACGACGACCATAGCACCGAAGGCGAAAGGGAAAGGCTTGTCTCGCGGCTTGCTGATGAAGCGATCGCCTTGGTCAGCGACGCCGGGACTCCACTCATTTCGGATCCCGGGTACAAGCTCGTGAGATCGGCCCTAAGCGCGGGCCATCCGGTGCACACCATCCCCGGACCGTCAGCCGCGGTTGCCGCCTTAACGCTGGCGGGACTGCCGACCGACCGTTTCTTATTTCTGGGATTCCTGCCTTCGAAAGCCAAAGCTCGTCGCGATGCGATCGCCGAGGTCGCGGGCATTCGAGCGACGCTGGTGCTGTACGAGAGCGGCCCGCGCTTGGGCGACACGCTCGCCGCGCTTCACGACGAACTCGGCAACCGCGAAGTTGCGGTTGTGCGCGAACTTACGAAACTTCACGAAGAATGCGTGAGCGGCACGCTGGCCGAACTCCGCGAACGCTACAGCCACGTCGTTCCGAAGGGGGAAATCGTGGTTGTCGTCGGACCGCCATCCGCGGCCGAGCAACCAAGCGACTTAGATGTCGACGAGGCCCTCCTTGAGGCGCTCGAAAGCCTTTCCCCCTCTCGCGCAGCTGCCGAGGTAGCCGAGCGGTTGAAGGTGCCGCGCAAGCGCGTCTACGCTCGCGCTCTCGAGCTTTCCAAATGAACCGGCAGCTGGCGGAAAAACGCGGCCGCGGAGCGGAAAGCCTTGCCTGCTGGTACCTGCGCCTCAAGGGTTGGAGAATACTCGCACGAAGGGCACGCGTTGCCGGAGGCGAAGTCGACATCGTAGCACGTCGCGGAGCGATGCTCGCGTTCGTCGAGGTCAAGGCCCGTGCGAATGACGGCGCTGCGGCATTCGCCCTCGACCATTACCGGCTGAAGCGCGTCGCGGTCGCCGCAGAGCGGCTCGCCCCGCGCTATATGCGTCATGGAGATGACGTGCGTATCGACGCGATATTCGTCGTTCCGAGGCGACTTCCGCGTCACTTGGTCAACGTCTGGCAAGGGTGACAAAGCCCTGACGACACCGTAGGCGCTCGGCATGCTGCTCCGTGTCGCAGTCCAGATGGACCCCCTCGAGAGGATCAACATCTCGGGCGATTCAACCTTTGCGATCATGGTCAAGGCGCAGGAACTGGGCCACGAACTCTATCACTACGCGGTCGAGGATCTCAGTTGGGCGGAAGGCCGGCTGTGGACGATGGGATATCCGGCGCAAGTCCAACGCATCGAAGGTAATCACTATCGGTTCGGTGAGCCGCGAATTTTGGATCTGGGCCGCGACGTCGACGTGGTGCTGATGCGGCAGGACCCGCCCTTCGACCTCGGCTACATCACCGCGACACACCTCCTCGAACGCATCCAGACCGAGACACTGGTCGTCAACGATCCAGCCAGCGTTCGCAATGCACCTGAGAAGCTGTGGGTCCTGGATTTCGCACGCTTCATGCCTCCGACGGTCATCACGCGCTCGCTAGGCCTTGCGAGGAAGTTTCTCGCCGAACAGGGTGAGATCGTCATCAAGCCTCTTCATGGGTTCGCGGGCGGGTCGGTATTCCGGATCGGCGCCGATGGCCGGAACCTCGCCTCGCTCATGGAACTCTTCAATCGCAACTACCGCGAGCCCCACATCATCCAGAAATTTCTTCCGGAGATCGCGGAAGGCGACAAACGGATCGTACTGATCGATGGCGAAGTCGCGGGCGCAGTCAATCGTGTGCCAGGCGAAGGCGAAATCCGATCGAACCTCGCCGTCGGGGGCAAGGCGGCGCGGACCGAGCTTTCTGAAAGCGAAAAGGAAATCTGTGCCGTCCTCGGCCCCGAGTGTCGCAAGCGCGGGCTTCTATTCGTCGGCATCGACGTCATCGGCGGCCGCTGGCTCACCGAGATCAACGTGACCTCCCCTACGGGCATCGTGGCGATCGACAAGTTCAACGGCACCGACACGCCCGGGCTCTTCTGGAACGCCGTCGAGCGCCGTCTTGGGGAACGATCCTCCAATTGACGAGAAATCGTCTCTGTTTCGGTGGGGAATTTCGAGCGGATTCCAAGGTTCTGATTCTGCGATCACGGATCCGGTTTGGATGTTTAGCGACTGATTTACCTGGCGAATTCTAACCCACCCCGGTCGCGGCGCTGACGGTAACCCCACAGCCGGCTCGCCGCGGCGACCCTGCAAATTGTCGCTCAAGCGCGCGGATGGGCGTGCCTGTACACATCCAACAGGTGAGCCGCGTCGACTGCGGTGTAGATCTGCGTCGACGAGAGGCTGGCGTGCCCCAGCAACTCCTGAAGAGCACGCAAATCGGCGCCTCGAGCAAGCAGGTGGGTCGCAAAGCTGTGGCGCAAAGCGTGCGGGGTGAGGCTTTCCGGCAGTCCTAGTCGTCGCCGCGCGGCTGCGACCGAACGGCGGACTAGGTCCGGATTGAGCGGCCCACCACGGGCACCGACGAACAAGGGACGATCGCCGTCGAGGGGGTAAGGGCAT
>Ga0207705_10004649_pt1 | contig 10360 bp, 6 predicted proteins | sample KBSC13metaG_FD_184314 | JGI IMG/M metagenome (GOLD analysis project Ga0207705, IMG submission 184314) | Corn rhizosphere microbial communities from Kellogg Biological Station, Michigan, USA - KBS C1-3 metaG (SPAdes) (version 2) | ecosystem: Host-associated > Plants > Roots > Rhizosphere > Soil ...
GGTGGCCTGCGCATCGCCTATGCCGCGCTGATGAGTACGCTTGCCGAGGAGGATAAGCCGATGACGGATAAGATCGACGGCTATACCCCCGCGCAACGCTTCTTCATCTCCTGGGGACAGGTATGGTGCGAGAACACTCGCGAACAGACTGCACGGCTGCGCGCTAAGACCGATCCGCACTCCAGCGGAGAGTGGCGCGTCAACGGCAGCGTGCAGAACTTCGATCAGTTTGGCAAAGCATTTGGCTGTAAAGTTGGACAGCCCATGATGCCGGAGAAGAGCTGCCACGTCTGGTAATTCAACCAACAGCAAAACGGCCCAGGCTTCGGCATGGGCCGTTTTTATTTGTGTAAAGGGAGACGGGTCGAGTATTCACTGGGCGACGGCAGAAGCATTCGGCAAGGAATGCGCTTCGGGAAGTGGCATAAAGTCTCAACAGCTTCTACAATTGGCGAAGGAATCGTATCCCTACAGAGTTGCTCGCAGTAGAAGGTGGTCGGTAACAGATCACTGGCGAGGTTAAGGAAGCGCATGAAGTTGAGCAGGATTGGCCGGGTTTCAATGGCCTTGGTAGTATCCGTAGCGATGGGTCTGGGCATGACGGCGTGCGGTGGCGGCACTGTCGGTTTCATGTGGGTTCTTGGCACGCAGTATAACCAGATCGCCGGCTTTAAAATTGACGACTACACGGGCAATCTTACTGAGATGATTCACCAGCCGTTTACCTCAGGCGGGGCGAACCCTGTCTCGCTCGTGGTAAAGCCTGGCGGCCGCTATCTCTATGTGGTTAACAAGGGGACTTCGGCGACCACATCGTCGAGCTTGCCTTGCGGCACGAACGGCGGCGTCGCGGAGTTCAGCATCGGCGGCGATGGCGTCCTGACGTTCCAGCAATGCTTCTCGACCCAGGGCTCGACCCCGGTCTGGGCACAGATGGACAGCACCGGCGGCTACCTATACGTTCTTGATCAGTTTGCGCCAGGCACCGACTGCGATTCGCTGACGCCGAAGAACTGCCACGGCGATATCACCGTATTCTCGGTCGCCAACGACACCGGGCGCCTGACATTGGTTCCGAATCAACAGATCAAGAACTCGGACGGCACGCAGCTCACTTATTTCCCGGTTGGCAACACCCCCACTATGATGAAGGTGGCCGGCGGAGGGTGCCTGTTTACCCTCGATTCTGGAGACCAGACGGTTTTCCCGTATAGCGTCGGATCCGGTGGACAGTTGAACCTGCCTGCCAATACGACCATCGCAACGGGAGCAACGCGGCTGACCTCGATCAACTCGGGCGGCAGCAGCTACGTTTATCTGACCGATGCGGGTGCGACAAGCGATAGTTCGGGCGGCTACATCCTTCCCTACACGGTCGGCACTGGCTGCTCGTTGAATACGCTGACCGGCGGTAAAGTGGCGAACCTGCCCCAGACATCCAACCCCGTTTATACGCTGGTGGACAGCACCGGCCATTATCTCTACGTGGCGAACCAGTCGACAGCGAACTCTAACGCTCCTGCTTACAGCTCGATCTCGGCGTTTACCATCGATGGCACCACCGGCAAGCTACAGCCGATTCCAGATACTGGAAATAACCCGTATCCCGTCGGAGCAGGGCCGGTGTGCATGGTTGAAGATCCATCCAACCAATACCTGTTCACTTCCAACAACGTGGACGGCACGGTTACTGGCAAGAACCTGGATAAATCTACCGGCGAACTCTCGAATCTGAGGAGAGGCGCAACCTTCACCGCAACGGGTCTCGCAACCTGCCTTGCGGTAAGCGGAAACGTTGACTAGCTGGCAGCATGGCGGCTAAAGACAAGGACAGGATGTCCCCAAGAGTCCTGAGTTTTTTCGATGCAACAGAAGCGGGCGGAAACGATCTGCCCGGGAGCCAGGTAAGCATGAAGTTGAATAACATAGGCCGTGGTGCATTGGCCTCGATTTTGTCTCTCGCGATTGGCCTTGGCGTAACGGCATGCAGCCGCGACTATACGTTGGCGTATGTTTACGTGACCACCTCCAAACCTCTCGCGAGCGGGTCGGCCGCAGGCGGTATCAGCGCCTATGCCGTCGATTATCAATCCGGCTCGCTGATTCCACTGGCAGACTCGCCCATCCCAGCAGGCAAGAAGCCGGTCACTCTGGTGGCCTCGCCTGCCAGCGCCAACGGCCAGTTTATCTACGTGATCAATCATGATGATTCGACCGTGATGGAGTTCGCCATTGGCACGGACGGCAAGCTCTATCTGAAAAATACCTACAACACAACCGGAAGCCTCCCGACGGCGGCTGCTATCAATGCGGCGGGCACCTTCCTTTATGTGACCAACACCTATCAGAACGGGCCGAACAATACGCAGCTGTATACGCCTGCTTCTCCCGGGCCGGGCAGCGTTACCATCTTCCCGATCAATAAGGACGGCAGTCTGGGAACCGCTCAGACGCAGAATGTCGGCAACAACCCGGTTGGGATTGCGGCCAGCAAGCTCAACAACTATGTCTATGTCCTGGATCAGGAAAATACCACCACGAGCCCGGTCGGCGTGGCACTCGGATATTCCTCGGATGCAACCACCGGCGCGTTGACGCCAACCACAGGCGGGACGGTCGTATTGAACGGAGTAGCGATTACCAATGGCTATCCGGCAGGCACCACGCCCAGCGCAATTGCTGAAGATCCCTCCGCACGGTTCGTCTATGTTACCGACCAGGCCACTAATCAGCTTTATGGCTATCTGACCGGACCCAACGGCCAGCTTGTCACGATGACCAATGGACCATTCAGCACGGGCCTCTTTCCGGTCGGCATCACGATCGATCCGCGCGGCAAGTACCTGTATGTAGCGAATTACAACTCCAACACGATTGGGGCTTACGCAATCGATGTGGCGACCGGAGCGCCGGTGGGGTCCATCGGGTCAACTTCGACCCTCGTAGGTACTGGACCGACCTGCATTGCAATCGAACCGGCACTGGGCAAGTATCTCTACACGTCGAATAACCTGGACGGAACGGTTTCGGGCGAGCAGCTCGATTCGCATAACGGCGGGCTGACTTCGATCCAGAACACTCCCTTCCCGTCTTCCGCATTGCCCACCTGTGCGGTGGCGGTAGCCAATGGAGCGTACGGTCATCCTAATCAGATCATCAATCCCTAGAGCTGCTGCTCCGCAGCAGCAAAGAAAGCCCCGCGAAAGCGGGGCTTTTTGCTGCCCGAGCGGAGGGCTTCTCTCGGCTCGAGCTTGCTCTATGGTTGATTGAAGCTTGACCGCGAGGGGTGCCCCTTCTGGCGTTCCCGGTGGGCTAAGGAGGAGTGGCGGATGGGGACCAGGGCAGATCAGATTGCTGCCCGGACATTGGTCCGGGTTAGGGTACAAGGTCGAAACCCATGTCCCAAAATGGGGACATGGGCATCCGGATTGAGTTGAAGTCGCGGCAAGAACAAGGCCACATCATCCACAGACGAGTGCTATCGAACCTGCGGCTCCCTATTCCGAGACCGCGTTGGGGAGTCTCCATGCGAACAGCACTCCTCCGCCGCTAGTCAGGAGGTATTGATGTCCGTCGAGCTCGTAGGTAATAGGTGAGCTGGCTATGCCTGCACCCGAGCCTGCATGCCAGAGGGTTTTTCCGTCGCTTGTGTCTAGCGCGAGGAAGTTCCCATGAGCATCGCCAGTAAAGGTAAGGCCGGAGGCAGTTGTCAAGACTCCCGCGCTCGCTCCTGGACCAATTTCATGGCTCCAGCGAATCTTGCCGGTCTGGTAGTCGATGGCCTCGATCACACCCTTGCCCCAGACGCCGTAGTCGGCGCCTGCCCAGCCATAGGTTCCATCCGCCGGCTTGGCGAAATAGATGCTCCAACTGGGATGAGCGCTGACGATGAAAAGTCCGGTCTTCGGATCGAAGCTAGGGGAACGGAAGTTGGTGAGGCCGCCCTCGTCGGGCGCGATCAGTCGGCCATCAGGCGCGGGATCCTTCGCGGGATCGGGACGGGGCTGACCCTTCTCATCGATGTGGGATGCCCAGTTCACCGGACCGAACGGAACGGTCAGGAGATTTTTCCCGTTGGTCCGATCCAGCACGAAGAAGTATCCGTTGCGAGACGCCTGCATCAGCATTTTGCGCGGCTGGCCGTGAAAGGGCCCATCGACCAGAACGGGAGTTTCGACCGCATCCCAATCATGGGTATCATGAGGCGAGGGCTGGAAGGCCCACACCAGCTTGCCAGTGTCAGGGTTTAGAGCCACGATGCTGCACGTGTAGAGGTTGTCGCCGGGACGCGTAGTACCGGTGAGGACCGGCGTCGGATTGCCGGTTCCCCAGTAGATCAGGTTGAGCTCCGGATCGTAGGTTCCGGCCATCCAGGTCGTCCCTCCGGTAGCGGTATTCGGCGTGCCTGCCGGCGGGGTAACGTCCCACTGCCATTGCGTCTTGCCCGTGTCCGGATCGACCGCCCTGACGAAGGTGGCGAGATTGTCCATATCGCCTCCAACCCCAACAATCACGTGATTGCCGACCACCAGAGGAGCCATTGTCGCCCAATAGCCCTTGTTGACATCGGCGATCTCCACGATCCAGAGCACTTTGCCGGTCTTGGCGTCGAGCTTGACGAGGTGAGCATCCGGAGAGGTGAAGAAGACAGCGCCGTGATAGAGCGCGACACCGCGCTGGCCGATATGGTCGCCCTTGTTAGGGGGGTAGGTGTAGTGCCAGATTCGGTGGCCCGAGCGCGCGTCCACAGCCCAAAGGTTATCGGGAACGGTAAAGTACAGGATGCCATCGACCAGGAGCGGAGACGATTTGATTGTGGCGGTTTGCTCCGTTTGGAAAGCCCATGCGAGGCCCAGCTTAGCTACATTTCCCGGCGTAATCTGCGTCAAATCACTATGACGTCTGCCGGAGTAGTCGCCGTGATAACTGGGCCAGCTGTCGGCTGGCGGATTGAGCAGCATGGCAGTGTCTACATTTTGCGCCATCAACCCGTGAGGGAGCGCCGTCCATGAAAAAACGCTGACGACAAAAAGCAACGTGTAGATAAGAAAAGAGGATTTGGTCTTCTCGCCGGATTTTTCGAGCCCCATGTGGGATGCATCTCCTTTTGCGCTGTGACACCAACCCCCTACAAGTCAGGACGCGCAAAAGGTCAGTTGCCGGTTCCGCTCTACTATACCCGCATCAGGGACCCTTGAGAAAGTGCCCCCTGGACTATCTCCCTCGTTAGGAGGCGGCGGCTTGATTGACACGCGGCCGAGAGGAGAAGCGGTTAAGAATGATTCGGCGGGATGGGTTCTCTACGTATCGATAGGCAGCCAACGAAAAGAGAATGACCGCGGCATAGGAGAACCATGGATCCAGAGCCGCCAGATGCAGATGCTGCGATAGATGAGAGCTGCGAATGAGTATTAACAGATTGAAGTGCAGCAGATAAAGACAGTAGCTGCTCTCGCCGACGATGAGCAGCGGCCGCCATGCAAAAGCGGAAGAGACGGGATTCGTCCCGCTCAAACCGAGTACCAGCGCCGCGAAGATCGGAATAAGCAGGCCGCCATGCATCAGCAGATAGGGAAGATGGGAGACGGCGCCATAGAAGACCACCAACAGCGCGCCAACGCTAACCGACGCCAGAACAAAGCGCTGACGGTCCGAGATCGAGAGCGCGTGCTGAAGTTTGCCGAGGACAACGCCCACCAGAAAGGTGCAGGTATAAGGGAGCGGAGTGTACTTGAGAAATCGAATCAGATATGTCGAGGTGTAACGAGTGACAGGACCGTCGAGGTGATCGGGATTCAGAATCAGGTACAGACTATGGGGAATCATTCCAATTGCCCAGATAGCCAGCAGCAAGGCGATGAGGCGGCTTGCGGTTTTGGGCCACGGAATGCGAATGAGCCAGGGAAAGGCAGCGTAGAGCATGACCTCGCAGGACAACGTCCAGGCGACGGTGTTCCAGAAGGTAGAGAGATTTGGGCTCCAGCCTTGCAGAAGCAGCGGCGTCAGCAGAATCCCTTTCCAGAACTCGGCGTGGCTGCGAACGCTCCACTCGTCCTCGAGCATTTTGACAGAGACAATAAGGGCGAGAAGATAGATCGGATACAAGCGGGCAAAACGTGCCACCCAGAAGTTACGCTTATTGAGCGTCGCGGCGCGGTCGGCGTAGTTATAAGTAAGAATGTAGCCGGAGATGAGGAAGAAGACGCCAACGAAGACGTAGCCGTTATCCACGAATGGATAAAGCAAACCAAGGTGCGGCGGCGTGAAATGAAAGAGCACGATGCTCAAGGCAAGCAGCGTGCGAATGCCGGTCAGGGCCGGCAAGGGCGGCTTGCGGTGAGTGGCAGCAGCTGGGGCAGCGGCGGTGGTGGCGACGGTCAAGTGCAGGTTTCCTGTTCCGGGCTGATGGTTATGATAGCCGTCGGTGGGTTATTTAGATTGCAAAAGCAGGAAAGTACGGCAGGCATGAAGATTTGCTGAGAGGTTCGGCCAGAAGCTAGGCCGTAACGAGGGAGCCGAGCTTTTCGCCCCTGACGACCCGAACGATGTTTCCCGGCTCCTTCATGCTGAACACCATCATAGGCATGTTGTTGTCTTTGCAGAGAGATACGGCAGTGGTATCCATGACGCGAAGGTTAAGGCGGAGAATGTCGTTATAGGTAATCTGCTCGAATTTCGTGGCTTCGGGATTGGTCTTGGGATCCGCGGTATAGATGCCTTCGACCGAGGTGGCCTTCAGCAGGATGTCGGCCTTGATCTCCATGGCACGGAGGCTGGCGGCAGTGTCGGTCGAGAAGAAGGGATTCCCTGTACCGGCAGCGAAGATCACGATTCGCCCCTTTTCGAGGTGACGCATGGCGCGGCGGCGGATGTAAGGCTCGGCGACCTGGTGCATCGCGATGGCGGACATCACGCGGCAGGTGAGGCCGCGTTTTTCAATGGCGTCCTGCATGGCGATAGAGTTGATGACCGTGGAGAGCATACCCATGTGGTCGGCGGCGACGCGGTCCATGTCGATGGCCTGTTGGGCGACGCCACGGAAGAAGTTTCCTCCGCCGACGACGATGCCGATCTGGCAGCCGAGAGCGTGAACGGCTGCGATCTCTTCGGCTACTTTGTGAATGAAGATGGCGTCGATGCCGAAACCGCTGCCCGCGGCAAGGGCTTCTCCGGAGAGCTTGAGGAGGACTCGCTTGTACATGTCAGGTTTAAGTATCGCATGGGGTTGACGGGCGGAAGTGGTTGGACGATAGCACTGAGAGCTTCACGCTACTTTCCTGAGAAAATCGGTGCGGACGCGCTTCCTGCCTGCCTTCTGGAATTGCACAAGTACGTCGGTTTGGTGGATGTCGAGGACCTTGCCCGGGCCGAAGCGCCGGTGGCGCACCTGATCTCCTGGGCTGAACGGGGGCGGCGCTTCCATATTGGGAAGGGTCTCCGGCGCTGTGGTGATGATGGGGCCGGTGATGGTTTCGATACGGACGACCTGTTCGTGCGCGCCTGAATTTTGGCTTGGAACCGCGGCTGGCCCGGGTGCTTCGGCATGGTTGACGCAGTTATCGCAGTGATTGCAGGGCTGGCCTTCCGGCTCTCCGAAGTAGGCGCGGATGACCTGCATCCGGCAGGTGGGGGTCTCGGCGTAATGCATCATGTCGGCGAGGCGGTCTTTGTCGTTTTGAGCTCGATCAACGTAAGTCTTGAGTAGCTCTTCGAGCGCTTCCTCTGTGGGGGGCTCTGTTGATTTAAGCGTATATCCTCTTTTGCCGCGTCCGATGAGGCCTGCTTCGTGTAACAAATGGAGGATGACCTGGGTACGGCGGCGGCCGACTTTGGCGGCATCGGCGGCCGTAGCTGCGGCAAGGGACGACGCTGCCACTGCTGCGGAAGTTGCCAGGTCGCAAGAACCATCGGGAGATGATGCAGCAGTTCGACGCGTCATAGCGTCCAGCACAGCGCGCAACTCGACCAGCTTCGGATAGCGGCCTGCGAGGAAGAAGCTTTGGATGCGCTTGTCTTCGAGGCGATAGAGGAGGACGGCACGGCTGGGCAGACCGTCCCTGCCGGCGCGCCCGGCTTCCTGATAATACGTTTCGAGAGAGTCGGGGAACTCGTAATGGTAGATGAAACGGATGTCCGGCTTATCGATACCTAAGCCAAAGGCTTTGGTGGCGATCATTACTTTGTGGTCGCCGCGCATAAATTCAAGCTGAGCCTGCTCGCGATCGCGTGTGCCCATACGTCCGTGGTAACGGCCTACGGAGATGCCATGCTCCTTCAGCCAATCGTGGAGTTCATTTGCACTGCGAATGCTGGCAGTATAGATAATCCCAGTCCCTTGCTCGTCTGCAAGCATTGAGGCGATGCGGGCGAGCTTGGCATCTGTATTGACGGCGGGATGGACCGCTAAGAAGAGGTTTTCGCGCTCGGTGCCTTCGTTGATGATGGTTGCGTCTTTGCATTCGAGGTTACCCAGGATCTCGTCGATAACCTGTTCAGTAGCCGTAGCGGTGAGGGCAAGTACGGGCGGGTTGCCGAGCGCCTTGCGGGCATAGCCAAGGCCAAGATATGCCGGGCGAAAGTCGTGGCCCCATTGCGAGATGCAGTGCGCCTCATCAACGACGAAGAGGCTGATACCACCCGCATCCATCAGGGATTTCACGAATTCTCGATTTTCGAGGCGTTCCGGCGTCACATAAATGAGTTGCGGAATACCCTGCTCGATCATCTCGACGGCGTTATTAGCTTCAGCGTGGGAGAGGGTGGAGTCAATCTTTTCCACTGCGATCTTGGCTTGCTCTGCCTTGTCCTGCTGGTCCTGCATGAGAGCAATGAGCGGAGAGACGACGATAACCGGCTTTGGAAGGAAGAGCGCGGGAATCTGGTAGGTGAGGGACTTCCCTGCTCCGGTCGGCATAATAGCAAGCGTGCTGCGGCCGTTGAAGACGGATTCAAGCACCTCGCGCTGGCCGGGTCGAAATCGCTTAATGCCGAAGCGTTGACGGGCCTCATGAAGAATTTCGGCCCACGGAATCGCTTGACGCGACCCGGTATGCTTTGCGGCCTTCCACTGCGGCTTTTGTGAGGATTGCTTTGTTACTTTTGCGGGTGCGGCTTTCAATGAAGTCATCTGGTCTCTACTCTTAGTCGTTCTAAGTAAAGTTGGATGCAGATGCACTCCTAAGGAAAGAGAGCTCTATTCAATAGACGTGCTCGCCGAGCGCACGGGGACATTGCAGTGCCTAATCGTAGGAATTCGTTGGCCAGAGCTTCACAGGCTTGCCGGTGGTGTCCTTGTACTTTTCTCGAAGCTGCTTTAGCTGATTGACCAGATCGCTCGCTACCGCTTCGTAGTCTGGATGCACTTTATAGCCCGACCATTCAAATAGGTTTTCCATTTCATCGGGGTCCTTTTCCAGATCGAAAAGTTCCCACTGGTTCACCGTGTAATAGCTAATTAACTTGTAACGGCTGGTGCGAACCCCATAGTGAGGAAGCACCCAGTGGGGAGGGGCAAATTCGTAATAGTGGTAATACATCGAAGTCCGCCAATCCGGCGGAGCGCTACCTTGCAACAGGGGTACCACGCTGCGGCCTTGCATATCATCCGGAATAGGCAGGCCCACAAGATCCAAAACTGTCGGTGCATTGTCGATGCTGACCACCCAATCCTTGCTTACGCTACCCGGTTTGACATGGCCAGGATAGCGAATCATCCAGGGAACGCGAAGGGCCTGCTCGTACATGAATCGTTTATCGAACCAGCCGTGATCACCGAGAAAAAAACCGTGGTCCGTTGTATAAACGACGATTGTATTTTCGGCCAACCCGCTCTTGTCCAGATAGTCCAGCAGGCGTCCTACGTTGTCATCCTGTGAACGTAGCGTGCCCAGGAAGTGCTGCATGAACTCTTGATAGTTCCACTGTTTGCGCTGGCGCTCGGTTAGATTCTTCGGCGGGTTGAAGTCCGGCATGTCGGCAATCCGCATCTTGGCTTCTTTGGCAGCCGATGCCCGCATGGAATAGTCGTCGTAGAAGGTGCCGGGCTCGAGAATGCGTGCCTTGTCATACAGATGTTCGTATTCGTGGGGCGGGTCGAATGGACGATGAGCATTGAAAAATTGGACCATCATGCAGAACGGCTCGGTGAACTGCTTAATGCCTTCTATCGTAAGATCGACCACATTGTCCGTGATGTACCCCGGATAGCTCTTCTCTTCGATGACCTTGCTGCCCAGGCTCGGGTTCCCGAGATATCCGGTTGGTTTATAGTAGGGCCCTCCAGCGCCGTCTTTGTACACAAAGTAATCGAATCCCACCTCACCCGGATTGGCTGGAAGGTGCCATTTCCCAACCATTCCCG
>Ga0207705_10004653_pt1 | contig 10355 bp, 10 predicted proteins | sample KBSC13metaG_FD_184314 | JGI IMG/M metagenome (GOLD analysis project Ga0207705, IMG submission 184314) | Corn rhizosphere microbial communities from Kellogg Biological Station, Michigan, USA - KBS C1-3 metaG (SPAdes) (version 2) | ecosystem: Host-associated > Plants > Roots > Rhizosphere > Soil ...
AGACGGTGCGGCTGGAGTACCTCGCGAAAGACGGCGAGACCTACGAGCTCAACCTGATGGACACCCCGGGCCACGTCGACTTCGCCTACGAGGTCTCGCGCTCGCTCGCCGCCTGCGAAGGCGCGCTGCTGGTGGTCGACGCCGCGCAGGGGGTCGAGGCGCAGACCCTCGCCAACGTCTACCAGTCGATCGAGCACGACCACGAAATCGTCCCGGTCATCAACAAGATCGACCTCCCCGCCGCCGAGCCGGAAAAGGTCCGCCGCGAGATCGAGGACATCATCGGCATCGACGCCTCCGAAGCCGTCCTCACCAGCGCGAAAAGCGGCCTCGGCATCCCCGACGTGCTTGAGGCGATCGTCCACAAGATCCCGCCCCCCCGGGGCGACCGCGCCGCCCCCCTGCGCGCCCTCCTCGTCGACTCCTGGTACGACCCGTACCTCGGCGTCGTCATCCTCGTCCGCGTCCTCGACGGCGCCATTCGCAAGGGCCTCCAGGTCAAGTTCATGCAAGGCGGCACGGAGCACCTGGTCGACCGCGTCGGCGCCTTCACCCCCAAGCGCATCGAGCTGCCCGAGCTCGGCCCCGGCGAGATCGGCTTCATCACCGCGCAGATCAAGGAAGTCGAGCAGGCCCGCGTCGGCGACACCATCACCACGGTCAAGGCCGGCGCCACCCAGGCGCTCGCCGGCTACCGCGAGCCGCAGGCGGTGGTGTTCTGCGGCCTGTTCCCGGTCGACGCGGCGGACTTCGAGAAGCTGCGCGAATCGATTGCCCGCCTGCGCCTCAACGACGCCTCCTTCTCCTACGAGATGGAGACCAGCGCCGCGCTCGGCTTCGGCTTCCGCTGCGGCTTCCTCGGCCTCCTCCACCTCGAGATAATCCAGGAGCGCCTGACCCGCGAATACGACCTCGACCTGATCACCACCGCCCCGAGCGTGGTCTACCGCATCGTCCTCAAGGCGAGCAAAACCGACGCTGCCGGTTCGGGGCCGAGCACGATCATGCTCCACAACCCGGCCGACTACCCCGACCCCAGCCGGATCGAGACGATCGAGGAGCCGTGGATCAAGGCGGTGGTCTATACCCCCGACGAATACCTCGGCAGCATCCTCAAGCTGTGCCAGGATCGCCGCGGCATCCAGCGCGACCTGACGTACGTCGGCGGCCGCGCGCAAGTGACTTACGAGCTGCCGCTGAACGAGGTGGTGTTCGACTTCTACGACCGCCTGAAATCGATCAGCCGCGGCTACGCCAGCTTCGATTACGAGCAGATCGGCCTGCGCGAAGGCGACCTCGTCAAGATGAGCATCCTGGTCAACAACGAGCCGGTCGACGCGCTGAGCATGATCGTCCACCGCGCGGTGGCCGAGGAACGCGGCCGCGGCATGTGCGAGCGCCTCAAGGACCTGATCCCGCGCCACCTGTTCAAGATCCCGATCCAGGCCGCGATCGGCGGCAAGGTCATCGCCCGCGAAACCATCAGCGCGCTGCGCAAGGACGTGACGGCGAAGTGCTATGGCGGGGATATCACGCGCAAAAAGAAACTTCTGGAGAAGCAGAAGAAGGGCAAGGCGCGGATGCGGGAGTATGGCAACGTCTCGATCCCGCAGGAGGCGTTTATCGCGGCGTTGCGGATGGGGGAGGAATAACCCACCACCATCGTCACCCCGGACTTGATCCGGGGTCCTGCTAGACAAAAGCGCAAAGGGTCGCCCCGGTGGGCGGCCCTTTTCATCATGCCGGTCCGAACGCGTGGCGAGGTTTGATGCCCGCTATTTTTGCAACGAGTGATTTGTTGCCGAGCTGAGGTTCGCGAACAGCATCGAGGCCAGAACAATCATCGCGCCCGAACCGAAGTTCCACAGCAGGATCATCACGCTCGCGTCGAGCTGGTGGAGCAGGTTCATGGCCAGTCCCGCCATTGCCGCCACCGCGAGGCTGCCGGCCAGCATCGGCCAGACCCGGCCGAACAATCCCGAGCGGCGCAGCATGAGCAACATCAGCAACCACAACGGCAGACTTGTGAGGACGACGGTCGCAAGGCAACGCGCGGTGTCGCCCATAGCCATCGTGCCGGCGTCGTAGCGGACCCAGTGGGAAAGACATTGCCGCCCAACGCCCGCAACCCAAAGCATCAACGGCGGCGCCGGCAGCAGCATCCAGATACGCGAGCGGCCCGGAATCGACATCGCGAAAGCCGCGATCGCCGCGCAGACGGCTGTTGCGACCGGCCCGAGCAACGCAGCGGCGAACGAGGGATCGGCCAGCCGTGCCGGCAAATCGGTGCGGACGCCCTGGCTTACCGCCAGAAGCGAAACGATGAGAACGGCGACCAGGACCCAGCACGTTCCGCGGAACACCGGGGAACGCAGGCGGCGCACCGGCGTGAGTTCACCGGCGAGGAGTTCGATCAGTTCTGGGGTGCGGGTCATCGCGGCGCTCCTTCGGACAGGCGCCGGCGCAAGGCCCTGAGCGCACGGTGCGTGGCGGTCTTCAGCGCGCCGACGGACTGCCCGGTGCGCGCGGACGCCTCGGCGAGCGAGCGTTCCTCCAGTTTCAGGAGCCGTATGGCCCGGGCCTGTTCCGGGCTGAGGTCGGCCAGCGCCGCGTCGAGGGCCCGGCCATCGAGCACGACCTTGTCCTGTCCGGGCGGTGATTCATGGGTCAGCTCGCCGTGCGCGTCCTTCGCCCGCCGCTGCCTTCGCATACGGCGCAGGCGGTCGGCTATGCGGCGGTCGGCGATCGCTACGAGCCACGGCCCGAACGGGCGCGCGGGATCGTAGCTCTGGCGTGCCTCGTGGATCGTCAGCAGGGTGTCCTGCACGGCCTCTTCCGCTTCGTCCGCCGTGCCCAGCCGGACGAGCGCGCGCGCGCGAAGGTAGGGCGTTACCGAAAGGAGCAGGCGCCGGTAGGCTTCGCGGTCACCCGACTGCGCGCGGGCCATCATGATCGACCAGTCGAGATCGTATTCGGTGGGGCCGGACGCAGGCGGCGTTTCCGGCACCAGCGCGAGCCGGGGGCGCTTGCTTGTCACGGAGTCGTCCCCCCCATCGGGACGGCATGCCGGCGCGCGATCAACCGATCCAGCGAGAGCGGTCCGGCGCCATGCGCAATCAGGCCGAGAGCCATCGCGGCCCACGGAAGGTGATACGTTGCCCAGGCATCGGGAACGACCAGCTCAATAATGGCCGTCATTGCCAGCAGCCCCAGCGCGCTGAGACGGGTGGCGAGGCCGACGACAAGCAAGGCAGGCAGGACGATCTCCAGCACGCCGTCGACATAGGCGAACAGCGTGGGCGCTGGAAATGGCACCGCGTACCCGAAGAGATGAAGCCGGAACTGATCCGAGAAAAGGTACGCCGCGCTCGGCGACAGCACGCCCGGCGCATCCCACTTCGTCAGCCCCGAGCGAAAAAACGGCACCGCCAAGGCGAATCGCAGCGCAATCGGGGCCAGAAACATCGCCATGGCGATAAAGCGGTCGAATACGCGGCGCAGCGTCATGCCAGCGCCTCCCGAGCGGCGAAGGCACCGAGCGAGCGCAAGCAATCGAGATGGTCGCCGGAGTTGGGTAACTGTCCCGCTACCACCGATTCGATGAACTCTGCCGCGTCATCCGGAATGCGCGACGCCTGAACTTCGGCGGCGGGTCGCGTGACGAGAACGTTGTCTCCCTGGTCAGACAATTCCAGCGCCTGCGGTTCGTCTTCCGCCCGGTTTGCTTCCCAGATGGCGAGCACGGGATAGGAGGAGCGCACAAGCCGCGTGGCCGGGTGAAGGCGCACAGGCATGGCGCGCGCCTCGCAGATGGGCTCTGCTTCGGGCGCGTGGTACGCCTCCACCCAAGCCCGTTCGAGCCGGGCGACGTCCGCGAGATAAGGCACGCTGGCCGCGGGCGGGAACTGGGCGACGAACTCGGCGAAACCATCGCCGTATTCCAGCATTGCCGGCGAGCGAGGCGGGTTCGCACGAGTGAAAATGGCCGCCATGGCGCGGAAGAATTCGTCGCCGACCAAGCGGCGCACAACGGGATAGGCGTCGCCCATGGCTCCGATCAGGGCGACCATGACGTTGTTGCGGTAGACCGCGAAGCGGTCAGCTCCCGCCGGTTCGCCCAAGCTGTGCAGATAGGGTGGAACCGGCAGCTCGGGGTCGAGCAGGGCGGCAGCGAATGCTGCCTGTGTTTCAGCCGGCGAGAGCATGCGTTTTCTCCTGCGCGTAGTCGTCCATCGCGGCTTGCGCCCGATAAGCCTCGGCGGCCAGGGTATCCCACGCGGGAATATCGGCGTCGCGTTCGATCAGCGTGGGCCTGGGGCCGACCATACGAAGGACGTCCGCATAAAGTGCCCACACAACGCCATCCACGGCTCGATCGTGGCTATCGATCAGCAGCGGTCGCCCGCGCGCGTCTTCGCGCGTGGCGAAGCCAGCGAGATGGATTTCGCCGACCCGGTCGAGCGGTAGGCGTTCAAGATAGTCATGGCGGTCGCGGTCATGATTGGTGCAGCAAACGTGTACATTGCTCACGTCGAGCAGCAGGCCACATCCCGTGCGGCCCGTCACTTCCGAGATAAATTCCGGTTCGTCGAAGTCGCCTTCGGCAAAGCCGAGATACGTTGCCGGGTTTTCCAGCAGTATCGGGCGGCGCAAGGCCGACTGAACTCGATCGATGTGGGCGCACACCAGGTCGAGCGTCGCGCGAGTGTACGGAAGCGGCAGAAGGTCGTCTAGGAAGACGCCGGCATGGGACGACCAGGCAAGATGCTCCGACACTGCCTGCGGCTCGTAGCGCTCGACCAGTCGCGTCAGGCGATCGAGGTGCGCCTCATCGAGCGGCCCTGCCCCGCCGAGCGACAGGCCCACCCCGTGGATCGAAAGCGGGTAGCGTTCACGAATGGCGCGAAGATAGCGGTGCGGCGGCCCGCCCGCGCCCATGTAGTTCTCCGCATGAACCTCGAAGAATCCCATCGGCGGGCAGGTCTCGAGGATCGCGCTAAAATGCTGCGGCTTGAGGCCGACGCCACCTTGGCGGGGCAAGCTCCCGGCGGAGGACATCGCCGTCCTGCCCGAAGCGCCGGGCCGGTGAGGGGTGGGGAGGGACACCGGCCCGGCTCCGGTTCAGGCCAGCGCCGTGAGGCTGCCGTGGCCCTTGGGAGTGGTGATATTCGTACAGGTGCCCTTCGGCTCGAGCTTGAACGCGTTGCCCTGGTAGTCGACGGTGCTGGTGCCCGCGCAAGTCGTGCCGGCGCCGGCGTAGCAATCGTTCTTGCCCGCCTTGGCGACGCCGTAGCACTTCTCCATCTTGCCCGACGCGACCTGATCGGCCGTCATCTTGCGCATCTTCATCATGTCGGCTTCGCTCATGCCCGCCATCTGCATGTTGTCGTGGCCGGACGAGGCCATGTTGCCGCTTTCCATCGATCCGCTGGCCATGCCCGCGCTCGGGGTGGCCTCGGCCATCTGCGACGCGTTCGTGTCGGCGGCCTTGTCGTTCGAACCCTGCGAGCAGGCGGCGAGAGCGGCCGCCGAGGCGGCGGCAAGGAAGAGGCGAGAAGTCATGGAGAATCCTTTCTGATGGTGACGGAACGAAGGAGCGTTTCCAACCTCTCGCTCCGTCCCAAGATTCGGCGCGGCGACGGAAAGGTTACCGCCGTCCGCAACTATTTTCCGCCCGGCTTCATCACCGCGCAGATCAAGGAGGTGGAGCAGGCCCGCGTCGGCGACACCATCACCACCGCCAAACAGGGCGCCACCCAGGCGCTCCCCGGCTACAAGGAAGTGCAGCCGGTGGTGTTCTGCGGCCTGTTCCCGGTCGACGCGGCGGATTTCGAGAAGCTGCGCGAATCGATCGCCCGCCTGCGCCTCAACGACGCCTCCTTCTCCTACGAGATGGAGACCAGCGCCGCGCTCGGCTTCGGCTTCCGCTGCGGCTTCCTCGGCCTCCTCCACCTCGAGATCATCCAGGAACGCCTGACCCGCGAATACGACCTCGACCTCATCACCACCGCGCCCAGCGTCGTTTACCGCATCGTCCTGCGCGCCAGCCGCACGGAGGAGGCCGGCACGATCCTCCTCCACAACCCGGCCGACTACCCCGACCCCAGCCGGATCGAGACGATCGAGGAACCGTGGATCAAGGCGACGATCTACACGCCGGACGAATACCTCGGCTCGATCCTCAAACTGTGCCAGGACCGCCGCGGCATCCAGCGCGACCTGACCTACGTCGGCGGCCGCGCGCAGGTGACTTACGAACTGCCGCTGAACGAGGTGGTGTTCGATTTCTACGACCGCCTGAAATCGATCAGCCGCGGCTATGCCAGCTTCGATTACGAGCAGATCGGCCTGCGCGAAGGCGACCTCGTCAAGATGAGCATCCTGGTCAACAACGAGCCGGTCGACGCGCTGAGCATGATCGTCCACCGCGCGGTGGCCGAGGAACGCGGCCGCGGCATGTGCGAGCGCCTGAAAGACCTGATCCCGCGCCACCTGTTCAAGATCCCGATCCAGGCCGCGATCGGCGGCAAGGTGATCGCCCGCGAGACGATCAGCGCGCTGCGCAAGGACGTGACCGCGAAGTGCTATGGCGGGGATATCACGCGCAAGAAGAAGCTGCTCGAGAAGCAGAAGAAGGGGAAGGCAAGGATGCGGGAGTATGGGAACGTCTCGATCCCGCAGGAGGCCTTCATCGCCGCGCTACGCATGGGTGAAGAGTGACCTCATTCTGAGGATGCGGGAGCGCCGCAGGCGGCCTGTCCCCGCGCAGGCGGGGAGCAATGTCAGCATTCCGCAGGAGGCCTTCATCGCGGCGCTAAGGATGGGGGAGGAGTGAACTGTTCCTTAGAGCAAGGGCATGTTCAAACGACTCGCGCCAGTGCGCTCGGCAATCAGGGCGTCTTTCATGGGCTTGGTTAAGTACGCTCTAGTTTTCAATTGGGCATCGCTCAATTTGGCCAATTGATCGATTAGGTTATCAATTAAATGTCTGTCTTCGTTGCCGACATCGGGAGGAGACGAAAAGAGATTCCCATTGCTCCAGTGGACATACGGGATCTTTTTTTCAAATGTGATTTCGATCTCGTTCTCATGGTCCTTGAACCATCGTGACCCGAGCTCAACGCAGTAGGGGCCATCCTTCTGACGGATGTAAACGAAGTTCGTCATGGCCTGCCCTCGCTGTCGGAGGGATTGATAATCAAGCAAATAGAAAAACTTGTGAAGGCGAAAAAGACTCATGGGAGCCAGTTTCGAAATGACGTACCTGACGACATTCCATGATGCTTCAAGTTTTCGTGAACTGGGTCTGCCAACAGAGCCCTTCTTAGTCTTTCTTCTAACAAATTCCCCGACGAAGTAGTAATCTGCGGATTGTAAGGCGAAATTGCGATGAATCATCGCGCGCGCACCCGGGTGATAGAGCGGTATCAGGTCCACGCTATTCCAACGATATGGCCTTCTTACGTCCCTGCGGAGCGAGAGGGCATGATTTTCAATGGCGCGCGTCGCTTCCAGGGCAGCTAATCCAAGGGTTACCACAGTGAGCGGCTGGATAACCTCAATCTGCTTTCGCAAATTCTCTGCACACTGAATGAGCGCGCTCCGGGGCGGAGGCGCGTTATTCCCTTTGTCGTCTCGCGGATTGCAAAGGACTGCGTTTGTGACGAAAACTTCACGCCGTGAGAGCCCGGAAAGCTTCAATAGTCGCTCAAAGTTGTCCCCGGCAGCGTCACCATGAAACGGTACGGATGTTCGGTCCGCGCCCAGTCTGCCTGGTGCTTCCCCTACGAACATTACCTCTGCGCCTGGCGCGCCGTTTGCCCAAGATAGCACTCGAGTGCAGCCGGCCATCGAGGGGCATGCCTGGCATGCCTGAACGGCGTCTATGAGGCGTTCAAACGGTTCATTGAGGTGCAACATCGTCTGCCAGATTGAGGAGTCGTCGCTTTTGGTCGGTGTAGGGGTGCAATGACACAACTGAGATGCCATTCAACTCCCTTCCCGTGTACCGGGCTACGAATCTCCCGAGCCGATCCAGGCCCACGAGGTTCCCCAAAGCTTTGTTCGCATAATCGTGTGCGCGATAGAGTCCTATCACATCGAGCAAATGGTCACCGTGTGCTCGAAAGTGAACGTACTGCAAGCAAGGCCCGCCACGCGTTCTGAAGCCCTCTCCATCCAGCGGGATATGAATGTAGCAGGCGGACTCTGCGTTTCGGTTCCACAAATTGAGCTTGTCGATAACTTCGAGCAACTTGTTGGACCGAAGGCGGTGGTGGGTTCCTTGTCTATCGCGCCATTCGCCGACCAGCCGCTCGAAGTAGGTCTGTGTCCAACCGCTAAATCGTAGACCGCGCTCTCGCGCGCGCCCAAAAAATTCCAGCCCGCGATCGATGGCTTGTGCAGCATTTGCGAACGCGCCCTCGCAAACGCTCGGAAGGATCATTTCCGAAACGGAGCCCGGTCTCTCACACGAGCGGCGCCGCGCAGCGATGTCGAGAACTCTCAACTGTCCGACCTCTGGCTGCCAATCGGTGCCGCAGCCAACGGCGATTACGAACCCAGCATTCGCCGCTGTCGCAACATGGCGGGCGGCGAGTGCCCACGCCTGGATAAGCGACGGATGGTAAAATGAGTGGGGTGGCGTCATGTCTTCTTGCGTGCAGACCTCTTTGGGATTGGACCGATGTGCAATTTTCTATTGCGATAGTCGATGGTTACGCGACCTTCTCGATTTGCCACAAGATACCTGAACGCTTCAAATCCTTGAAGAATTGCTTCCTCCCAAACCCAAAATGGCACATTTTCGACTTCGTAACCACGAACGAAGGATGTAACGGTTTTTAGAAGATCGAAGCTAAGCTTACCTCGTTCGACGTCAGCGAACAGAAAGCCTTCTCGTTTGGCCTCGTTATAGATTAAGGCGGCCAAACCCTCTTCGATCAGAATGGCTCTGGCTCCATCTTGATTCTGATCTATATTTTTGTCTCCTTTTCGTTTCAATCTCAGTATTGCTCTAAGTACAGGAGACCATACTATGACGGATGCATACGCGTAGTGAAATACGTCATGGAACCGATAATCATCCGAGGACTCAATGTTGTCTGTCAGTCGATCTCCGACATTGATGCCCTTACAGGATTGATACACAAAATAGTGATCTTCTTTTAAGTCGACCTGCCGAATGTCGATTCTCATCCGTTTCGGGAGTCTCTCGTAAGAAGGAAAGCGCCTATCGAAAGGCTCGGGATAACCGTCATCTCGGTTCAAGGGCCACCGATCGGCAGTTTTCTTCAGGTTCGCCATGGCGATATCCTGTAAGTCGAGGCCAACTCTGTTTGCGACATCGATCATTCGGCGCAAGACAGTTGTGTAGGCGGGACGCAAATCTGATTTCTTTTTATCCTTCAGGAATACCCTTTGGGCTTCAATCAGCTTCCCGACATCCTGCGCGAGTTGCATAAGGACCCATTCCAGATGGCTCGTTGGCCCGAAGCTGACCAGCGTTCGGGGGCGCTGCAAGTCGGAGAATTGCATTTCATCTGACTTCTTCGCGGCTATGCCAGGGAGCCTAAGCGGCTTGGCGATGACGCCTAATTTTAGTCCCGATCTATTGGCCGCCGTAGCAAGATACCAAAACAAGTCGCCCAGTTCCTCGGTGGCTTGCTCGAAATATTCTTGTGAGCTGCTTCGATCACGCAGCTTCTTTTTGATAACCGACAGGACGCTACCGGCCTCTCCGAAAAGGCCCAAGATCAGATGCCTATGGCTCTCCTCGCTGGAGGAAACGTCGGTCCTCGCTGCGGAGGCTTGGTACTCATCCAGTTTCATGCAAACTCCAGAGAGCCACATTGTCTCGGTGCCGTATCGCAAGGAGCTGGGACTTTGAAGACTCGCTTCCATATAAGTTGAGGAACATAACTATAGACGCTAGTTTCAAAGTTAGGCCGCGCACCAGAATCGGCGATGCGCAAGGGTCGAGTCCTCTACTTCTCCCCTTTTGGCCTAGGCGAGCGCGAGGGAAGAAAGACACATGACGCATTGCGTCTTCATGCACAAATTCCGGGGACACTACACAAATTCCGGGGACAGTATACTAATTAACCCCTTGCCCCACCACCATCCTGCGGATGGTCCCCTCCTCGAGACAAGCTCGGGGAGGATTTGTCCGGCGCCGCCGCCGCGCCCCTCACCCCACCGCGGGCATATCGAACTTGCCCATCCCCTCGACCACATACCGCCGCATCAGCCGGTAGCCGAGTTGCGTCAGGTCGACGAGGGTCATGCGGCGGTCGTCGGGGGCGGTCTGGCGCTGGAGCAGGCCTTTGGCTTCGAGCTGGTCGATATAGCGCAAG
>Ga0207705_10004654_pt1 | contig 10355 bp, 6 predicted proteins | sample KBSC13metaG_FD_184314 | JGI IMG/M metagenome (GOLD analysis project Ga0207705, IMG submission 184314) | Corn rhizosphere microbial communities from Kellogg Biological Station, Michigan, USA - KBS C1-3 metaG (SPAdes) (version 2) | ecosystem: Host-associated > Plants > Roots > Rhizosphere > Soil ...
CTCAGCTACGCGATCTGTCACCTTCTTGGAGTAAGGGCGAAAAAATGAGTACCGCCGCACAGTTCCGCGCCGAAGCGGCGAAACGAATCCTGATCAAGGACGGGCCGTACGGCACGGCGATCCAGGCAGAGAAGCTCGACGCCGATGCTTATCGCGGCGATCTCGACCTCTCCAGGGACCAGAAGGGCAACAACGACCTCCTCAACCTTACGCGTCCGGACGTCGTCCGGAAAATCTGCGACAGATTTGCCGATGCGGGCGCGGACGTGCTTGCGACCAACACGTTCAACGCCAACCGGATCAGCCAGGCCGACTTCGGCGCCCAAGAGCTGGTGGACGACATCAACCGGGCGGCGGCACGCATCGTCCGCGAGGTCGCCGACCGCTTTTCGGCGTCGGACGGACGCCCGCGCTGGGTCGCTGGCGCGATGGGCCCGACCAACAAGACCTTGTCGCTTTCGCCCGACGTCAACGACCCCGCGTTCCGCGAAGTCGATTTCGACGAGGTGAAGGCGGTCTATCGAGCGCAAGTTGATGCGCTTGTCGAAGGCGGAGTCGACTTCATCCTGGTCGAGACGGTGTTCGACACGCTCAACGCCAAGGCGGCGATCATGGCGACCCTGGAGGCGGAGCAGGCACTGGGCCGCGAGCTTCCGCTGATGGTATCGATGACCCTGACCGACCTTAGCGGCCGCAATCTCTCCGGCCACACGGTCGAGGCGTTCTGGGCGAGCGTGAGGCACGCGAGGCCGCTGACGATCGGCCTCAACTGCTCGTTCGGAGCTGCTCAGCTTCGCCCGCACCTGGCCGCGCTTGCGGCGCAGGCAGATGCGCTGGTGATGGCCTATCCCAATGCGGGCCTCCCCAACGATCTCGGCGAATATGACGAGGAGGCGGAGGAAACCGCGTCGCAGGTCGCGGAATGGATCCGCGACGGGCTCATCAACGCGGTCGGCGGGTGCTGCGGGACGACTCCCGAGCACATCCGGGCGATCGCCGAGGCCGCGGCGGGGAAGCCGCCCAGGAATATCCCCTTACCTCGCCAGCACACCTTGCTCGCCGGGCTCGAGCCGATGGTGATCGCCGCGTGAACCAGATTTCCGAAGTGATTGCCGAGCCCGAAGTGAAGCCAGGCGCCGGAGCACGTTTCGTCAATGTCGGAGAGCGGACCAACGTCACCGGCTCCGCCAGGTTCAAGAAGCTCATCATGGCCGGCGACTATGACGCTGCGGTCGAGGTTGCCCGGCAGCAGGTCGAAAACGGCGCGCAGGTCATCGACGTCAACATGGACGAGGCGCTTCTCGATTCCGAGGAAGCGATGACGATCTTCCTCAAACGGATCGCCGCCGAGCCCGACATCGCCCGGGTCCCGGTGATGATCGACAGCTCAAAGTGGAGCGTGATCGAGGCGGGGCTGAAATGCGTCTCGGGAAAACCGATCGTCAATTCGATCAGCATGAAGGAAGGCGAGGGGCCGTTCCTCGAGCTTGCCGCCAAGTGCCGCGCCTATGGCGCCGCAATCGTCGTCATGGCGTTCGACGAGAAAGGCCAGGCCGACACCGCGAAGCGCAAGGTCGACATTTGCGAGCGCGCGTACAAGCTTCTGACCGCCAACGGCACCGCTGCTGAAGACATCATCTTCGACCCCAACATCTTCGCAGTCGCGACCGGAATCGAGGAGCACCGCCGCTACGCGCTCGACTATATCGAGGCGGCCGCGGAAATTCGCCGCCGCTGTCCCGGAACCCACATCTCCGGCGGCCTGTCGAACCTCAGTTTCTCGTTTCGAGGAAACGAGCCCGTTCGCCGGGCGATGCACAGCGTCTTCCTGTTTCATGCGGTCCCGGCGGGAATGGACATGGGGATCGTCAATGCCGGCCAGCTCGACATCTACGACGATATCGACGCCGAGCTTCGCGAGGCTTGCGAAGACGTGGTCATGGACCGCCGCGAGGACGCGACCGAGCGGCTCGTCGAACTCGCCGAAAAGTACAAGGGCACCGATGCCGTCGAGGAGAAGAAGCTCGCCGAATGGCGGTCGCTCCCGGTCGCGGAGCGGCTTTCCTACGCGCTGGTGAAGGGCATCGATGCGCACATCATCGACGACACCGAGGAAGCGCGGCAGGCGTTCCCCCGGCCGATCGAGGTCATCGAAGGGCCGCTGATGGACGGGATGAACGTCGTCGGCGACCTTTTCGGCTCCGGCAAGATGTTCCTTCCCCAAGTCGTCAAATCCGCCCGAGTGATGAAGAAGGCGGTCGCCCACCTCATCCCCTTCATCGAGAAGGAGAAAGAGGAAAAGGGGATCACTCAGGGCAAGGGCCGGATCGTGATGGCGACCGTCAAGGGCGACGTTCACGATATCGGCAAGAACATCGTCGGGGTGGTCCTGCAGTGCAACGGCTACGAGGTCATCGACCTCGGCGTGATGGTTCCGTGGCAGGACATCCTCAAATGCGCGAATGACAATCAGGCGGATATGATCGGCTTGTCGGGGCTCATCACGCCTTCGCTCGATGAGATGGTGACCGTGGCTGGAGAGATGCAGCGGCTGGGGCTTACGACTCCGCTGCTGATCGGCGGGGCGACGACCAGCAAGGCGCACACCGCGCTTCGGATCGACGTCGCCTATGAAGGGCCGGTGATCCACGTTCTCGACGCCAGCCGCGCTGTCGGCGTCGCTTCGTCTATCATGTCCGACACCCAGCGAGAGCCGCTGATCGAGGCGACAGCGGCCGATTACGAAGCGCTTAGAGAGGCGCGCTCGCGAAGCGGCCAGAACGTTCTGGCGACTCTGGAGGAGGCGCGGGCGAACGCCTTCCCCTACGATCCGGCGGGCCAGCCGCGCGCCCCGGCGCTTCCGGGCCTTCACCACTTCGGCGAATGGCCGCTTCGGGACCTCAAGACGACGATCGACTGGACTCCGTTCTTCCGGGCGTGGGAGCTTGCCGGAAACTATCCGGCGATCCTCGACGACGAGGTAGTCGGGGAAAGCGCCCGAAGCCTGTTCAAGGACGCCCAGGCGATGCTCGACCGGATCATCGCCGAGCGCTGGGTCACGCCCAAGGCGACGGTCGGGCTGTGGCGGTGCAAGCGCGAAGGCGACGACATCCTCGTCCTCGCCGGCAACGACTGGACCCGGCTACCGATGCTCCGGCAGCAGGTGAAGAAGCGCGAAGGCCGGCCAAATATGTGCCTCGCCGATTTTATCAACGCCGAAGGAGAGGACTGGATCGGCGGATTCGCCGTCGGGATTCACGGCCTCGAGCCGCATCTCGAGCGGTTCGAAGCCGACCACGACGATTATTCCGGAATCTTGCTGAAAGCGCTCGGCGATCGTCTCGCCGAAAGTTTTGCCGAAGTGATGCACGCCGAAGTCCGCAACCGGATTTGGGGCTATGCGGAAGAGCATCTGTCGAACGAGCAGCTGATCCGCGAAAAATATCACGGTATCCGCCCCGCGCCCGGTTACCCCGCCTGTCCCGACCACAGCCTCAAGCCGATCCTGTTCAAGATGCTCGGCGGCAATCCCGGCGAGGTGGTGCTGACCGAGAATTTCGCGATGCTCCCGACCTCCGCCGTGTCCGGTTTCTACTTCGGCCATCGCGACAGCCAGTATTTCGGGGTTGCGCGGATCGGCCACGACCAGGTCGAGGAATATGCCGGAAGGCGCGAGGTCCCCATCGAGCAGGCGGAGCGCTGGTTGCGGCCTAATCTCGACTAGCACTCTGCAAAGCACTAGCGCGACGGCCATGCTCCGCCGCCTTTTCATTCTGCTCGCACTGCTGCTCGCACCGGCGCTGGCGAATGCGCGCGGGATCGATCCTCAGCTGGCCGCGGAAGGGCCCGCCGCGGCGGGCGGCGAGGTCGAGCTTGCCATCGTCATGCACACCAAGCCCGGTTGGCACGGCTATTGGCTGAACCCCGGCGATGCCGGTTTGCCGATGGAGGTGAAGTGGGACCTTCCCAAGGGCTGGTCGGCCGGCGAACTCCAGTACCCGGTGCCGACGCGGCTGACGATCGCCGGGCTGATGAACTACGTTTACGAGAAGGATTACGCGGTCCTCCTCCGGCTGAAGGCGCCGGCAGGCGCGACAGGCGCTGTCCCAATCAGGGCGGAGGCGCACTGGCTCGCCTGCACCGACAAAATCTGCGTGCCCGAAAGCGGCGAGCTGTCGCTCGATTTGCCGGTCGGAAGTGGAAGTCCCAACCGCGCGCAATTCGACGAGTGGCGAAAGGCCCTCCCTCGACCGCTTGCGAGCGTCGCCCATTTCCAGGTTGCGGGCGACAAGATCCGGCTCGGAATCCCGCTGCCACGCGATGTGAAGGTCGAGCAGCCTTACGTGTTCCCCGCCGTCGATGGCCCCGTCGACTATGCGGGCGAGCAGCATTTCAGCCGCAAGGATGATCTGCTGATCGCGGAGCTTCCGAGGCGCAATGGCGATCCGCGCGCCATTCCAGCGGTGCTTTCCCTCGGCGACGGGCGCGGCCTTCAGATCGACGCCGTGCCGGGCGCGGTCCCCGACGGCGGCACTCCGATCGGAAGCCTCGGGATGGACGCGCTTTTATGGGCGGTGCTGGGCGCAATCGCCGGCGGAATCCTCCTTAACCTGATGCCGTGTGTGTTCCCGATCCTGGCGTTGAAGGCCTTGCACCTTGCCCGAAGCGGAGGGGAGGGCCGACACGCCCGGCGGGACGCGCTCGCTTATTCGGCGGGGGCCATCCTCGGGACCGGCGCACTCGGCGTGGCGCTGGTCGCGATTCGGGCGGGCGGGAGCGCCGCCGGCTGGGCATTCCAGCTCCAGGACCCACGAACCGTGATGCTTCTGCTTCTGCTTGCGACCGCGATTACCGCCAACCTTGTGCATCTCTTCCAGCTACCGACCGTTGGCGGCGAAGCGCGGCCAGCGGGAAGCTTCGGGACCGGAGCGCTTGCGGCCTTCGTCGCGACTCCCTGCGCCGGACCGTTCCTTGGCGCGGCGCTCGGGACTGCGCTGTTGCTTCCGCTGGCGGGCTCGATCGCGGTGTTCGCGGCGCTCGGGTTCGGCTTGGCGCTTCCGTTCGTCGCAGTCGCCTTCATCCCCGCGCTCCGGCGAATGCTTCCGGCACCCGGAGCGTGGATGGCCCGGCTCCAGCGATTCCTTGCGATCCCGATGGCGGCGACCGCGGTGGCGGCGCTGTGGCTGTTGTACCGCGAATCCGGTCAACGCGGCCTGTGGATCGGGATCGCCGCCGCCGCGATACTTCTCGTCGCGTTGCTCATCATCGGGCGCAGCCAGAGGAAGGGAGCGCAACTTCCGCTGTTCGGCCTGAGCCTGGCGGGGATCGCGGTCGTCGCTGCAATCGCATTCGCTCCAACGACGGTCGAGAGCGGCCCGACCAAGGTTGCGGGGGCGCAAGTCTGGAGTCAGGCGGCCGTCCAGCGTGAGCTTGCGCAAGGTCACCCGGCCTTCGTCTATTTCACCGCCGACTGGTGCCTGACCTGCAAGGTGAACGAAGCCGCCGCGATCGACCGAAAGGAAGTTCGGCGGGCGTTCGACGCCGCGGGAGTGAAGGTCTTCGCCGGCGATTGGACCGGAGGCGATCCGGAGATCACTCGGTTCCTCGAAAGCCGAGGGCGGGCGGGCGTGCCGCTTTACCTGTGGTACAAGCCGGGCGCGGCGCAGCCGGAGGAGCTACCGCAGGTGCTCACCCCCGCGATGCTCATTTCCCGCGCTCGGGCGCCGCGTTAGCGGCGGCACGCGCCCAAACCTTCTTCCCGGCGATCCAGGTCTGCAGAACCTCCGTCCGCCCCAGCGCCTGCTGGTCGGCCTTGCTCGGATCGCGGTCGACGAGGACGAAGTCGGCCCACTTGCCCGGTTCCAGCGATCCGATCTTGCCTTCCGCGAAGCCGGCATAAGCCGACCCGCGCGTGTAGGCGGCGAGTGCCTGGGCAAAGCTCAGGCGCTCGGAAGGAATCCAACCCCCCGGCGGCTGACCGTTCATGTCCTGACGGCTGACCGCCGCCGACAGGCCGGGGAAGGGGTTGGGCGATTCCACCGGGAAATCGGTGCCGAAGGCGAGCGGAATGCCGAGCTTTTCGACCGTCTGCCACGCGTAGGCGCCCTTCAGCCGGTCCGGCCCGAGCCGGGCTTCGGCCATCAACCGGTCGCTGGTCTGGTGGGTTGGCTGCATCGACGCGACCGCGCCGATTGGCTTCATGCGCGGGATGTCCGCGGGGTCGACGATCTGGAAATGCTCGATCCGCCAGCGCCGGTCGCCCGGATATTTTGCGTGAAGCTTTTCATAAATGCCAATCACCTGCGCGTTGGCCGCATCGCCGATCGCGTGGGTCGCGGTCTGGAATCCGGCTGCTGCCGCCGCATCTTCCTGGGCCAGCAACTCGGCGTCGGAATGGAACTGAAGCCCGCGCGTATCGGGCTTGTCGGAATAGGGCTGTTTCAACCAGGCGCCGCGCGAGCCAAGCGCCCCGTCGGCAAAGAATTTGACCCCGACGGCGCGGAGCCGGTCGTCGTACGTCCAGTCCGTGGGGTGGGGCACGACCTTCAGCGGGTCGAGGCCCAGCAGGTAAACCATCAGGCGCACTTTCAGGTTGCCCGCCTCGCCGGACCGCTTGAACGTGTTCCAGTCATCGAGCGAGGTGCTCATCGAACCGACGCCAGTGACTCCGAAGCCGAGCAGTATGTCCTGGGCCTTGGCGAACGCTTCGTCCTGCTGCGCTCGCGTCGGTTGCGGAACCGCCCGGTCGATCAACTCTTTCGCAGCGTCGACGAAGGTTCCGTTGTGGATTTCGCCGCCCTTCGGAGCGGGCGTTTTCGCGCTCACTCCGGCGGCCTTCATCGCGGCGCTGTTGGCGACCAGCGCGTGCCCATCGACTCGCTCAAGAACCACCGGCCGGTCGCTGACCACCGCGTCGAGATCCGCGGCGGTGGGAAATGTCTTGGTCGGCCACAACTCCTGGTTCCAGCCGGCACCCTTGATCCACCCGTTGCCCGGATAAACGGCGGCATAAGCCTTCAGCCGCTGCTGCAGGTCCTGAAGCGACGAAGTTCCGACGAGATCGAGCTGGAGGGCGTCAAAACCCAGCTCCATCACGTGCCCGTGCGCGTCGATGAACCCGGGAAGAAGCGTCTTCCCCTCGCCGTCGATGACGTGGTCGACTCCCGCCAGCTTCATCATCACGCCTTCGGGAATGACCTGCTTCACCTTCCCGTCGTCGCCAATCACGAGGCCCGAGAAGTGCTGAAGGTTTCCGTCGGGGCCGACCTGGATTCCGTTCACATGGTTGATGACGGTGGTCGACCACGCGGGGGAGGCGAGGAGCGCTGCGGCGAGCGCGGCAAGGGCTTGGCGTTTCATTACGCCGGCATAGCATTGTCGGCGTTCAAGTGAACGGCTAGTCGAAAAACCCATGATGCAGGCACCGACCGTCGACGACATCCGAGCCGCAGCGAAGCGGATCGACGGCGCTGTCGTCCGGACGCCGATGCTCGTGAGCCACGCATTGTCCAAGATCATCGGGGCCGAGGTCTGGCTGAAATTCGAGAATATGCAGCTGACGTCCGCCTACAAGGAGCGCGGCGCGCTCAACAAATTGCTTCAGCTTAACGATGAGGAGCGGGCCCGGGGCGTGATTGCCGCGTCGGCCGGCAATCATTCGCAGGCCGTGGCGTACCACGCGACTCGTCTGGGCATTCCGGCAACGATCGTGATGCCGGAGTCGACGCCGTCGATGAAGGTGACCAAGACCAAAGGGTACGGCGCGAAGGTCGTCCTTTACGGCGGAGTGTTCGACGATGCGTACGCAAAAGCCCGCGAGCTCGCGGATGCAGAGGGCTACGTCTTCGTTCACCCGTTCGACGACCCCTGGATCATCGCCGGGGCCGGGACGGTCGCGCTGGAAATGCTCGAGGATGCGCCCGACCTCGACACGATCGTGGTTCCGATCGGCGGCGGCGGCCTCATGTCCGGAGTCTCCATCGCGACTCGCGCGATCAAGCCGGACGTCGAGCTGATCGGGGTCGAGGCCGAGCTCTATCCGTCGATGAAATGCGCGATCGAGGGCTGCGACCTGCCGCTCGGGGGTGACACCCTTGCCGAGGGAATCGCGGTCAAGCAGCCGGGCGAGCTGACCTCGGCGATCCTCAAGCAAAATGTCGACGAGGTCGTGCTGGTATCGGAGGTCGATATCGAGCGGGCGGTGGCGATGCTGGTTGGAATTGAAAAGACGGTCGTCGAGGGGGCCGGTGCATCGGGCGTCGCGGCGATGTTGTCCGATCGCGATCGCTACAAAGGCAAGAAGGTCGCGACCCTGCTGTGCGGCGGAAACATCGACACGCATTTGCTCGCCAATGTGCTGGTCCGAGACCTTGTCCGGCGCGGGCGGATCGCCCGCCTTCGGGTCGCCGCGCAGGATCAGCCGGGCGCTCTCGCGAAGATCACCGCGCAGTTCCAGGAAGCGGGCGTCAACATCATCGAGATCCGCCACAGCCGCATTTTCACCGCGCTCCCGGCGAAGGACACGGTGATCGAGGTCGAGTGCGAGGCTCGCGACGCGGCCGCGATCGACCATGTCGAGTCGATGCTCAAGAGCGCTGGATTTTCCGTAGAACGCGCTTCACTCGATTAAGCCCGCGTCCTGATCCGGGACAGTTCCGGCGCTTCGCGCAAATCCCGGTGCCACCAACTCTTTTCAAGTGCGTTTACCAGTCGCATAAACAGTGACGAAACCATGAGCGCACCGTTCCGTTTTCCCAAATTCTTCGTCACGAACCCTTCGCCATGTCCGTACCTTCCGGGCAAGGTCGAGCGGAAGGTTTTCACCGAACTTACGGGGCGGAACGCGAGCGAGCTCAACGAGGCCCTCGGACGAATCGGGTTTCGAAGAAGCCAGTCGGTCGCTTATCGGCCGAGCTGCATCGATTGCACCGCCTGCGTCTCGGTTCGAGTCGTCGCCGGCGAGTTCAAGGCCAGCTCGACGCAGCGCAAGCTGCTCCGAAGGCACGCCGACCTCGAAGTCGTCGCGTGCAAGCCGTGGAGCACCGAGGAGCAATATGCGCTGCTTCGGCGCTACCTCGCCAGCCGCCATCCCGGCGGCGGAATGACCGACATGGACGAGACCGACTTCGCCGACATGGTCGAGCAAAGCCCCGTCCGGACCTACATGATCGAATATCGCGAGCCGTCGAAAGACGGCGCTCGCGGCAAGCTCGTCGGCTGTTGCCTGTCCGACCACCAGAACGACGGTCTTTCGATGATCTACAGCTTCTTCGACGTTGGCGAGGAGGCGCGCAAAGGGCTCGGCACGTTCATCATCCTCGACCATATCGTCCGGGCCGCCCGCGCCAGCTTGCCCTATGTCTATCTCGGCTATTGGGTCCGGGGCTCCAGGCGGATGGATTACAAGACCCGTTTCCGTCCGCTCGAGCGGCTCGGTCGCGACGGCTGGAAGCGAATGGGTGAGACCGAGCGTGACCCGCCGACCGCTACGGTCGAGCTTCCGAGTCGCCGCAGGCGCGTCCTTTCCACCGACGCTTGATCCAGAACGGACCAGATATCCGCCACGATGCGCGGTTTCGCCGCTAGGCTGCTCGTTCAGCAACGGTGAGCAAAGCGTTGTTAACGAGAGGGCGTTAGCGGGGGGAATGGTGAAGCACAGCAGCGACTTCAATCCATTTGTCCCGATCGAGCTCAGCCACAGCTGGCCGCTGTTCGAGCAATCGCGCCATTTCGAGCTTGGAGCGGTGCTGGAGAGCGCCGCGATCGACGCGATCCACCCGGCAAAGGTCGGCTCGATCGGGCTCCAGCACGCCGGCTGCTGGGAATGTGATCTTTCGGATGAATCGCTGATCTGGTCCGGCGGGGTCTACGATATTTTCGGGCTTCCGCGCGGAGTCGAAGTCAGCCGCGAGGGCGCCGTTTCTCTTTACGCAGAGAACTCGCGCGCGTGCCTGGAGCGCCTCCGGGCCCACGCGATCAAGCACCGTCGCGGATTTACGTTGGACGCAGAGATCAGGCCTGCGGTCGGTGGGACCCGCTGGATGCGCTTGATCGCGGCTCCGGTCTGCATCGGCGACGAGCTGGTCCGGCTGCACGGCCTGAAGCTGGCGCTGTAAAAGAAAAGGCGGCGCCTTTCGGCACCGCCTCATCCCACCACCATGAATGCGCTCAGGCGACCGCCGCTTCCGGCTCCGGCTCGCTAATCTCGTCGGGATCGCGAAGCACGTAGCCGCGGCCCCAGACGGTCTCGATATAATTGGCGCCGCCGCAGGCGAGGCTGAGTTTCTTGCGGAGCTTGCAGATGAAGACGTCGATGATCTTCAGCTCCGGTTCGTCCATCCCGCCGTAGAGGTGGT
>Ga0207705_10004663_pt1 | contig 10347 bp, 7 predicted proteins | sample KBSC13metaG_FD_184314 | JGI IMG/M metagenome (GOLD analysis project Ga0207705, IMG submission 184314) | Corn rhizosphere microbial communities from Kellogg Biological Station, Michigan, USA - KBS C1-3 metaG (SPAdes) (version 2) | ecosystem: Host-associated > Plants > Roots > Rhizosphere > Soil ...
GCCTACCTTGCGGTCGCCTCGTCGCTCGACGCGATGCCTTATACAGTGGATTTCGATCGGCTTTACGAGACCACCGCAACGATTGTTCCTGGACTTAGTCAGAACCAGGCCTACAGGCTTCTGCAAGATCTGCGAAAAAAGAAACTCTTGCCCACTAAAGGTCGCTAGTCGCTGGCGCTGTCCGGCGTGGATTGAAACCCTCGTGCATTTTGTTGTGCGACGGATAAAGGGGGCGGGCGGCACTATTGTGCCGCCCGTCTTTACACCCACTGCTCCACCGCCACGCCGGACGGCAGGCTGCTCTCGTTGACGGCGATGTCATAATCCTCCTTCGATCGCGGCGGAGTCTTGTCGTCGACGTTTTTCCGCTTCACCTTCACCCGATCAAACAACTGGTCGGCCCGCGCATTGCCGAGCTTGTTCTCGTGCTTGAACGCCACGCACTTCACCGGCGACACCCGCCCGCGGGCGGCCGAGCGGTCGTTTTCGAACATCATGTTCAGGGCCGACTTGAAAAGCGCCAGATCGTTTTCGGAAAAGCCGGTCTGCGCCGCCAGCGACGCGTTGATGTAGCCGTATCCGACGTACAGACCGTAGGGCACGGCGAACTTGCGGCCCATTTCACGATCCTTATCTGCAGCGTCCTTTTTGTTTGTCACCGCACAACGCGTGATCGCAAATTCGGAAGAAACGATTCTGTCGATGCTGCGAGCCATTGTAAATTGGATAGGTCCCCGTACTTGGCCGGCGTTGACCTCCGTGGACATTACCGCGCCGAACGTGCGGATATCGTAGAAGTTTTTGCACATCCAAAAGGTCAATTCTCTGGCCTTTATTTCATCCCTCGGAAGTTTTTTTGCCTCTGACTTTAGCTCGAGGGCTTTGTAGGCACGCTCGTGCTGTGAATTCAAAACGGCCCGTTCCTTCACGTAAATCTCGAATGGCGGCTGCTCGCCGTGCGTCAGGCCGACGTAGTTGCGGACCTTGCGCTTCAGGCAGACGTCGGTGACGAGGCCCTGGCCCGTCTCGGCGTCGATCCGCGGCAGATTGCCGGCGTCGGGGTCGCCGTTGGGGTTACCGTCGGTGACGTCGAAGATGTAGACGAAGTCGTAGCGGTTCGTGATCGGCGTGCTCATTGCTGGGTTCCCTCTTCCTTCGTATCGTACTTATTTTTCTTTGTGTAGAAGTCCTGCCGCTGGTGGTAGTAGCCGATGGCGAACAGGCCTTGGTCGTCGAGTGTGAACTGCGGTGCGAAGGCTGCGAGTTTGCCCATGATCTCGCCGTAAAGCTTATCGCGACTCACCTTCAGGCCGGCCTTTTCCTTGCCGAGGCCGCTGAGGTGGTGCTGGCTGAGGCGGATCAATCGCGGGAAGACGCCGGCCGGCGTGGCGCTGGCGGCACTGAAGTAGCGGTCCTTGATCGTGGCATTCAGGTCGCCGCTGGCGTCTTCCTGAATGCGTTCGAGCAGGGCGAACAGCCGGCCGGTGACGTAGGCCGGATCTTTTCGGTCGGGATCGAGTGCCACCAGGGCCTCCTTCGATGAGAACTTGTTTCGGTTGTTGCGGACGAGTGTGGCTTTGATCGCGGCGACGCGCGGGTGACTGACGTACCCGTCGGCCCGCAGCCGGGCGAGCATGGCCGTCAGCAGCGACGCGGGGTACGGGCCGCCGGTGAGGACGGCCCGGCTAAGCGCGCCGGACAATAATTTTCCGACGTCTTCATCCACACCTGCGTAGCTTTTGAACGTCCCGTTTTGAAATTCGGCTCGACCGGTAGCATCGACGAACCGCTTGAGCATAAGCGGCGGTTCGGTCGGCCTTTGGCCAACAAGCTTTGTGTCTTGAAGGTGCTGGGACAGGCGCGACTTCATTTCCCCAACCGTGCTTTGCTCCCAAAATCGCACGCTCAATCGCGACGCATTGGGCGACAGTCCCAGAACGTAGAAGCCGACGCTGGAATCGGCATCGAACGCGTCGGCGGCGGCGTGGCCGTTGCGGAGTTGTTCGAGGAAGCTTTTGACCTGCTCGGCCCGCTGCTTGTCCTCCGGCGGCGCGTCGGCCTTGGGGGGCGGCTGGTCGGCGAACATCGGATCGAAATATTCTTCCAGCCGCGTCGGCCGGTCGGCCCAGTAGGTGAACGTCGCGTCGCCCAGGCCGGTGCGGCGGTCGGGGCGGGAGAGCAGGTAGTTCAGGGCGTTGGTGTATTTGAACGTGGTGGAAACGCCGACGGGCCCGTTGGCGCCCTGCGATTTGCCGAGCGACTCGTAAGCCGCGGCGTTGAAGGAGACCAGCAGCGCCCCGGCGGATTGCGCACCGTTCACGCCCTTGATCTTTGGCTCGTGCAATTTGGCGATCGGCTCACGCTGGCCGGTGACGAGGCAGAAGCCTTCGGCGGCTTCGTCTTCGCTGCCGCCGTGGGCCGACCAGTAAGCGACGACGGCGGGGTCGTCATGCACGTAGCGCAGCTCGCCGGCGATCTTGAAGACGCCGAAGTTGGTGCTGATCGGTTCCAACTCCCCCCGCCGATCGGCGGCTTGTTCGGGCGACCAGCTTTTGAGGAACGTGCAGACGGCCGAGAACGCGGGCGACGCGATCTGCGGCTCGGCGGCGAGCATCTTGTCGCGAAACGTCTCGAACGATTCACGCGTGCGCTCGGGCTTCGGATCGTCGACCTTGAAGCCGAGCAAATAGGCGGCATTATCCCACAGGAAGCACGGGTTGATGCCATTACCCGACGGCTTGCCTTGCCCCGGCACCAGCAACTTCAGCGGCCGGGGCTTCTTCTCGTTGGCGTCGATGACGGATTGGAATTCGTGCAGCGAACCATCGGGCTTCAGCACGACGCAGAAGCTGATCTGCTGCAGCGAATACCCCGGCTTCGGCAGCACGTCGGCGGTGGCCGGGTCGGCGGCGATGCGGTCGTAATAGGCGGCCAGCTTCTGCAGGATCATCCGCGCACCTCATCGCCATCGAACGGCGGCACGTAGATGACGCCATCCTGCAACCGGGCGTGGAAGAACCGCGGCTCGCGGGCGTTCTTGAAATCGATGTCGTGCAGCATCCAGCCGAGATCTTTGTTCCGCTGGTCGGGCGGCAGTTCGTCCTTGGGTGATTCATCGCCTTCGAGCAGGGCGAAGTGGGCGTGGTTCTCGCGCGTTCCAAAGTACGGCCGGGTGAACGCCTGGCCGGCGCGGGCGCGGCGGTTGAAGGTGTCGAGGTGCTTGCCGACGTTCTCTTCGCCGTCGGTGATGTCGAAGTGCGCCTCGATCACGTAGGCCACGTCGCGCAGCAACAGGGCCGCGCGTTGCTGCCGATTCTCCTCGACGTACAGGCCGAGGTTGCCGGTGCCGCTTTTCATCGCGCTGCTGACGGCGTTCGCGGGGATTTTGGAAGCGACTTCGTTCCGCCGCTGCGAGGTAAAGCGGATCGGCCGCAGGACACGGATGCGGTCGATGTTCCATCGGATCTGGGGCTTCCAGTAGATCGCCTCCACCACGCCCCGGGCGGCCGACGGGGTGATGACGTCGTAGGAAACGCGTTCGGCCTTAAATTCGGGGCGGGCGAATAGTGCGAAATCGCCCCAGCAGTGCAGTCGGATGCCGAATGACATGGTCCCTCTTTCGAGACCGAACATTATCCAAATAAAAAATCGGCCGCAAGTCCGGTCGCGTTTGTCGACAGCCCGAGCGCGGAGGAATAGGCGGATGGGTTATTCAGGTAATATAAACCGGCCTCGGGGTGCGTCAGCAGTGCGGCGTTGTTGTCGAGCTTCTGCAAATCCCTCGTGCGTACACCAACGCTGTACTGCTGCGACGCCTTGTAAAACGCATAGTCGACCGGCCGCCCGGCGATGAGGTGGGCGATCAATTTCTTGGCCGTTTCGTCGTACGGCACGAGCACGGGTGTCAGCTCTTCGCGAATGATCTTGTACCGCTCTCCGGCGGTGGCGTATTTGAAGGGGACAAGCTTCTGATGCGCGGGGTCGGCGCCGTCGTAGTGAAACAGCGGCAACACTTCGTGGGCGTCCCAGGAATGAGTGCCCTTGCGATCCCAGTAGTAGAGCCGGAAATAATGCTCGATGGCATGCGGGGAAAGCGGGTCGGCGTAGAGATGGGCGATCTCAGAAGCCTTCTGCGCCCCGGCGCGGAGCAGGCCGGGCGGCGGCGGCGATTCGGCGTCGAACACGTACACTCGGCCAAGGGTTTTGCCGCCGGCGGCGTCGCGCAGCTCACCCTCGCGGTTGCACCGGCCGGCGGCTTGAGCGATCGAATCGAAACCGGCGGCGGCCCGGTAGACGCACGGAAAATCGAGGTCTACGCCGGCTTCGACGAGCTGCGTCGATACCACGCGGCACGGCCACACTTTTTTTCCTTTGCCTGCGGCCAGTTTATTTCGGCGGAGGATGCGCCGAATGCGACGCAGCACGTCCCGCCGGTGCTGTGGGCACATCAGCGTGCTGAGGTGGAAGCAACCCGCGTCGCCGCCGAGGCGCTGGATCACGCCGTCGTACAGCTTCGCGGCGTGGGCCCGTGTGTTGACGATGCACAGCACCTGCGGCTCATCGCACAGACGGTCGGCCAGCTCGTCATCGGAGAGTTTGCCGACGCGCGTGACGTTCACGCGGCGGAGCGACGCGTGCAGGGCGTTCACGTCACCGATGATCGGCCGGACGTTTTTCAGGCCGATCTCGAATTCGTTCGGCCGGTGTTCCAGCGCGGGCTGCGTGGCGGTGCAGAGCACGACGGTGCAGCCGTAGCGGGCGACAAGTTCCTTCAGCGCCGCCAGCGTGGGAGCCAGCAGGTCGACCGGCAGCGTCTGGGCTTCGTCAAGGATAATCACGCTGTGGGCCAGCCGGTGCAGCTTGCGGCACGGGGTGGTGCGGGCGGCGAACAGGCTTTCGAGCAATTGCACGTTCGTGGTGACGATCAGCGGTGCGTCCCAGTTCTCGCTGGCCAGCTTGTTGCGGACGGTATCTTGCTGCGGGTTCAGGTTGCTGTGGTGCTCGACGATGGCGGCGTCGGCCAAGTGCTTCAAAGCGCGCCGGTATTGATCGGCGGTCTGCTCGATGATGCTGGTGAACGGGATCGCGACGACGATTCGCCGGAGCGTCGAAACCTTCTCCGCGTGGCGGAGCGCGAACGCCAGCGACGCCAGCGTCTTCCCGCCACCGGTGGGCACGTTGAGTGAGAAGAACCCAGGCGGCAGCTCGGCGGCCACCAGACAATCGGCCAGGATTCTGCGGCGAATGTCGTTCACAGGCGTCGGCGGAGCGGCCAACTGCTTTTCGCGCATGTAGGCGTCGAAAACCGGCCGCAGGTCGGGAAGCGTCGGCTTGAGTCGCGCCCGGGCTGAGGCTTGGTCCGGGTCGCAGAAAGCTTCGGTGGCCGTGCGATCGGCGTCGATCAGGCAGGAAAACAGCATCCGCCCGAAGAAGCTGAGGGCGAACCCGAGCTCGTTGCCCGTTTGCGGCATTGGCAGTGGGAAGCGCAGCGACGGCAGCGGCGGTTCCACCGGCGGCCGGACTTGTGGGGGGCGAGTGTACTTCTGCTCGTCCAGCCGGAACGCTAGAGTTCCGGCCTCGCCCGGAGGGCCGGCGTCGGGCAGCCGCCCGTGGTGGCCGGCGATACAGAAGGCTAACAGCTGGCCCGCCACGCCTTTAAAGGATTTCACCGCATATCTCGCCCCGAACGTCGAATGGTCAACGTGCCCGGGCCGCTGTTCTTCTACTGCATCCGGATCCGCGGCGGTGAGCATCGCCTGAAAATCTTCTGAGTATTTGCCAAGGTCATGCCACCTGCCTACCAAATCGCCCCACGCATCGGCGCCGAAAGAAGACGCAAATCGTTTTGCGAGTTGGGCAACGTCCGCGAGATGTTGTTCCAACGGTTCCCAAGCAGACGCGGGAAGTCCCGGCAATGAATGTGCGTAGGCGCTGAACATGTCGTCTAGATTAACTGCGACGTCCTGAAATGGTGTCGACGGTGTAGCCGCCTGACAACTACCTCTGAGTCAGCCAAGCCGATTTGCACCGCTATTCGTTCTTTGCTCCGCGAACAAGCCATAGATTTGATAGTGCTTCGCGTGGTGGGATTGCCGAAGTCCGGTCCGACGGACAGTGTTGCGGCCGTCGCGTGTTCTCCGCGCGCAGCCCGGCCCGGCCCGGTGTCGAACCGGGGCGGCCAAGGGCGAAAAAAAAGACACCCATCTCGCGGCCGGCGACTACGACGCCGCCGGCTGCGCGTGCAGGAGACGGACGGCTACCTCCGGTCCCCGTTCCTGGAGCATCTTTTCACTCGCCGGCGGCAAGACCGTCGAAGTGGCGGACTGGCGGCAACGCGTGCGTCGCGCACGCTGCCGGGAGGTCCCTCGGCACGTCGCACGACTTTAGGCGGCCAGACTTGCCCGTCGCGGTGAACTTCAGGCCCGTGAACTTCTCGTGTACCCGCTTAGCCACGGCGTACCGGTCTGGCTCGTTGTTCTTGAGCATCAGGTACGCAATGGTGACCAGCTTGCGGGCAACGGCCGCGACAGCCACGTTGCGGTTCTTCTTTCGGGCGAGCCACCGGAAGAACACGCCCAACGGCCCCGGGTGCTTGACGATGTGCTGCACGCCAAAGTAGCTGGCGGCGTGGTCGCCGTCGCAGTACCGGCCGATGTCGCCCAAGAGCGATTTGAGCATACGCTACTGCCCGTCGAGCAGCAGCCTGTCGCTTGAGCCCAGTGGCATCTCGCGAAGCCACTTCATCCCGGCCATGCTGTACAGGTACTTTACCGGCGGCTTGATCAGCCGCTGGTTCAGCAGGCCTTTGATCCGGTTCTTCATCCGCGAGCGATCGCCGACGAGGCCAGCGCGGTAGGTGGTCAACTGCCGCAAACGCCGGGTCTTCTCGTCCGGCTCCCAGACGATCGGCAGGTAGTCGCACCGCAGCAGCTGTGCCAGGACTTCGGCATCGACCTTATCGGTCTTGACCTTTTCCTCGGCGATCGGCTTCGTCCGCAGCGGGTTGCCGATCGTCACCGCCGATACGAATGGCTTGAGAATGTCTACGACAGCCCAGGTGTTAGTCGTCGCCTCCAGCGCAATCCGGTCGTCGGGCATCAACGTGCCCATGACGAACTCCGCCAGTGCCTCGCGGGAGCAGACGACCGACTTGCCCAGCGCTCTTTTACCGCCTTCGTCCAGAATGCAGACGCGGACGGTCGACTTGTGCACGTCCAGTCCTACGTAACGCATACGCACCTCCGATCGGGTTACGGCCTGCGCTGCGGGAACAGAAAGGGTCAGTTCGGCATCTACCTCTTCGAGCTCGAAGCTCAACCGGGTGGGCCGGAGGGGCGGCCAGATAAAAAGCGGACTCGGAGTCCATAGCTATCAACGGCCGGCCCGAAGACGGAAGCGACCCCGCGCGGGCGGGCCGACTGAAACGTCGCCCGCCTTGTCCCTGGCCCGGTGGCATCAGTACACCCGTCGCCACCGGGCCGAGCAAGCGAAACTGCTGGACTACTCATACCAGGTAAAAAAAGGCGTGCCTTTCGGCACGCTGAATGAACAAACTTACCACTTATTTCGAATTCTTTGGCTGCAGGGCATTCTGTTTTTGTTGTTGCGCCTGCTGCCCCCGCACCCAAACCTTCGCCAACGCGGCAGCGATCAGGATTGCCAGGCGATCCGTATTCGACTTAATTTCTTCTTTCGGCATGTGATGACTCCATAAAACGACGAATGCCTGGCCGACGGCCAGGCATTCATCAAAAAGTGATTAGTTCTGAACAACCTTACGACGCGTTATCATCCAGGAACTTCTGGTGGCGCTTGTACAGGTGGTGGGCGTTGCCGTGCGGGATACCGGTTGCGATGTGAACCTGCCGCCAGCTTTTGCCCTCCTGTCGCAGGCGGTAGATCTCCGCCGCCATCTTATCAGGCCGGGTGGGCTGGCCCAGTGCGATCGTTACTTCGCGGAGCCCACCCGGCAGTTCGATGGCGCTCAACAGCAAGCCGAACGCCGGAGGCAGCTTCTTCGCCACCAGCGCCAGCACCAGACCTGGCAGGTTGGGCGTGAACCGGATCACCGAATACCCGTTCTTCTTGCCCGGCGTCACCACAGCATCGGAGGTGATCTTGCCGATGGTCTGCCGCAGGATCACCAAGCTTTCGGGGTCGGCGTCGCCAAGCAAGCGCCGCAGGTCGGCCAACTGCTCCAGCACCCACGCCTCGGTGGGCACCTCGAACCGCGTCACCGGCCCAAGCACGGCGAGTTGGTGCTTGAGCTCGCCTTTTTCGGCACTTAAGGCGCTGAGCTTCGTCTTGACGGTCTCGTCGTGACCTTCCTCCGCAATCAGGTCGACAAGGTTGCCGATCTGCTTTTCCACGGTCGCGAGTCGGGCTTTCAGCCGTTCCTGCTCCTGGGGCAGCTTATCGGCTTCCGTATCGATCGCCGTTTTCAGGTGGTTCATAACCGACGCCACCCACGCGCGGTCCGCCACGAGGGCCGTCGCCAGGAACTCGGCAACCTTCTGCTCGCAGCGTTCCACGGGCACCAGGGCACGGCGGTCGCATTTCCCGATGTCACGGTTCGGGCAGCCGACCATCTTGCCGTAGTTGGTATTGCCGGTCACGTGCATCTTGGCACCGCACTTACCGCAGTAGACCAGGCCGCGGGTAAGCGAATTGACATGCGTCACGCGGTAATCGACCTTCGGGCCGCGTGCATCCTCGCCGCAGTCGTGGATCTCTTTCTGCTTGCGGATGATGGCCTGAGCACTATTCCAGGTCGCCTCGTCGATGATCCGGAGGTCGGGCCGTTCGATAGTAACGACCGGCCCTTCATCGCGGTGTTGAGCGCACGGTTTGCCCTCGCCGTTTAACTTCAGCTCGGTAACACCCCAGTACCAGAGCCCAGCGTACTTGGAATTGCGCAGGATCGTGCGAATGAAATACGGCTTGATCTCATTCGAACCAAATTTGGACGGCGGTATGACCATGCCGGCTTTCTGTAATTCCTGCAGCCGACGGGCGATCGCGGTTACACGCATGCCGCTGATGAACAGCTGGAAGATCAAACGGATCACCAACGCCGAAGCTTCATGGATGACTACATCCTTACGGAACCTTTGGCTGCGTTTGGCGCCCTCTCGGACGCCCGGCGGATCACGGTAGACCGAGCTGTAGCCATAAGGGACGTCGCCCGCCGAACTGTTACCGTCCACGAGCCTGCCTTTAAGGCCGTCGTGGACACGGATCGACGTGAATTCGCTCGAACTCGAGTGCTGGATGTTGGCCACGTTGGCCCGCATCGTCCAGCTACGCTCGTTGGTGTCGATCCCATCCGTGATGCAGATGACACGACCCTTCTGAAACATGATATCGCGAATGATCGACACCCCGCGATTGTCACGGTCGATACGGGACAGTTCAGTGACGATGAGAAACGCGAGTTCTTTGTTTGCGATGATTTGGCGGATCTTATCCCAGCCGGGCCGGCTTTCGCGGCGGCCAGAAACCCCTTCGTCGATGATGATCTCCCACGGAAAGTGGTCGAGCCCCAGCCGCTTTAGATGTTCATCGATCCGGCGATTCTGATTCTCGATGCTGCTACCAGTCTGACCTTTATCGCTGTAGCGGCAGTAGATGATGTACCGGCGACGCCCCCGCGGGCCGCTGAGGCCCACGGCCGCCGCAACAACGGCGGCCGCTTCGGGCAGGCCTGAGTCAGGCTGGGGTTTTTTGTCCCGGATTTGTCCCGACTCAACGCGAGGCAACAGGTGTTCAACGGAAGGCAACGCGCCGGTTGAAACGCTCTTAAAGCACGGCTGCCACAAGGACTTGCGCTGCAAATCACGTGTGCAGGCCGACTTACCGATTTGGCCCGTTTCGAATCCCCCCTTCTCCGCTTCCCAAAGCCCGGCAATGCCGGGCTTTATGCATTTTCGGGCGCAGCACGAAACCCGCCGCGAGCTGGGATGACCGTTTCCGATCCCGCGCGCGTCTATACGGCCGATCCTTTGCCCTGCAGTTCCATTGTATTGACCACGTTCGCCGGTGAACCGCCGGCGAACTGTCGCAGGTTCTGGACCGCCGTGTTCAGCAACCGTGTGCGGGCCGCCAGAGTCGCCCAGGCCTGGTGAGGCGTGATCCAGCAATTCCGCGCGGATAAAAGCGGGTTATCGCTCTTCGGCGGCTCGGTCGACAAGACATCAAGGCCCGCGCCGGCGAGTTGGCCATTGTTGAGCGCCGCGGCAAGGGCGGGCTCGTCGACCAGTTGGCCGCGGGCGGTGTTGATGAGGAACGCGGTGCGTTTCATCAGCTTCAGGCGGTCGGCGTTAATGAGGTTTTGCGTCTGCGGCGTCA
>Ga0207705_10004665_pt1 | contig 10343 bp, 5 predicted proteins | sample KBSC13metaG_FD_184314 | JGI IMG/M metagenome (GOLD analysis project Ga0207705, IMG submission 184314) | Corn rhizosphere microbial communities from Kellogg Biological Station, Michigan, USA - KBS C1-3 metaG (SPAdes) (version 2) | ecosystem: Host-associated > Plants > Roots > Rhizosphere > Soil ...
AACCCGCCGCCTCCGCCTTCCGTCGCGCATCCGGCCGTGCCACGACGGTGACTTGGTGGCCCCGCCGCTTCAACTCGCGTCCAAGTGTCGTCATCGGGTTCAAGTGCCCGCTCAATTCCGGACAGATCAGACCTATATGGGACATGATTTTCGAGACACGATTAGGTTGCCTGGCACCGACTATCTACGGGCAAGTCGGCGGGTCAGATGCGGAGAAGCAATAAATTACCGATTGGCGCTGACGGGCTCACTGATCACTGGTTGCTCCGATTCATTCGAGGACCGTTTCCGCCATCACCCGGATGAGGTCGCGGCCGAAACTGAAGCGGTCCTCGACGGTAGGCGCGTGCCCCATCTTCTTGCCCGCACTAATCCGTTGCTCCATGAGCATCACCGGCACGCGCTTCTCCTTCCATAGGTAGTTCATCGAGGGGCCCGCCGGTCCGACGACGAGTTGGCGGGACGGATCGAAACTGGTCTTCGCGGAAAGATTCTCCACGAGCCTGCCCATCGTCTTCAACACCGCCTCGTCGTCCGCCAACGTCCCGAGGTATTCACCCTCTTCCTCGTTGTGCATGTTGACCATGAGATCGATGGGATGAGTGCAATCCATTTGGGCGTAAACCGCGCGCTTCACGTACCAGATTTCGGGCATCACCCGCAGCTTCTCCTTGTCGCGCAAATCCACCTCGTCCCAGTGCCGGTTCACATCGTAGCCGTTGACATTAAAGCGCACGCCGCCATTGGCGCAGCCATCGGGATCCACCATCGGCGTGAATTTGAAAACCACGCGGCGGCGCAACTCGCGCGCTTTCTCATCGTCGCTCGTGACGAAACGCAACGCACCCTCCAGCACCTGGCTCGTGCCCGCCTCCCACGCATGCTGGCGTGCCTGGAGCCAGACGACCTTCTTCGCGTCATCCGCCACGGTAAAATCCGTGACGGTAACGAGGTGCAGTTCCCTCCCCTGAACGGTTTTGCCGATCACCTCGACGCGCGCGTGTGGCGAGCGGTCAATCTCCGCAAGGAGGCGCAGCAGATCGCTGTGGGTGTAAGGCGGGATGTGGGCGATCCAGAGGGTGTCCCCCTCGGCGTGGATGTGCAGCGTGGCTTCCCTGGCCGTGGCGTCCCAGTCCATTGCCGGAAAGTGCCGCCACGTGCGCCCGTCGTCGCTGAAGACCGGAATCGTATTCGCGGTCATCGCACACGCGCCGGGCTTGTCGTTATATTCGCCCACATAGTCGGTGAAGGTGAGAGTGAGGTCACGACCGGCGACGTGATCCATGCGAAAGTAAATCCAGCTTGCCTGGCGGTTCCGCCCGCGCTCGTCGTACTGCCCGGCGACGTGAAGTCGAAATTGCGACTCGCCGAGCTTCTCGACCGTACCGAGCGAAGCTCCTTCGAAGTTCCGGTTGATGACAATTTCGGCGGCCGCGCCCGATGCGGGAAGAGCGAGCGCCAGGGCGACGAGGGAGAACACGGTTCTGAGCATGCTCACGGTTTTGACGAGTTCCAGGTTGGAACGCGAGCGCGGAAACGATTATTGGAGACCGCCGGCCGTTACCGAAGCGCACCGCAAGATTTGTTCCCTGGGAATTCCGATTGCTTGTTGCCATCGAACACCCGGCGTTGGGCGACGCGCCGGATATCGAGGAGGTTTGATACCCACCCACCCTGCCGGTTCGTCTTCCTGGACGTCGTGCAAGAGCACTCCCGCATTGCTACTTTCCGCACTCCGGCCCATTCCGAAATAGATGTGGTAGACGTTTCGACACGGCCACAGGCACCCGGCGATGCCCAAGCCACACGCCAGGATCAGGAGCGCGGGAATCTTCGACTTCCGTTCGCGAGCAGTTGCGCCGCGTTCCGTCGCAGCCACCGATCGAAGGCTCCAGGCCCGTGCAAACGCCCAGAGCAGCACGGCCGCCAGCACACCGCAGATGGCGGGCCAATCGCCGCGTCCGTCCGGACGCTTCACCGGAGGTTTCTGGATGTAATTGCTGGGGTCGAAACTCGCCGCTTTCGCCACGGCCTCGGACAAGCTGTTCACGATCGCGCGCCACTGCTTTGCCTTCGCGGATCCGATTTCGACCATGCCGCCATCGGCCATATAGCCCATGTAGAGCATGACTTCGGTCTGCGCCGGGCTATCTGTTCCATCGATTTCCGCCGTGATGTGTGGAAAGGGCCGCTTTAGTCCGGAAGCCGACATCCGCCAGCGTTCAAACGGCGAGTCTTTCCAGGCATCGAAGATCTCGACACGGGCGACCTGCACTCCTTTCGGCACGGTTTGCACCCCCCACCGCGTGCTTTCGCTTTCGTACCCGTTTTCGGCGGCCCAGCGGTGGAGGGCGTCCGACGCCTGCTTCAGGTTGGCCTGGACCACCACCGTATTGTTCACGGTCGTGAAGGAGCGTCCGGAGCGCCCGGTCGATCCAACCAGCGTCCACACACACAGCGCGGCGTAGGCGAAGATCATCGTGCCCACAAGCATGCCCGTGCAGGCCAAGGCCGGCCGTATCCCTCCCCGGCGAACGCTCCAGATCGAGCGCCCCTCCTCGCCAGCCGCCTGCTGAAAGATGAAGAAAAGCAATGCGATGCTCCAGCCTATGAACCACCAGGCCCGGAATGTCGTCGCCATCCTACCTGGGGAGTAGACGCCGACGTCGCGAACCAGTTCGACCGTGGGCACCTGTTCCTGAAAGGCGGAAAGCCGGCGAATCAACTGGTATTCCTTGCCCTTGTAACGCGCCTCGAATTCTTCGCTCGTCGGCGAAAAGTAATTCCCACCCATCGCCGCCGAATCCCAACGGGTAAACAGACCGCCGAGCAGAATGATGAAAACCAAGGTGAGCACGGCGAGGTTCATGAACAGAGCCGCAAACCGGCTTACGACCCCGCGTGCCCGCAGTTTTGCAACCCAGCGCGGGTTGCGATTGGCATGGGTGCGCGCCATCTCCAGGACGATCGCAGCCATCACCGCCGACCCGAGCAGGAAGCCCGCTACTCCGAAATTCCAGAGCGCCCCAACCGCGCCCCACCCGAGCATCAGCAACCCAAACGATCGGAGCCAGAAGAACCGCGGCAAGGGCGAAAGTTGGACAGGCGTGGCATCGCCCGCGCCAGCACCAACCGGCGGAGCGATTTGGGTCACTGCGGTTGCCGACGGTCCTGGCGCGCTGGTGACCTTCTCCACATCCTGGCGCACCTCGCTCGCATGCTGGTAGCGCCGCGCGGGTTCCCTCTCCAAAGCGTGCAGCACGATCTGATCCAATCGCACGTCCGTCTGCGCCTTTTGCGATGGAAGTTCGAAGCGCCCGACCGGCGTCTCGCCGGTGAGCATTTCGTAAATGACCACGCCGAGCGAATAGAGGTCCGCGCGATGATCGACCGACTCTGGTTTGTCCATTTGCTCCGGGGCCATATAGCGTAGCGTGCCGAGCGCCATCCCGGAGAGCGTGAGCGTCATGTCCAGTGGTTCCCGGCGCAGCAGCTTGGCCAGGCCGAAATCCGCGATCTTCACACGACCCTTTTTGTCGATGAGCAGGTTCTCGGGCTTGATGTCCCGATGCACGAGCCCCTCTTCGTGGGCGTATTCGAGCGCATCGCAGATCTTCGGGATGATGGCCAGCGCCTCGGCAGGCGTCAGTTTCCGCGCTTCAAACAACTGCCGGAGGTTCGCGCCTTCCACATACTCCATGACGATATAATAGAGGCCGCCCGTCTCGCCGAAGTCGTAGACGTTGACGATATTCGGATGATTGAGCTTCGCCAGCGCCCGCGCCTCGCGGGTGAAGCGGGCGACGAAATCCGGCGACAGCGCATCCACCGGCGGCAGGATTTTCAATGCCACGAGGCGGTCGAGTTGGACCTGGCGGGCTTTGTAAACGACGCCCATGCCTCCGCGGCCAAGCATCTCCAGGATTTCGAACTGCGGCAGCTTTTTCGCCACCTCGGCTGGGTCGCCAATATCAATGATGTCGTCGGGCAACCCCACCCCCGCGGTCGTAGGGAGCGGCCCGGACGCAGCCTTCATCAGGCATTGCGGACAAAGGCCGCCAGGAGCATCCGCGGAAAGCGGCTGCTGGCATTGGGGGCAGGTGCGGATCGTTTCCATAGAAAAGGTGGGTTTCACCCGCTACAGAAGCGCGCCGCGAAATTTGTTACCGGGAGGGTTCAAGATTCATGAGGCCAGGGCCGCAAAAAGATGCTGCACTTCCGCATCAACCTCATCCTCGGTCGCCACCGTCTCGGCGATCTCCGCCCTGACGAGGTCGCGGTAACGCAGCCGTAAGCGATGCACCGCGACGCGCACCGCGCCTTCGTTCAGATTCAACCGCGCGGCGATCTCGCCATACGGCACTTTCTCGCCAGTCAGCGCCGATTTGAGTTCATCGAAGAGCTTTCCCCTGCCCGCGGCAACAAACTCCTTTTGCAGCCGCGTCAGCACTTGGTCCAACAGCGTCAGCGCCCAGCGGCGTTCGAAAATGCGGTCCGCCGTCACGGGGTCCGCCGGCTCCAGGGCGTAGCGGCATTCGGCAGACTCGGCGTCGAGTGAGAGTATCGCTTGTCCGCCCCCGCGCTTCAGACGGCGGGCGCGGTCCCATTCATTGGCGAGGAAGTGCCGCATCGCCGCGAGCAGGAAGGAGCGGAACTTTCCTCTCTCCCGATCCACGGCATCGAGCCAGTTCTTCTCCAGCAGCCGGGCGAAGAACTCCTGCGTCAAATCCTGGGCATCGGCGGCCTCATGCCCCTCGCGCCGCACGAAGGCATAGAGCGGATACCAATAAGTCGCGCACAAATGCTCCAGGGCCTTGCGCGCCTGGGTGGACTCCCCTGCCTTCGCCGCCACCACTACACTCCATCGAGTCTGTTCAAATCGGCCAGCGTCAGCCGGCTGGGGATTTGTGGTCTGCGGGGGCACGGCTACCGCATAGCAGTGTCCTTCCCCAATGTCAGTACCGCCTTTACTCGCCAGCGATCTTTACCGCCGCCGTGGCGGAATGCTTTGCGGCGCCCACTTGCAGGGAAATCGGTAATTCGGACTTCGCCTGCAACGTGGCGCCGTTTAGCATTCCGAGCTTCTGGAGTTCCGCCAGCCAGGAAGCGCCCTTCAGTGTCAGTTCGAACTTCAAAGTGCCGCCCTGGATATTACCGTTGCCGTAAGGAGCGACGTTCTTCACCAGCAAGATTCCTTCCGGCAACACGCTGAGCCCCGTCCCATCGGGTTGAAGCGTGATCGTCTGCCCGCCAATTTTCACGGTGAACTTGTTACGTGCGATGGGAAAAGGATCAGGAACTGTCACCTGCCCATCGAGTTCGATCTCATTCCTCACCGTCGATACGGCGGCGCTATCGATCCGCAGCGTTTGCAACGCCTGGGGCATGCCGAAAAACGCCGCCTCCGGTTCGCGGCAGGCCCGCGCATCGGCGGCCGGATGCACGAGGAATCTCGCATACATGCCCGATCTCATGTGATCGGCCACATGGCAGTGCAGGAGCCATGATCCCGGATTGTCGGCCCGCATGTCGGCGATCTTCATCGATGCCGGCAAGAGCTCGACCGCGTCCGTCCCGCGCCGGCCGTCTTCGATCACACGCTGGCCGTGCCAGTGCGCGGTGTGGAAGTCCTTCTCCGAGCCCAATCCGAACAGATACCAACGCACCTTTTCCCCTTGGTTCATTTCCAAGCCGCCGAGATTTCCGAAGGTGCGTCCGTTGATGGTGTGCCGTTCGCCTTCCTCGGCAAACTGCTGAATTTCCGCCCAGGTCCGTTGGATCGGGCCTTCAACGGCATTGGCGGGCCGTTCATCCGGTTCCTCGCCGTCGGAGTCCGGCATGTTGCTCTCGTCGAAGATGGTGAACAGCGCCGCCATCTCGCGATCCACATCGCACGGGGTACCATCGGGACGCGCTCGGGTGGGATCGGTGACGATCAAGAACCCAAAGAGACCGAGATTGATCTCCTCATCGCCGGCCACATGGCTGTGATAGAGCCAGGCTTTGGAACTCGGTTCTCCGGGCTGCGGACCCGACATTTCGTCGAGATGCCACACGTAGGTAAACTTTGCTCCCGGGGCGAGGGCCGCGCCGCGCCCCGGCGCCGGTTTATAGTAGGAGCCTTCGCTGTCCTTGTCGTAATGGACTCCATGTGGATGCATGGAGACCGGCATCCATGACCGGTTCAGGAGCGTGACCGAGATGTAGTCCCCTACGACTCCGCGCAGGACAGGGCCGAGGATTCCCAGACGTTCCGAAGGAAGCACGCGCGCGGAAAAATCCGCATCCGCGTACTGGACATAACGGATCTTCCAGGACACACGATTCAAGAGCAGCGAAGCAGGGAAAACTCTCCCACAAATGGGATCCTGGCCCTCCGGTGCAAAGTTCCACAACTCCGCTTCCGCGGCGATGTAGTAATGGCGAGTCCGTTTTGAATCGGGCTCCTGGTCAAAAAACTTTCCGCCGGGATCGCCCATCTCCGGGGTCACGGTGGGCTGCACCGCAGCCGCCGCCGCGGCATTAGGCACCGGCGCAGGCGTTTGTCCACGAAGGACGGAGGTCGCACAGGCGATTGCAATTACGGACAGGCCGATGCGGGCAAAGAATCGCGCGGGGTGCATCTCCTCACCCGACCCGACGCGCGAACTTGCGGCAAGATGCAGATTGTAACGTTTCCGTTGCTTGCGTGTGACAACGAGTTCTCAAACTCTTGCGCACCCATGCTATCCGCGATTCGCTTCCTGCGCCCAATACTACTCGCTGCAACGCTCTCCGCCGCATGCGCCGCCGCGGAAGACTCGTTTACCCGGGATTCCACGCGGGAACTACACGAGGGCGACCTGTTGCCGGACCTCGAACTTGTCAATCAACGCGGGGAACCCATCCGGGTCAGTGCCTTCCACGGCAAGCCGCTGGCGCTTACTTTCATTTACAGCCGGTGCTCTTCCGCGACGCTGTGCCCTCTGGTCAGTCGCAACTTCGACACCGCGCAATCTCTGCTCACTCGTCTCGGCGCCTCCGAAAGCTGCCACCTTCTCTCCATCAGCCTCGACGCCAAAAACGATACCCCCGAAGTGCTCGCCACCTACGCCCGCGGCTGCTCAGCGGACGAGAAACTATGGACCTTCGCCACCGCTCCCGAGGAGCAGCTGCGCAGTTTTGGCACTTCGGTTGGCCTGGAATTCAAACGTGCCGGCGAGCAGATCAATCACAATCTCCGCACCGTCGTCGTCGATGCGAGCGGCCACATCCAGCACATCTTCCGTGGCAACGCGTGGACCCCGCAGGAGTTGGTCGCGGAACTGCACCACGCGGCGCTGCCCACGAGTAATCAGTAATCAGTCGGCAGTGATCGGTCGGATTACGAGCGCCCCTTTTTGCTGGTTACTGGCCCCACTGATTACTGATTACTTTTCCAGCCCAGCCAGAGGCTCTCCGGCTGTGCCGCGCACATCCGTAACGCGGATATCACCCAATATCTGTCCTCACGTAGTGCGGTTGTAACATTCCCACCGCAGACCATGCGTGTCATTCGGCGATGCGCTTTGTCTGCACTTACTCACGGGTGCGCCTGGGCGGGTCGGCCGGACAACAACCCACACCAACCAACTCCCACTCACGCGAATTCAATGAGTCACCCAAAAACGTCTCTTCGTCCCGCCATCCTCGCTGCGAGCATCGCGGGCCTGCTCTCCCTGGCAGCGCTCGTGCCCTCGCAGGCCGCCGTTACTTACATTGGCGATGCCATCATCCCCGGCAATGGCACCGACTTGTCCGGACTCGATGGTTCCATTCTCGAAGACGGCGTTTCACCGAACAATGCCCTGAACGGATTCGGCTCGGGATTTGCCTGGGCCGGCGGAAACGTCTTCTACGGCCTCGCCGACCGCGGTCCGAACAAGGTCGCCTACGCCAACGGCGCGGCCGTGGACAACACGACGAGCTACCCGAATCGCTTCCAGCAATTCAACATCATTTTCAGCCCGGTCGGCAGCCCTGATGGCAGTGGCCACTACGCTTCTTACACCGTCAACGCCACGAACACCGGAACGACCCTGCTGAAGAACTCGGCCGGCGTGCAGTATCTGGGCATCAGCACGGGCTTCAGCACGACTCCGAATCATCGCCTGGACCCGGAAGCGATCCGCGTGGCGCCGGATGGCACCATCTGGGTTTCCGACGAATACGGCCCCTACATCCTGCATTTCAACAAGCAAGGCCAGCAGATCGGCTCACTCCCGCTGCCGCCCGGATTTCAAATCGCGACTCCCGGCGCCACCGCGACTGCCGAAGCCGTGAATACCACGGGGCGCACGACGAACAAGGGCATGGAGGGTCTGGTCATCTCGCCCGACGGCAAGACGCTGGCAGGCATGATGCAAGGACCGCTGACCCAGGATGGCGACACGAATGGCTCGAATGTTCGCATCGTCGTCTATGATCTCACCAACCAGAGCGCGGCGCCGAAGCAGTATCTCTATCAACTCGACTCCAAGAGCACCCCGATCAGCGAACTGCTCGCCATCAACGGCCACAAGTTCCTGGTTGATGAGCGTGATGGCACCGCCGGGCCGACGGGCGTCAAGAAACTCTACCAATTCGATCTCAATCAGGCCCCGCCTCCAACCGACCTTGCCACGAGCGCTTACTCCGGCACCACGGCCAGCAATGGCCTACCGGCCACGGGCACGCCGTCCGGAGTCGTCCCGCTGCAAAAGACGCTCTTCGCGGATATCGGCCAGATCCTGAACAGCGCTTCCCCGTCCCCGTTCTCGGCGGTCGACGGTGTGGCATCCCTGCCCGACAAGATCGAAGGTTACGCCTGGGGCCCGGACCTTCCGGACGGCCGCCATCTCCTCCTCGCCACGAATGACAACGACTTCGTGCAACCCGGCGGCGCCGCCGGCAGCGGCCATCCGAATTACATCTTCGCATTCGCCGTCGATCCGTCGGACGTGCCGGACTTCCAGCCACAGACCTTCGATGCGCAGAACGCGCTCAATAGCATCGACCACTTCGTCATCATCTACCAGGAGAACTGGCCCTTCGACGGCCTCTACGGCAGCTTCCCCGGGGCCAACGGCATCGCGAATGCCAGCCTTGCTTCACTGACGCAGATCGACCGTCTCACGGGCAATGCGCAGTCCACCGTTGGCAGCACGTCGTACAACAACCCGGCCTTCGCGCCCTCCGGCGCCGCTGGAACCGTGGCCGCCCAGACCACCAACCCTCCGCCTCCGCTCACGACCGATGCGGCCGCCGGCATCGCCGATACACGCGTCTCGTCGAGCGTGAATACGCTGCAACCCTACAGCCTCGGCAGCTACATCGATCCGACGCTCACCACCGGTGACATTTATCATCGCTACTGGCAGGAGCAGTTCCAGATCTACGGCACGGTCACCGTCCCGAATCAACCGGCCACCGAAGCCGGGAACAACAGCGGTTTCGTTACCTGGGGCGACAACCCGGGCCTGGTGATGAGCCACTACGATGCGACGAATCTCCCCGAGGGCTTGTTGGCGCAGCAATACACCATCTGCGACAACTTCTTCCACTCGGCCTTTGGAGGCTCGTTCCTGAACCACCAGTTTCTCGTCGCCGCAGCGCCGCCGGTCTATACCAACATGCCCACGACGAACAACGGCGCCATTGCCTACCTCGACTCCGAGGGGGTATTTGTGATGAACACCAGCGGATCCAACGCGGGCAAATACGCCCGCGATGGCAGCATCACTCCGGTTGCCGGTGATCAGATCACCGTGACGCTCAATGGCGTCTCCACGCCGGTCACGCTCACTTCCGCCAATACCGAGGCCTACGCCGGCACCAGCGGCACGACGTTCGACAAGCACTACGTCGTGAACACCACCCGCTCGGTCAACCTCGCCGGCAACGGCGAGAACGGACTCACTCCGCCTTACCAGGTCTCACTGCTGCCGTCCCAGAACGACAGCAACCCGACGAACGCGAACGGCGACACGCGTCCCTACATCCCGACCATCGGCGATCTCCTCAGCGCGAACAACGTCAGTTGGAAATGGTACTCGGGCGGCTGGACTCAGATCCTCGCTTACAGCGGATCGAACCCCAACCCGACGACGAGCCCTACCTACAGTTCAGTCAATGCGACACAGCAGTTCCAGTATCACCACCAACCGCTCGCGTATTTCGATAACTACGCGCCGTTCGACACGACAAACACCGTGCCCACGACTTATGTCGGCGGCTTCGCCGGGGTCCAATCCCTTGCGCTGACACCTCATCAGTCCGGCGTCACCCGCGCGCAGAATTCCGCGGCGCACATTCAGGATGAAACGAACTTTTTCACGGATGTCGCC
>Ga0207705_10004670_pt1 | contig 10337 bp, 8 predicted proteins | sample KBSC13metaG_FD_184314 | JGI IMG/M metagenome (GOLD analysis project Ga0207705, IMG submission 184314) | Corn rhizosphere microbial communities from Kellogg Biological Station, Michigan, USA - KBS C1-3 metaG (SPAdes) (version 2) | ecosystem: Host-associated > Plants > Roots > Rhizosphere > Soil ...
GCAACTGGGACGGCGTCGCCGACGTCACGCTGGACGCCGCCAGGCGCCTTGAAGCCGCCGGAGCCGAGGGCGCGATCATTACGTCCAACACCGGGCACAAGGTTTATGACGCGGTGGCGCCGAAGATCGGCGTGCCGATGCTCCACATCGGCGATGCGACGGCGGACAAGCTGGTCGCCGATGGCCGCAAGCGCGTCGCGCTGCTCGGAACTCGATTCACAATGCTGGAACCGCATGTCCGCAGCAGGCTCGAGGCTCGGGGGATCGCGCTCGTCCCGATCGACAAACCATGGATCGACGAAGTCGACCGGATCATCTTCGAGGAACTCGCCGCCGGCCGCGTGGTCCGCGACAGCCAGCGCAAGCTCAAGACCTTGATCACCGAGCTGGCGAAGCAGCGGGTCCAGGCGGTGGTCCTCGGCTGCACCGAACTGGTGCTCGCTGTCGATGCGCGGGCCAATGTCCTGCCGGTCTACGACACGACCGAAATCCACGCCCGCGCCTGCGTCGAATGGATGCTCGCCGAGGGAGAGGAAGCGCGGGCGGCCGCGTAGAGCGTCATCTCGGGCTTGACCCGGGACCCGCCTTTTCTTTCCAGTGCCAAGGCAGGCCCGGCGCAGGGCCGGGGTGACGATTAACGGCATTGATCTTATCTCTTCCACTGTGAGCAAGGCCGACCGCCCCGACCAACCCGGCGCCGCCGAGCGCTTCAACGAGGACCAGGCGACCTATGCCGTTCGCGGCGAGGGAGTACCGGACCTCGATGCCGGCGTAGCGGCGATCCGCGAAGTGTTGAGGACGCTGCCGTCGCGACCGGGCGTCTATCGCATGCAGGATGCGCGTGGCGACGTTCTCTATGTCGGCAAGGCGCGCGTGCTGAAGAACCGCGTCACTAACTACACGCAGGTGGCCAAGCTGCCGAAGCGCCTGCAGCGGATGGTCTCACAGACGCGCTCGATGACCATCATTACGACCCGCACCGAAGCGGAAGCGCTGCTGCTCGAAGCGCAGCTGATCAAGCGCTTCCGCCCGGCCTACAACGTGCTTCTGCGCGACGACAAAAGCTTCCCGTTCATCCTGCTCCGCGAGGATCACGAATTTCCGCGCATCCAGAAGCACCGCGGCGCACGGCGCATCAAAGGGCAATATTACGGCCCGTTCGCGAGCGCGGGTTCGGTTACCCGAACGCTTAACGCGCTGCAGAAACTGTTCCTGCTAAGGAGCTGTTCTGACAGTTTTTTCGCTAACCGCTCGCGGCCGTGTCTCCTTTACCAGATCAAGCGCTGCTCTGCCCCCTGCGTGGGACGCATCGGCGACGATGAATATGGTGAGCTGGTCGGCGAGGCGAAGGAATTCCTCGCCGGCAAGTCGATCGGGGTTCAGTCGCGGCTTTCGACGCAGATGGCGCAAGCGGCCGACCGCCGCGATTATGAGCTGGCCGCAGTTTATCGCGACCGGCTGCGAGCGCTGACCTATATCCAGGGCAGCCAGACGGTGCATGCGGAGGGGCTCGGCGACGCCGACGTCTTCGCCCTCGCCTGCAAGGGCGGCACGGTGTCGATCCAGGCCTTCTTCATCCGCGGCGGGCAGAATTGGGGCCATCGCGCCTTCTTTCCAGCGCATACCAATGACGTTCCCGAAGCCGAGGTTTTATCTAGCTTCCTCGTCCAGTTCTACGAAGACATGCCGCCGCCAAAACGGATACTGGTCGATCGCGAGCTGGTTGACCGCGAACTGCTCGAGGAAGCGTTATCCGCCCGCGCCGAGCGCAAGGTGCTGATCGAAGTTCCACAGCGCGGCGCCCGCTGGAAACTGCTGGAGCAAGCCAAGCGCAATGCCGAAGAGGCACTCGACCGCCGGCTGGCCGAGACCACCACCCAAGGCAAGATCCTGCGCGAGCTTGCGGGCACGTTCGAACTGGCCGACGTGCCCAAGCGGATCGAAGTCTATGACAACAGCCACATCATGGGCACCAACGCGATCGGCGCGATGATCGTCGCGGGGCCGGAGGGGTTCCGCAAGAACAACTATCGGAAGTTCAACATCAAGCGCCCGGAAACCCAGCCCGGCGACGATTTCGCAATGATGCGCGAGGTGCTTGAGCGCCGGTTCGCGCGGCTCGAGAAAGAGGATCCCGACCGGCAGAGCGGCGAATGGCCGGACCTTTTGCTGATCGACGGCGGCAAGGGACAGCTGTCGGCAGTGTGCGAAGTGTTGGAAGATGCCGGCGTTCACGACGTGCCGGTCGTTGGCGTGGCCAAAGGGCCGCATCACGGTCGTGAAGGTAGAGAGGTGTTCCATCTGCCGGGCGGGCGCGAGATCACGCTGCCGACAAATTCAGCTTTACTGTTCTATCTCCAGCGCTTGCGCGACGAAGCTCACAGGTTTGCAATCGGCACGCACAGGGCGAAGCGAGCGAAGAGCCTGACCACGTCGACGCTCGACGAGGTCCCGGGCATCGGTCCGAACCGGAAACGAGCTTTGCTGATGCACTTTGGAACGGCCCGCGCCGTAAAGGGAGCGGCCCTCGAAGATCTCGAGAAGGCGCCAGGGATCAGCAGCGCGACGGCACGCCAGCTATACGACTATTTCCATCCCCGCGGATGAGAAGCGACACTCAGGCGATCGTCTGCGCGTTGCGCAACCACGGGGAGCACGGAGCGGTCGTGCGGCTGATGACGCCGGAGCAGGGGCTCGTCGCCGCTTATGTGCGCGGCGCAAAGGGGACGCGCATGCGGCCGGTGCTGATTGCCGGCAATGTTGTGCAGGCGCAGCTGTCCGCGCGCACCGACACTCAATTGCCGCAGGCCGGCGTCGAATTGGTTCACAGCCGGGGTCCATTACTGTCCGAGCCATTGCCGGCGGCGGCGATCGAATGGGCGACCGTCCTGACCGCGACTGCGCTGCCAGAGGGCCAGCCTTATCCGCGGCTTTATGAGGCACTCGAAGGCCTACTCGATGCGATCGAAGCCGCCCCATCGGCAATTGGATGGGGCGCGGCACTCGTGCGTTACGAGCTGCTGCTGCTCGCCGAACTCGGTTTCGGCCTCGATCTCGAGCGCTGCGCCGTGACCGGCGGCAATGACGATCTCGTCGCGGTCAGTCCGAAGTCGGGCCGCGCCGTCAGCGCCGCCGAAGCGGAACCCTACGCCCGCAAGCTGCTGCCGTTGCCATTGTTCGTTCGGCAAGGCGGCGCGGCGAGCTGGAAGGATGTCGCCGAAGGCCTCAACCTCACCGGCCATTTCCTGATGCGCGACGTGCTGACGGACCGCTCACGGCCGATCGGCGACGCGCGTGCCCGGCTCGTCGACAGGTTGCGCCGCGCGGGTGGACTCGCCTAGGCTCGCGCCGTGACGATCGACGCGCTTGCCATGCTGTTTCCCAACGTGGCCGTGACTCGCGGGATCGCGGTTCGAGTCGCCGTAAGCTTCCTTGCAGAGCAGTCCGACCCGTCGACGAACCGCTGGTTCTGGTCGTACCATGTGCGGATTGAAAACGGTTCCGAGATCGGGGTGCAACTTCTGTCGCGCAGCTGGAGGATCGTGGACGGGCGCGGGACTGTCCATGAAGTGCTAGGGGAGGGGGTCGTCGGCGAAATGCCGTTGATCGCGCCTGGCGCGAGCTTCGATTATGTGTCCGGCTGTCCGCTGGACACACCGTCCGGCGCGATGAGCGGAAGCTACCGCATGGTCGATGAAGACGGCAGCGCCTTCGACGTGGAGATTCCCCGGTTCCAGCTGCTCGGTTCGTGAGAAGCGGTCCTGGACCGAACAATCGTCCTCTCAGCCAACAGCGAATGGAACATCGTCAACTTTCGATCGGGCCTCATCCGCGGTCTTCGTGAGGCCGGCTATGAGCCGGTCATCATTGCCCCGCCCGACGCCTCGGTCGAGCATCGCATGCGGCAATTGCGTGTTGAGCGCGTCGGAATTCGCATCGATCGGTCGGGTCTGAACCCGTTCGCCGATTTGAAGCTCCTCGGGAGCTACAGAAGGCGCCTGAAGCGACTGAGTCCCGCCGCATACCTCGGCTACACGATCAAGCCGAACATCTATGGCTCGATCGCCGCCGCATCTCTCAAAATCCCTGCGATTCCGAACGTCAGCGGCCTCGGAACGACGTTCATGCGTCGCGGCCCGCTCAGGCAGATAGCGATTGTGCTGTACCGTGCCGCATTCCGCCGCGCGGCAATCGTGTTCTTTCAGAATCCGGAGGACAGGCAGCTGTTCGTCGATCTGCGGATCGTCGCGGCGGATCGTGCGCGCCTGGTCCCGGGTTCGGGCATCGATCTCGACCGATTCCAGCTGGCGCCGTTCCCGGCTTCCGGGCCGGTTTTCCTGCTGATCGGCCGGTTGCTGAAAGACAAGGGCGTGCGGGAGTTTGTCGCGGCTTCGCGGCTCGTACGAACGGAATTTCCCGCTGCCCGATTCCAGCTGCTTGGGCCGATCGACGAAGGCAATCGCAGCGCAATCAGTACTGCCGAGCTTCATTCCTGGGTCGAAGAGGGGTGTGTCGAATATCTTGGCGCGACCGACGACGTACGCCCGTGCATCGCCGGGGCGAGCGTGATCGTCCTCCCTTCCTACCGCGAAGGCCTGCCACGATCGCTGCTGGAAGGAGCAGCCATGGGCCGCCCGTTGATCGCCGCTGACGTTGTCGGATGCCGGGAGGTGGTCGAGGACGGCGTGAATGGCTTTCTTTGCGCCCCTCGCGATAAGATCGCGCTTGCGCGGGCAATGCGGAACATAGCCGTATTGCCGGCACGCGAAAGGGCGGCAATGGGCCAGTCGGGACGACGTCGAGTTCAGGAGCGGTTTAGTGAGAGCGTCGTAATCGCCGCCTATCTCGAAGCCCTTGCCGAGGTTGATCCCGCGCGACAGCCGATCTGATGCTTGGTTTCTCACACCGCCGCCAGGCTTACCCCGCCGCTGCCGCCGGCTACCGCGTCTACGCGGTCGGCGACATCCACGGTCGCCTTGACCTGCTCGAGGATTTGCTTGCGAAGATTTACGCCGAGCTCCAGCACCGTCCCGCACGCAAAACCCTGCTCGTCTTCGTCGGCGATCTAATCGACCGCGGGCCGAGCTCCGCGCAGGTCATCGAGCGCCTCAGAACCTACAGCCGGCCCGGAATTCAGCCCGTCTTCCTGCTCGGGAACCATGAGGAAGTTTTGCTTCGCATCCTTGCGGGCGATGCGCAGCTAATTACTAAGTGGCGCCGGTTCGGCGGCGCCGAATGCCTGCAAAGCTATGGAGTCGATCCGCAGCAACTGTCCGACATCAGCGAAGCCGAGGCGCTCGCCATCGTCCGGTCGGCGATTCCGCGAAGCCATGCCGAGTTCCTCGGTAGTTTCGTCGATAGCTGCCGCCTCGGCGATTATCTGTTCGTTCATGCCGGCATCCGCCCGGGCATCGCGGTCGAGCAGCAAAGCCAGGCCGACATCCGCTGGATCCGGGAGCCGTTCCTTCTCGACGACAGCGATCACGGCTTCGTTGTCGTGCACGGGCACACGATCTGCGAGCAGGTCGAGGAACGCCCGAACCGCATCGGAATCGATACCGGCGCGTACCGTACCAATGTCCTTACCGCCTTGGCATTGGAGGGGACCGAGCGGTGGCTGATCGATACCCGGGTTGCCGTCTCCGACAACTAACGGGCCGCAATTGATTTGAGCGGCGCGGGGGAATAGGCCTTATGGTTCGAAATTGGTCGAGTTCGGCTTAACCGGCTCGCGCTGAATGCCAGGAGCGATCGTGTTTTCGGATCATGCGTCCCGTCGCCGTCTCTCGGCCATCATCGTTCTTGCAACCGTTCTCTCGGGATGCGCCGATACCCGCGGCGGCTCGATCCCGTACGACCGCCCCTTCGCCGCGCCCGACGAGGTGAAGTTCCAGACGCTGGAATCCAACTACAAGATCGCGCCGATGGACAAGCTCGCGATCAAGGTCTTCAAGATGGACGATCTTTCGGGCGACTACGACGTGGATCTTGCGGGCAACATCTCGCTGCCCCTGATCGGCCAGATCGAGGCTGCCAACCTGACGACCGCGCAGCTCGACGACCAGCTGACGCAGAAGCTCGGAAGCAAGTATCTCGAGCATCCCGACGTGAGCGTCGCGATCAAATCTTCGACCGCTCACGTGGTTACGATCGACGGTGCGGTGCGCGAAGGCGGTTCATTTTCCGTCGGCGGCCCGATTTCGCTGATCCAGGCCGTCGCGATGGCAAAGGGCACCAGTGAGGACGCCAATGCGCGGCGCGTGGCGGTCTTCCGCACCATCAGCGGGCAACGCCAGGCGGCCGCGTTCGACCTGACCTCGATCCGCCGCGGCGAAGCGCCCGACCCGCAAATCTATCCCGGGGACATCGTCGTCGTCGACGGCTCGTCCATCAAGGCCGCGCAGAAGCAGATTTTCCAGAGTTTCCCGCTCCTGTCGATCTTCAGGCCGTTCTAGTGCCGGGCAGGGCAACCCAACGGAGCGGACGCCCGTGAACACCAACATTGCGGTCAGGAATGATGGCCAATGGCCGATCGCTCCTTATTCCCCGGACGGATCGAACCTTGGCCCCGGCCAGCGCACCTATTCCGCTGCGGCGATCCTCGATCTTCCGACCCTGCTTCGGATCATCCACCATTGGCGCTGGCTGATCGTCGCGGCCGTAGCCGCGGGGCTAGCCGGCGCGATTCTCTGGTCGTTGTTGACGACGCCTGTCTATCGCGCCTGGGTGACCCTCGAGGCCAATCCGCCGTCGGTGGCGGTCAGCGACGAGCAGTCGCGCCAGCAGGACATCCAGGCCACGAACAATTTCGATTTCGTCGCAACCCAGGTTGGCTTGCTGGCGAGCAGATCGGTTGCGGAGCGCACCGCGCAGGACCTGAACCTGCCCAATAACCCCGACGTGGTCGGCCAGGAGGGCGCTTCGTCCCAGCGCCTTCGCGGCGCAACGGCGATCGTCCAGCAGGGACTCCACGTCATCGCCCCCGAAGACGGGCAGCTGATCCGGTTCAGCTACGACTCAACCTCACCGCAGCTCGCTGCGCTGATCGCCAACGGCATCGCGGACAGCTTCATCAACACCTCGCTGCAGCGGCGATATGAAGCTTCGGCCTACGCCCGCAATTTCCTCGAGCGGCAGATCAACAAGACCCGCGGCGATCTCGAGAAATCCGAACGGGCGGTCGTTGCTTACGCGCAGCAGCAAGGCATCATCACGACCGGCAGCAGCAGCAGCGGCGCCGACGGGAATTCGTCCAGCAACGACACCAATTCCCTGCAGGGCGAATCGCTGGTCCAACTCAACAGCGCGCTGGCTGCGGCCACTGCCCGCCGGATTGCCGCCGAGGGTGGCTATCGCCAGGCGCTTGCAATCGGGCCCACCAGCGAGGTCAACAACAGCGTCCTGCCGCTCCGTCAGGAACTCGCCAAACTGCAGGGCGAGTATCAGCAGAAGCGGGCGTTCATGAAGCCCGAACACCCGGAAATGGTCAGTCTGCAATCCCAGATGACCGAGCTGCAAAAGCAGATCGGCGCGCAGGTCTCGCAGGCATCCTCCGGGCGGATCAATGGTTTGCTTGCGGATTACAAAGGCGCGCTCGCGGCGGAGCAGTCGCTCCAGGCAAAGGTCTCGCGGCTCAAGGGCGACGTTCTCAACCTTCGCGGCCGCAGCATTCAATACACCATCCTGCAGCGAGAGGTGGATACCAACCGCAGCCTCTATGACGCGCTTCTGCAGCGCTACAAGCAGATCGGTGTCGCCGGCGGCGTTGGAATGGCTCCGGTTTCGGTCGTCGACCGCGCTCAGGCGCCGACGCTGCCGTTCAAGCCTAACCTCTTCCTCAACATACTCATGGGTCTCGGACTCGGGCTCGTCGCGGGGATAGCCGGCGCGATTGGTCTCGAATTCGCCAACGATACGATCAAGACCCGGGAAGATGTCCGCCGGAAGCTCGCGCTCGCATGCCTCGGTACGGTGCCCCGCACAGCGGCCCGCGGTTCGTTCGTCGACGACCTCAAGAACCCCACGTCGATCATTTCAGAGGCCTATTCTGCGATTGTCGCGGCGCTGCGCTTCAGCACGGATGAGGGAATGCCGCGGGTATTGCTGGTGACCAGCACCAGGTCCGGCGAAGGCAAGTCCTCGTCCGCGCTGGCCATCGCCCAAAATGCTGCCCGGCGCGAGCGGCGCGTGTTGCTGGTCGACAGCGATCTTAGGAAACCCGCGTTCAAGGCGTCGAACGAGCGGGTTGGCTTGAGTAAATTGCTGACGACCGACGACCCGGTCAGCGAGCATGTAGTCGAGACCCAGCACGAGAATTTGTGGCTGCTGCCGAGCGGGCCGCTGCCGCCCAATCCCGCCGACCTGCTGTCGACCGGCCGCATCCGCAAGATTGTCAGTGAGGCTCGGGAAAGCTTCGACCTGGTGGTCATCGACGGGCCGCCGACCCTGGGGCTCGCGGACGCGCCGCTTCTTGCCTCAGCAGCGGGGAGCGCCTTGTTCGTCATCGAAAGCGGCAAGACCCGAACCCGGGCCGCGATCGAGGCCCTCAACCGCCTCGAAGCCACCGGCACCCGGATTCTCGGCGCGACGCTGACCAAGTCTGCGGAAAGTGCCAACGGATACGGCCGCTACGGCTACGGTTATGGTTACGGCTACGGCACCAAGGGACGGCTCAACAAGACCGAAATTCTGATGATTCCGCATGGCGACGACAGTGGCCGCGACTATAGCTCGGCGGAGTCGCAGGCCTGACGCCGACGACGGCGGACCCGGGGGGCATGATCGTCAGAAGCATTATCGTCGTAGTGGCCGCGCTCCTCGTTGGCGTGCAGGTCGTTCGCGACGCTGCCGTCACCCGGTTCGCCGACGCGAAGCCGGAAATGGCGGGCGAATTTTGGACGAATCACCCTGCGGCCGAAATTTCGCGATCCATGGTCGAGATCGCAAAAGCAGCCCGCGATCACCGCGCTGTGCCTTCTTCTGCATTCGCCTTGATGAAGGATGCCGCGGCAAAGGCGCCGCTTGCGCCCGAACCCTTCCTCGTGGCCGGCATCCAGGCCCAGCTCGGCGGCGACAATGCGAAAGCTCAGCATGCATTCGAAGCAGCGCAGTGGCGTGACCCGCGCTCGCTTCCCGCCGCTTATTTCCTGGCCGATCGCTACTTTGCGACCGGGAACCTCGACCGCGGCCTGGCCGAGGTGGCGGCGCTCGCTCGCCTCGCGCCCAATGGTCCAGCGGGCGTTGGGCCCTACCTTGCGGCCTATGCGCGCAATCCGGCGAACTGGCCGGCGCTGCGCCGGCTGTTCCGAAACAATCCGAGGATCGCCGAGCCGGCGTTGGTCAACCTTGCCGTCAACGTGCAAACGATCCCGGCGCTGCTTGCATTGCTCGACCCACAGGAGAGCGCTGCGCAGGCAGCGTGGCTTGCGCCAGCGCTGAAGACCCTGACGGAAGCGGGCCAATACGCGAAAGCCCGAGCGCTCTGGGCGCGCGCGTCCGGAGTGAAGTCAAATCCGCTGATCTACGATTCGTCGTTCAGCGACGAGGCCGCCCCACCGCCCTTCAACTGGTCATTGACGTCATCCGCTGTCGGACTTGCCGAGCGCGAGACGGGTGGCCGGCTTCATCTCGTCTTCTACGGCCGGCAGGACGGCATCCTCGCCACCCAGTTGCTGCTGCTGCAGCCAGGTTCATACCGGATGTCGATGAAATTGAGCGGCGATTCCGACAACGCCAAATCGCTCGTCTGGTCGATCTGGTGCGACAATGCAGCCATGCCCATCGGCTCGGTGACGTTGGACGCCGCGACGCGCGGATGGCGTTTCGACGTGCCGCAAGGCTGCGACGCGCAATGGCTGAAGCTGTCGGGAGCCTCTGCCGACATCCCGGAGCAAGCGGACGTCACGATCGGTGGGCTGCTGCTGGAGAGAGTTCGTGCATAGCCACGGACGCAGCGCGGTGGCGCCGTTGTACCTGTTCGCGTGCCTGCTCCTCGGGGGGAGCGCGCAGGGCATCTGGCAGAATGCCGTGCTGCAGCTTGGCGGAATCGTCCTGATCGCCTGGGCTGCGGCTACCGGCACTCCGGAGCCGATGCCGAGACGTGCGAAAGCGCTGCTCCTGCTTGCGATTGCGGCGATCGCCATCGTCGCGCTCCAGTTGGTCCCGCTGCCGCAGTCTCTGTGGCCCCAGCTCGGCCGCGCGCGTATCGCCGAAGGCTATCAGTTGCTTGGCCAGCCGGTCCCTCGACTTCCTTTGTCGCTCACCCCGGCGGCCTCGATGAGCACCTTGTTGTGCATCATCCCTCCGCTGGCACTGTTCTGCGCCATGGTGCGGCTGCG
>Ga0207705_10004672_pt1 | contig 10335 bp, 4 predicted proteins | sample KBSC13metaG_FD_184314 | JGI IMG/M metagenome (GOLD analysis project Ga0207705, IMG submission 184314) | Corn rhizosphere microbial communities from Kellogg Biological Station, Michigan, USA - KBS C1-3 metaG (SPAdes) (version 2) | ecosystem: Host-associated > Plants > Roots > Rhizosphere > Soil ...
CGAGCATGGCATCTTCACCGTGCAGTGCACGTCGCCGAGTGACAAGGTGACCGTCAGCCGCACTCTCGTCGTCCATTCTGCTTATGCGATCTGCAAGAAGCAGGGTGCGATCGTGCCGCACCTGGAGGCAGACCTCTATGCCACCAAAGGCCCGCTCGGTTTTACCGGCACATTCACCGTGCACAACATCGAGGATTTCCCGATCGTGCTCGACCATTTGGCGATCGTGCCGTTGAGCAATCACCCTGACGACCCTGCGATCCCGTCGTTCACTCCGCTCGGCGCGCCGATCGCGATCGCGGCGAAGTCGTCGAGTGTGGTCTCGGTGAATGCGCCCTATACGAACGCGTTGCCCGACTCGGCACCCGGTTTTACCGTCTATTACGGTGGTTCTGGCAACGGCACCAAGGTGCGGTTTTCGCACACGTTCGAACTTTCGGTTTCCGACCAGCGCACGCCGCCGCCGGCGTCTCCCGGTTTCAACCCGCCGCATAACAGCGGGCCTGTACACGTGTGGCCGTGGCAGGAAGTCGAGAAGGGCATCGATTCGGCGTTCAAGAACATCAATGTGTTGACGCGCAACTCGACCGTCGTCGATCCCGTCAGCGGCACGGTTGCTGTGAGCTTGGGTCGCAACAGCGCAGTGGCCGGCAGTTCGAAGATGCGGGTGGCGGTCGATTCGATTCTCGGTGCGGTATCGGCGCCGCTGTATGCCGCGAGACTCGGCGACATAACGAAAAACGCCGAACGTCGGATCGCGCCGCACATCTTGCCGCGGCCTCTGCCGGAGCCGCGGCCCTTCCCGATCCCGAAGCCGCTGCCGATCCCCAAGCCGCTGCCGACGCCGACGCCGCTGCCGTCTCCTCCTCCGCCGCCCGCTCCGGGTGGCATCAGCGCGGGCCAGGTCTGCGATCCCGACAACCTCACTGCCGAAGAACTCGCGCAAGCGCAGGCCGGCGATCTCGTCTGCCAGCTCACGAACGAGACGAGTGAAGTGACGATGCCGGCGCGATTCATGAACGCGCGCAAGGGCGATGTCATCTTGTCACCTGGTGGCCCGAGCATCATCGGTCAGCTGTTGCACCAGGTCGATCCGCCGCAGGCCTACAGCCACTCCGGCATCATGACGCGCAACTTCGACGAGATCACCCACTCGACCGCGTCTGAAGAGCGGCTACCGAAGCACATGACCGGCATGGTCGACGGCTCCGATGGTTTCGACCCGAACTCGTTGAAGTACGTGTGGCCCGGCGTCATCCGGCAGTCGGTCGATGCGGCGGTGAACGGTGAAGACTTCACCGACCCCGAGGGCGTGAAGTGGAACATTTCGTCGTTCTCGCCGCACGCCGTTGGCCTTACCCACAACGACAATTTCGAGATCGTGCCGCCGCTTGTCGTGAAGCCCGACCCGTTCGAAGAAACGCCGGCGGTGCGTGCTGCGCTGCAGGCCGCTGCCGTCGAGGCAGCAAACGGCGCCGGTCGGCCGAACGTTCGCTCGAAGAGCCATTACCGGTTCTTCGGCTACACCGACCCGGTGTCGATTCTCACACCGGCAGGTGTTGACGCCGGTTGGGCGAGCGGTACGTATGGCACGGTGTGCTCGTCGTTCGTGTGGAGCGTGCATCACAAGTTGGGTCACCATCTCGAGGCGTTGACCAACGTCGTGATGCCCACCGATCTTGAGCCCGCAGATGTGGCAAACGGTGCGCAGGTGCGGCCGAACAATCCCGATGGCCTGTATCTGTACACCGCGGCCGAACGCCGCCTTGCGGCGCAGTGGTTGTACGACTACATCTACGACCTCGCCGAAGACAAGGCGGGCTGGTTCGGAACGCTGCTCACCGATGCGCCCGACGACACGGCAAACCAGTTCGTCAACACGTTCGCCAGTGACGACGCCAACGGTCAAGATTCTGATGCCTGGCAGCAAACCGGCGACGCGGTGGCGATTTCGCCGAACAACATCTTGTTCTGGGACCCGCCCAGCAAGGGCGGCCTCTACGGATTCGCCGAGCCGTTGCAGTACCGCGAATCGCGGGTGGAGACGTACACGATCTCGCGGTGGAAGAAGGTGCTCACCAAGGGAAAGGTGCATGGCAAAGTCACCTACAACGGTGCCGGTGTCGGCGGTGCGACCGTGCAGGCCTACGACGGCTTGGTCACCACCACCGCAGCCGACGGCAGCTACACCCTCACCGACGTGCCGTTCGGCAGCTATTCGCTGAAGGCGCAAAAGGTGATCGGCGGCGTCTTCGATTCGGGCTCGACGGTCATCAACCTCTCGACTGTTGACCTGGCGGCCAACATCGCCCTACAGGCGCCGCCCGACCGTTACCGCAAGGTGCAGCTCTACGTCGATTTCTACGGTGTGGACGACGAAAGCTGGCCGTGGAGTGACGAGATCAACAATCCCGGGCCCGAGTACTACGAGCTCGAACTCGGCCCTGACCGGGTCACGAACGTGAAGAAGCTCGAGTACAAGTGGGGTGGCGAACTCCGTGTTGAATATCAGATTGTCGCCACCTTGCTGGCGAACAACGATGTCGAGATCGGCGTGTGGTGCCAGCTGTACGAAGGCACCGATGAAGACACCGACGACCTCGACGGCACGAGTCTGATGTCGTTCAAGGTGCCTGCTGAGCAGGCGGTGGGCAGCACCTTGCGTACCGACAACACCGACGAGGGCGGCGACTGGTCGCAGCTCGCGGTGACGGCGAAGAACGTGCGCAACAACGCCTAACCTCGATGAACGCCCCGAGGCGGGGTACGTTCGGCGCGGTCTACCGCGTCAGACGTACCCCGCCTCCAATTGTTGAAGATCGAGCGCCATTACGGTTAATTGTATGGATGAAGCACGGCGCCGATCGCCGATTGCACTGTCGGGCTCAATGCGGTATCACCGCCAAAGACGTGGGCGATTACTGCGGCCTTCAGCCCAGTCAGATAGTCGAGAACAGGTTGCGGAACCGAAGTCGTTTGCGCCAGTAGGAGCGGTGCACCGGCATGCGCGAGTAATGCACCGCTAGACAGCGCATCTGCGAAACCGATACCTGTTGCGACGCCGACGCCCGTAGGGTTTGTGAAGAACGTTTGCGCAACGTCGACCGCAGTGACGTACCTGTCGCTGCCGGCCACCGCTGTCGCGTCCGGGTCGGCCGCTGTTGCGGGACCGCCGATTGCGTAAACCGTCGTGCCGTTACGTTTCAGGTAGCCAGCGGTCTCTGGGGGTAGGTGGTCGCCGTCGGTGAGCAGGACCGTGCAGGCGGTTTTTGCGGCAGCGACTCCCGCTGCTAGCGCGTCGGGGAAGTTCGTTCCCGTGGCCAACAGCACGGTCGCCGGGTCTCCTAGTGCATCTGCTACTTGGATCGCGGTCGCATAGCGGTTGCTGCCTCCGTAGCGAACAACTGAATAACCCATGCGTTCGAGTTCATCCGCGACGCTTTGCGGTATTGCGTTGATTCCTCCGAGTAGATAAACCGCGTGGCCTGCGGGCAGCACTCGTCGGATTTCCGTCGCCACAGCTGTCGGCAGTGTTGGTCCGCTCGTGAGCAGTAATGGCGCGTTCTTCGCAGCGGCTAAGGGCGTGCCCACGAGCGCATCCGGGTAGTCGTCTCCTCTTGCAAGCACGATTCCGCCCGCGCCGCCAGACGGGAACTCAGCTTGAGATGAGGCGATCGCCGTGCCATACCGATCTACGCCGGCGAGACGGCCCACTTGCGGGGTCTCCAGATCCCAGTTGCCGCCGGCATGTGAAGTGAGGACCGTCTGGGTCATGATGCCGTCAGTCAACGTGACGCTCGCGACACACGGATCTGGGGTCGCGACGTTTTGCCCGACGCACCTCGATACCGGGGAGTGTTGATAGAACATCGTGATGTCGCTTGGATAGGTGCCCGCCCGGGCGCCCGGCGTGTAGTACGCGAGAGCCAGCCGAAGTGGTTGCGACGGCACCGACGGTGGCGCCGTTATTGTGCTTTCGACCCCGACCGAGAAATAGCCGGGCGTAGGTAGGTAGAAGACACCGGTCGCTTTGCCAATGGTGACGGACCCCGCCACCGGGCTGGTCAGCGTGACGACCAGCGGGTTAGACGCATTGGGAACGGCACCACTGGGATCGGAGCTCAAGCTACCGCCGGCAGTCACCGTCCCGCTGGTCGTTGCAATCGGAAAACCGCCACCGCCTGCACCGCCACCGCCTGACCCCGTCGTTGAGGTGAAGGTGGTTTCGAACATGAATGTAACGTGCCGGAGATCTGGGGTGGGATTGTCGACGTTGATGTTGACGTCGAGTTTTATCGTGTTCTCTGGAGCAGCTGGATTGCCCAAGGCGGCCTTCAGGGCGGCGAGGCTTGGCACAGTAATGTCGACCGCTGAGCCGTCGTTGGCCGTAACTGCGTTGAGGTCGGCATTCGCAAGACACGGTCGCGAATAGGTGCAGATTGTTTCCCAATGGCCGTCAGCTGAATAGAGGCTTAACTCGACTTGTGCGCCGGTGAGATTATAGCCCGTCGGTGCGATATATCGAACGGTAGTCGAGGTCGGAACGCTGTTAGCACCGACTTGAACGCTCTTTGTTTCGGCGATTGCGTTGGTCAATGGAAGACTTGTGCTTGTCGCGCCGCCGTCGGTCAGCACGATCGTAAAGTTCCATGTGCCAATGATGTAGCCCGATGCGTCGTCGCCGGTAGTGGCGCGTACGAGCGCCTGGTAAGTGCCTGCGGGGACATCCGAACGGCCAGTCGCAGTCCAAACGGCGTTCGCAGGGTCGGTTTCGACAGTGTTGAGACCCCATGCAGTGGTGAATTCGCCCGTGCCCGGATCTGCTGCGTTGTTGTTGATCTGCATGTAAGCCGCCGTACCTACCGACGTGTAGGGAGCCGGAAGGGTGAATTGGAATGTAGCGGCGCCGGTGGCTGCACTGATCGGATCGGCGAGGTCGAATGTTTCGAGGACGGCGGGGGCGCCTTCGCCAGCGACGCCGGTCGTCGTCAGCTGTACGTTGACTTCTGAAGCCAATGCCGGAGCTGCGCTGAATATCGACGCGGAAAGCGCAATCATGATCGCGACCACGAATGGCACCGGCTGCTTCCGCCTTCGGCAAGGCACCCGGTTTTTCCGCGCTGCGCGCCAATTCAACGGATTAATGCTATCGAAATGGGCTTTTTGGACAGACCAAGTTGTAGCAAGTTGTTGTGCTCTCACGCGACGATCCATGGCGCGCACAGTAGCAGTGCAGTAGGGGCGCCCAGTCGACTTCGCCTGACTCAGAACGGCTTGAGTGCCTGCGCACGAAGCGCTTTTTACCGATAAGCCCGAGACGTGACGTTCTGTTGGTCGGGCTCCAGTTCGTTTTGTGCGGTTAAGTTTTCGACCCAATAAGGCATCAATACTCGATAGGTCTCGATCGACTGCTGCGCCAGTTACAGGCTGCGCAATACGGCGGTGACCCGGCCCAGGACCGTGGCGTCGTCGCCCGGAATGGGCGCGTAGTTGGGGTTGTGCGGCATCAGCCAGACGTGACCTTCGCGGCGCTTGAACGTCTTCACGGTGGCTTCGCCGTCGATCATCGCGGCCACGATGTCGCCGTTCTCGGCCACCGGCTGCTGGTGCACCACTACCCAGTCGCCGTCGCAGATTGCGGCGTCGACCATCGAATCGCCCTTGACCTGAAGCAAGAACAGGGTGCCCTCGCCGACGATCTGACGCGGCAGTGGAAAGACGTCTTCGACCACTTGCTCGGCCAGAATCGGCCCGCCAGCGGCGATCCGCCCGACCAGCGGAACGTAAGCCGCTGCCGGCCGCGCGTCGCCACTTTCTGTGACGTCAAACGGCTCATCGACTTCGGACGACGACGCTGCCGCGCCCGCGACTGAGGTGCGCCGGCCGGTGGCCGCGCTTTCGTCGTCCGACCTCAACGGTTGGCCGGGGGCGCGCACTTCAACGGCTCTCGGGCGGTTCGCGTCGCGGCGCAGGTAGCCCTTCTTCTCGAGCGTGCTGAGTTGGTGGGCCACGCTCGAGGTGGACGTGAGGCCAACCGACTCGCCGATCTCGCGCATGCTCGGCGGATAGCCGCGGCGCTCGACCGAGCTTCGGATCACCTCGAGCACCTTGCGCTGGCGCGGCGTGAGGCCGGTGGAGTCGGGAGGCCCGTCTGGGAAGTCGGCCACGCCGGCCAGCCCTGTCTTGCGGGCTGAATCGGGCTCACCGGAGAGTTCACGGTGTCGCGGCATGAGGGCTCCTTCGTCGGCCTTTCGGCGATCTCTTGAGGGCGACCGTAGCGGGTTCGGCAGACACGTTCAAACATTTGTTCGAACGTGTCTCGCATTTTGTCGGTGGGGTGAGGTACAACTCGTACATGCGTTCGATCGAACAGCCGTTCGAGTCTTCCTTCCCCGGAGGCATCTGATGAGCCAGCCCGTGATTCTCGGCAGCACCGCGTTGCAGCCCCTCGACCCGTTTGCGCCGCCGCGCGGTGCAGAGATCGATCCGGCGATCTTCGAACGGTTGCCGATCACGCCCGCCGAGCCGTTCGGGGCGCCGCGGCTGCGGCTCGTCGTCGAGGGCGAGAACGAGCCGGCCCGGCGGGGTGGTGGGCAAGCTGCTCGCGACGCGCGGTTGGGGCAGCTTCGGCTTACCCGCCGCGGCCGCGTTGTCGTCGCCCTACTGGTGGCGCTGGTTCTCGCGGCGCTGTCGTTGGGCCTGGCGCTGGCGTCGTCACAGGCGAGCGCTTCCACCGGTGCCGGCGCCGGTGCCGGTGCTGCCAGCGCCGCGCTTGCGGGCTCACCGCAGACCGTCGTCGTCCAGCCTGGCGACACGCTGTGGTCGATCGCTCAGCAGGTCGCCCCGAACGCCGATCCCCGTGGCGTCGTCGACGCGATCATCGCCGCCAACCACCTGGCCAGTGCGTCGGTGCAGGCCGGTCAGCAGCTGGTGATGCCCTCCTGAGGCGTGACATGCGGCGCGCCATCGCCGCCATCACGTTCGCGAGCATCACCGTTCGAACAGCACACCTGACGACACGCCGGCCGACACGCCGTCCGGCCTGCGAAGTTGCGCGAAGCGCTTGCGCGACGGCTGCATCCGGCCTAACGTTCACCCCCTACATGTAGTAGTTACACCGATGTAAGTCGTCCACAGGTTGTGCCCAGGCCAAGCCCGGTTGAGCACAGCTAGTCCACAGCGGCGGGGCGATTTCCCACAGCTCTATCCACAGCCCGGCCGAGTCAACGCCGGTGATTGGCCCGCACGTCGGAGGTGTCGAAGCATGTTCTGCCCGTTCTGCAGGCACGACGACTCCCGCGTGATCGACAGCCGGGTCACCGACGACGGCACCGCGATCCGTCGCCGCCGCGCGTGCCCCGAATGCGGGCGGCGCTTCACTACCCTCGAGACCGCCGCGTTGGCCGTGGTCAAGCGGTCGGGTGCGAGCGAGCCGTTCTCCCGGGCGAAAGTGGTGTCTGGCGTGCGCAAGGCCTGCCAGGGCCGGCCGGTCGACGAAGACGCGCTCGCGCTGATGGCCCAACGGGTCGAAGACGAGCTGCGCGCCACCGGCTGCAGCGAGATTTCCACCCAAGACGTCGGCCTTGCGGTGCTTGGGCCGCTCCGCGAGCTCGACGAGGTGGCGTTCTTGCGGTTCGCGTCGGTCTACCGTGGGTTCGAATCCCTCGACGACTTCGAGGCGGAGATCGCCCTGCTGCGGGCCGAACGCGAGCTTCGGCACGAAGATGCGCCCGGCGGCTCGGGTGGCGATTCCAGGCCCTGAGCGGGCCCAAAAACATACCCCGGCCGGGGGGAAATCCGGCACTCGACGATGGCGTTGAACATCTTGTGAAGGAGCAGCAGATGACCGAGACGACGAGCGGCACCCAGAACTCTTCGCGTGCGCGCGGTGCACGGGGGCTCACGATCGAGCGGGTCTACACGACCCCCGGCGTGCACCCCTATGACGAAGTGAACTGGGAGCGGCGCGACGTCGTCATGACCAACTGGCGCGACGGCTCGATCAACTTCGAGCAGCGCGGCGTCGAGTTCCCCGATTTCTGGTCGGTCAATGCGGCCAACATCGTCACCACCAAGTACTTCCGCGGTGCGGTCGGCACCGAGCAGCGCGAGTGGTCGCTGAAGCAGCTGATCGACCGCGTGGTGCTCACCTACGTGAAGTCGGGTCAGGTCAACGGCTACTTCGCCACCGTCGACGACGCCACGATCTTCGAGCACGAGCTCACCTACGCGCTGCTGCACCAGATCTTCAGCTTCAACTCGCCGGTCTGGTTCAACGTCGGAACCTCGGCGCCGCAGCAGGTTTCCGCCTGCTTCATCCTCGCCGTCGACGACAAGATGGATTCGATCCTCGACTGGTACAAGGAAGAGGGCATGATCTTCAAGGGCGGCTCGGGCTCGGGAGTGAACCTCTCGCGCATCCGCTCGTCGAAGGAGTTGCTGTCCTCCGGTGGCACCGCTTCCGGCCCGGTGTCGTTCATGCGCGGCGCCGACGCGAGTGCCGGCACCATCAAGTCGGGCGGCGCCACGCGTCGCGCCGCCAAGATGGTGATTTTGGACGTCGATCACCCCGATATCGAAGAGTTCATCGAAACCAAGGCGCGTGAAGAAGACAAGATTCGGGTGCTTCGCGACGCCGGCTACGACATGGATCTCGGTGGCCGCGACATGTCGAGCGTGCAGTACCAAAACGCCAACAACTCGGTGCGCACCAACGAAGAGTTCATGCGGGCCTACGAAAACGGCACCGAGTTCGGGTTGCGCGCCCGCACCGACGGTTCGGTCATCGAGACCGTCGACGCGCGTGCGTTGATGCGCAAGATTGCCACCGCCGCGTGGGAGTGCGCCGACCCCGGCATCCAGTACGACGACACCATCAACGACTGGCACACCACTCCCGAGACCGGCCGCATCACGGCGTCGAACCCGTGCAGCGAATACATGCACCTCGACAACAGCTCGTGCAACCTGGCGTCGCTCAACCTGATGAAGTTCTTGAAGGACGACGACACCTTCGACGCCGTCACGTTCGCCAAGGTGGTCGAGTTCGTCATTACGGCGATGGATATTTCCATCTGCTTCGCGGATTTCCCGACCGAGAAGATTGGCGACACCACCCGCAAGTACCGCCAGCTCGGCATCGGCTACGCCAACCTCGGCGCACTGTTGATGGCCACTGGCCACGCTTACGACAGTGACGGCGGTCGTGCGCTCGCTGCCGCGATCACCTCGTTGATGACCGGTACGGCGTACAAGCGTTCAGCTGAACTCGCCGGAATCGTCGGCCCCTACGAGGGTTTCGCCCGCAACGCAGAAGCGCACGCGCGAGTGATGCGCAAGCACGCGGCCGCCTCTGACGCCGTCCGGTCTGTCGGCACGATCGACCGCGAGGTGATCCGGCTGGCGAGCAAGGCATGGCTGGATGGTCTGAAGATCGGCGAGAAGAACGGCTGGCGCAACGCGCAGGCATCGGTACTCGCACCCACCGGTTGCTTGACCGGCGACACGATGGTGACGACGTCTCGCGGCTTGACCCGGCTCTCCGAACTCGGCGACGTCTACGGCGACCGTTGGCAGGACGTCGACTTCCAGGTCTCGACCGACGAAGGCATGCGGCCGGCAACAAAGTTCTTCGTGAACGGCGAAGAGCCGACTCGTCGCATCGTCACCAGTGGCGGTTACCGCATTCAGGGAACGCTGGCGCACCGCATCAAGGCGGTCGATCCACAGACCGGCGAGTGGGTCTGGAAGCGACTGGCAGACGTCGCTGCGGGCGACATCGTGCCGATGCAGCTCGGCACGATGGTCGGCGAGCCACGTCGCGTCGTGCTGCCGGTGCTCGACCAGGCCTACTACGTCGGTGACCGTAATCTGTACGTCCCCGACGCGGTCGACGCTGACCTTGCCGAACTGGTCGGCTACTTCATGGGTGACGGAAGCCTGGACGCCAAGGGAATTCGGCTCTGCGTTGCCGACACCGATCTCGATGTCGTCGACCGTATTCGGGTTCTGAGCAAGGGCGCGTTCGGCCTTGAGCCGGTCGTCACCCAGCAAGAGGGCTACCAGGAAGTCACTCTGCAGTCGGTGCGGCTCGCGCGCTGGTGGCAGGCCGCCGGCTTCGCGAAGACGCTGCCGAGCGACGACCACGTGGGCAAGGGCTGGACGCCTCGAGTGCCCTCAGCGGTGCTCGAAACCAACGATGTGCAGGTCTATACCGCTTTCGTTCGCGGCTTGTTCGAGGCTGACGGCACCGTGCTCGCTGGGGTTCCTTCCGTTTCAACGTCGTCTGAAAGCTTCGCGGCTGAGGTTCGCACCCTGCTGCTGGCTCTTGGTTTG
>Ga0207705_10004673_pt1 | contig 10335 bp, 7 predicted proteins | sample KBSC13metaG_FD_184314 | JGI IMG/M metagenome (GOLD analysis project Ga0207705, IMG submission 184314) | Corn rhizosphere microbial communities from Kellogg Biological Station, Michigan, USA - KBS C1-3 metaG (SPAdes) (version 2) | ecosystem: Host-associated > Plants > Roots > Rhizosphere > Soil ...
CGTGGACTGGTACACGACCGCGCGAATGAAGCTCCTCGACAATGCGGTAGGGCCGCCGCGCAACCACCCGCTCCGCCGACTCGCGCTGAAGCCCGTCGACCTGGCGAAGGCCGAGGCGCAGCGCGCCCTGCTCCAACGTACAATCCCACTCTGACTCACTCACGTCCACCTCGCGTACCTCGACCCCATGCTCCTTCGCGTCCCGCACGATCTGCGCCGGCGCATAAAACCCCATCGGTTGCGAATTCAGCAAAGCGCAGGCGAACGCAGCGGGGTATTTCCATCGAAGCCAGCTCGATACGTAAACGAGGTGAGCGAAGCTCGCCGCGTGGCTTTCGGGGAAGCCATATTCGCCGAAGCCCTTGATCTGGTCGAAGCAGCGCTGCGCGAAATCCTCGTCATAACCGCGCTCCACCATCCGCCCGACCATCTTCTCCTGCAAAAGCTCGATATTCCCCTTCGACCGGAAGGTCGCCATCGCCTTCCTCAGCTGGTTCGCCTCGGCGCTGGTGAACCGCGCCGCGTCGATTGCGATCTTCATCGCCTGCTCCTGGAAGATCGGCACTCCGAGCGTTCGCCCGAGGATTTTCTCCAGCTCGTCGGGCGGCCCCTGGTCGGGCGCGGGGCAGGGGAAGGTCACCGGCTCCTTGCCCGACCGCCGCTTCAAATAGGGATGCACCATGTCACCCTGGATCGGGCCTGGCCGAACGATCGCGACCTCGATGACGAGATCGTAGAAGCAGCGCGGTTTCAGCCTCGGAAGCATGTTCATTTGCGCCCGGCTTTCGACCTGGAACACGCCCAGTGAGTCTCCCCGACACAGCATATCGTAAACCGCCGGCTCTTCCTGCGGGATCGTCGCCAACTCCCAGCTTTCGCCGTGATGCTCGCGCACCAGGTCGAAGCATTTGCGGATGCAGGTCAGCATTCCCAGAGCCAGCACGTCGATCTTGAGGATCCCGAGCTCGTCGATGTCGTCCTTGTCCCATTCGATGAAGGTCCGGTCCGCCATCGCCCCGTTGCCGACCGGAACCGTTTCGGTCAGCGGCCGCTCGGTGAGGATGAAGCCGCCGACGTGCTGCGACAAATGACGCGGCATTCCGATCAACTGCTCGGCGAGCCTGATCGTCCGCTTGAGGTGCGGGTCGGAAAGATCGAGCCCGGAGTCCGCTGCCCGCTCGCCAACAGCCTCGCCGCCACCATGCCCCCAGATGGTCGAAGCGAGCGCGCCGCACACGTCCTCGCTGAGCCCCATCACCTTGCCGACCTCGCGGATCGCCGAACGCGGGCGATAGTGGATCACCGTCGCCGCGATCCCGGCGCGATCGCGGCCGTATTTCGAGTAGATGTGCTGGATCACTTCCTCGCGCCGCTCGTGCTCGAAATCGACGTCGATGTCGGGCGGCTCCTTGCGCTCTTCGGAGATGAATCGTTCGAACAAAAGGTCGCTGGTGGCCGGATCGACGGCGGTGATTCCGAGGCAATAACAGACCGCGCTGTTCGCCGCCGAGCCGCGCCCCTGGCACAGGATCGGCGGGTCGAGCCCTCGAGCGAACGCGACGATTTCGTGGACGGTCAGGAAATAGCGGGCGAAGTCGAGGCGCTCGATCAACTGCAATTCATGGTTGAGCTGGGTCAGCACCTTGTACGGGATTCGCTTGCCCCACCGCTCGTGGGCGCCTTCCCACGTCAGCTGTTCGAGATGCCGCTGCGGCGTCCACCCGTCAGGCACCGTCTCCCTCGGATATTCGTAACGCAGCTCGTCGAGATTGAAGTTCAGCGCGTCGGCGAATTCCCGAGTCGCCGAAATCGCGTGCGGCCAGCGGGTGAACAGCCGCGCCATCTCCACTGGCGATTTCAAATGCCGCTCGGAGTTCGGGCTGAGAAGGAAACCGGCTTTTGCGATGGTCGTCTTCTCGCGAATGCAGGTCATCACGTCCTGCAAAGGCCGCTTCTCCGGCGCATGATAATGCACGTCGTTGGTCGCGAGGATCGTGCAGCCGCTGGCCCGCGCGATCCGGTCGAGCCGCTCGATCCGGACGACGTCGTTACCGCGATAGAGGTAGGACGCCGCGACATGACGAAGCGAAGGAATGGCGTCACGAAGCCGGGGCAGCTCGCCCTCGAATCCGTCGAGATCGTCTGACGGCCAAGCGATGAAGGCGATGCCGTCGCGATGCGCGGCGACGTCGTCGAGGCTCAGCTCGCACTCGCCTTTCTCCGCCCGCATCTTGCCAAGGCTCAATAGCCGCGACAGGCGGCCATAGCCTTCTCGGTCGACAGGATAAGCGAGCAGGCTCGGCGCATTGGTGAGCTCCAGCCGGCAACCGATCAGCGGTTTCAACCCAACGCCTTTGCAGGCGCTGTGCATCCGAACCACGCCGGCGAGCGTGTTGCGATCGGCGATGCCGATTGAGTCCATCCCCAATTCGATTGCCCGAAGCACCAGCTCGATCGAATCCGAGGCTCCGCGCAGGAAAGAGAACGGGCTGGTTATTCCAAGCTCGACATAAGCCGCCCGCACGATCTCGGGCGCGGGCCCGTCGCGCACCAGCTTCACCCGGGAAAAGCCGACCTTCTCGGGCATCACCCGAACAACCCATGCAAATACCACTCGGGCGCTCCGCCGCGGCCGTCGCCGAACAGCCCTTCGCGGTAGATCCAGTAACGCCGGCCGGCTTCATCCTCGACCCGGTAATAATCGCGCAAGCGCGCCGTCGACCGCTCGCGCCACCATTCGGGCGCGATCCGCTCGGGTCCTTCGACGCGCGCGATGTCGTGGACGGCGCGCCGCCAGACGAACCGGCGCGGCATGCCCTCGGGCGTTGCGTAGATAACGGCGATCGCTTCGGGACGGTCGAGGAGGCGTTGGGGGCGGTTTAGTTCCTCCCTATCGCGAAGGGATGGGGAGGGGGACCATGCGCAGCATGGTGGAGGGGTAGCTGCGCCGGCGCTTTTTACCCCTCCACCATTGAATCTTCGTTCAATGGTCCCCCTCCCCACGAGCTGCGCTCGCAGGGAGGAACTTACAGCCGCAGCCCACCCGCTCGCCCTTTCCGGCAAATGGCTTTCGTGCCGCTTCGGCCGCCGCACTGCGCGAGTCCCGAGCTTGACCGTTAGCCGGTCGATCAGCCGCGCGAGGTCGCGTGTCCCAGTTGGCTCTTCGACGAGACTTTCCTGAGCTGCGCCAAGATCCTCCGTCCAGTCGGCAACCAGCGCGAAGGCGTCGAATCCGAAGCCGGGATCGAGCGCCGCTACCTTGTCGGCGAGAAGCCGCCGGAGGTGCTTCGGCTCGCGGCTTGCAATCGCGGTCCCGACGCTGGCGCTCGCAATGCTTCCGTCGACCCGAAAGCCGTGCAGCGACAGCTTGCGCGAACCGAGCTGCCGCTCTTCAAGCTCTGTGACGAGCTTCGGAATCAGTCGCTCCAATGCTTGCGGTGCCGCTTCCGGATGAGTCGCCGGCTCTTCCAGGCGAAGGCTCGCGCGCGGCGGCGGGTCCCCGGCGAGCCCGGTCAGTGGCTCCGGTTTTCGTCCGAAAGTCCGATCGAGCGCATCGACGACATTTTCGGCGCCCCGAAACCGCCGAGCCAGCGCAAGGCGAGGCAAAGCGGCAAGCGCTCCGATCGTCTTCAGCCCCAGCCGCTCGAGCGTCCGCACCGTGTCTGGATCGAGCCGAAGCGCGGATACGTGAAGGGGGGAAAGCGCCGCTTCCAACTCCCTCTCCCCGTCGGGGAGAGGGTAGGGTGAGGGGGCTCGGCCAAGCCGACTAGCGCCGATCCCCCTCAACCCGCTCTGCTTCGCAAAGTCGCCCTCTGCCCGCCGGGGAGAGGGGAATCGCGCCAGCGCCCAGGCCCCCGCCGCCGTCGGAGCGATCGCCACCCGCGCCATCAAACCCATCGCCGCGAACCTGACGCGAACATCATCGATCAGCGCCGCCTCGCCGCCGAACAAATGCGCGACTCCGGTGACGTCGAGCCGAAGCGCGTCCGGTCCATCCACCTCGACCAGCGGCGACCAGCGCTGCGCCCATTTCGCCAACCGGTGCAGAAGCGCTTCGTCTCCGGCGAGATCGGCGGGGGCCGCCACCAAAGCCGGGTCTAGTGCCCGGGCGTCGGTCAGACGCGCTCCGGCCTTTGCTCCACGTGCCGCGGCGGCTTTGGTGACGGCGTGGAGGATTGGGCCATGCGTGCCCTCGACGGTGAGGACGACCGGCGTGTCAGGCGCGCAATCGCTCGCCTTCGCCCAGCGCTCGATCGGAAGCGCCGGAAACCAGATGGAAAGCACCCGCCTCATGAGCGATGCTCCAGCGGCCCGGCGGCACTCCGCGTGCCCGGAACAGCTCGGCGTCCCAAGCGGGCAGCCCCGGCGCGCGATAATCCAGCGAATTGAGCAACGACGGCGCGCTCGCCAGCCGCCAGCGCATCCGGGCGCCGCTGAGGTTCGCAGTTCCGCCGAGCCGCACCAGCCAGCAGGGCACGCCACTTCGTTCCGAAGCGACCGCGAGCCGCCGGGTGGCGGTGAAATCGAGTGCGGCCGGATCGCCGTACACTTCGCCGATCACGGCCGAGAGGGCGGAGCATCTTACCCCCTCCTCCATCGCCCACAGCGCCGCTCGGGCGTCGCGTGCCTCGACATGGATGCAATCCACGCCCAGACCCGGCGGGTAAATCCGCCCGCTTTCGAGGATCGCCATCCGCTCCTGCACCCACAGGACGGGCCGGGACGTATCGACCTGAGGCAAAAGGAACCCGGCCCAACCGCAATCGCGCGGGCTCGCTGCGAAAAGCTCGGAAAGGGTGGGGCCGGCCGGCCGAGGCAGACTCCACCCGGCCCGCGCTCCTGCCATCGCAGGAGCACAGTCATCACGCCCAGCGGAACCGACAGCTCCGCCGGCGACAAAGGCCATGCCTTTCGCCACACGACTCACAACGCTTTTGTTCTTCGTTTGTTCTTATCCAGCGAGTCGCTGGAAGGAGTCAATCGCGCGACTCGGAAGCCTCTGTTTCCTTAAGGAACTTCACGATCTCGGAAACCGCGGCGCGTGTGATCGTCGGCGACATCGCAAAACCCATGTGGCTGGTCTCAAGCTCGACCGCTTTGTCGCGGGTGTCCTCGGTGCCCCGAGCCGAGGGCGCTCCGACGATCCCGTCGCTTTGCGACCAGATCGCCAGCGTCGGCACCGGCGGCTTCTCTTCCTTGTCCGGAATTGGCGGATCGTCGACAGGGTGCTTTGCGACCCATTCGTACAGTCTCCACACATTGGTATAGCGCCGGCGGTCGCCCCACACCGGTGAACCGAGCGTGACGACGGCCCGAACGCGCTCGGGCTCCGCTCGGGCAATCTCGCGAGCGTAGAGCCCGCCCAGGCTCCAGCCCACCAGGACAATCGGCTCGTCATGACCGCACTGGTCTATCGCCCGCCTCAGTGTCTCCAGCGTTCGCGAGTCCGCGCCGCGATTCACGCCCTGCCGCCACGGATGCACTCGAAACCCCGCTTCGGCGAGCGCCTGGCGAAGCTGCGTCGTGTGGCGGTCGTGAGCGAGAAAGCCGGGGATCACCATCGCCGGAATCCCATCACTCGGTCCCAGCACCCCTTGATCGCCGATCATTCCCGGCAAATGCCAGAGCAGCGACCCGATTTCCTTCAGTCGCCGAATGCCCGTCGGGGCGCCGTCCTCGTTCAGAGGAACTCGCCTCCCATGAGCTCCTGCAGCGCCTTCGGAAGCTTCACGCGCCCGTCTTCGGTCTGGTGGTTCTCAAGCAGCGGCACGAGGATGCGCGGGCTCGCAAGCGCCGTATTGTTGAGCGTGTGCGCGAACCGCACCTTCCCGTCGCTGCCGCGGTAACGGAGGTTCGCCCGCCGCGCCTGCCAGTCGTGAAGCGTCGAGCAGCTATGGGTTTCGCGATATTTGCTCAAGGACGGCACCCAGCTCTCGATATCGTTCATCCGATATTTGCCGAGGCCCATGTCGCCGGTGGACGTCTCGATCACCTGATACGGGATCTCCAGTTCGTCGAGCAGATGTTCGGCAAGCCCGAGGAGCTTCGCGTGCCACTCGGCGGAGATCGCGTCGTGCGCCTCGCAGATCACATATTGCTCGACCTTGACGAACTGATGCACTCGCAAGAGCCCGCGAACGTCCTTGCCGGCGCTTCCCGCCTCGCGGCGGAAGCAGGGCGAATAACCCGCGTAGCGCACCGGCAGCTTGTCCGCCTCGAGAATTTCGCCCGAATGGAGCGAGGTCAGCGCGACCTCGGCGGTGCCCGCAAGCCACAGCTCGTCGGCGGGAATCTGGTAGGTTTCCTCCATGTGGCCGGGGAACTGGCCCTGGTTGAAGAAGGCCTCGGCGCGAGCGATCGACGGCACCGTGATCGCGGTGAATCCCGCGTCGGCGATCTTGCTCAGCGCCCAGCCCATCAGCTTGGTTTCGAGAAGCGCCAGCGGACCCTTGAGACAGTAAGTGCGCGATCCCGATACGTGGACGATCCGGCTCAAATCCGCCCAGTCGTTCTTCTCGATCAAGGCGACATGGTCGAGCGGCTCGAAAGCGAACTTGCGCGGCTCGCCGACCGTCTTGATGACGGTATTGAAGCTCTCGTCAGGACCGACCGGAGCACCCGCGTAGGGAATGTTCGGGACCAGAAGCAGAAGCGCCCGAAGCGCCTCCTGCTTTTCGCCGAGGCCAGCCTCAAGCTCCGAAGCGCGGGCTCCAGCCTCCTTGGCTCTCCGGCCGAGCTCCGCTTTCTCTTCCGGCTTGGCGTCCTTGAAGCGGCCGCTGATGGCGTTGCGCTCGGCGCGAAGCTGGTCGATTTCGGTCTTGAGCGCGCGCACCTCGCTGTCGAGCGAGAGGATCGCGTCGAGGTCGAGCTTGACGCCCTTGACCTCGATCGCGCGTTCAACGGCAGCCTTGTTGGCCTTGATGAAGTCGATGCCCAGCATTTTGGGGCAAGTGCGCGAATTGCTTCCGAACCGCAAGCCGTTCGCCTAAGCGCCCGCAATGCCTTCCGGACTGATCGCCCTCCTCGACGATGTGGCAACCATCGCCAAGCTCGCCGCCTCGACCGTCGACGATGTCGCTGGAGCCGCGGGCAAGGCCAGCACCAAGGCCGCGGGCGTCGTCATCGACGACACTGCGGTGACTCCGCGCTACGTCGTCGGCCTTGGTCCTGAACGCGAACTTCCGATCATCGGCAAGATCGCCTGGGGGTCGGTCAAGAACAAGATCCTGTTCCTTCTTCCAGCCGCGCTCCTCCTCACCGCCTTCGCTCCGTTCCTGGTCACTCCGCTGTTGATGATCGGTGGGTCGTACCTCGCCTTCGAAGCGACCGAGAAAATCCTCGAGAAGCTGCTTCACGACCACCATCACGACGACGCAGTGGCAGCCGCGGTGGACGACCCGAAAGAGCTGGAGCGGATGCAGGTGTCGGGCGCGATCCGCACCGACTTCATCCTTTCGGCGGAAATCATGGCGATCGCACTCGCGAGCCTCGAAAACCTGACGCTTGTGACCACCGCAGTCGCGCTCGCCGCAGTCGCTCTTGCGGTTACCGCCGGGGTTTACGGAGTCGTTGCGCTGATCGTGAAGCTCGACGATATCGGACTCCACCTGGCCAACCGCCGCAACACGGCAAGCCGGGCCTTCGGCGACGCGCTCGTCCGGATCGTCCCAAAGATGCTGACCGCCCTCTCGGGTATCGGAACCGCTGCGATGCTGTGGGTCGGGGGCGGAATCCTGGTGCACGGGCTGGAGGAGTTGCACATCCTCGAGCCCATCCCGGAGCTCATCCATCACGTCGCGGGAATGGCGGCGGTCGGCCCCGCGGCTCCGGTTCTGAAATGGATCGTCGGAGCGATCGGCTCGGCGATCATCGGCCTCGTCGTCGGCGGAGCGATCGTCCTGATGATCCGCCTGCTGGCCAGGCATCCCGAGAAGCTCATCACCGACTAGTCGAAGTGAAGCCTCCGGTACCGGCCGCGAAAGTAGAGCAAGGGGTCGAGGTTGGCATCGAACGTCGCTCGAAGCACGTGGCCGATCACCATGTCATGATCGCCGCCGTCGTGCACCGCCTGACGCTCGCATTCGAACACGCACAGCGAATCCATCAGAAGCGGCGCTCCGGTTTCGCCGGTCGCCCAGGGCGTCGCTCCGAACCGGTCCTCGTCGCGCGTCGAAAAGCGGATCGAGGCGGGCTGCTGGCCCGTCTGGAGCACGTTGACCGCGAAGTGGCTGGCCTTGATCAGAGCGGGCCCGCAGCGAGCGTTCCTGGCGATGCAAACCAGAAGCAGCGGGGGATCGAGCGAGACGGAAGTGAAACTATTGACGGTAAGGCCGAACGGCTGCCCGTCCTCGCCGATGCCGGTCACGACCGTGACGCCGGTCGCGAAGCAGCCGAGCGCGTCGCGGAGCGTCCGCTGGTCCGATCCGCTTCGATATTCTCGTGCAGGAGCGTCGGCGGCCATGACGGCAAGGCTATAGCGGAGCGGTCGAAAACCGCCACTCGCCCGAGCCCCTCACTTTCGTTAGCACTTTATTAGCGCAAATCCGTCCAAACTGGCGGGATTGCCGGGAGGGGCAGAATGAACGCACTGACTTTTCCGAAGCGCGAACCCAGGCGCTCGCGCGTCTTCCTCTGCGCTCAGGTGAACGCGGGCCACGGCCCCGTTGCGGCGCGGATTAGGGACATTTCCCGAACCGGCGCCCTCCTCGAATCGGATTTCGCTCCGGGCGGCGGAGACACGCTGGAACTGGTTTGCGGAGCCACCACGCTCCGGGCGCGGGTCGCCTGGGCCGACCGCGGCTGGTTCGGGGTCGAGTTTTTCGTTCCGCTCGCAGCCGGCGATCTGGTCGACGCGGCCGGTGCGAAGCTCGCGGTCTCGGCACCGCGCAACTATCACCGAAGCGAGCGGCTGGATCCCTAAAGCTCGAGCAGGCGCTCGGCCGTGAGCCCGCGTATCGCTTCGATTGTCGATTGCAGTGAACCGGACACCAAATAGCGCGGCTGGAACGAATCGTGCCGATAAGGCGTGGCGACCGCCCGTTCGACGCTGAATGCGCTCCGCTCGACCTTTTCGCTTTCCAGGCTGAAGTGCGATTCCCCGAAGCTGGAGGCGAGGCCGGCGCCGAGGATCTTCAACTCGCCGCCCTCCCTCGCCAGTCCGAATTCGACGCTGTGCCAGTATATCCGCGCGACTCCATGCCCTTGGCCCGCGGCGATCGCCGCGGTTCCGAGCCGCCCGACATGTTCCACCATCGCCGCGAAATCGTGGTGCGCGAGCATCGGGATGTGGCCGAACAGGTCATGGAAGCAATCGGGCGCTTCGAGATAATCGAGCTGCTCGCGAAGCCTGATGAAATTGCCGACCGGGAACACCCGCTCAGCAAGCATCGCGAAGAAGATGTCGTCGGGGACGAGGCCGGGAACCGCGACCGTCCGCCAGCCGGTTCGAGGCGCCAGGATCGCGTTCAGCTCGCCGAGCTCCGGAATGCCGGGGTGCGAGAGCCGGAGAAGGTCGATCCCGTCGAGGAAGGGCGAGACCACCCGCGAACCGAGTAGCTCCACCTGCCGCGCGAACAGCAGGTCCCAGACCGAATGGTCTTCGGCCGTGAACTTTTCCCACCACTGCGGGACGACGTACTCGCTCCAGCGTGGAAGCTGGTGAGGGGGTTCAGCGTCGGGAGTTTCACTCCGACCGTCGAGCCCCCTCACCCTGCCCTCTCCCCGCCGGGGAGAGCGCTCAATATGCGGGGCCTCTTCTTCTCGAAACATCCGTCAATCCTTTCTTCGGGCAATAAAAAACCCGCCGGGCGCTGGCCGGGCGGGTCGAGGTTGGTCGTCTGTGCCTTAGGCGCGCGTCAGCCGATCCCAACCTCGTCGGGATAATAATAGCTGCTGAGGGCGATCGTGCGCGTCATCGGTCGGGGCTTATGGCACTCGCCGCCTTAACGATCAATTGCCGCTTCGGGGTACGCTATCGCTCGCCCGCGACGCCTGCGCCGAGAAGCTTCCCACCGACCGTCTGACCATAATAGCTCGCCTGCCCGCTGAAATTCGCCTTCGCATTGTCGGCGACGGAGCCAGTCTGGCGCGGGTCCTTCGGCCGTTCGTGGCTATCGACGAACGAAGCGACGTCCCACGCCTGGTCGTCGCTCAGCGTTCCCGGCTGGTCGAACGGCATATTGGCGCGGACAAATGCCGCCGCCAGGTCAACGCGCGCCATGCCCGCGCCCCAATTGTAGCTTCGCGGCCCCCACAGCGGCGGATAGACGACCTTGCCGTCGGGCGTCCGGGCGCCTTGGCCGTCGCTTCCGTGGCAGGCGACGCATTTGGCGTTGA
>Ga0207705_10004674_pt1 | contig 10334 bp, 20 predicted proteins | sample KBSC13metaG_FD_184314 | JGI IMG/M metagenome (GOLD analysis project Ga0207705, IMG submission 184314) | Corn rhizosphere microbial communities from Kellogg Biological Station, Michigan, USA - KBS C1-3 metaG (SPAdes) (version 2) | ecosystem: Host-associated > Plants > Roots > Rhizosphere > Soil ...
CTTTGCAAACGGTGCAACCGGTGGAACTCATCGGCGAAGTCGTGGCCCCCAGGGTTTGCTGGTTCCAGGCGGGGTCCCACTGTTTGAAAAGCGGGGCGGCGATGCGCGTATCCATGGCGGTCCCGCCGGAAATCGGAACACCGGCGCCGAGAGGACGCCGGTAAAACTGCTTCCAGACCAGCACGGCGAGCGCCACCGCGAGAATAGCGAGCAGCATGAAGAGTCTCTTGCGTGATGACGTGCTCATGGAAGGCCTGATGGGAAATGCTTCCGCAAGTGGAAGTGGGTATGATTGGGAGGAAAACCTGCCAGCTCCGCGAAGACGGAATAACCGTGGCGTTCGTAGAAGACTTTGGCCTGGAAGTCGAACGTGCCCAGCCACGAACCGATGCAGCCACGCTGGATGGCGATCTCCTCGCTGGCGAGGAGCAACCTCCGGCCGAGTCCCTGGCCTCGCAGTTCCGGCGCCACCCACACGCCATCGATCATCAACCATGACCACATCGTGGCACCGTACAGCCCACCCACGACCGCGCCTTGGGAATCGTGCAGGGCCAGGGAAAGAATTTGCCAATCGCGAGGCCGCACCTCGGCTGGATCGGACGCCCGGATTCCCTGGCGCACTGCCTCAGGCAAGGCAGACGCATCGGCATTGGGGTCGAGTTGATAAATCATGGCTCGTGCAGGTACGGGATGCCTGGTCAGGCCTTATCTTGTCGCAGCTTCATCACTCCCTGCCCATCTTGAATGCCACAATCCTGCCAGCCAAATTTCCGGTAGAATCCATAGGCGCGGGTGGAGATATCCGGCGATGTCTGGAGCCAGATCGCGGCGCAAGCATTGGCCCGCAACCATTGCACCGCCTGCTCCATCAATTGCCGGCCAATCCCACGTCCTTCGAATTCTGCCAGCACCGCAATCACCCAAAACTCTCCATTGCTGCGATTGCCGATGCTGAAACCGACGATCCGCTCCCCGATCTCACAAACCCAACCCCGGTGAGTGGTGGCGAGCATCGTAGCGACGGCTTCCTCAGTGATTCCTTCCTGCCGGAGGGCCTCGATCGAGTAAGAATTCTCTCGCACCGAAGTCCTGACTTCGAGGCACCGGCGAACGTCGCGCGGCTCCATCTTACGCAGGATCATGGGATGGATGGAATCAGATGGTAAGCAGGTGTTGCCATTGAGGAGTTTCCGCGGGCCGGGCCAGGACCGTTCGATGGGAGCCGACGATATTGATGGAGCTGCGCTCTCGGAGTGTCAGGTCGCCGGAGGGGATGAGGATAGCCTGCCGCGACGAAAGAAGGAGAATGTCGCCGCGAACTGTCCCACAATCACGCGGATGGGGAGTTCTCGCTTTACGAGAGTGTGGAATTTCCCAACGGCGGAACGTCAGGCGCAGCATATCTCAGTCCCGTTAGCGGGCATCGATCGGGTAAAGCAGGAACGTGCCCGTGAGTAAATTGGGCGCATTGCTCGTAGAATGAAAGTAAATGCTGAAGTCGGAAAAAGAGCCCTCGATCGTGTTCGGAACCCGGTCCGCGATCTTCCCGGCGAAGGTAAACACGTTGGCCACAGGCCAATCCTGATTTTCGCCGGGGATCCCATCTTTGCCCGTCATCGTGATGGAGAACACCACTGAATTGCCTTCCGGCCGCATGGCGATGGCGCCCTTGGAGCCTTTCTCCGGCTCGATGGTCATTTCCCTGGCCGCACCCGTTTTCACCTCCACGAGGATGGGATCGGGATTCGGCTCGCTGGCCGCACTATGCATAACCAAAATGTAACGACCCGGTTTGATGGTGGCGGCAGGCGATCCGTCCGCGGCAAACGCTGAAACGGTGACGCACAAAAAGGTGAGCGCGAGCAAGGAGCGGATGTTCATAAATCTGGAGAGTCTGCTTCGGACGCCATGCTTTCGCAATGACCTTGCTTGGCCAGTTGCAGCAGATTCTGGTCGATACGCCGCAGGACTATCGCATCGTCATCGATGGCGACGATCGGAACGGGCAGCAGTACTACATGGCGATATCTCGGCAGGACACGATCGCCTATGCCGATGACCCGGGTTCCCTGGCGCCGCTGGGTTTCGACCCGCGCGAGGCCTGACCGGCAGTGCCTGGTAGCGCCATTTCTCAAATGCCAAACCCCCGCGTTATCGGAACGTTACAACGCCCGGGCTTGCGCGCGCTCCGCGATTCCGGGCATTTTCCGGGATCGTGACCTACGAAGAAATCATCGCCGCACTCCGCGCCCTCACCGCCGCGGATTTTCACCGCAATCCCGCCGCGGGGATCACCAAGTTCCATGACATCGATGCGGCCCTGGAGGAGGTCCCGTCGCCGGAACGCGCCATTCCAGAGATCTTTGCCGTAATGGAACGGCTGCCGGAAGGCGGACTTTGGAATACCCGGCCCCCTTGTTTTTGCCCGGGAAAAAATGGATTACACGGACGCATTGGTGGCGTCGCTGCACCGCCGGGCCACCGGGCACGCCGTGGGGATGGTTCATCGCATCTTGAATTCCGAATTGCCGCCAGAACGCCGCCGCTTTTATGTCGGCTTGCTCGCCGCCGTGGTCGCCGATCCCAATCCGCACGAAGGTGCTCGTGGCCGGGCCGCATACGTCCTGGAACAGCACCATGGAAACGACCCATCATAAAATCCAAACGGCCCGCCAAGGGTCCTGGCCGATGATGCGGGTGCTCATCAACTGGATCCTCCTGGCCTGTTGGCTCCGCTTTATCTTCGGGGCATCGACGGACGCAATGTCGGCGGATCATACTTCGCATTTTTTGTTTCCATTTCTGCGCTGGCTGTCCCCGGGAATGTCCGTGGAAACGATGGACTGGATTCACTTCTTCATCAGGAAGAGCGCGCACATGACGGAGTACGGAATTCTCTACCTGCTCTCGTGGCGGGCGTTCCGTGGGACGGCCACGCCCGCCTGGGAGTGGCGGCGCGCCGCGGGCGCGCTTCTTTTCGCGGCCCTCTTCGCAGCCAGCGATGAGTATCATCAATCCTTCGTTCCCTCCCGCGAAGCATCGGTGCGGGATGTGATGATCGACATCACGGGGGCGTCGCTCGCCCTCGCGTGCATTTGGGCCTGGAAGAGGCGGCGGCGGGGCCGGGAGCCGGTGCACGAAGCGGATGCGGCGCGACGCGGGTGAAAATATATTGACAGCCTGTTTGTGCCCTTGATCCGAATCCCGGAAGTGATCACCATTCTCGGCCACCGCCGCGAACCGGAGTTCTAAAACCGCGAAACACCATGCGCACGATCCTCGCCCTCACTTTTCTCTTTCTGCTCGTCTTCTGCATTATGGTCCTGGTGGCCATCAATTGTGAACCGCGAGTTCCGACCGCGCAGGCGATCGGGCTGGCTTTGGAGTGGACACGCCATCTGCTCGGGGGCGTCGTGGCGTCGGCCGCCGCCATCGGGATGCTGCTGACCGCGGCCGGGCACGGGCCGTTTCAGCGGCAGGTGATGCTGACCTTTCCCTTGTTCGGTGGGTTGCTGCTCTTTGACGCGAATTGGGGATTGTCCCTGGCTTTGGCCGCCGTGGCTTCCATTTGGATGTTCAGGTTTGGCGGTGCCGCCAGCGGAACCGCCGCGCAATCCTGACCCACCGCTCCGGCGTAGCGTGGGTTCAAATGCATCCCGGAGGGATGAGAGCCATTCCCCCCGGGCGAGCGACCCCGCCCGTCCGGCCCGGACCGAGCGAAACCGGGGTTACCATCCCAAACAGCGCAGGTCCATCCGTCCGGGCGTCCTGGCCGCATCCAGCCTGACCCCGCCTCTCAGTCCTCCATTTGGGATCGCGCTTCCGTGCAGGGGGTGAAATTGCAGTGCTCCCGGTCGCGAATTTACAGAGGAAAAGTGCTCTCAGTGCTCTCATCCCCGTTTTTCCGCAAACTTTCCCTATAGCGTTTCTCCTGAGGAAGGTTTGCGGAAAAACAAGAATAAGAGCACTGAGAGCACTTTCCGCGTGAGCGCGGGTTTTGCCCGTTATTATCGCACCCGCGGATTTGCTTGCTACGTCCGGATGATGGTGCGCAAGGGACGGGTATGCGAGACGCGACTGACGACACTTCGAACGGGAACTTCGATGGAGCGGCGGCCGCTCTGAATGGCGCTCCCGAAAAATGCCCCTTCTCAACTATCATAATTCGCCGACAACTCCGGTGCCTGCGTAAAACCGCCTTATCTAGTATCAACTATCAGCGGGACGCCCGCTTCACCGCCACCGTCCAATTCATCCCTCCGGGCTGACGAAGCGCAATGGCATCCCGAGCCAAAATCCTACACAGCAGCTGGAGGCCTCAGAATGACCGCGTGGCGGTGATCCCAGGACCTGCCCTACCCCGTTTTGCGCTCCTTCCTCAACAGGACGATGAGATACACCACGATCATGAGATTGCCGAGGAGCAGCAGGATGCGGGGCGTGCTGCAGTGCTGCGTAATTTCGTAAATCTCCAAGGGCACGAACGACGCCGTGGCGATTACCGTGAGGTACTCAGCCCAGCGCCGGCGCAGGAGCAGCCCGACGCCTTCGGTCAGATAAAGGCCGGCGTAGACCGCGACGAGCGCACTCAATTTTTCCAAGTGGCGGTCATCGACCAGGCCCGCCTTGGCGAGCATCGCAGCAAGATATTTGTTGTGCGGATCGAACCGCAAATGTTTGGTCCATTCCTCCAGCGTCTGCTGCACGTCCCGGTGGAGGAAGCCCAGCGCCCCAACGGCGAGGAGGAGCAGCAGGCTTCCCTTGATGAGTTTGAAAATGGCGATGATGAAAAGGCCACCCTTGGGTTTTGACGTGTGACTCGAATTCATGAGACTGCTGCCAGCATCCTTGCAGCCAGGTTCTCCCCGGGCGAGAGGAGTTTTGATCCAGCCCGAATCCGAAAATGACGACCGATGACACATTCTCAACCATGACCATCCGCCTTATCGCCCTATCGCTCGCAGTGGTTTTCCACGTGGCTCCTTCAGGATTCGCCAAGGATCAGGCAGACACCGTCGCTCCCACCGAACTTCACGCGAAGGGCGGGGGCCGGGTCTGGGTTTACCTCCCACCAAATGCCACTGCCGAATCCAAGGTGGCGTGTGTGCTCGTGCCTCCGGCCGGAAGCCGCCTCTTTCATGGCATGTCACTCGGGGAAGGAGACCGCGCGGAACATCTGCCGTATGTCGCCGCGGGATTTGCCGTCGTGTCCTTTGACGTCAGCGGGCCATGGCCGGACGCGGGAGGAGCTGCGGCCCAGCAGAATGCTATCCGGGCGTTCATGAACTCCAAACTCGGAATCAATGACGCCGTCGAGGCCCTGCAACTCGCTCTCGGGAAGTATCCCCAGATAGACCCCCATCGCATTTACGCGGCCGGCCATAGTTCGGCGGGGACCCTCGTGCTGCAAATCGCGGCATCATCACCAGAGATCCGGGGATGCGCCGCCTTCGCTCCGGTCCCCGACCTCGAAGCTCACCTGGGCGCCAAAACCATCAAGGCAATTGACAGTCTTGTCCCCGGAATGGCGAAGTTGATGCACGACGAATCGCCCATCAATCAAATCGCTGCGTTGCGCTGCCCGCTATTTCTCTTTCACGCCGAGGATGACGCCACCGTGCCGACCGCCTCCATCGCCGCCTATCGGGAAGGGGTTTCCGCCCATCACAAGCAATTCGACTATATCCAGGTCACTTCGGGTGGCCACTATGATTCAATGATTCGGCAAGGAATTCCGAAAGCGATTGCGTGGCTGACGGCCTTGGACCAAAAACCGAAATAACATCTCCCATGAACGAAGCTGGCCAGCACCCATCCCAGGACGCGATTGATATTCGTCAACTTGCCAAAGCCATCCGATTTGCGCTCGTGGGGATTGTCCTTGGCCTCTCTTACTTTGCCATTCGCGGCAGTCTCAGCATCGACTCCTTCGCGATGATTTTTAGGGATATGCTGAACGGCCTCCCATTGCCGGCGCTCACCCGTTTCGTCATCGGCGCGGCGCCACTATTCGTCGCGGTCAGTTTCCTCGTACCCGTAGCGACCGTAGCCACGCTCTTCCTTCGTGGCATGGTGCGTTCTTTCTACGTCATCGGCGCTCTCGGGTTCGTGACCATTGGGCAGTTCATCCTGCTTTATCACGGATTGTCCGCGCCGCTCGGTCAAATTATCAGCGCCATGGGTTCTGGTTCTGGCTCTGCTCCATAGTATCGTTGCGATAGGATGCGGCCTGCCCGGCCATTTCCGAACACCATGCCGCGCGTCCTCTCATCCTCAGCCACTGTGTGGTGGAAGTTTATTTTTCCGGTAATCTGGATTTCCGGTTTCGGTGCGGGAACCGCCGCCCTGTGGCGCGGAGCCTTTCACGGTCTGGACAATCAGCCGCCGCCGGACTGGATGCGCTGGGTATTTTTGGGCGTATGGCTGGTGGCATCCACCGTCCTCGTCTGGTTCGGCCGTCGGCTCCACCGCGTCTGCTTCGGCGATAAGGTGCTGACGATCTCCAACTACTTCCGGGAAATCTCCGTCCCAGTCACGGCCATCTCCAGGGTCACGCAGAGCTATATGAGCAATCCACCGACCATCACCATTCACCTCGACCATAAGAGCTCATTGGGACATCGGATTGTCTTCGTCCCCGCCGGTCGCGCCCGCTTTCTTTCCGAGCATCCAACGGCGACCGAGCTCAAGGGCATTGCCGCACGCACGCATCGGAACCATCATACAAACGCCTGACCTGGCGCTCGAACAGCCATTCGGCGACTCCATGCACCTCATCGTACCCTATGAAAACGCTGTTTCTCTATGTCACATCGTGGCTCGCGGGTCTCAGTGCCTATGCCGGCTCCTGCGCACTGTTCTACCACCAAACGATCGCGCTCACCTCGGTGGATTTCCGAGCCGTGGCGATTTCTTCATCCCTCGCCTTTACCGTGACCTTTGCACTGTTTTACCTCCCGCTCCTCCTGGCGTTGCGACGCCTCCTCCGTGGTGTCCGCCCTTCGTGGGCCTTTCCGGCGGCCGCGGCCCTGCTCGGAATTTTGCCCACGGCATGCATCCTCTTTTACTGGGGCGGCACACCGCAATCCCTTCTGAGTCCCGAGGCATCGCCGTTCTTCGCGATGTTTACCGTGGCCGGATTGGTCGCCGGAATTGGTTTCACACGCATTTACCGTCGTGACCAGGCCGCCTAAAAGGAATAGCGATGTCCCCGAAACAGGAAATCTACCGGGAGTTTCTCCGGACGACATTGCCCTACATTCGCAACATGCAATCCCTCTCCTTCTGGCGGCGCTGGCTGCGCCGGCGGGACAGGGCGGTCTATGAAGAGGCGGAGTTGATCCACAATCTGTGGCCGAGTCTCTTTGAGCCCGAATTCACGGACCACGACATCTGGTTCCTCAATTCCCAGGCCGAGAACTATTTCCGGGAGGCACATTTCAGCCCGCTCTACCCGCAGCATGTGGCCCTCATCCGGGAGTTATTCGCGCTGGTGCCCGAGGATTTCCGCTCACGATTGCGATGGGCGGGTCCTCTCAATTCCGCCAACGCCTGACCTATGATCCCAGACCGCGATGCTCGCAGTCACGGTGACGCTCGGTGCCTTTGACGTGTTGCGATTCTTTCACGACGACGTCATTTATGGACACGCATGACTTTCGCCCCATCCTGCCCGCCATGGACGAAGTATTGATCGGCGGCATTGAGAAGCGTGAGATCGTCATCGTGGATTACGACCCGCGCTGGCCGGGGCAGTTTCGGAAGCACGCGGAGATGCTCTCATGCGCCCTGGGCCGCACGGCGCTCGCCATCGAACATGTGGGATCGACCTCGGTGCCGGGACTCGCGGCCAAGCCGATCATTGATATCGACGTCCTGGTGGAAGACTCCAGCGACGAAGCGACGTATCTCCCGGCGCTGGTGCAGGCCGGCTATGTGCTGCGGGTGCGGGAACCGGACTGGCACCAGCACCGGATGTTTCGGACTCCGGAGCGGGACGTCCACATCCACATCTTTTCCCCCGGCTGCGTGGAAGTGACCCGGCATCTCGCTTTCCGCGACCGTCTCCGGAGGAACGTCGAGGACCGGCTTCTCTACGAGTCCGTGAAACGGAAACTGGCCGCGGAGGATTGGCCGGACATGAATGCCTACGCGCGGGCAAAGAGCGAGGCCGTGGAGGCAATCATCGCACGGGCGCTCGCGGAGGCCGCGGCTGGACTTTCGATTGTATGAACCATGGCGCCGTGCTTTTGGGGGCAGATCATATGACCGTGGAGAAAGTCCCTTTGGACAAAGAGAGTGTCCATAGCGACGTCTTCGCCGAGCGCGGGGTTCATCTCCTGGAGATGGCGTGGCTCGAAGACCTGGCGAAAGACAAAGCTCACCGATTCGGCCGGATGGCATTGCAGCTCCGCGCGAAAACCAGTGCGCCGTAGAATCCGGTGAAAAAAATCTTCATCGCGTGGTGTTACGTATCACCTGCACTGGAGTGGATTCATCGAGGGCTTTTTAACCAGCTCCGCGCGTGCGTCGCGAGAATCCAGAGGCACATCCCCTGCTGATTCTATGGCCCATGATCCCGTCCGAATCCGGCGATACGTCCGCTGCTGCTCCCGTCCAGGTTTTACTGATCGAGGATAGCGCGTTCGACGTCCAGGTTCTGCTCGCGTACCTCTCGAAAGATCGGGACGCTTTTGTCATTCATACGGCGGGCACGGTGGGCGCGGCCGTAGAGCATTTGCGCGCAGGTGGGATCCAACTCGTGGTGACGGATCTGTCGTTGCCCGACAGCCGGGATTTTCAAACGCTGTCGACGATTAAAGCCGCCGCGGCCGGCATCCCGATCATTGTCTTGAGCGGGCTCAGTGACGAGGAGGTGGCCGTGAAAATGGTGGAGATGGGTGCGGAAGATTATTTGGTAAAAGGACGCATCAACCGTCACTTGCTCATTCGGGCAATGCGCTACGGAATCGAGCGCAACCGCCTAAAGCAGGAGCTAAATCGCGCGCATGACGAACTCGAGCAGCGCGTGCAGGACCGCACCGCCGCACTCACTTCCACCACAGCGCAACTCCAGAAGACGCTGGACCAATTGCAGCAGGCCCAGGCGCAAATGGTGCAGCAGGAGCGGCTCAGCGCGCTGGGTCGCATGGCCAGCGGAATCGCGCACGATTTCAACAACGCGCTCTCCCCGATCGTCGCGCTCAGCGAACAATTGCTCCACCGCAGCCCGGCGGCGCAGGCGAATTCCGAGGAATACCTGCGCCTCATCCACCTCGCGGCGAAGGACAGTTGCGCCGTGGTCCAGCGCCTGCGCGAGTTTTACCGCTACCGCGACGCCAACGATGTGTTCACGCCTGTGGCACTCAATGACATCGTTCGACAGGTGGAATTGTTGACGAAGCCGCGCTGGAAGACCCAGGCCCTTGGGCGGGGAGCATTCGTTCAATTCGTCACGGATTTGCAGTCGCTCCCGGCCGTGAACGGCAATGAGTCCGAACTGCGCGAGATGCTGATCAACCTCGTCTTTAACGCGGTCGACGCGATCCCGGAGCATGGCACGATCACCGTCCGGACCTTTCGCAGAAACCACGAGGTGCTTTTGCAAATCTGCGACACGGGCGTGGGCATGGAGGACGATGTACGCCTGCATTGCCTGGAGCCGTTCTTCACCACGAAAAACGCCCACGGGACCGGACTGGGGCTGGCGATGGTTTGCGGAATCGTGCGCCGTCACGGCGGTGAAATTCAGATCGACAGCGCTCCCGGCCAGGGCACGACGATCTCCATCTCGCTCATGGCCCACGCGGCCGAGTGCGCTTCCGAACCGCTTGACCCACCGTCTCCTCCGCGAGGCGCACTGGCGATCCTCGCCGTGGATGACGAGGAAATGATACGCGACATTCTCGTGGTGGTTCTGTCTGAGGACGGCCACACGGTCGAATCGGCGGCGAGCGGCATGGAAGGTCTGCAACAACTTCGCGTGCGGCCCTTCGATCTCGTGATCACTGACCGGGCGATGCCCGGCATGAACGGCGATCAATTTGCGACCGCCGTCCGCACGCTGTACCCCGACATGCCCGTGATTTTGCTCACGGGCTTCGGTGACCTGATGACGGCGGTGGGCGATCATCCTTCGGTTTTCGACGTCGTCGCGTCCAAGCCGTTTACGACCGCGACCCTGCGCGCGGCCATCGCCGAGGCCCTCGCGAAACATCCGAAGAAAGCGGCGGAACGCAGTGCGATGCTAGGCGTGACGAGCCAGGTGGCTTGAGCTAGGTGACACTCCTCAGCTCGTGCTGGCGGCGGCCGAGAAGGCAGTCACGCTTCTG
>Ga0207705_10004677_pt1 | contig 10331 bp, 8 predicted proteins | sample KBSC13metaG_FD_184314 | JGI IMG/M metagenome (GOLD analysis project Ga0207705, IMG submission 184314) | Corn rhizosphere microbial communities from Kellogg Biological Station, Michigan, USA - KBS C1-3 metaG (SPAdes) (version 2) | ecosystem: Host-associated > Plants > Roots > Rhizosphere > Soil ...
AGCTGGATGGCGCAGTGAGGTAGTTGGGGTGACTTCGTCCGTACCTCCGGAATTCGAGCATCGGTACATCGCCGGCGAGGGAAACCTCGCCGGCCTCACCTTGTTGCTGTTGCACGGTACCGGGGGTGACGGCGATTCACTGCTTCAGCTGGGCTACACACTGGCGCCAGGGGCCACGCTTCTGAGCCCGACAGGGAAGGTGCTGGAGAACGGTGCGCGGCGCTTCTTTCGACGATTGGCGGAAGGCGTGTTCGATCAGGAGGACCTGGCGTTGCGTACGCGGGAGCTGGGCGAGTTCATTCGCGACGCTGCACGCGCGTACAATCTCGATCGGCATCGGATCGTGGCCGTCGGTTACTCCAACGGAGCGAACATCGCGAGCAGTCTCATGCTGCGCCAGCCCGATGCACTCGCCGGCGCCGTGCTGCTCCGGCCGATGGTGCCGTTCACGCCGGAGTCGCGCGTGGTGTTGAGCGGGATTCCGGTTCTGATCTGCGCGGGAGAGATGGATCCACTGCTGCCGTTCGGCGACACGGAACGTCTTGCGGACATCTTCCGATCGGCCGACGCGGATGTGACGGTGCACGTCGAGCACGCCGGTCACGAGCTTGCAATGGGCGACGTGATCGCAGCGCGCGACTGGATTGTGCAGAACTACAACACCGATGGTGCCCGATCGTCCTAGGGTTCGTGCCGCGTCGTAAGCCTGTCCACGATGCACTCCACGAAACGCTCGATCGGCAGTGGCTCGCGGATCGCTGCGACCGCGAGTCCGCTGACAGCGATGCACTGTCGCCGCAATGCACGCTCCGAGCTCAGCCCAACCGCTCTGGCGACGTCGAGCAGCGTGAGACTCCTGTCGGTGAGTATGTCGTAATTCCTGAGTAGCGTGAGCGCCGCCACGAAGCCTGACGGAGACGCGATTCCTGCGTTCCTGAACTGACGCGACAGAGCCCAGCGCGTGACGCCGCAGACTCGGGCGAGCCGTTCGACGGAGTCGATTCTGTGCCCATCCTCGCTCACATGATCGATGCAACTGTACAGCGCCGATGGTACCATCTTCAGTCGTTGCGACAGAGCGGTCGTGAGCAGGTGAGCCCGCGTGGCACGTGACTGTCGCCGCAGAATGTCGGCAAACGTCGTCGGATCGTCGTTGTATCCATAAGTGACTATCTCGCCGATGCCGAGCTCGCGAATGAGGTCGATCGATGCCTGCGCGTACTCCGGCGTGAGCAATATGTAGAGTACGGTGCCCAGGTGCGCGCGAGACAGCGAGCCGGGAATAGCGCGATCGCGCTCTGCGAGCATGGGGTCCACGACAGCCACGTCGGACGATCCACGCGTCACGGCATCGATGAAGTCGGCCGTACCCGATCGTATCGTCACCGATCCCGGAGGCATCACTGCCGCGCGAGCGCGGTCGTGAAATGGTCTCCGGAGCATTGCCAGCGCTCTCATCGCATTCCGTGCGCCTTTTGCGTCAAGAAGATCCGTCCTCGCGTGTCCCCTACCGTGCACCACTCATGACGGTGCTCATGGCAGTGCTCATGGCAGTGCTCGTACCGACGCCGTGTTGGGCTGCCATGAAATCGAGCGATTCCGCAACCTCGCGAATTTCAGCCGGCACACTGTCCCAGCCAATGGAAGTTGCGGACGGATTCGGCATCACATCGTCACTGACGGCGACGATGTTCGAACGGGAGCGCTCCGGGCGCTGTGGTATCTCGCTGGGAGCGTTCTCCATTGCCCGCATGATGTCACTCAGCTCGGTCTCTGCCTCGAACACAAGCTGGAAGTGCTCGTAGCGGTTTGCGAGCTCGATGGCCCTCTGCGCAGCCGACCTGGCCTCGGCGAATCGCGCGAATCGCCGGCATCCCTGTGCGGTGAACAGCGCAAATTGTGCCTGCTGGCGAGGCGTCAGTCGCTCGCTGGCGAGCTGGGCACGGAGTACCTCGAAGGCGGCGGCGTTTTCGTGATGTGCAGCGAGAAAGAACAGATTGAGCGTCGCATGACGTCTGACGTGTCGCTCGGGCGCAGCTTTCTGCACGACGCGAAGCGCGGCGGATGCAACCGCGGGGAGTCCGTAGTCGCTGAGAAAGGATGCGAGATCGACGAGCGTCTGGTACTTGAGCTCGTCGTCCTCCTCGAGAGTGTCGAGAATACCGAACGCGAGGGAGATCGCCTGCTCGTATTCACCGCTCATGTTCGCGACCCCTGCGAGCGCGAGCGTGACTCTCGGAACGACCGATGGACACGATCGTCGCGCCTGTCTGGCAATATCAGTGAGGCGCAGCCGCGCCCCCTGCAGATTGCCGCGGCTCCAGAGCAGGTTCGCTTCGCCGATCTGCGCGCGGAACGCGATGGACAGGTCGCCCGCTTCCCTGCCAAGCTGGGATGCGCGACGGTACGCTATCTGCGCCATCTCCCAGTCGGCGCACATACGGTACGCGCGTCCCATCATCAGACGCGACTCCGCCGCGAGCCACGTTTCACCGTCAAGCTCGGTATCCATGCCCGCGAGTGCAAATACCTTTGCGGCCATCGCCCACTCGCCCTCGCTACCGAGCGCCTGTCCGTACATGATAAGTGCCGTGTACGTTGCCTTCCTTCCCACGCGGACCGGTCCCGCGCTCTCCCAGAACTGAAGTGCGCACGCCATCGCTTCGAGCGCTGTGCGCACGTCCGGCGCAGCGTCGATCCCTGCGATATCGGATTCGATCTTGCGGAGAGTATCGCGCTGGAATGAGCTCAGACCGTTCGTCTTGACGCTATCGTAAATCTGCAGGATGGCGAATCCTGCAGCAGTGCGTGCGAATTCTGCGTCGGATCGCGCTGTTGCGAGATGCTGGAGGAAGGAGGTGGCGGTCATGGTTGGGTTGTCGGTTCGCCGGACGCCTTGAGGCGTACGTGTCGGGGGCGAGGTCTGCCGTGGATGAGTGTCAGCGACGGCTTGGCTTCTTCCGGGGGATTGCGTGGAGCGCTGGACCTCTGACGTGTCTTGCGTTCCGTCAGGCGTTGTGCGAGTACATCCGCCGCCTCGGCGACTCTGAGCGGTCGACTGCGAAGTTTGCCTGTCGTGGTGTCGAGCAGCAGCGTGAACTGTGCGTCCATCGTTCGATGCGACTTGTATCCAAGCAGCGACGCGATGGTCGTGAACGGAATGCGAGATCTGGTGATGGCCCTGTATGCCGACGTGAGGTGCGTCGCTTCGACCATTCTTCTCGTCGACACGAAGCCAGCTTCGGCGATGTAGCGATCCATGGTGCGCCGCGGCAGCGATACTGCTGCCGACAGCGCGTCGGGAGAATCGGGCCCATCGCCGGTGCGGAACATCGCGACCAGTCTCTCACGGATCGCAGCTGGGAGGAGAGTGAGGTTGGCATCCAGTCTCGACAGCAGCGCGGCGCAGAACTCTGCGTCAGGCGTGAGAAGGACGGCGCGCTCCAGCAACGAGCGCTCGTTCGCAGTACCTCGGAAGACGAAGCGCGCGGGAGTCCGTTGCGCCAGGATAACGGAGCTTTCGAGCGCAGCAGTGCTCACGGAGCTGAAGGCGACGACGGGCCGCGGAAATTGCGCGATGCTTGCTGCTATCGACTGCGCGATGCCCGGAGTGACGAGTGCCGGATCCAGTACGAGGCAGTCGTCATTCGGAAGCGCAAGCGCCGCGAGGAGCTGGCGCGTGTCTGGAATGGACTCGACGATACCGTGTCCACCGACGGCTGCGTACACGTAGCCCGTCCCCTGTGGTGCCAGAAATACGATGTATCTCAATTCGGCCCCGATGATGCAACTGCTGTCCGCGACATGGCATTCCTTCCCGAGCGACGAGAACCTTCAATAAGGTAGCGTCCGCCCGGTGCCGGGGAAATGCGATTTCCGGCCAACCACTGCGATTTCCGGCCAACCTGGAAATTGGGGCAGATTGGTCCGGATCTGGTCCGACGTCGGCAGGCATTTGAGGGCCTGCCGGCGTCGGATCAAGGCACTGTTCCCCCTATGGGAGCGCGACCTTGACGATGGGGGCAGACTGGGAGGTGCTGTCGGTGCCGCAGTGATCCCAGCCCTGGGTTCCGCCGCCGCTGCACAGGGCGTTGGAGCGGGGGGCTGTTGGTTCTGCGCAAGCGACAGCGAGCGCTGCTAGGGCGGCACCAAGGATGGTGATGTATCTGGTGGTACTGCGCACATTATCTCCGGCAAGGGGGTTGAGCAGGGAGATTACAGGGAGTTTTCCCAGTGCGAAATGCGCTTTTGCGCCATTTACCTGCGCTTTTGTGCGGGTCGCCACAATTGGCCGGAAATCGCAGTCCGTGGCCGGAATGCGCACTTGTCCGATCGCTGTCGGCAAGCAAATGTATAAGGTATGGCTGCGCTATGCGGAATCAACCGGGTCACGGCATGTGGCACCGCTCGAACAATGAACTCAGCCAAGCGCCTTACAAAATGTGCGGCGTCACATGCCAATCCCCGCCTTCCGGGCCGGATCCTCACCACTTTCCATCAGCATCGTACACGATAAGTCATGCTCGACTCAGTTGTTACGTTTGATGTCGCCTCCCGGGTACGCGAACTTGAGCTATCGATCGCTCGGCGCGTTCGGCAGGAGCTGCGACCCTACATTCGCGACGAGGCGCAACTGGAGCGCGCCACGAGTGAAGTCCTGATGATCAGCAGGGACTACGCTGGATCCTTCCATGCGATCAACGATCGGGCGCGTATAAGGCGGGAGCGGGACACGGAGTAGGCTGCCACACGGAACGGGTGGTCCACCGCCAGCCGAGCTGGATCCGAGCGGTTGCTTGCGCCGGCGCATCACAGCGCACTGATTGTGTCACTGGCGATCCACACGTGAATCCGTGAGCATGTTCAACCGAATTCCAATTGCAGCACTCATCGCGGGCTGTGTCCTGATCGCGTGGGCACCGGCGACTGTCGATGCGCGCAACACTCCGACGCGAAGCGGCGTCACAGCTCCATCTGCGAGCGCTGACAGCACCGTCGTCGTGATGCTTGGCGTTGGAATGCCGAGGCCCGATCCGGATGCCTCCGGGCCGGCGACTGCGGTTGTGGTTGGTTCCCGTGTTTTTCTCTTCGATGCTGGTCCGGGGATCATGCGAAGGATGGCAGCGGCGCATCTTCCGATAAATGGAGTAACGGCGCTGTTCATCACCCATCTGCACAGCGATCATACGCTCGGACTGCCGGACCTGATCTTCACGTCATGGGTGATGGGGCGACGGAACGCACTCGAAGCTTACGGACCGCACGGCTTGCAGGATATGACCACGCACATTCTGGAAGCGTGGAAGGTGGACGAGGACGTTCGCATCAACGGATTGGAGCACGAACCGGCCAGTGGCTACGCGGTGAACGTGCACGAGATCCAGCCAGGTGTCGTTTACGACAGCGGCGGCGTGCGCATCACGGCGATCCCGGTACTGCACGGCAGTCTCAAGGAAGCGTACGGATATCGGATCGACACGCCCACGCGCTCGGTAGTGATTTCGGGTGACACTCGACCATCGGACGCACTGGTTGCTGCTTCGCGAGGCGTGGATGTGCTGGTGCACGAAGTGTATTCGGCGGCGAAGCTCGCACCCGAGAAACGGCCGGGCGGTGACGACTGGCCGCGCTACATGCACGAGTTTCACACATCCGACGTGGAGCTCGGGAAGATCGCCGCGGAGGCGAAGCCCAAGCTGCTGGTGCTCACCCACATCATAAGAATGGGAAGCAGCGACGAGGATCTGATTCGCGCGGTACGAGCTGGCGGATTTGGTGGCAGGATCGTCGTCGGCCGGGATCTGGCGCGGTACTAGGGTTGGTCAGCGGTATCGGGGCGTCATGTGCGACGCCCGTGGCGTGGGCTGCCTGCGGGGCGTGCGTAGCCTTGCCGCTTGAATGCGGAGCAGCCACTGACGGCGCCCGTCCCGCCGGGTTTTGCAATCACTGCGGAAGAAACAATACGCACTGTCCAGCGCCGGCGTTGTAATTCTTAATGCACGGCGCCGGCGGGGGTTGGATTCGGAATAGTAAATATTTTATCCGATCTTGACACCCAGAGGCCCACCTTTATGTTCGCTTGAGATCGCTGGCCAGTCCCTTCGTGCACGGCCAGCACGGTACAGCGACCCAATGAAGATGAAGCGCCTCGCACTGTTGTTTCTGTCTCTCGTCACCGCGGGTCTTGCGCCCGCGCAGAATGCGCCTCGAGAGCGTGACGTACTCGTAACTGGCGGGTGGCTGTTCGCATCGACAGGTAACCAGCGAGTTCGTAACCCCGGCATTCTCATTCGCGCGGGCAAGTTCCTGCGCGTCGGCGGTGACCTTTCGATAGCCGCGGCGGACGCCGAGCGCGTTCAGCTGGCAGATACGGAAACGGTGATTCCCGGCCTTTTCGATCTGCACGCGCATTACGCGATGGATCTGTTCAACGCGGGACGCAAGGACGAGACGACTGCGTATCCATCGCTCTTTCTCGCCAATGGTGTGACATCGACGTGGCCCGCGGGCGAGATGAAGCCGGACTCGATGATGGCGCTGCGCATCAGGATCGATCGTGGATTGGAGCCCGGTCCTCGGCTGCTGAATTCAGGACCGTACTTCGGGACCGCGCGGCCTGGTTGGGACAGCAACATATCGGTCGACTCGATCTACGCTGAAGTGGATTACTGGGCCGAGCACGGAGTGCGCGGATTCAAGGCAAAAGGGATAAAGCCATATCAGCTACGCGCGCTGATCGAGCGTGCGCATCAGCATGGGCTTACGGTGACTGGCCACCTCGATTCCGGATTCGGTGAGTCGGTCAATCCGCGCGACGCGATCCTGATGGGAATCGATCGCATCGAGCACTTCATGGGCGGCGACGCGTTCACGCCGGATCGTTCTGCGTACGCGTCGTACGAGCACATGACCTTCGACACGCCGGCGTTCAGACGGATCGCCGCGCTGTACAAGACGCAACACGTCTATTTCGACGCGACATTGAGTGCGTACGGTTACTACGGCAAGAAGGATCCCGTAGTCTACACGTACTACACGGATGAAGAGCGCTTCCTCACGCCGTACATGCGCTCCGTGATTGCCGCGCGGCCGCCACGCCCGGTGAATCAGCAGTTCGAGAACATCTACTGGACCAAGCGCAAGGAAGTAAAGGCGTTCTACGATGCGGGCGGCGCCGATCTCATCACGCTCGGCACCGATCATCCGAGTTGGGGAGAATTCCTTACGCCGTTCGCAGTGAACAGGGAATTGCTGTCGCTCTCGCTGTCGGGCATTCCGAACGCGGCCGTGCTGCGCATCGCGACTATCAACAGTGCGCGCGCGATTGGGCTTGGCGACAGGCTTGGATCGATCGAAGCGGGGAAGTGGGCTGATCTGGTGGTCGTGCGCGGCAATCCGCTGGCCGACATTCGCCGGGTCAGATTGCCGCGACTGGTCATCAAGGCGGGGAAGATTTACGACCCGCAAGCGTTGATGAAGTCGGTAGAGGGAAAGATCGGACCGGCGAGTGCCGCCGATACCGCCGTCTGGGCACCAACACCACGCCAACCACGCCGCCCTGGACGCTGAGGGCAGTCGCTTCAACCAGGGCAGTTACAACATGAGATTCATCGCTCGATCCGTAGCCGTCGCGGCCGTCATGGTCGCGACCACCGCGGTATCGCTCACAGCGCAACAGGCGGCGGGGCTTGCAAGCACGGACATCTCGGCGCTGCGCGGCCTTGGAGATGTTCAGGTTTCGCCGGATGGGAGGCATGTTGCATACGCGGTAACGCGACGCGATACGCCTGGCAGGCCGCGTAGCGAGACCTGGATTCGCGATCTCGCGACGCACGCCGAGTCGCGGCTTGGCACCGACGCAACCGGCGCATCGAGTCCACGATGGTCGCCGGATGGCCGCGCGATCGCATTCGTCGGCCGCGTCGGGGACAGCAGTGGAGTGGCAATCGCGAACGCGGATGGAAGCGACATTCGATTCATCGCCTCCGTCAAGGGCACCAATCACGTTCTTCCGTCGGTCGGGGAGCGACTCTCATGGTCGCCGGATGGATACCGGCTCGCATTCATATCGAGCACGCCGGGGCCGGAGTCGGATGCGAACGGCGATCCGATGGTCATCACTCGGTATTCGTACAAGCCGACAGCGAGTGAAGGGCTGACGCGCTTCAACGACAATCGCCGGCTGCACATCTTCGTAGCCGACCTCGCCACGAAGCACGTGACGCAGCTCACGACCGGCAACTATTACGAACACAGCATCGAGTGGTCGCCATCGGGCGCTGAGATCATGTTCGTGTCGAACCACGGTGTCGATCCGGATCGCGTCTTCAACTATGACGTGTTCGCGGTAAACGTGGCGTCCGGCGCGCAACGCCAGATCACGAAGACTGCGTCGCCCGAATATCAGCCTGTGTGGTCGCCCGACGGGCGTCGTATCGCGTACCTTGGCACCAAGCGTTCGCTGACGTCGTCCGAGACGACCATGGAGGACACGCACGTCTGGGTGATGAACGCCGACGGATCGAATCGCCGGGAGGTTGGCTTATCCGTCGATAATCGTCAACGTGCACCGCGGTGGTCTCGCGATGGTACGTCGCTCTACACGGTGGTGCAGGTGCGCGGCGACAGCAAGCTGTATCGTATTCCCGTGGATGGCGGCTCGCCTCATGTAGTCGTGGGCGACGAGGGCCAGATCGGATCGTGGTCGCTGATGTCGGACGGCGGGCTGGTCTATGCCTTCGCATCGCCGGCCGAGCCGGCGATGCTTCGCGAGATGAATGCATCGGGTGTTGCTCACGACATCGTTCGGCTCAACACCGCACTACTCGCCAAGCGTCGTGTCGCGCCGGTCGAGCGGTTCACGTTCAGGTCGCGTGACGGGCTTCAGGTCGAGGCGTACTTCACCGCGCCGCTGGATCGCACAGCCAACTCGAAGTATCCACTGATCGTGCAGATCCACGGTGGGCCGCATGGTGCGCAAGGATCGGCATTCAACGACAAGGCCCAGGTGTATGCGGCGCACGGCATGGCGTCGTTGATGGTGAACTATCGCGGCTCCACCGGATACGGCCAGAAGTTCGCGGACGCGATCTTCAAGGATCAGGATGGTCGTGAGGCAGAAGACGTGATGGCTGGCGTGGATGCCGCGCTCGCGCGTCATCCGTGGCTCGACTCCACGAGAATGGGAGTGGAGGGAACGAGCTACGGCGGACAACTGGCGGACTGGCTGGTCACGCGCACCAACCGATTTGCGGCGGCGATCCCGACTGCCGGAATCGCGAATCTGATCAGCTTCAACTACATGTCGTACTACCACGACTATCTGGCCGTGGAGTTCGGAGCGTACCCTCACGTGGGTGCGTTGATGGACACGTTGTGGAAGCGTAGCGCGCTGCGTTACGTCTCGCGCGTGAAGACGCCGGTGATGCTGGTGCACGGTGAGAACGACAACGACGTGCCGATTGCGGAGGCGGAACAGTTCTACATAGCACTGAAGGATGTCGGTGTGCCTGTGGTGATGATTCGTTATCCGCGCGAAGGGCACGGAGTGCGTGAGACGAAGCACGTCATCGATTTCATCGACAGGAGTATCGCGTGGTACAACCGCTGGTTTTCTCATTCGGGCCCAAGGGAGGGTTGATGTCGAAAAGATCAGGTAGCCGTTGGCTACTGTTCGCGTTGTTGTCGTTTACGGGGGTAGGCGTTTCCGGAGGTGTTGCTGCCGGCGTTGCTGGAGCACAGGCCGGCGTCGCGCCACAGGGAACTGCAACGATCACGGGAACAATTACCGACTCGGCGGGACATGCACCGATCGCGGGAGTTCAGGTCTCCGCGGGTCCGGCTGGCGTCACGTCAGGCACGACGATAAAAGGCGCGGTGACCGCGCCGAACGGACGATTCACGATCACCGGAGTCGCGCCTGGCGCGGTGACGGTTCGCGCACGCCTGCTCGGCTTCGCGCCGGTCACGAGGCAGGTTACCGCGACCGCAGGAAGTGCCATCACTGTCGACATCGCGTTGATGCACCAGACTGCATTGCTCGATCAGGTCGTCGTGACAGGTACAGCAGGAGCGACGCAACGTCGCGCGGTCGGTAACGTGATCGAGAGCATAAAGGCGACCGACATCCTGACCGTCGCGCCAGTCACAACTGTCGGTCAGCTGGTGGGGGGTCGCACGCCGGGTCTCACGGTGCTGCCTTCATCCGGACAGGTCGGTACCGGATCGCAGCTTCGCGTGCGTGGTGTGAGCAGCCTTTCGCTTACCAACGAGCCGTTGATCTACATCGATGGCGTGCGCATGGACGGCAACGCCAGTCGCGGTCCGTCACA
>Ga0207705_10004682_pt1 | contig 10321 bp, 9 predicted proteins | sample KBSC13metaG_FD_184314 | JGI IMG/M metagenome (GOLD analysis project Ga0207705, IMG submission 184314) | Corn rhizosphere microbial communities from Kellogg Biological Station, Michigan, USA - KBS C1-3 metaG (SPAdes) (version 2) | ecosystem: Host-associated > Plants > Roots > Rhizosphere > Soil ...
CGACCGCGAGGAAGCGCTCGCCAAGATGCGTCTCGCCCTGGAGACGTTCATCATCGAGGGACCGACGACGACGATCCCGTTCCTTGCCAGGGTGATGCAAAACCCGCGGTTCAGGAGCGGCGACTTCGACACCAAGTTCCTGGAGCGTGAGCCGGAGCTCATGAAGGAGCCCAGCTAGTGCGCCTCGACGTGCACTTCGGCGTGCAGCAGCTCACGCCGCAGGATGTCCAGGGACGTGTCGTGGCGGTCATCGACGTGCTCCGCGCCTCGACGACGATTGCGGTCTCGCTCGGGAACGGCGCACGGGCGGTGATCCCCTTCGAGAGCTCCGAGGAGGCGGTCACGCGCTCCAAGCAGCTCGAACGAGGCGCCTTTCTGCTTGCCGGCGAGCGGAAGATGCTCCGCATGGAGGGCTTCGACCTCGGCAATTCGCCACTCGAGCACACCGCCTCGGCGGTCGAGGGCAAGACGGTCCTGCTCGCCACCACGAATGGAACCAGAGCGCTGCTGGCGGTGCAGGGGGCGCGTGACGTAGTGGTCGCGTCGTACGTCAATCTGACTGGCGTCAGCTCCATGCTGCGCGCCGCGATCCGCGGAGGCGCGGACATCTCCATCATCTGCGCCGGTCAGGAGCGGCAGTTCGCGCTCGAGGACGCCGCGTGCGCCGGTCGATACGTGCACAACGTGTCGCGCCGGCTGAGCACCGTGGAACTGAACGACGCAGCACTGGCGGCCTCCCTCCTCGACCGCAAGTACGGCGACAACCTGATGCGGCTCTTCGACACCGCGGCGCATGGCCGGGCCCTGGCCGCCGCGGGATTCGAGGCAGACCTGGCGGCGTGCGCGGCCGTGGACTCGTTCCCGGTCATCCCGATCTACCAGGATCGTCAGATCACCAAGCTGGGGCCCGAACGCGAGCGGTAATTCGTGGGTAGTTCCGGCCTCAAGCGCGAGCTGATCGGCATCGCGCTCCTGCTCTTCGCAGTCTTCCTCGCCGGCGCGCTCGTGTCGCTCGGGCTCCATGACCTGCACGCCGGCGTGAGCGTGCGCGACAACGTGGGCTGGCTCGGCTACTGGCTCGCGCGCCCGATCGTCGCGTTCCTCGGTTGGCCGGCCGCCGCATTGCTGCCCGCCGTGCCAGCCGTGCACGCGTTGCGGCTGTTCGGTCGCCTCGAGAGCGACACCGACCGCTCGTGGATGATCTTCCTCGCCGGCGTGGTGGCCATCCTCCCTATCGCCATCGGCCTTGCGCTCAACGCACCGGTCGGTGAGACGAGCTACAGCAGCGGCATCTGGGGAGGATTCGTTGCCTACTACTGGCGCGCCTTCTTCGGTGCGTTCGGGGCGTGGGTCGTCGTCGCGCTCGCGGTGAGCGCGCTCGCCGCTGCCACGCTGCGCTGGAATCCCGTGCGGATGATCGTCGGTAGCGCTTCACGTCCGGCGCCGTCGCTGGCTGGCGTCGCGGCGACGGAGGAAGAGCCGTACTCGCCGCCCAGGCGCCGCCGCAGGAAGGAAAACGCCGCCGAGCTCGCGCTCGCGCTGGAACCGCCTCCGGAGGAGTTCGAGGCAATCGATCCATTGCAGGCGATGCAGGCGCCCAACTCCGCCGACGCCGATGCAAAGGAAAATGCGGCGATCGAGGAGGCGGCAAAGCGCCGCGGCAAGAAGAAGTCGGACGAGAAGAAGGGTCGCGACGAGCAGATCGCTGCCGCGATCGACGCGACGGAGAAGCCGGAAGCTTCGAGCGAGGAGCTACCGCCGGCGGACTTGCTGAACCCACCACCGGTGCGCAACAGCGACGCCGGCCGCCGCGAGCTCGACGCCATGGGTGCGAAGCTCATGGACGCACTGCACACGTTCAAGGTGGATGGGGAGCTCGTCGGTCGCACCACGGGACCGGTCGTGACGCAGTTCGAGGTCGAACCTGCACCGGGCGTGAAAGTGCGCCAGTTCGCGACGCTGTCCAACGACCTTGCGCTCGCCATGCGTGCGCCGAGCATCCGGATCGTCGCGCCGATTCCCGGCCGCGGTGCGGTGGGGGTGGAAGTGCCGAACCCCACACCCGAGATGGTTGGCTTTCGCGAGCTGATCGAGAACAACGACTTCCGGAGCGCGCGCGCTGCACTTCCCATCGCTTTGGGCAAGGATCTGGAAGGGAAGCCCGTCATCGCCGACCTGGCGAAGATGCCACACCTGCTCATCGCCGGCGCCACCGGCTCAGGCAAGTCGGTGTGCGTTAACACCATCATCACGAGCCTCGTCTACCGCCACACGCCGAAGACGCTGCGCTTCCTGATGGTGGATCCGAAGATGGTGGAGCTGTCGGTGTACAACACCCTGCCGCATCTGCGGCACAAGGTGATCACCGACAACCGCGATGCCGCCGCCGTGCTCAAGTGGGCGGTGATGGAGATGCAGGAGCGCTACGAGCTGCTCGCAGCGAACGGGTGCCGCAACCTGCAGGACTTCAACCAGCGCGCGCAGAAGGGATCGCCGCTCAAGAAGCCGCGGGACCGCAGCGTCGCATTCGAGGACGACGTCTACAAGGGCGGCATCCTGCCGTACATCGTCGTCGTGATCGACGAGATGGCAGACCTGATGATGACGGTTCAGGGCGAAGTGGAGACCCCGATCGCCATGCTGGCGCAGAAGGCGCGCGCGATCGGCATTCACCTGATCCTCGCAACGCAGCGGCCGAGCGTGAACGTCATCACGGGACTCATCAAGGCGAACTTCCCGTCGCGGATCGCGTTCCGCGTCGCGAGCCAGGTGGACAGCCGGACGATCATCGACGGCGCAGGCGCCGAGATGCTGCTTGGCAATGGCGACATGTTGTTCATTCCTCCGGGCAAGAGCGAGGCGAGCCGCCTCCAGGGCGCGTACCTCTCGAGCGACGAGACGGAAAAGCTCATGGGCTGGTACGAGGCGCATCGTGACCGTCGTCGCGCGGAGCTGGCGGCGGCCGGACTGAAGTACGAAGCGGAGATGACGCCCGACGAGCCGGACATCCTGGAGACCGTGCGCACGCGCGAAGCCGAAGCTCGCGCAGCGCTCGAAGGCGGCGACGAGGATCGAGGTGCCTCGGAAGGCGCGCGCGATCCGCTGTTTCGCGAAGCGGCGGAGCTGTGCATTCAGAACCAGTCCGGCTCGACGTCGCTCCTGCAGCGTCGGTTGGGCATCGGCTATGGTCGCGCGGCGCGCGTGATCGACCAGCTCGCGGACGCGGGCGTACTGGATCCGAAGAGCGGGCCCAAGGGCCGCGAGGTGCGATGCGGGCTCGAGGACCTGGACCGCATCTGCGGGCCGCGCGAATGAATCCTGCGCGCACAGCCGGAAGCACGATCGTTCGCGGGATCGCGCTGCTCGTCGCCGCGGCTTCATTCGCCCACGCACAGCGACCGGTCGCGTCTCCGCGCCGGACGGTCGCCCAGACCGACACCGTGCAGCATTCGCCGTTCATCCCGGGCGGTCACTGGCGTCCCGGGCCGCCGGCACCGGTGCCGGAACCGGCTTCCGCCGGACCTGCAGCTGTGGCGTCGGCGATCGCCGATTCGGCCGGCTACTTTGCGCGACCGAATGGATTGCTGCTCCACGCCGATACCTCGGTCTACCGGCTCGAGCTTCGACGGGATACCGTCCTCGTCCCGCTCGGACTCCACACGGTCACCGTGTCGGAGTCGATGCTTGGCGGAGTACCAGACTGGCTGGTGGCCGAGTCCCGCACCGGGACGACCATTGCGACATACGACTCGCTGCACGTGAACCACGCCACGCTGACGCCGGTTCGGTGGACGGCGCACAACGGGCTATCGCAGTTGGCGGCATCGTTCACCACCGACTCGATGTTCGTGGCGCTGCAGGATTATCAGGGGCGCGGATCGTTCGTCGCCGCCATTCCGCCGGGAGCGCTGGTCACGACGGGGATGGTGGACCGGCTGCTCGAGCTGCTTCCGCTCGGCATCGGCTATCACACGAACGCATCGCTCGTGAGCATCGAGTCCGGCGCGCCGCAAGCACTGCCCGCCACGATCTCCGTGGATGGCGAAGAGCAGGTGGTCGTGGGTACGCAGGCCGTGGACTGCTGGCTCGTCGTGCTGCGGGCAGGGACCCTCGAGAAGAAGTACTGGGTGTCGAAGGCGCCGCAGCGGGTAGTGAAGTCGGAGCAGCAGACGGCCAACGGGACGTTGACGGAGACGCTGCAGCAGCCGTGAACCGATTCGTTGACTGACGACTCGCGGACCGCTGGACTCGGGACCGAGCATCCGACAGGCTCGTCCTCGCCACGAAATCATGTCACGCGCACGCCGACGGTGATGGTCGCCGTCGGCGTTGCTGTATCCTGGCGCCATGTCAGCGGCCACGCAGGCATTCGGGGAGCTGGGAGAGCGGATCGCGGAGCGGTGGCTCCGGCGTCAGGGGTGGCGGGTGGTGCAGCGCCGGTTCCGCAGCGGGCGCCGGGACATCGACCTGGTGGTGGAGCGTGACGGACTCGTCGCCTTCGTCGAGGTCAAGGCCCGGCGGGGAGACCGGTTCGGCGATCCGGTCGAGGCGGTCAACTGGAAGAAGCAGCGTGAGTTAGGGCGTTCGGCCCGGGTCTGGATCGACCGTCACGGGCGGGCTCCGGAGGCGTATCGATTCGACGTCGTCGGGGTACTGGTGGCCGGTCCGCGGGTGCGAGTCCGGCACGTGGAAAACGCCTTTCCTCTGCATCCTTCGGCTTGATTTCGGTACCGGGTTTTCGTATTTTATTCGGGTATCGGGTCGCCTGCTTTTCCGGTACGCTTATGTCCGCGTGGCCAGAGGAATCCACGACAAACGAGAGGATGTGCAGAGAATGGCTGTGTCCACGATTGCAGACGACAAGAAGAAGGCGCTGAACCTCGCCATCGCGCAGATCGAGAAGAGCTGTGGGAAGGGGTCGATCATGCGCATGGACGCGAAGGAGAAGGTTCGCGTCGAGGCCGTGCCCACCGGTGCGATCAACCTGGACGCCGCCATCGGCGTCGGTGGGATCCCTCGTGGTCGCGTGACGGAAATCTACGGACCGGAATCGAGCGGCAAGACGACGCTGTGCCTGCACGTCGTGGCCAACGCGCAGAAGATGGGCGGCGTCGCCGCCTACATCGACGCGGAGCATGCGCTCGATACCGAGTACGCGCGCAAGCTGGGTGTGGACGTGGAGTCGCTGCTCATCTCGCAGCCCGATACGGGTGAACAGGCGCTGGAGATCTGCGAGATCCTCGTCCGCTCGGGTGCGGTGGACATCGTGGTGGTGGATTCCGTCGCGGCGCTCGTGCCGAAGGCGGAAATCGAGGGCGACATGGGCGACAGCCACGTCGGCCTGCAGGCGCGGCTCATGAGCCAGGCGCTCCGCAAGCTGACCGGCGCCATCGCGCGCTCCAAGACCATCGTGATCTTCATCAACCAGCTGCGCGAGAAGATCGGTGTGATGTTCGGCAATCCGGAGACGACGACGGGCGGCAAGGCGCTGAAGTTCTACGCCTCCGTTCGCCTCGACATCCGCCGGATCGGGCCGGTGAAGGACAAGGAAGACGTGGTGGGTTCGCACGTCCGTGTGAAGGTGGTGAAGAACAAGGTCGCGCCGCCGTTCAAGCAGGCCGAGTTCGACATCATGTATGCGGAGGGGATCAGCCACACCTCGCTGCTCGTGGACATCGGCTCCGAGGCCAACATCATCGAGAAGTCGGGCGCCTGGTACAGCTACAATGGCCAGAAGATCGGTCAGGGCCGCGAGAACGCGAAGATGTACCTCAAGGACAACCCGGCCATGATGGCGGAGATCGAAGAGAAGGTGAAGGTCGTGCTCGGCATCAATGCGGACCAGCCCGGTGTGCCGGACGGAGCCGAAGAAGCCGACTGACGTTCGAACGGGTGGCGATGGCCGACGTATAGTTGGCACTCGTCATGCGAACCAGGACTGTCCCGCTTCGGCGGGTAACCTGACGTAAAAAGGGCCGAGGAGTCGCTCTCTGGCATCGATGGGGCCCGGAATCCCCACCGAGACCAGGGGACGCTCCTCGGTCTTTTTTGCCCCCGTGCGCATAGCCAAGCCTCCCAGGTTTCCCGATGCCGACCATCACCGCCATCACGCCCACCCCGCGACACGCCGGCCGCTTCGAGCTGCTGGTGGACGGGAAGAGCTTTGCCACCCTCTCGCTCGACGCCATCGAGCGACTGCGACTCATGGTCGGTGGGAGCGTGGAAGGGCTCGAAGAGCGGATCAGCCACGAGGCGGCGGCCCTCAGGACGTACGACCGTGCGCTGAACATGCTCGCCTTCCGCGGGCGCGCATCGAGGGAGCTCGCGCGGTCGCTCGTCCGAAAGGGCGAGCCGAAGGAGCTGGTGGATCGCGCCATCGAGCGTCTCACCGAGCAGGGGCTGCTCGACGATGCGGCCTTCGCTGAGTCGTTCACGCGCGCCAAGGTGATTGGCGCGCAGCAATCGCGTCGGCGGGTGCAGCAGGACCTGGCGCGGAAGGGCGTAGCGCGCGAGGTGACCGACGCCGCGATCGCGACGGTGTTCGACGAGGAGCAGGTGGACCAGCGCGAGATCGTGGAGCAGGCAGCGCGCAAGAAGCTCGCGTCGCTGCGGAAGCTCGATCCGGTGGTGCGGCGGCGCCGCCTGTACGCCTTCCTCGCGCGCCGGGGCTACGATTCGGACGACATCCGTGCGGCGATGGACGCCGTCGGTGAGGAGATGCGGGTCGGCGACGACACCGAGGAGTAGGAGCGGGCAGGCGGCGACGGCACCGGGTGCCGGTGAACGCAGACTCCTGCGGGCTCTCGCGGCGGCCTATATTCCTCACCATGCTCGCCTCCGAGATTCGCCGCCGCTTCCTCGACTACTTCGCCCGCCAGCAGCACGTCATCCGCCCGAGCTCCTCGCTCGTGCCGGCTGATGATCCCACGCTGTTGTTCGTCAACGCGGGAATGGTCCAGTTCAAGAAGGTCTTCCTCGGCATGCAGGAGCCGCCGGAGGGGAATCGTCGGGCCACGACGGCGCAGAAGTGCGTGCGGGCCGGAGGAAAGCACAACGATCTCGAACAGGTGGGCCATACCGCGCGGCACCACACGTTCTTCGAGATGCTGGGCAACTTTTCGTTCGGCGACTATTTCAAGCGCGATGCGATCCGCTTCGCGTGGGAGCTGGTCACCCGCGAGCTCGGCATCGATCCGTCGCTGCTGCGCGCGACCGTGCATTACAGCGACGACGAGGCGTTCGGGTTGTGGCAGGAGGTTGCCGGACTGAAGCCCGAACGCATCTATCGACTCGGCGACAAGGACAACTTCTGGCAGATGGCCGACACGGGACCATGCGGCCCGTGCACGGAGATCTACGTCGATCTGGCGAAGGTGGCGAAAGACTTCCGCTTTCCCGACGGCGCGACAGGCGAATGGACGGAGCTCGACCGCACCGAGTTCTCGCAGGAGGCGTTCGTCGAGGGCGCTGAGGCAGGACGGTTTCTCGAGATCTGGAACCTCGTGTTCATGCAGTTCGACCGGCAGCAGGACGGTACGTTGGTCCCGCTGCCGCGCCCGTCGGTGGACACCGGCGCGGGCCTCGAGCGCATCGCGGCGGTGAAGCAGGGGGTGACGAACAACTTCCACACCGACGTGTTCGCGCCGCTGATTGCCAAGGTCGAGGAAGTGGTCGGCTTCGACTACTGGGGGCGCGAGAGCGACGAACCGCGCACCGGAGTGAAGATTCGCGGCGGGCGTGGGGGCAGCGACGTGGTGCCGAACGCGGTGGATCCGGCGAGTTTCCGCGTGCTGGCCGATCACGCGCGCGCGGTCGCCTTCCTGCTCGCCGACGGCGTGTTCCCCAGCAACGAAGGACGCGGTTACGTGCTGCGGCGCATCCTGCGTCGCGCGGTGCGCCACGCGTGGCTGCTCGGCCGGCGTGAGCCGACGCTCGTCGCCGTGGTGCAGGCGGTCATCGACACGATGGGTGACGTGTATCCGGAGCTTCGCCAGCGATCGGAGCACCTGCTGCAGACGACGCGCATGGAGGAGCTCGCGTTCCTCGCCACCATCGAGGGCGGACTATCGCGGTTCGAGCAGCTCGCGCCGATGCATACGACTCAGGGCGGCGTCGATGTGCGTGGCACGATCAGCGGCGAGGACGCGTTCAAGCTGTACGACACGTTCGGCTTCCCGATCGACCTCACCGAGCTGATGGCACACGAGCGCGGCTACACGATCGACATTCCGGGGTTCGAGGCCGCCCTCGGCCGGCAACGTACGCGCTCGAAGGATGAGCGAAAGTCGCGCAAGCTCGGCGTCGAGGTGGACACACTCGGCGATCTGTCCGCGTGGGAGCACGCGGAGCAGGACGGCCACGACGCGCGCTTCGTCGGGTACGACACGGTTGAAGTGGACACGCAGGTCGCGGCGATTCGCCGGCTCGACGACGATCGCGTCGCCATCCTGCTGCGGGAATCGCCGTTCTACGCGGAATCCGGCGGCCAGGTATCGGACGAGGGCGAGATCGTCGGACGGGGCTGGCGCGTCGACGTGGACGGCGTCCGCAAGGTGGATGGTCGTCCGGCCGCAATCGGCACACTGTCCGGCGAATTTCACTTCGGTCCGGTGACGGCGCGCGTGCCGAGCGAACGTCGACGTGACACGGAGCGCAATCACACGGCGACGCACCTGCTGCACGCCGCGCTGCGTCGCGTCCTCGGCGAGGCGGTGCACCAGGCCGGCTCGCTCGTCTCGCCTGACCGGCTTCGCTTCGACTTCACGCATCACGGCCCGGTTGGGGTCGAACGCCTGGAGGAGGTGGAGTCGCTGGTGAACCAGGCGATCTGGCGCGCGACCCCGGTGACGTGGAGCGAGATGCCGTACGCCGACGCTCGGGCGAAGGGCGCGATGGCGCTGTTCGGCGAAAAGTACGGGGACGTGGTGCGCGTGGTCGATGTCGCTGGAGAGTCGATGGAGCTGTGCGGCGGCACGCACGTTCGCAACACGGCCGAGATCGGCCTGCTGGTCGTCGTCGGCGAGAGTGGAGTGGCCAGCGGCGTACGGCGCATCGAAGCGCTCACCGGGCCGGCCGCGTTTGCGCGCCTCAAGGAGCGTGAGCGGACGCTGCAGCACCTGGGCGAAATGCTGAAGTCACCGATGGAGCAGGTGGAACGCCGTGTCGAGCAGCTGCTGGATGAACGTCGCGGGCTGGAACGCAAGCTGGACGAGGCAATGCGCAGTGGCGGCGGCGACGAGCTGCAGCTGCTCATCGCCGCTGCGCGGCCGATCGGGGCGAACGGCGCCAAGCTCGTGGTGGGCGCGGTACGTGCGCCCGACGTGAAGGCGTTGCAGGCGATGGGCGATGCCCTGCGCGAGCAGCTTCGCAGTGGCGTCGCCGTGATTGCCACCCAGCTCGAAGAGGGCAAGGGCGCACTGCTCGCCGTGGTGACGGACGATCTCCGCGAGCGCGGCGTGCGGGCCGACGCTATCGTGCGCGAGGTGGCGGCGGTGGCGGGCGGGCGTGGCGGCGGCAAGCCGCACATGGCGCAGGCTGGAATACCGGACGGTGCGCGCATCGTCGATGCGCTCGCCGAAGCACCGCGTGTCGTGAACGCGCTGATGGGCGCGGCGTGAGGACGATCGCCGACTGGCTGGCCGAACGCGAACCCGCACCGCCGGCCGCGCTGGTCCGGCGGCTGCACGAGTCGCTCGGTCCCGATCTCGAGCGCGACGCGAGCGAGGCCGTGGACGCGTGTCTCGATGCCGGTCGGCGGCTCGTTGCGAGCGTGTTGAGCGACGAGGGAGCGAGTCGCGATTCCGCGCTCGACCTGCTCGCGGCCGATGCCCTCGTCACCTACGCATTCGAGGCGGCAAGTGCGCGACCGAAGGAGCTGTTGGACAGAGCCGCGCGCGCGATGAGCGACATCGCCGCGCTCGGTGTGGCGGCGACGTGATTCGGAGCGCCCGACGCGCGCGGCCCGCTCGAGGTCGCCGATGATCGATCTGCACTCGCATCTCCTGCCCGGCGTTGACGACGGATCACCATCGGTCCAGAAGTCCGTCCCCGTCCTCGAACGATTTGCCGAGCAGGGCGTGGAGATCCTGGTGCTCACGCCTCATCTGACGGCGTCGCAGGCCACGCATGCGCCCTACGCACGGCACGTCGACCTGCTCGAGGAACTGCGAGCGGCCGCGCCGAACGGGCCGGAACTGCGCCTCGGCTGGGAGATCATGCTCGACGAGCCGAACGTGGACCTGCGCGCACCTCATCTTGCACTCGGACAATCGACCGCCGTGCTCGTGGAATTCCCGCGGGTCGCGGTGCCCGCACGCGCGGC
>Ga0207705_10004691_pt1 | contig 10309 bp, 9 predicted proteins | sample KBSC13metaG_FD_184314 | JGI IMG/M metagenome (GOLD analysis project Ga0207705, IMG submission 184314) | Corn rhizosphere microbial communities from Kellogg Biological Station, Michigan, USA - KBS C1-3 metaG (SPAdes) (version 2) | ecosystem: Host-associated > Plants > Roots > Rhizosphere > Soil ...
ACCAGGGCTGGATATTCTCCAGCCAATTGTACCAGGTCTTCTTCCAGGTTTCGGGGACGACGCGGATGTCGCCCGAGCGGACCGCTTCCAGCGCGGGCTTGGCGAGGGTCGCGGCGTCGACATACCATTGGTCGGTCAGCCACGGCTCGATCACGACGCCCGAGCGGTCGCCGTAGGGCGTCTGGATCACGCGATCCTCGACCTTTTCGAGCGCGCCGGCTTCCTCGAGCAGCTTGACCACCATGTCGCGCGCCTCGAACCGGTCGAGGCCGAGCAGATCGGCGGGGATCAGGCCGTCGGCGGTCTGGGTCACGCGCGCATCGGCATCGAGCATGTTGAGCATATCGGCCGGCTTGAAACCCGCGCGCTTGCCCACCTCGAAATCGTTGAAGTCGTGGCCGGGCGTGATCTTAACCGCGCCCGAGCCGAGCTCCGGATCGGCATGTTCGTCGGCGACGATCGGGATCAGGCGGCCGGTGATGGGCAGGCGCACCTGCGCGCCGATCAGGGCCTTGTAGCGATCGTCCTCCGGATTCACCGCGACCGCCATATCGGCGAGCATGGTTTCGGGGCGCGTGGTGGCGACCGAGATCGTTCCCGAGCCGTCCGCCAGCGGATAGGTGAGGTGCCAGAACTGGCCGTTGCGCTCCTTGGTCTCGACCTCGAGATCGGAGATGGCGGTGCGGAAGTGGGGATCCCAATTGACCAGGCGCTTGTCGCGATAGAGCAGGCCTTCGCGGTAAAGCCGAACGAAGACGTGGAGGACGGCGCGGCTGAAGCCCTCGTCCATCGTGAAGCGCTCGTTCGCCCAATCGCACGACGCGCCGAGGCGGCGGAGCTGGCGCGTGATCTGGCCGCCCGACTGCGCCTTCCATTCCCAGACATGTTCGATGAAGGCGTCGCGGCCCATATCCTGCCGCTTCAGCCCTTGCGAGGCGAGGTTGCGCTCCACCACCATCTGCGTGGCGATGCCGGCATGATCGGTGCCGACCACCCACAAGGCATCCTTCCCCTGCAGGCGCGCGTGGCGGATCAGGATATCCTGCAGCGTATTGTCGAGCGCGTGGCCGATATGGAGCGAGCCGGTGACGTTGGGCGGCGGGATGACGATGGTGAACGGCTCCGCCGTGTCACGCGCGGGGCGGAACTGGCCGGTGGATTCCCAATGCGCGTACCAGCGGGATTCGATTGAGCCGGGGTCGAAAGTCTTGTCGATGGTCATAGCGCGAGCGGCTTTAGAGGGAGTGGCCCCAGGATGCGAGGGGGCAGCCGCCACGAGAGGAAAAACAAAAAAACACCAGAAACGAACTTGATGATTTTGCGCGCGATGGGGCGGCGGCGGGAGACGCCGCCGGCGCCCCCGACATTCCTGCACTCCGCCGCACAACGTACGCTCAAAACGTATTTTCCTTGACTTTATGTGGCGGATGTGTACTCTATATACGTACATTTGTCAAGCGGAGAGATGGGATGGACGTGGCGAACGCGAGCGAAGGGATGAGCGTGGCGCGGATGCGCGAGATAGCCGAGCAGGCGGTGGATCCGTGCGTGACGAGTTCGATGGTGGTGGCCACGTTCTGGGAGCAGGCGCGCGGCAGCGCTATCGACCCCAAGGCGGGCTATGATGCGATCCAGGACGAGGTGGACGCGGTGCGCGACGGCACAAGGACCGGCGCGCAGGCGACCCTGGTGGGGCAGGCGATCGCGCTCAACGCGATCTTTGCCGAGATGGCGCGGCGCGGCGGGGCGATGCTGGGCCGGCCGGGCAATGCGGCCGAACGCTATCTGAAGCTGGCGATGAAGGCACAGACGCAATGCCGCGCGACCCTGCAGGTGCTCAACCAGATTGGGGCGGGCGAGACGCCGGAGGAGGGGAATGAGGCCAAACAGCGCATCACCACGATCGAGCGCGTCATCGTCCATCCGCCTTTGTATGACGAGGCGGGCAATATCGTCCCCAGCCCCCAGACCGACGCCTGGCGAGCGTGGAAAAAGGAACAAGAGAGCGATGGCTAAGGGTTGGTCGGAAGAGCGGCGCGCCGCCTATTCGCGGATGATGAAGGCGCGGAAGGCGTGGGCGCATTCGACCGGGCCGCGGACGGCGGAGGGGAAGAAAAGGGCGAGCGGCAATGCCGCGGGGAATGGGTGCCGGCAGCGGTTGGATGCGGAGTTGGCGAAGGTGGAGGCGTTGATGCGGGAGTGGGAAGGGGTACGGAGGGAGCTTTGAGAGGACCCCGGCTAAGCGGTAGAACGAGCGACCCATCTTCGCGCCCTCTAAATGGCGCTTGCAAAAGTGCGAACAATATAGGAACACTTTTTATCGCAGCGGCTGTTGCCATCTAGGACAAAAAGCGACACCATGTCCAAAATCGTCCCAGAGGTGTTATGCTCAACGAGCTCGCTACGCTCCGTATCCGTGCTGGCCTATCCGTAGAGGAACTAGCACTCATGACCGGATATAGTTCGCGACAAGTCCAACGCTGGGAGGCCGGCGACGGGACTCCCCGAGAGGCCGCGCTCGGCTTTTTGCGAGCGATGGCTGCCTCGACACCCGCTCCGGCCGAAAGTCGTTTTACTTTTATAGATTTATTTGCAGGAATCGGAGGCCTTCGCCGCGGGTTCGATGCCATTGGCGGGCACTGTGTTTTCACCTCAGAGTGGAACAAATATGCCCAGCACACCTATGCCGCAAATTTTCGCGACAATCGCCCGATAGAAGGCGATATTACGAGTATCGCGACCGATGAAATTCCGGATCACGATGTTCTGGTTGCAGGGTTTCCATGCCAACCTTTTTCCATAGCGGGCGTCTCTAAGAAAAACTCGCTCGGTCGCCAGCATGGATTTCTCGACGAAACGCAGGGAACACTCTTCTTTGATGTTGCTCGCATAATCCGAGATAAACGTCCTGCGGCTTTTATGCTTGAGAATGTTAAAAATCTTATGAGCCATGACAAGGGTCGCACATTCCAAGTTATTCTTAAAACTCTTACGGAAGATCTTGGATATAAGGTTTGGCATAAAATTATTGATGCAGCGCACTTTGTGCCACAACATCGAGAGAGAATTGTTATTGTCGGATTTCGCGATGAAGTTCAATTCTCATGGGACGATTTGAATCTTCCTCCAAAAGGCAAGGCCAGAATGGAGAGCGTCCTGCATCCGGAGGATGGCTCGGAAGCACCTGAACATACATATACACTTGGCGAAAAAGCCATCGTGAATGGGAAATATACTCTTACCGACAAGCTCTGGCGCTATCTGCAGGACTACGCAGATAAGCATAAGGCTGCTGGCAATGGCTTTGGTTTTGGGCTGGTAACAGGCAAAGATGTAGCTCGGACGCTCTCGGCCCGTTATTTTAAGGACGGATCAGAGATTCTTGTCAGCCAAGGGAATAAGAGAAATCCTCGGCGCCTGACTCCACGTGAGTGCGCGAGACTTATGGGTTATCCTGACGATTTCCGGATCCCCGTTTCGGATACGCAAGCATATAAGCAGTTCGGTAACTCTGTCGCGGTGCCGGTGTTTGTCGAAGTCGCACGGATTATGCAGCCGCATATCCAAGCGTTAGTTGAGGTAGCTAGACAGTACGAAGCAGCCTGACTTTGGCAGACGTCCATGACAGCGATACCCGTAGTCGGAACATGGCAGCCATACGCGGGCGTGATACCAAACCGGAGCTCCTTATACGGCGAGCGATGCACGCAGCAGGCCTTCGTTATCGGCTGCATTCAAGGCATTTGGCGGGACGACCTGACTTAGTATTCGCCCAGCATCGAGCGGTGATTTTCGTCAACGGTTGCTTCTGGCATCAGCATAATTGTCATCTCTTCAAATGGCCGGGAACCCGCCAGGAGTTCTGGCATGAAAAAATCCGACGCAATGTGATGAATGATCACAGAGTTCTGACCGCTCTAGGGTCCACGGGATGGAGAGTGGCCGTCGTGTGGGAATGTTCTCTCAAGGGGCGCACCAAATTGGATGAGGCGGAGACTATGCACAGGCTCGCCAGCTGGGTACGCTCCGACGAGCCCGCAATAACGATCCAAGGCGCCCGCTCTGATTAGTTCACTCACCCAAATATTAGATCTCATGCGCCATCACGGCGCGACGCGCGTGTATGCCAAGAGGCTGGCGCCTAATGATAACTCGAAAAATCAGGTGTATCTCGGTGGCGACTTTTCCGCGCTGAACATCATTCCGCACGGAAATGTTTACACTGACGATGCAGAAATCGGTGGAAGCGTGCGCGATCGCGCGAAAGCCGCCGTCGATTTTTACTGGGTCGATGAGGCTGGACTTCATCGTGCGCCAAACACTGGCTTGATCCTCTATCCAAGATATCCGGAGGTCCGGATGTCGGGTTTCTTGGCCGGCTGTCGAGCGGCGCCATCTGAAATGATGCGAGCGCGAGACGAGGGACGCGTACTGTTTCTCGGGATAACACAGCAGGGATCGGTGCTGGGCCACGTCGCCAAAGCCAGTGACCCGGCAGTAGCGGAACTGAATGCCCGTGAACGCCCAACCATTGGCGTTTTTGTCGAACTGCCGCTTAGGTTTGACGAGGACAATCCCAAGGCAATCTTACTTCGCGAACTACGCCGCATTCATCAGTTGCAATGGATTGCCTCACAGAAGCTGACTGTCGACGGCACTAAGGCACCCTACGCCGCTCCGAACGCTGGTGGCTACACGCTGGAAGCCGAGCTGGGAATTGCTCCAAATGGTTACGCCGCTCCAGACTTCATGGGATGGGAAATCAAACAATACGGCGTGAATGATTTCTCCTCATTACGCCCGAAATCGCCAGTCACTCTCATGACACCCGAACCCACTGGCGGAATTTACAGGACCGATGGCGTTGCTGAATTCCTAAGGCGGTTTGGATATACCGATCAGAATGGCAAAGCTGACCGATTCAATTTTGGCGGTCGCTATGACTGCCAGCGCGGCCATCACGAGCTAACCGGACTTAGAATGATCCTTACGGGTTATGACACGTCCAACCAAAAGATGATTGACCTAGATGGCAGCATTGCGCTGATTGACGCTAATGAGACGGTTGCTGCCTCGTGGACCTTTAAAGGAATGATGGCGCATTGGAACCGCAAGCATGCACAAGCCGCCTACGTCCCGTCATTGTTTCGCAGCCCACCACCCGAATACAGTTATGGGCCGTTCGCCTTACTGTGCGAACAGACTGACTTTCTGCTTTTTCTCAGGGCTTTAGCAGCAGGCACGATTTACTATGACCCTGGAATAAAAATCGAGAAAGCTTCGTCGGCACATCCAGCTATCAAGCGGCGTAGTCAGTTTCGCGTAGCGCACCACAACCTAACCGCGCTTTACAACCGTCATGAGGCGGTGCCGCTTACGTAGCGCCACGCGCCCCTATTTCGCCACCGCATCCCGTAATACCTGCACCTTCCGGTTTAGCTTCCCAATCTGCTCGATCGTCATCCCCGATCGCGCGGCTAGCGTCTCGCCCAAGCAGCCGCATTCGTTCCGTATCTCCCGCCCTCGATCGGTGAGACGCACCTGGACCTGGCGTTCGTCGGCGGGGTTACGCGCGCGGGTGACGAGGCCGGCGCTTTCCAGGCGCTTCACCAGCGGGGTGATGGTGGAGGATTCGAGGCCGAGGCGTTCGGCGATCTCGCCGATGGTGCGGCCGTCTTGCTCCCACAAGGCATGCAGCACGAGATATTGGGGGTAAGTCAGGCCGAGGCGATCGAGCAGCGGCTTGTAGGCGCGGCCGATCGCCATGCTGGCGCTATAGAGCGCGAAGCAGAGTTGGTCATCCAGCGGGAATGGGGCGGACATGGGTGGCTCCTTTTTTCCGGGCGGCCCTCTAGCGCACAGGCTCGGGGTGCCGCCCCCTCCGTCGCCTTCGGCGCCACCTCCCCCTTGCGGGGGAGGATTGATTGGGTGGTAACATATATCGCGATAAACTTTGTTGTGGACAAGGGGTGCGCGACTCGCTAGATAATCATTATCGCGATAAGGATTATCGTGATCTATATAACCCTATCAGACGAGGAGTTTCTTCATGTCCGTGAACGCTCTCTACACCACCCGCGCCACCTCCACCGGCGGCCGTGACGGCCGGTCGCGCGTCGAGGACGGCAAGCTGGCCTTCACGCTCTCCACGCCCAAGGCGCTGGGCGGCGCGGGCGGCGACGGCACCAACCCGGAGCAATTGTTCGCGGCGGGCTATTCGGCCTGCTTCATCGGCGCGATGAAGGTCGCGGGCCAGCAGCTGACGATCCGCGTGCCGGCGGAGACGCAGGTGACCGCGCATGTCGGCATCGGGCCGCGCAGCGAAGGCGGGTTCGGGATCACGGCCGAGCTGGAGATCACGCTGCCGGGCCTGGAGCGGGACGAAGCGGAACGCCTGGTCTCGGCGGCGCACCAGATATGCCCTTATTCGAATGCGACGCGGGGCAATGTGGATGTGAAGCTGACGATCGTTGAGGAGGCGTTTGCCTGATCCTGCTCCGTCATCCCCGCGGAAGCGGGGATCCCGCTGCCTTCGCCAAGCAGAAGAAGAAGCTGGATCCCGGATCAAGTCCGGGATGACGGGTGGGGTGCCGGGGCGCTCTTCCCTCCCCCTGGGGGGCGAGCGATAGAAGCCGCTCGTTTCCTGTGGGGCCGGCGGCTTTTTTTGTTTCCCCCTCTCCCAACCCTCTCCCACGAGGGGAGAGGGCTTTGGTGTGCGACGGGGCTTGCCCGGGCGGTTTGCGGGGTTAGGGTGCGGGGCATGGGGGTTTCCCCGGCCGAGGCGACAGAAAGGCTCCGCACCCGGATATGCTGAAGAACCTGTTTTCGAAGCCCGCCCCCGCGGCTGGGCCGGAGGCGTCCGAAGCGCCCGGCACGCCCGAATCCCGCTCCTTCACCGCGGGCTGGCTGCTCAATACCGAAGCGACCAGCATCATCTGGGATACGCCGCGGGCGGTGCGGGTGGAATCGCAGAGCAGCGATCCGCGATCGGTGGGGATGTGCCCATCGGTGCTCGATTTCGACCGGCGGCATTTCGTGATCAACTGCCCGATCGACGTGCATCTGCGCATGAACCTGTCGCGCGGCGACATGGAGATCACCAACGTCCTGGCGGAGAAGAGCCCGATCCGTTCGGAGGAGCTGCAGCGCTGGATCGTGTTCCAGCCGCGCCACGAATGGCGCAACCCGCAGCGGCCGGTGCTGCAGATGCTGACGTCCTATGTGTTCGTCTCGGACGATCCCCTGTTCATCAACCAGATGCCGCCCCTGCTCCATTATGCGGGCGACACGCGGCCGGGGGTGCAGATCAACGGGCGCTTCCCGATCGACATCTGGCCGCGCGCGCTGATGTGGGCGTTCGAATGGCATGACACGAGCAAGGATCTGATCCTGAAGCGGGGCGAGCCTTTGTTCTACGTGCGGTTCGAGGGGCCGGATCCGGCGGCGCCGATCCGGCTGATCGAGGCGAAGAAGACGCCCGAGCTGATGAGCTTCATCAGCTCGATCACCGGGGTGAGCGAGGTGGTGGGGCAGACCTATTCGCTGTTCAAGACCGCGCGCGAGCGGCGGCCGGCGCGATTGCTCTTCCCCAAGGAATGAGCGCGGCTGAGCGAACGGACATGAAACGAGAAGGACGCGGACGTTGAAGTATCTTGAGGTCGTGAACTGGTCCGCCAAGGGCGACAGCATCCACCTGGACATGCTGGGCGAGGATCAGGAGGTGCACAGCTTCGACGTGAGCGCGGGTTGCGCGGGCGTGCTGGTGGGTGCGCTGGCGGCGGAGGTCGGCAAATTGGAAGGCCGCGCCGAGGAAGCGCAGCTGGTGCGGCCGACGGGAATGCAGACGGGCAAGACCGCCGAGGGCGAGCCGATCCTGTTCATGTCGTTCAAGGGCGGAGCGGAGCTGCCGATGGTGTTCAAGCGCGAGGTGCTGGACGTGCTGATCGCCGAGCTGGGGAAATTGAAGAGCGTGCTGGGCGGTGGCGGGTCTGAGGTTCGCTGGCGCTGAGGCGCCGCGGTATCGCCCCCCCATTCCAGGCACAAAAAAGCCGCCGGTCCCTTTCGGAGCCGGCGGCCTTTTTTTGTTCGGGCCTGACGGATCAGGCCCGAAGGATCAGGCGAACGAAACGCTCGTGCGCGGACGACGGCGCATCGCGGCGCCCATCGCACCGAAGCCCATCAGCGTCAGCGCCCAGGTCGCCGGCTCCGGCACGCTGCCGATCGGCGCGGGCGGAACCGCCAGCGTGGCCGCGGCCGAGTAAGCCGAACCGCCCGTGCTGTTGAAGCTGAGCGTCAGCGACGTCGGGGTCGCATCATAGCCCAGGAACGTATCGACCGTGTTGCCGAGCAGATACAGAGTGAAGCTGCTCGTGACGCCGGGCACGTTCTTGTAGGCCGTGGTCTGGACGCTATCGACCGAGAACTGGAAGCTGTGGCCAGTGCCGTCGTTGAAGGTGAAGAAGTTGGCGATCGACTGATCGATCGTGCCGTTCAGCACGTTCGAGAAATCCAGCGTGCCATTCATCGTGCCGAGCAGACCCGACACGCCGGCGAAACCGCCCGTGCCCGAAATCTCGAACGTGGTGCCGGTGGTGGCCTTGAAGGTGTTCGGCGAAACGCCGAGGTTCACCGTCGGATTGAACAGCCCGACGACGCTGACAGTGCCGTCAGGAATGACGGTGGCCATCGCCGGAGCGGTGGCAAAAACGGCGGCGCCAACAAGGCCCGCCGCGACGATACGCGACATCATGCTCATGGTTCATCCCCAAATGACTGCAAGGCCATTCATAGCGATTTGCGGGAGAAAATAAAGCTAAGGAATTGTTAATTTGTGCGAAATCGGCGAAACGAGTCCGCGCTGCGCCGCAGCAATATCCCAACAAAATTGAAGACGATTAAATATCTGTTTCGGACCAAACATGATGCGCGATGTTATCGAAGTGTAACATTAGCGAAACATGAGAATTACCCATGATGTATTCTGAATGTTAAAACGGATTAACCATTTTTCATCTAAGGCCGGGAGGCGTGGCGTGGCCCGGAATGATTTGGCAACTTGATGGCGGCAGCCGATCGGTGGAGTAACCGCGCGTTCAAAAACTTCGCGGCGTCGCGGGCGTATAATCCGGCCGTTTCCGCCAGTTAGAACACCAAATCGGTGCAACCGCGCGATTCGTGGCGCGGCGCGAGCCCGCGGGCCAAGGCGATTCGCTCCCGGCCGCGCGGCGCGGCATGCCGCTATTTGCCGCTTCGCACGCGCCGATCCAGGAAATCCTCGATCGTCTTCCAGCGGTGCAGCGACGGCAATGTGGTGAAGCCGTGCGTCTGGCCGGGATAGACCGCCATTTCGAACAGACTGCCCTGGTGCTGGAGCGCGGCGTACATCGCGGTCGAATTCTCGAACACGACATTGTCGTCGGCCATGCCGTGCACCATCAGCAGCGGATCCCTGATCTTGCCCGCGTCCGCGATCGTATCCGACGCGGTGTAAGGCGGCATGCCGAGATAGCGTTCGGTGTAGAAGGTGTCGTACAACTCCCACCGCGTCACCGGCGCACCCGCGACGCCCGCGGCATAGAGGCCGGGATTGGTCTCCAGCATCTTGAGCGTCATGTAGCCGCCATAGGACCAGCCGAAAATCGCGATCTTCTTCGGATCGACGAATGCCTGCTGCTGGAGCCAGCGCGCGCCGGCGGCCTGATCGGCGACCTCGGTCGATCCCATCGCATGGTACAGGTTATTCTCGAACGCGGTGCCGCGGTTGGAGGCGCCGCGATTGTCGACCTGGAAATAGATCCAGCCCTTGCTCACCCAATATTGCGCGAGCGCGCCGCCCCAGTTGCGCTTGACCTGCTGCGCGTGGGGGCCGCCATAATGTTCGAAGAAGACGGGGTATTTCTTCCCCGGCTCGAGGACGGGCGTGATCATCTCGTAATGGAGGGTGGCGCCGTCGGGGGTCTGCAGCGTGCCGTAGGTGACGGGCCGGCGGCTGGCGAGATAGGGCGCATAGGGGTGATTGGCGTCGAGCTTGTTCTGCTCGATCCAGGCGATGCGCTTGCCCGCGGCGTCGGCGAGATAGACTTGCGAGGGCTGATCGGGGCTGGAGCGCTGGACCAGGAGGCGGGTGCCGGCCTTGTCCATCGACGCCTCGTTCCAGAAGCCGCGCTCGGTGATGCGCTTTGGCTCGGCCGGGTGGAGATAGTCGATCGCGTAGACCTGGCTTTCGAGCACGTCGTCCTTGTTGGCGGAGAAGAAGAGGCGGTGGTGCTTCTCGTCGACGCCGATCAGGCCGGCGGGGTGGGACTGGGCA
>Ga0207705_10004692_pt1 | contig 10308 bp, 7 predicted proteins | sample KBSC13metaG_FD_184314 | JGI IMG/M metagenome (GOLD analysis project Ga0207705, IMG submission 184314) | Corn rhizosphere microbial communities from Kellogg Biological Station, Michigan, USA - KBS C1-3 metaG (SPAdes) (version 2) | ecosystem: Host-associated > Plants > Roots > Rhizosphere > Soil ...
CAGGAAACTGCTGCCGGGAGTGGTTCCGCGGGCAATTGTGGAGCTTGTCATAGTCATGATGAGGACTCAGGAGTGTCGATGGGGTGCTCCCTCAGCTTTGCAACTGCAATGGTTATCACGGTGACACTGAAAATTATCCATACCCCGTGGAAGATAAGAGGTGGGTCTCCGCCTCGGATCCTAAAATACTCATCGCGTGACATGTAGAGCAGAGCAATGGCACAGCCGAACAACATGGAAAGCGGAAAAATCCTCCGAGTCGACGCGGAACCTAGCAGGCCAACTGCTATGGGGCAATCGATGAGGACCGCTATGCCAAAACCGAATGCGTATGAGGAAAACATTCCACCTAAAGCGACAACCGTACCGGCAAAGAGGCACAGCATCCCGCAAACCACATAAGCGACGTTTCCGCCGATCTTCAGCCGTCTGGTCATCTAGCTCACCACCTCAAAGAGTCCCGCCGCACCCATCCCGCCACCCACACACATCGTCACCAAGCCGTACTTCGCTCCGCGCCGAGGCATCTCGTGCAGCAGGGAAGCCGTCAGCTTTGCGCCGGTGCACCCCAGCGGATGCCCGAGCGCCACCGCACCGCCGTTCACATTCACCTTCGCCGGATCCAGCTCCAGCAGCTTCATCACGGTCAGCGCCTGAACCGCAAACGCCTCGTTCAGCTCAATGAGGTCGATGTCATCCAGCGACAGCCCAGCGATCTTCAGGGCCTTCGGCACCGCAAGCACCGGGCCAATCCCCATCTCCTCCGGATCGCATCCGGCTGTGGCAAAGGCGATCAGTCGCCCCATAACCGGCGCGCCAATCTGCTTCGCAAATTCCGCCGACATCACCACCGCTGCGGCCGCCCCATCCGAGGTCTGCGACGAGTTGCCCGCTGTTACCGTCCCCCTCGCATGAAACACCGGCTTCAATCCGGCCAGCGCCTCCGCCGACGTATCCGCCCGCGGCCCCTCATCGACCGCGAACGCTGTCTCCTGCGACGTCACCTTGCTCTTCGCGTCGACAGCCGTGCTCGCCACCGGCACCGGCACAATCTCCTCCGCGAACCGCCCTGCCCCGTTGGCGGCCAGCGCCTTCCGGTGCGACTCGTACGCAAACGTATCCGCCTGCTCGCGTGTCACGCCATACTTTTTCGCCAGCCGCTCCGCCGTCAGCCCCATCGACAGGTACGATCCTGGATAGTTCTCCACCAGCCACGGGTTCAGCGAGGTCTTGTTTCCGCCCATCGGCACGAACGACATCGACTCCACGCCGCCCGCCAACACTGCCTCCGCACCACCGCCACGTACCCGCTCCACGCCCTGCGCAATCGCCTGCAGCCCCGACGCGCAGAACCGGTTCACCGTCATCGCCGAGCAGCCCACCGGCAGCCCAGCCCGGAAGCTCGCGTTGCGCGCAATGTTGAGCCCCTGCTCAGCTTCGGGCATCGCGCACCCGAGGATTACGTCGTCAATCTGTGACCTGTCCAGTTGCGGCACGCGCGCCAAAGCCCCGTTGATTGCAAACGCCGCCAGATCATCCGGCCGCGTCGCACGGAGCGCCCCCCGCGGCGCCTTGCCCACCGCCGTTCGCACCGCCGAAACGATAACCACATCCCGCATACTTAATTCCTCAACGGCTTTCCTGTCTTCAATGTGAATGCAATCCGCTCCTGCGTCTTCTTCTCTCCGCACAACGACAGAAACGCCTTACGCTCCAGATCGAGCAGATATTGCTCGCCTACAACCGTCCCTGGTTTGACGTTCCCGCCGCACAGAGCGTACGCCGCCCAGTTTGCCACCTTCACATCGTGGTCACTGATGAACTCACCCTCTCGCATCAGGTACACGTACATCTTCAGCGTGGCCAGCACGTTTTCACCCGGAACCAGCATTTCCCGCCGCATCGCCGGCGGCGTGTACCCAGCATCGGCCAGGCCTCGAGCCCGCTCCTTCGCGTCGCTCAGCAGGCGTGCCCGATTCATCGTGATCTCATCCGAAAACCTCAAGAATCCAAGCCCCCGCGCATCCGCCGCCGACGTCGACACCTTCGCCATCGCGATCGCCTCAAAGCTCTTCTTCAGCGCATCGAACACCTCCGGCTCGTCGCCGCGCAGGTCGCTCCGCACGACCGTACCCGCATCGATTGCCCGCAGCAGCATTTCTTTGCACCCGCCGCCCGCCGGGATCAGCCCCACGCCGGCCTCTACCAGCCCCATGTACAGCTCCGCGTGCGGATGCCGCGCCGCTCCATGCAGCGCAATCTCCGTCCCACCACCCAGGCACATCCCGTAGGGAGCGACCACTACTGGCCGCGGGCAGAACTTGATCGCCTGTGTCATGTTTTGGAACGCGCGCACCGCCAGGTCCACGTCGTCCCACTCCTGCTCCTGGATCGTGAGTAGAAGTTGCATGAGGTTCGCGCCGACGGAGAAGTTCGCGCCTTCCCCGGTAATGACGAACGCCTCAAAGTTGGTGACCTGCTCGCTTGTGGGCTTCAGCGCCTGCGTGATTAGCGAGACGATGTCGTCGCCCAACGCGTTCATCTTGGAGTGCAGTTCAATGGCGGCCACGCCATCGCCCAGGTCGATTACGCTCGCGCCTGCATTCTTCCGCACCACACCGCGAGCCTTTTTGATCGCCGCCAGCGTCGTCGTACCCTCCGGGTCGACCACGGGTTTGTATCCGCCAGCTACGGGATCGAAGTACAGCCGCCCTGACGGCACATTCGCGTCGTCCTTGTACCATCCCTCGCCGATGCTCAGCAGCTTGTCGACAGTTGCAGCAATCGGCATGCCAGCCGCGCGCATCCGCTCCGTGGTTGCCCGCACACCTGCCGCATCGAACATCTCGAATGGTCCAAGCTCCCAATTGAAGCCCGTCTTCATGGCGGTATCGATCTCGACTATCGAGTCCGCAATTGCATTCGGCCCTGGCGGCAACCGATTCGCCGCATACGTAAAAAGCTCCGTCAGCATCGGCCAGTAGAACGCCGCCGCCTTGTCCTGCTTCCCATCGCCCGCAAGTAGCTGCGGAATCCGCTCCGCCGTGCGCTCCACGTTTTTCAGCAGTTCCAGAGAAGGGAAGCGCGCCCGCTCGCTGGGCCTGTAGTCCAGCCTGTTGATGTCCAACGCCAGCCGCACATCGCGTCCCTGCTCGTCCTTACCGGCTTTCTTGTAAAACCCTTGCTGCGTCTTGTCGCCCAGCCACTTCCGTTCGAGCATCTGCTGCATGAACGCGGGCATCGTCACATCGGCGCGCTCGTCGCCGATCTCCGCCGCCTTCGACGCAAAGTTCATCGCCACATGCGCGAGCACATCCACGCCTACCATGTCTCCCAGCCGGAACGTCCCTGTCTTCGGCCAACCCAGCGCCGCACCGGTCAGCGTATCGACCTCTTCGATCGTCAGACCCTGCTGCATCATGAGTCGGATCGAGTTCAGCATGGAAAAAGTGCCGATGCGGTTCGCAATGAAGTTCGGCGTGTCGTTCGACCGCACCACCGCCTTGCCCAGCCGCCGGCCGCAGAAGCGCGAGATAGCCTCGATGTCGGCCGGATCAGTCTCCGGGGTTGCGATCACCTCCAGCAACCGCATGTAGCGAGGGGGATTGAAGAAGTGCGTCCCGAACCAGTGCCGCCGTAGGTCCTCGCTCATGCCGGCGACAATGCTCGCAACCGGCAGTCCGGACGTATTTGTCGTCACTACCGTCGCAGGTCCGCGATGCTGTTCCACCTTCGCCAGCAGCGCTCGCTTGATCTCCAGGTTTTCCGCAACCGCCTCAATCACCCAGTCGCAGTCGGCGATCAGCGCGAGATCATCTTCAAAATTCCCGGCAATAATCCGCCGCGCATCCTCGACGGAATAGAAGGCCGCGGGCTTCGCTTTTTTCAGCGCTTCCACGGCTCCCCGCGCCAGCTTGCTCCTCGCTGCCGCCCCGGCGCTTGACTCCACCCCGGTAGGCACCACATCCAGCAGAACCACCTGGACTCCAGCGTTCGCCAGATGCGCAGCGATTCGCGACCCCATTGTTCCTGCACCCAGCACCGCAACCCTGCCGATCAACCGATCTGCGCGTCTTGTACCCGAACTCGACCCTGAACTCACTCTGAGCTTCTCCGTGCGAGCAAGGCTATGGCTCTGCCTTTGCCACGTCAAGTCAATCTATGGAATGGCTTCTGGTCACATTCCGGTGGTCTCTTTCGTCCTATCGGATATTGTTAACGCTTGAGCTGAGAAGCTCCTGGAGGACCATGTTGCGAATACGATCTCTCGCGGCCGCCGTTCTGGCAATGGGTTTAGCCGCTGCATCCGCGCAGGCGCAGGATCTGGCCAGTTTTGAAAAGCGCACTACGGTCAAGGTGCTGCCCAATGGCCTCACCCTCATTGTCTGCGAGCGCCCAGAAGCACCTGTCTTCAGCTTCTACACGCTGGTCGACGCCGGCTCTGCCGACGATCCGCAGGGAGCCAGCGGACTGGCGCACATGTTCGAGCACATGGCCTTTAAGGGTACCCAGGACATAGGCAGCACCAACTACGCTGCCGAAAAGGCCGCACTCGCGAAGGTGGAGCAGGCGCAGGCGGCCTACGACGCCGAGTATCGCAAGCGCGTTGGTCAGGATTCGGCCAAACTCGCTCAGCTTAAAAAGGTCTTCGAGGACGCGCAGGATGCCGCGGAGAAGTACGTTATCCCCAACCAATTCTCCGAGATTGCCGAGCAGAACGGAGCCGTCGGCATCAACGCCTCTACCGGCGAGGACTCAACTCAGTACTACTGGAGCATGCCCTCCAATCGGCTCGAACTCTGGGCTTATATGGAGAGCGATCGCATCGGGCACCCGGTCGAGCGCGAGTTCTACAAGGAGCGCGACGTGGTGCAGGAAGAGCGCCGGATGCGCATTGATTCGAACCCCATCGGTTCCATGGTCGAGCAATTCCTTGCGACCGCCTACACCGCGCACCCGTATGGTCGCTCTGGGGTTGGCTGGGAGAGCGAGATCAGCCAGGTCAACGCCACCGAGGCCGAGGCCTTCCACAAGAAGTACTACGTGCCATCGAACATCGTCGTCGCCGTCGTTGGTGACGTAAAGGCATCCGAGGCCTTGCCCGTCCTTACCCGCTATTTCAGCAAGATCCCTGCCGGTCCAAAGCCTGAGCCGATGACCACCATCGAACCGCCGCAGTTCGCTGAAAAATCCGTCACCATCCGCGAGGCTGCCCAGCCCTTCTATCTTGAGGGCTACCATCGTCCGGACTACCGTGACCCCGACAACTCTGTCTACGACGCCATTACAGATATCTTCTCCAATGGCCGCACGGCGCGGCTCTACAAGGCGCTTGTCCGCGACGAGAAGATTGCTGCCGACGCGGAGGGATTCAGCGGCTTTCCCGGAGAAAAGTATCCCGGGCTGTTCGCGTTCTACGCGGTGCCCGTTCCTGGCCACACTCCTGACGAAATGCGCGCAGCCATCCACAAGGAGATCGATAAGCTGAAGACAGCCGACGTGACCGATGAAGAGCTCGAGATGTTTAAGACCAGAGCCCGCGCGAGCGTGCTGCGCGGTCTTGCCAATAACGAGGGACTCGCGCAACAGCTTGCGGAGTACCAGACGCGCTACGGCGACTGGCGCGAGCTCTTCCGCGAGCTTGACCGGATCAACAAGGTCACCAAAGCTGACATTCGCCGCGTCGCCGCCAAGGCGTTTGTCGAAAGTAACCGCACAAGCACACGCATCGAGTTCACTCCCCCCACGCAACCGCAGGACCAGCCGCAAAGCGCAGGAGGTGTCCAATAATGAATCGCCTCCATACCAGCACACACATGACGATGTTCCGCACCTGGCTCACACTCACAGCCGCGCTCATGCCGCTAACCTGCACCGCTCAAACCGCAGCCAAGCCTGCCACCAAACCCGCAGGCGCGATCACACCTGCCGCTGCCAAGTCCCCAGGACCTCAGCCGTGGAAGAGCATCCCTATTCCGCCGCTGCATGAGTTCAAACCGGCACAACCCAAGCGCATCGAGCTGTCAAACGGCCTTGTTATCTTCCTACAGGAAGACCATGAGCTTCCATTCATCGACGGCACCATCCTTATCCGGGGCGGCGGCCGCGACGTGCCCGCAGCGAAGGTCGGTCTCGTCACCATGTACGGCGAGTCCTGGCGCACCAGCGGCAGCAGCACTAAACCTGGCGATGTGCTCGACACAGAACTAGCCGAGAAGGCCGCAAGCATTGAGACAGGTGGTGGAATCGCCAGCACCAGCCTGAGTTGGGGCAGCTTCAAGCAGGACTTCGACGGCGTCTTCGCAGACGCGATCGACCTCCTTCTTCATCCGGACTTCAAGGCTGACAAACTCACGTTGGCCAAGCGTCAGGTCGAGACCGCCATATCCCGGCGCAATGACAACCCCGATGCCATTGCCGTACGAGAAGCTACGAAGATCGTTTATGGCGCAACCAATCCATATGGCCGCCAACCTGAATACAGCACTGTGGAGGCTGTAACACTCGACGACCTCAAGGCATGGCATGACCGCACCGTCGTGCCGAACAACATCATCGTGGCAGTCGGCGGCGATTTCGATTCGGCGGAGATGGAACGGAAGCTGCGCAAGGTCTTTGAGCCAATGCAGCGCGCGGCGCCTATTGAGCCAATCCATGTCGACTTTCCCGGGCCCAAACCCGGCGTCTACTTTGCAAACAAAACCGGCATCAATCAGACCACCGTCGAGATCGTCGGCCTTGGGACCGAACGTAACAATCCCGACTTCTACGCACTGACCGTTATGAACGAGATCTTTTCCGGAGGCTTCGGCTCGCGCCTGGTGCAGAGCGTGCGTACGCGTCTCGGCCTCGCGTATGACGTAGGCGGCGGCTTCGGCGCTGCGTACGACCATCCCGGCGTCTTCCGCAGCGAGGCCGGCACCAAGAGCGCCTCGACGGTCGATGCCTCCAAGGCTGTCCTCGAAGAGATCTCCAGGCTAAAGTCCGTTCCGCCCACTGAGGCCGAGATGCGCAAAGCCAAGGACCAGGTCATGAACTCATTCATCTTCAACTACGACACACCGCAGAAGATTCTGAACGAGCAGGTTACGCTGGCCTTCTACGGCTACCCACCCGACTACCTTGAGAAATTCCGTACCGGGATAGAGCGTGTGACCGCAGCCGACGTCACGCGTGTGGCGCAGAAGTACATCGAACCCGAAAAGCTTGCGATCGTCGTGGTTGGCAACAAGCCCGATATCCAACCGCCCCTATCAGCTCTTGGTCCGGTGACGGACGTCGATATCACGATTCCTCCACCACCCGCGGGCACGGCCCGTCCCGGCGTGCGCGGAGGCGATGCCGGTCCGAGTAAGTAGAGGCAATCGACCAGGCACACCTCAAGTCACAGCCCTGAGGAGATTTACGCGGAGGCGGCGAGCGCTGCCTGCTGAACGCCGAGTAGATCGCGAATGCCTTTCTCGGCATAGTCGAGCATGGCATCGAGCTGAGCGCGCGAGTACGAGATGCGCTCGGCCGTCGCCTGCGTCTCCACAAGTCCGCCGTCCGCCAGCATCACCACGTTCATGTCTACTTCAGCACGCGAGTCTTCCTCGTATGCCAGGTCCAACAGGATATTGCCGTCGACGATGCCTACGGATGTGGCGGCCATCATCTGCTTCAGCGGCGAAGTCTTCAGTGTGCCCGCGGCAACCAGCTTCCCGAGGGCAATGGCGAGCGCCACCGAGGCGCCGGTAATGGCCGCCGTGCGCGTTCCTCCATCGGCCTGCAGCACGTCGCAGTCCAGAATGATGGTGCGTTCGCCCAACGCCTTCATGTCGACGATTGAACGTAGTGAACGGCCTATCAGCCGCTGGATCTCGTGCGTTCTTCCACCGATCTTGCCGCGCTCAGACTCGCGCGGAGTGCGCGTGAGGGTTGCACGTGGCAGCATCGAGTACTCGGCCGTGACCCAGCCCCGGCCGGAGTTACGCATCCAGGCAGGCACGCCCGTTTCCACTGTTGCGTTGCAGAGCACTCGCGTATTTCCGGCTTCGATCAGCACAGAGCCTTCGGCCATCGCGACGAAGCCGGTGGTGATGTGCACAGGGCGCAGCGCGTCAGCGGCCCGTCCATCCGGGCGAAAGACCTGGGCAGGAGGCGAAGACGTCTGAACGGAAGTTACGGGGAAGGCCATCTCGCGATTATAAGTTGCCGCCGCCCGCGGGGTTCGCGATGCGTCAATGACCCGACTGCGTCACACCCGCCGCTGAGAAAGTGTGAAGCGATCGAGTAAGGCCGATTTATGATGAAAGCGCCTTCTGCGGGGAACGCAATTACTCCTTCGCTTGGGCGCCGAGGAGTGGAGTAAGACATTGCGGGCATGGCAGAGTGGTACCGCGCATACGATTCAGAGCAGCAACAGAGCATTCACCAGAGCAGCAGCGCATAATCCAAGCCCAGGCGTTAAGGCGCCGGTCTTCGCGGGGAGCGCAGCATGCTGACGCGTCCTCTTTCTCTTACTACTTCCAGTTCGCAAGGTGCAGCTCCTGCCGCGGTGGCGCCCCTGAGTCCGGCCGCGGAGGCTGTAACGCTGCGACTGCTTGTCGTCGATCCAGAGCCGGAGGTTTGCAGGCTGGTGCGCGAGGGCGCCGGACCGCGGTTCGCAACGATTGGAGCGGCATCTGCCGCCGAGGCGCTGCAACTCCTTAAGCAGAGCCAGTTTGATGTGGTTCTGCTCGACGCTGTGCTACCCGGGAACGCCGGTCTCACGCTGCTGCATGAGATTACCGCGTTCCATCCACGTACGGACGTCGTGGTGATGACTGGTTATTCGACCGCTTCCGCGGGCATGGACGCCATGCGCGCCGGTGCGAACGACTATCTAACCAAGCCGTTTTCTGAAGAAGACCTGCATTCCGTGCTGGAGCGAGCAGGGCAGCGGCTTCGCCGTGACTTCGAGAGCCGCCGTCTTCGCGAACGGCTGCGTACCGACAAGGGTATGGGGCCCCTCGTTGGCACGTCGCCAGCGATGGAACGGGTCTATCGGATTCTCTCGAAGGTCGCTTTGTCGTCCCATCCGGCGCTGATTCTGGGCGAGAGCGGCACCGGTAAGGAAGCCGTTGCGCAGGCAATCCATTCCATGGGTGCGAGCGCAGCCAACCCTTTTGTTGTCGTCGACTGCGCAGCACCGGCGCCATCAAGGGTGGAGAGTGGGTTGTTCGGGCATGCCCGCGGTGCGGTTGCTGGTGCAGCTCGCGCCCGGGAAGGTCTGTTAATGGCGGCAGGTGATGGCACCGTTTTCCTGGACGAGGTTGGCGAGCTGCCGTTGGAGGTGCAGTCGAAGTTATTGCGGGTGCTGCAGGAGCGATGGATTCGGCCCGTCGGGGCGCCAGAGCCGGTGCGGTTTTCGGCCCGGGTGCTCGCGGCCAGCAGCGGTGAGTTGATCACCATGGTCGAGCAAGGGAAGTTCCGCAAGGATCTCTATTTCCGTTTGAACGTGATGAAGCTGATGATTCCGCCGTTGCGCGAGCGCCGCCAAGACATTCCGATGCTGGCGCAGCATTTTCTGGAAAAGGTACGGCCGGGAGGCGGCTCGCACAGCTTCTCTGACGAATCGCTGAGGCTGCTGTGCGACTACGATTGGCCCGGCAATGTGCGCGAGCTACAGACTGCGGTCGAGCGGATGTTTTCTATGTCATCCGGCCCGGTGCTGCACTCGGTCGACCTGCCAACTCAGTTGCAGGACTTCCGGGCACATCTTCAGGCGAACGTGGCGGCGGCTGAACAGGAGCAGACAGTGGAGGCAGGACCTGCGGTTGTTTCCATCGTTGAGATGGAGAAGCAGGCGATTCTCAATACCGTCCGGCAGTTGAATGGCGACAAGTTGCTGGCGGCGAAGCTGCTCGGGATCGGGAAGACCACGTTGTATCGCAAGCTGAAGGAATACGGGCTGGATGGCTAGACCCTCTTCCCGGGTAATCTCCTCTTTCGTTCATTTCAGAAGAGTTATTGAAAGGGAGTTACTCGGGGGGCTTGACAGGTTTTTGGCTGCGGATTTTAGCGCTCGGAAACGTTGATTTCGGGACTTAAATCTCATAGAATGAAGGATGGAAATAGAGGGATTGGGAAGACAACCTGAGCGGGACCTGAGTAGCTACAAGTTTACATTCGGTTCTAGCGGTAAATGGTTGAAAAGAAGTAAAAAAGGATAAATGACTGATGGCGAAACGTCGTGGTAATCCGAACTGGGGCAAGCCGGAGCCGATCGGCCCGGTGGTCCCGACAGTAACCTCCTTCGAGCAGGTTGTGAAGGAGTACAAACTTACT
>Ga0207705_10004694_pt1 | contig 10305 bp, 4 predicted proteins | sample KBSC13metaG_FD_184314 | JGI IMG/M metagenome (GOLD analysis project Ga0207705, IMG submission 184314) | Corn rhizosphere microbial communities from Kellogg Biological Station, Michigan, USA - KBS C1-3 metaG (SPAdes) (version 2) | ecosystem: Host-associated > Plants > Roots > Rhizosphere > Soil ...
ATCGCCCCCAAGCCTCCAGCCATCGTTCAGCCGCCCGCGGTCGTCAACGACCCTGTCAAACTGGCAGGCGACTTCAATGCGCTCGTTCAAGAGGCCCTGGGCCTGCGTCCGGAGATCCTGGAAGGCGACGCTAACATCGCCGCGGCGCGCCGGGGCATTCAACTGGCCCGCCGCAGCCTCCTGCCCTCTCTGGGCATCAGCGGGGGCTACAACTATACGCCGGATGCCGGCGGTTTCACCCCGCAGACCACCCAGGGGCAGGCGGTCCTCTCCCTCAACTTCCCCCTCTTCGAAGGCGGTCTGGCCAGAGCGCGGGAGAAAGAGGCCCGCGCCGATGTCGCGACTGCGGAGACCAACCGTCGGCAGTCGGTCGATGGAGTCCTGCTGGAGCTGCGGCAGGCCTACCTCAACCTTTTGCAGGCCCGAGATCGGGTCGCAGTGGCCAACCGGGCGCTGGCCCAGGCACGCGAAGCCTATCGGCTTGCGAAGGTCCGGTTCGACGCGGGCGTCTCTCAGGCGCAGGGAGTCTCGCCGCTCCTCGAACTCAGCGACGCGCAGAATGCGCTGACACAGGCGGAGAACAATCAGGTCAACGCCCTGTACGACTACAACAACACCCGTTCGCGGCTGGACAAAGCCATCGGACGCTATGCTTTCACCGCCGGTGGACCGGGCTATCCCGCGCCGCCGAGCGCCAAAACCCTGGGCAAGAAATAGCAGAGGAGTGACTCATTGAAGACAATCAGAGGATGGAACCGGACTTCACGACGACAGGCGCCAGCGTTTTCCGTCGTCGCGCTCAGCGTCTTCAGCATCGCAGTCCTGGCCGGCTGCGGCAAAAAGCCGGACGCGGCGCCCCCCACGGCGATAAAAACCGCCGCGGAGTCTACGCCGATCCAGGTGAGCGTCACGCCGGTGAAGGTCCACGCGATGTCGGACACTGCCGAGGTGACAGGCGGACTGGCGGCCCTGAACGATGTGACGGTCAGCGTCAAGATCGCGGGGAAGATGGCGGCGGTCTACTTCCGGGAAGGCGATGTCGTGCGCGCCGGGCAGATCGTCGCCCAGCAGGATACGGCGGACCTGCAGGCTCAGCTCGAATCGCAGCGCGCCAACCTGCTCTCCGCGCAGACCAAGCTCTCGGCAGCGAATGTGGCGCTGACGGATGCCAAAACCAACCTGAAGCTGACGCAGGATCAGGTCGAATCCTCGATCAAGCAGGCGCAGGCCGGCGTCGCCTCCGCCAATGAGCAGTACGCCATCATGAAGCAGGGAGCGCGCGTGCAGGAGCGCCAGCAGGCCGAGGAGGCCGTCAAAGTCGCCAAAGCCGATATCGATTCGGCCCAGGCGGATCGTGACAAAGCCCGCAAAGACCTGAAGCGGTATCAAGCACTGGCCCGACAGGGAGCCGTCGCACCGCAGCAGCTTGACCAGATGCAGGCCATCGCCGACTCCGCGGATGCCCACTATCTCTCCGCGCAGTCCCGCTACAACTCCGCGACGCAGAATGTGAGCCTGCTTCAGGAAGGCAACCGCCCGGAGGATATCCGAAAGGCGAGTCTGGCGGTCGAGCAGGCCAAGGAGGTGCTGGTGACGGCGCTCGCCAACCGCAATCAGATCAATCTGCGGCGCGCCGATGTCGAGAATGCGCAGGTCGGCATTCTCACGGCGAGAGCGGGAATCGACCAGGCGAAGGCGGCGGTGCGTCTCGCGGAGCAGGCGCTGCGCGATGCGAGCATCGTCTCCCCCATCGACGGCATCGTCGCGGAGCGCAAGGTGGAACCGGGCATGCAGGTTGCTGTCTCCAAACCCGAGGTGATGCGGATCGTCTCCCTGAACAACATCTATTTCGACGCGCAGTTGACGGAAGCGCAGTTCTCCGAGGTGCGCGTCGGCATGTCCGTCGCCGTCACGGTCGATGCCCGCCCCGGCAAGACCTTCCAGGGCACCGTCGCGAAGATCTTCCCGGTGGCATCCGCCCAGGCCCGCAGTTTCACAGTGCGCATTACCCTGGTAAACGAGGGCAACCTGTTGCGCCCGCAGATGTTCGCACGCGGCCGTATCGTCCTGGCGACGCACGCCAATGCCCATGTCGTCCCACGCGACGCCGTGCTCGACCCCAACGGCAGCAGTGGCCGCGTCTATGTCGTCAAAGACGGCAAGGCGGAAGAGCGCAAAGTGACCCTGGGCTTCTCCAACGTCCAGTACACCGAAGTGACCTCGGGCCTGATCGTCGGCGATGAGGTCGTCACCTCCGGCCAGGGCCAGATCCAACCCGGAGACAAAGTCAAAGTCATCAAAGCTGCGACTTCCTCAGCTCCGTAACCTCTGGCGGTTGCCCGATAACAGATGAGAATCGATACCGCAGTATCGATTCTTTTTCTATGGGTACGCACACAAAGTCGGGAGGAATCGACTGCCTGTCTGTAAAACCTTTATCCGTGACAATCTCTCATTGAGGAACGCTCGTCCTCACCGGAGGGACTATAAAATCGTTTTGAGATGGCGTGGAAAGGAACGACACCATTGGCTCATAAGCAAGCGCACAGGCTTGATTTGCACCCTCAGGGCAGCCCGGGAATCCCCTATGTGAAATATGGATTGATGTCCCTCGCTCTGACTGCCGCACTGGCATTGTTGACATCGTGCGGGGGAGGATCCTCCTCCGGACCGGTGACCCCCGTAACAGATCTGAAGATCACGACCTCTACTACCTTCTTCCCTACGTTCGATCCAACCATCACCGACTATGTGGTAAAAACGCCCTCCGGCGCTCTCCAGGTTACCGTGAACGCTCCTGCGGGGACGCAGGTTGCGGTCGATGGACGTCCGTCCGCCTCCTCGACCTTCACGACGCCCGTTACGGTCGCCGCCGGGCAGAGCTTCCCCATCGTCGTGAACTCCGCGGGGAGTTCTAAGACCTACTATGTGCGCTGTCTGCCGAGCGATTTCCCCACATGGACGACCGAGCGCCCCGGCACGCCCCAGACAGAGTACTACGCCTTCGCTCCTAATCTACCCGTCTCCGGGAGCGGCGCTCAGAAGCACTATCTCGTGATCGCTGATGGACAGGGAGTGCCGATCTGGTGGTACCGTAGTTCCGATGTCCCCGCGAATCCTACCCCCTTAGTGAACGGGAATATCGCCTGGACCACGGCTACTACCATCGAGGAGCATAAGTACGATGGGAGCCTCGTGCACACGGTCAACGTAGATCCCGCCGATACCGGCAAATTCGATTTTCACGAACTCCAGCGACTCCCGAATGGAAACTACATCCTCCTGTCGGATGTCGTTCGAGGACCGGTAGATTTCTCCCCCCTCGGCGGCGCGGCGGTCGGCACCGTCTTCGACGATGAGATCGAAGAGATCGCGCCCAACGGCTCGCTGGTCTGGAAGTGGTCGCCGCTGGCGCATATCCCCGTGACGGAGACCGATCAGGTGTGGTGGGCGTCGGAGATCCAGCCCACCTCCCTCGGAGATCCCTATCATCTGAACTCCGTGGAGCCGGACGGCGACGGCTTCGTCGTCTCATTACGGCATGTCGATGGCGTCTACCGAATCAACAAGGCAACCGGCAACATCGTCTGGAAACTCGGCGGCACGCCACGCCCGGAGAGCCTGACCTTCGTTGGAGATCCGTTCGGCAATTTCGGGGGCCAGCACGATGCCCGCATCCTGCCGGATGGAACGCTCACCGTGCACGACAACGGCACAATGAAAGGTCGTCCGCCACGGGCCGTGCGCTACCATATCGACACCGCCGCAAAGACCGCCACCTTCATCGAACAGGTCACCGATTCCGATGTCCCGGACTCCATATGCTGCGGCAGCGCCCGCAAGGGATCGGGAGGCAACTGGGTCACCGAATGGGGCAACAAACCCATGGTGACAGAATTGACTCCCGCCGGCGCGAAAGTCTTCCGGATCAAGTTCACGGATCCCTACTTCTCCTACCGCGCGCAGCCGGTTCCGACCGGCATGCTCGACCGGGCCGCTCTCCGCACCGCAATGGACGCCCGGTTCCCCCGCTAAGCCTCTCAGTAACAGCCCAATACAGATCGAGGCGGCAGGCTCAGAAATGAGCCTGCCGCCTCGATAGTTACGGATCAGGAATGCCTATCCTACCGGACTACTTCTCCAGGGTGATGGCGGCGATCTTTACTTCGGGGGCGTTCGGGAGTTCGAGCGCGACCAGTTTGCGCGGAGAGCGCACCTTGATCATATAGTGATAGAGGGCGACCGCGCCGAGTTTGGCTCCGTCCTTTTCGTTATGCCAGGGAGTCAGGGCGGCGATCTCGTCCTTGTTTTCGCCGGGATGATCCCAGGGGCTGACGGTCAGGGAGTACTGGTCCTGAGAGGTGGTGCCATCCGGCTCCTCGAAGACCAGTTTCAGATTGATCTGCGTCTCCTTACCGGAGCTGGCGGCGACCAGATGCATCAGATGGCAGAAGCCTTCGGACGTCTTCCCGAGTTCGACTCGCTGCCCCATGCAGGCGATCATGTTCTTGGATTTGCCCTCTTTCGGTCCCCAGCGGAACCCGACACGGCGCGGAGAATCGACCCCGGTCTTGTCGGTCGGCAGCCACATTCCGGCAGGCGCGATGGGCGAGTCCGGGAACGGCGGCAGCAGCGAGGCCGGGAACGATCGCCCCTGCGCGTCGAAGCCAGCGGAAGCCGCATTCTCCGGATCGGAGACGCCGTCAAGGTTGTAGCTCTTGGTGAGGTCCGTAAAGGTCAGTTTGTCCCCGATCACCTGGATCTGGTGCAGGACGCTGTCCCCTACCCGCGTTCCCCCGACGGTCGAGGCCCAGGTATCGCCGAACTTCACATCCCAGACCAGCCAGTAGGTGCCATCCGTTGGCGGCGGCGTGACCCAGGCGAGCATCTCCTGGGTCTGACTGCCGGGCGACACGTCTTCCGTAATCGGCGACGTCTCGTTCTCGAAGAAGTATTCGGTGCCGTCCTGGAAATACCAGTGGTAGCCGACACGTACCTGATCGCGTCGCCAGGTCTGAGTCCCGGTATTTTGCAGGCTGATCCGGACAGGCAGGCGCTTTCCGCCGGGCAGAGTCTGCGGGGTCACGTCCTGCGTAAAGCGCACGCCGAAGTCGAAATCGACGAGAGCGACAGGAGTCGGCGCGACGCTGACGCCCGCCGACGCAGCTTCGCCCTGAAGCGCGACCGTTGCCGCCTTTGCGCCGGCATTCGGTGCGACCTCCCAACGGGCGAGATACCCGCTGCCCGGCTCCAGATCCGGCAGCGCTGCGCCCTGTGGGTCCGTGATTGGCAGCACCAGGCGCACGGTCGCCAGTTGGCCGGGCGCGATGTCTTTGTCGAGCATCGTGCTGGCATCCGCCGTCGTCAGGGGCGTCGACGTCGGACCGTCCGCGGTCTCTTTCACGCTGTAGAGCCGCACACCGACACGCACGCCTTCGGATTTATGCCAGGTCGTCGAGCCGTCGTTGCGGAGCGTGGCGTTCACCTCGTAGAGACCGCCATTCTCCAGCAGCGTGGGCATATCGGTTCGGATCACCGTGGCGGCCCAGGAGGCGGCTGCGCCGTCCACACCGATATGGACCGGGATCTCGCACATGGGCGCTCCTGCCGCGCCCGCTTTTTTGTCCTGCGTGCCCACCGAGATCTCCAGAGTGTAGTCCCCGGCTGCCAGCGGGCTGCTTTTGCCGTTCCCGGCGGTGATCGGCAGGGAGAGGCTGACATTCTTACCGGCGAGCACGGGCGCGGTCAGTCCCACCGTTCCGCCGTTCGCCGCGATCCCGTTCTTCCCACGCCAGCGATAGCTCACGGTCGGCAGAGGAGACTTACCGCCTCCCCACTCCTCCATCCCCGAGTTTTGCAGGCGGAGCGCCACCGTCGTGGTTTCGCCCGGAGCCAGTGTAGCCGGCATATCGTGGCTCACCAGGCGCAGAGACTGCTTCGTCGTCCCGGCGAAGAGACGGGTGAGAAAGAGCGTGGTATCGGCGAGGCTGAAACCGGCCTCGACCGAGGGCAGGATCTCGCGGCCGTTGGTGTAGTCGTTCCAGCCATCCAGCAGCACCCAGTCCGGCGCTTTGCCGATGGCGTTCGTCCAGACAGTGCGGTAGGCGTCGGTGTCCCGGCGTGCCGGCAGCGCCTTGTTCTCAAAGGTGCGAGAGGCGGCGTAACCGGCGCTGACGGTCGCGATCTTCAGCCAGCCCTCTCCAAACGGCGCGCCGTCTTTGGCGGTCGGGTTGGCGAAAAAGCCGTCCATCGTCGCCTTGCTGCGGAAGCCGTCCACTCCGGCGACCAGCAGGTCGCCGCCTGGAAAGTCCGTTGCGAAGCGTTTGCGGAGTTCGGTGACGAAGGCGGTGTCCATGTCTTTGATCGCCGCGGCATCGGAGAGGAAGACCGGATAGGCCCTCCTGCCGCCGTTGGCAGCGCTCATCGGAACGCTGCACCGGAACTCGGAGGGAATGTGCAGATAGTAGTCCCGGATCATGCCGTAGAGCGTGTTCAAGGCTTTAGGATCGTGTAGGTCGGGCCGATCGCCCAGCGCCTCGATCAGGCTGTTCGTATCCAGGAAGAGGCCGATCTGAGGGTAGTCCTGTCCGGACTGACGCATCGCCTTCAGTGCCATCACCAGAACGTCCAGTCCTTTATCCGCGTAGATCTGGCGGGCATGCCTGTCGCCGCGATAGACCGGCAGAAGCACATCGATGCCTTCACGGCGGGCCTCCGCCAACTGCTTCCGGTGCCAATCGGCCCGATCGTAGCTGAACCAGGGACCGGCGCCGTCCAACGGATGATGCGCGAGCAGCGAGGAGTTATCGGAGCGAACCACCTGCGCCGACGGAGCCGCCTTGCGCGGATCGGCCTGGTAGTTGTACTCGTAGGTCGCCATCACCAGCGGCGTGACCTTCTCCGGCTGACGCGCCGGAAGGTTCACCGCAGAGAGTGCGGCGATCGGCACGACCGGACGCGGTACGCGCGGCACGAACTCCAGACGGTTTCGAGACGCGAGAGTCGTCTCCAGCGCAACGCGCCCTGTAGGGGCGTTCGCCAGTTCGCCGAATTCGAATACGGAGATCCCGTTCCACTCTCCGGGCGTCAGTTCACCGTTCAGTTCGAGCCGGTTCGTCTCCGGAACACGCGGGACGGTCAACAGCGCAGGCGTAGAGGGAGCGGCATTCTTGCTCAGCACGATCTCGGTCCAGAGGGAGGGATTATCGACATCGCTCGCGCCGCGAACGGTGGGCGAGAGGCTTTGGATCGGCGGACTGCCGGCCGATTTGCTCTGCGCGACCACGTTGAAACCGAGATGCAGGCCATCCGTCGGCTTGATCCCGAGGTCGATCCAGGGAATCGCGACCTCCACGGTGTAGCCGGGCGCGAAGGAGTTATCCCGCCGCGGAATTCCTCTCTGCTGCACTTCGTATTTGAATATCTTGCTGAGAATAGCGTCGGTCTCGCGCTTCTGCGCTTCAAGGAGGACTTTATTGTCTTTCGCGTCTTTATACTTGTCAGCGATGGCCTTCAGCAGCTCACCGAGTTGTTTGTCATCGCGATAGAGGGGGGCGGCGTCCGCGCCGAGATAGAGTTGGGCTCCATGCGCCGCGCTGATGGCGAGCGTGAACGTATGCTCATTCCGGCGGAGCGCCTTATGATCGTTGTCCGACTGCACGGAGATGAGGACGGCGTCATCTTCCAGAGGATGGGAGAAGGCCTCGGTGTTCTTGCCGACGATGTTGGGCTTGTTGACCGCGACGGCGACGTACAAAAAGTCGTCATCCCAGCCGGTATAGCCGAGGATACGGTTGGTCGCTTCGATCGTAGCGGCAACGGCGGGAGGCTGCACCGCCCCTCCGGGCTTCTTAGGTGTTTGTGCAAGGACCGGCGCTGCTGCGCGCAGCAGCGCAAGCGTGGTCACGAGCGCAAGGGCAGACTTGCCCATCTCACTCTCCTTTACTGTTCAACCTCGCCAGTCGTCGCCCATCGGAGAGACGGAACTGCGAGGTACGATATTACGTTTGTGTAAGAACAGAATCGTTTTCGAGAAGCCCCTCCTTGGGAAGAAGGGGTTGACGAGGTTTCCCTCCATGTAGGTGGGCGAATAGTACCCTGCAAATCCCCGCAAGTCAAGCATGTGCCGCCGAGCCGCCACATCGCCGTACTAATCAACGCGATGCTGCGTCCATTGTGACAGACGGCGAATTCGCTGTAACATCGGACCTGCGGACTCGACAAACTTTTGGGACTACTCCGAATTCTTTCTTCTCTTATCCCTTATTCCTGAAACGCATGTTCCTCACGATAGCGGCCGGAAAGGCTTCTGTGTCTATGTTAACAACGTATGCTCCTTCCGTTCAGTTCCGTCGGTCCGGGGGCTTCTTTCTCTCGATCCTGTTCACTCTGGTTAGTAGCTGCTGTTGCGCAGTTTGGACGACGCGCAGCAACGCCTCCCCTCTGCTAGCGCAAGCGCGGCAGGACCGCACTCTCCCGGAGATCACGACTCTGTTTCGCGATGAGATCATGCAGGCGGAGCAGAAGATGCACTGGCATGGCGAGCGATTGAGTGATGACACCCTCTACGCCCTTGCGGTCACGGGCATTTCATGGGAAATCGCCTGGAATAAGGATCACCCCTTCTCGCTCACCTGGGGCGAGTACAGCAAGGCTCCGCGCCTGAACGGCCAATCGAGTAAGAACGACATGGGGTATATCGAGGAGGTGCGCCGCGCCTACGAGCGGCGCGACTATCGGCGCGTCGTGGATACAGCATCCGCGCATTTTACGCTGGAACAGATCGGCTGCGACCCGACCCTGAAAGAGGCGGTTGGGAAGAGCCTGATGACGATGGGACAGTCGGAACAGGCCTTCCCTGTCTTCGCCGCGCCCTGCACCCCCAACCTCAGTCCGCTGGAGAACGCGCGCGCCAACCGACGCTTTCGGGAGGCGGCACTGGAGGCGGCGCGACAGGCAGGTTTGAAGCGCGAGGTGGTCGCGTTTTCGTTGTCTCTGCTTCTGGAGCCGGGGCCGGATAAACCGAATGTCGATGTGGAACGGATCAAAGCGCTCGAAAACATGGGCGTCGACATCGACCGGGTCGTTCTGGGGATTCTCCAGAGTCCGAACCGCCTGCGCGGACTGCCGGCCTATACCTACGCCGCCGCCGACCTGCTGACCTACCGGACATCTCCACGCCTGCTGCCGTTCCTGATCCGCCTGGCGGACAACGATGACGTCTATATCCGCAGTCGAGCGGTCACGGGCCTCGGCATCGTCGCCTATCATGCACGGCCCAACGATCCCGACGGCTGGGCGCCGCGCCTCCTCGATGTCCCTCTCCGCGAGACCAGTGTCTCTGCCTCCCTGCGTAAACTGATCGACCGAGAGGTTAAAGAGGCGCTGAACAGCGATCGGTATCGCATACGGATCGCCGGGATCGTCGCCCTGACTCTCATCGGAGAAGACGACAGCGTACCGATTCTGCAGCGCCTGGCAAAGGATCGTACCTATATTCTCACCGCTCCCAACGGCGAGCGCGATAAGTCCCGGCATCTCTTCTTCCCGGTATGGGCGGCGGCGGCGGCGGGCCTGAATCGGTTTGGAATGAAGGTGGAGGTGGGGGGAGGCGATCTGAGAGGCAAAGATCTGGACCGGGAGAGACGCGGAGGCCGAGACGAGACGAATGACCGGCGGAATCTACGCCGTGACATCGTCAGTCAGTTGGCGCTCTCCCCATTTGACGTGCCGGTTCCCCTGGCCGAGGAGACCCCACGCTTCTAATCGCACGATGTCCGTTCAAGTCGTCAGTTGATGAGGGGGGTAGGGCCGTTGCCGGAACTGGACGGTTCCGAATTTGGCGTGTCCCCAACACCGGGTTCGTGCCACTCTTTGGCGCGTAGAGAGCGTTGATGGGCCGCTTCGACCAGTCCCTGAACGACCTCGTCGCTCACCTCTTCTTCTTCGTCCTCGATTTCGGCGGAGACAATACGCTCGGCAAAGAGACAGCCGAATATCGCGGTCAGGCCCGTAATGATGAGCAGAACCGCCTTCCAGGAGCCGTATTTCCCGACATGGATGATCCCCAGGCCCAGAAAGTAGAGGGCGGCAGCGGCGAAGTAGCATCGGCGCGCCCAGACCGTTCCCGGATGAAATGTCTCCATAAAGGCGGCGGTGGCGGAGAGGCCCGCGATTACCAGAAGGATCGCGGGGCGGGAATGATCCAGAAAGTCGTAGTCGATGGCCGATGGCAACGGCTGGCTGCCGACACGGCCGATGTCACGCACCGCCATAAAGGCGACGCCGTAACAGAGAGTGAGGATA
>Ga0207705_10004699_pt1 | contig 10296 bp, 7 predicted proteins | sample KBSC13metaG_FD_184314 | JGI IMG/M metagenome (GOLD analysis project Ga0207705, IMG submission 184314) | Corn rhizosphere microbial communities from Kellogg Biological Station, Michigan, USA - KBS C1-3 metaG (SPAdes) (version 2) | ecosystem: Host-associated > Plants > Roots > Rhizosphere > Soil ...
ATGGGCGCCATCGACTTCGGCATCATCGTCGACGCCACCGTGATCATGGTCGAGAACATCTTCCGCCATCTCGCCGAGCGCAGCGCCGGCCACCGGCCCTCCGCCCTCGATCCGCCGAAGGATCTCATCGGCAAGATCGGCGTCATCTACCTGGCGGCCGGCGAAGTGACGAAGGCGATCTTCTTCGCCGCCACCATCATCATCGCGGGTTTCCTGCCGCTGTTCACCCTGTCGGGCGTCGAGGGTCACATCTTCGGGCCGATGGCCAAGACCTACGCCTACGCCCTGTCGGGCGGCCTGCTCGCCACCTTCACCGTCTCGCCGGCACTCGCCGCCCTGCTGCTGCCGGAGAAGGTCTCCGAGGTCGAGACGATCGTCGTGCGTGTCCTGCGGCGGAGCTATCGGCGGCTGATCGCCGTAATCCTCGGTCGCCGGCGCTGGGCGCTCGCCGCCGGCGGCGTCCTCGCGGCGGTCACCGTCATGGCGGGCAGCACCGTCGGCCTCGAGTTCCTGCCCAAGCTCGAGGAGGGCAACATCTGGATGCGGGCGACGATGCCGGCCTCGGTGTCGCTCGAGGAAGCCAACATCTACGTCAACAAGATGCGCGGCGTGGTCAAGAGCTTCCCCGAGGTCGAGACCGTGGTCTCGCAGAACGGGCGGCCCGACGACGGCACCGATCCCGACGGCTTCTCCAACGGCGAGTTCTTCGTGCCGCTGAAGCCGGCCGACAAATGGCGCAAGGGCCTCGACAAGGAGACGCTGATCTCGCAGATGGCCGACGCGCTGCGCAAGGCCGTCCCCGGCGTGAACTACGCCTTCTCGCAATACATCCAGGACAACGTGCAGGAGGCGGCGTCCGGCATCGACGCGGAGAACGCCATCAAGATCATCGGGCCGGACCTCGACCGCCTGCACAAGCTCTCGATCGAGGTCCGCAACGTCCTGGAGAAAGTGAGCGGCATCAAGGACGTCGCCGTGCCGCCGCTGGTGGGGCAGCCGACGATCCGCATCGACATCGACCGCGATCGTGCCGCCCGCTACGGCCTGTCGCCGGGCGACATCAACGCCACCATCCAGGCCGCCGTCGGCGGCCAGGCGGCGGGCGATCTCTACGAGAACGGCAGCGACCGCCACTTCCCGATGCTGGTCCGGCTGGCGCCGCAGTTTCGCCAGAACATGGAGTCGCTGCGTCACCTGACCATCGGCGCGCAGAACCCCGCCGGCGGCATCGTCCAGGTGCCGTTGGGCGAGGTCGCCAACATCGGCCTGGCCGCGGGCGCCTTCTACATCTACCGCGAGCAGCAGGAGCGCTTCGTGCCGGTGAAGTTCTCGGTGCGCGGCCGCGACCTCGGTGGCGCCGTGCTCGAGGCCCAGGAGAAAGTCGCCCACGACGTCGTCCTGCCGAGCGGCTATCGCCTCGAATGGGCCGGCGACTTCGAGAACTTCCAGAATGCCATCGACCGCCTGGCCATCGCCGTGCCGGTGGCGATCGCGCTCATCTTCCTGCTGCTCTACGTGAGCTTCGGCACGCTCACGGATACGCTGCTGGCGGCGAGCGCCATCCCGATGGCGCTGACCGGCGGCATCCTGTCGCTCACGCTCGCCGGCATGCCGTTCAGCATCTCGGCCGCCATCGGCTTCGTGGCGCTGTTCGGCATCGCGGCGATGAACGGCATCATGGTCGTCGGCTGCTTCAACCGCCTGGTCGCCTCCGGCCTCGAGCGCGAGCCGGCGCTGGCGCTCACCTGCGAGCAGCAGATGCGGCCCGTCCTGATGACCTGCGTGGCGGCCTGCGTCGGCCTGCTGCCCGCCGCCTTCTCGACGGCGATCGGCAGCCAGGTCCAGCGCCCGCTCGCCATCGTGATCGTGGGCGGCATGTTGCTGGCACCGTTCCTGTTCCTCACCATCCTGCCGGCCGCGATTGGCACCTTCTCACGGCGACAGCGCCCGGCTACACCTGAAGGGTGACCCACAAGGACGAGTTCATCGACCTCGGCGACCGCAGCTTGCGGCTGCGCCGGCTCGTGCCCACCCGCAACGACGGCCTCGAACGCACGACGCTGATCTTCCTGCACGAGGGCTTGGGCTGCATCGAGATGTGGCGCGACTTCCCGCAGAGGCTTTGCGACGCCACCGCCTGCTCCGGCATCGTCTACGACCGCACGGGCTACGGCCGGTCGAGCCCGTGGCCGGCCGAGCCCGGCCTCGCCTACATGGAGATCGAGGCCGACGTCGTGCTGCCGCGGCTGCTGGCGGCGGCGGGGGTCGAGGATTGCGTGCTGGTCGGCCACAGCGACGGCGGCACGATCGCGCTCAACTATGCCGCCGCCGATCCCGCGCCGCTGCGCGCGGTGGTGACGATCGCCGCGCACGCGATCAACGAGCCGGTCTGCATCGCCGCCATCCATCGCGCGCGCGAGGCCTTCGCGTCGGGCGACCTGCGCCAGCGCCTGCTGAAGTATCACGGCGACAATGTCGACCGTGCGTTCCGCCTGTGGTCCGACGCCTGGGTGGCGCCGGGCTTCGAGCCGATGGACGCCAACGGCCGGCTGCCCGGCGTCGAGGTGCCGGTGCAGGCGATCCAGGGCGAGGACGACGACTACGGCAGCGAGCTGCAGCTCGGCATCATCGCCGGCAAGGTCGGCGGCTATTGCGAGACCCGGCTGATCCCGGGCTGCGGCCACAGCCCGCACCTTCAGCAGCCGCTGCACGTCGTCTCGGAGATCGCCCGCTTCGTCTCGCCGCTGGCGCTGGCCGGCTGACGCCGCCTAGAGCCGCTTGAGCTCGCTCGAGGCCGCCCAATTGTATTGCGATACGGTCGGGCAGCGCGCCTGGGCGAGCTGGAGCTGCTCGCGCGCGCGCTGCTTGTCGCCGCGCCGCACGGCATCCATGCCGACGAAGAACGCCGCCGAGCACTTGCCGTTGGTCTTCTTGGCGGTCTCGTCGGACTCGGCCGCGACCTCGAGTTCACCCGCCGGCATCTTGCCGAGCAGGAACTTGGCGATCGGACCTGGCCATTCGTAGAGGTTCTCGTTGCCGAGATCCTTGTTCAGGGTCGCGCGGGCGTCCTGCCTGGTGTGGACTTGCGCCGCGTAGCGCCAGAGATCGCCGCTCATCCGCGCCTTGGCGGTGGTCAGGCCATCCAGCGAGGTGGTGAAGTCCTCCGCCGCCTGCGGGTAGTTGCCGAGGTTGAAATTGGCGTGGCCGCGGTAGAACACCGCCATCCGCCGGTCGAGCGGCCCGGTGGCGCTGGCGACCGCGGTGTCGAGCGTGCCCGTGGCTTTCGAAAAATCGGCGATCTGCATCAGTACCTGGGCCTGCGCCACGAGCAGCCACGCATCGTTGGGCTTGCGCGCGAGACCATGGTCCAGGGTGCGTAGCGCCGCCGCGCGGTCGCCGCCGCCGGCCAGTCCGGGCATCGTGCTCCACAACATGATCGGCCAGGTCTTGGGCGCGACCTTGTCCATCTCGGCGATGTCCTTCTGGCTGTCGGCCTCACGGCCGAGCCGGCTCAGCAGGAAGGCGCGCACGCTGAGATAGAAGGTGCGATCGGTCGGCGAGAGCTGCGAGGCCCGCAGGATCTTGTTGAGCTGGTCGAGCGTGGCGTTCTGATTGCTCGACGTGATGCTGGGCAAAGGCGACGGCGAGGGGCTGCGGGCGCCGCTGTCCCAATCCGGACCACCATGCAATTGGGCGTGGGCGATCCCCGGGACCGCCAGCGCCGACACTGTCGCGAGGGCTGCAAAAGCCCCCAAAAACTGAAGAATTTCGCGTCGCATGTCGGCAATTTGGCACACCGCACCGCGGGCTGCATCCGCCGATTGCCTGTGCCGGTCCCTGCCCCTATTTTGCCCCCGACCGCACAAATCCGATCCCAGGAGTACCAACAATGGCTGCCGCCCATCCCAACAGCTTCAAGGCCCGCAAATCCCTGAAGGTTGGCAGCAAGAGCTACACCTACTTCAGCCTCAAGGCGGTCGAAAAGGAGGTCGGCGATCTCTCCCGCCTGCCCTTCTCGCTGCGCGTCCTGATGGAAAACCTGCTGCGCCACGAGGACGGCACGACCGTCAAGAAGGCCGATATCGCCGCCTTCGCAGACTGGGTGAAGAATGGCGGCAAATCGACCAAGGAGATCAATTTCCGTCCCGCGCGCGTGCTGATGCAGGACTTCACCGGCGTGCCCGCCGTCGTCGACCTGGCCGCGATGCGCGACGCCATGACCAAGCTCGGCGGCGACGCCAAGAAGATCAATCCGCTGGTGCCGGTCGACCTCGTGATCGACCATTCGGTGATCGTCGACAACTTCGGCAACAACTCGGCCTTCGGCGCCAACGTGAAGCTCGAGTACGAGCGCAACCTCGAGCGCTACCAGTTCCTGCGCTGGGGCGCGATGGCGTTCGACAACTTCCGCGTCGTGCCGCCGGGCACCGGCATCTGCCACCAGGTCAACCTCGAGTACCTGTCGCAGGTCGTGTTCTCGAAGAAGGAAGGCAAGGAGACGACGCTCTATCCCGACACCTTGGTCGGCACCGACAGCCACACCACGATGGTGAATGGCCTGGCCGTGCTGGGCTGGGGCGTCGGCGGCATCGAGGCCGAGGCCGCGATGCTGGGCCAGCCGCAGCCGATGGTGATCCCCGAGGTCGTGGGCTTCAAGCTGACCGGCAAGCTGCCGGAAGGCGCGACCGCGACCGACCTCGTGCTCACCGTCACGCAGATGCTGCGCAAGAAGGGCGTGGTCAGCAAGTTCGTCGAGTTCTACGGCGAGGGTCTGGCCGAGATGCCGCTCGCCAACCGCGCGACCATCGCCAACATGGCGCCGGAGTACGGCGCGACCTGCGGCTTCTTCCCGATCGACGAGGTCACGCTGGGCTACATGAAGACGACCAACCGCGGCGCCGCCGCCAAGATCGTCGAGGTCTACGCCAAGAAGCAGGGCCTGTGGCGTTCGAAGAAGGCGCCCGAGCCGGTGTTCACCGACACGCTCGAGCTCGACATGGGCGACGTGGTGCCGAGCCTCGCCGGGCCGAAGCGCCCGCAGGACCGCGTGTCGCTGAGCAACGCCGCGCAGGAATTCGCGGCGAACATGGAGAAGGAGTTCGACCGCAAGGACACCGGCAAGCGCACCAAGTGCGACGGCACCGACTATGACCTCGGCCACGGCGACGTGGTGATCGCGGCCATCACCTCGTGCACCAACACCTCGAACCCCTACGTCATGCTGGGCGCCGGCCTGATCGCGCGCAACGCGGTCAAGCACGGCCTCAAGGTGAAGCCATGGGTGAAGACCTCGCTGGCCCCCGGCTCGCAGGTCGTGACCGAGTATCTCGACGCCGCCGGCCTGTCGAAGGACCTCAACAAGATCGGCTTCAACCTGGTGGGCTACGGCTGCACCTCGTGCATCGGCAACTCCGGCCCGCTGAACGATCCCGTCACCAAGGCGATCGGCGACGGCGACCTGGTGGTCTGCTCGGTGCTGTCGGGCAACCGCAACTTCGAGGGCCGCGTCAATCCGCTGACCCGCGCCAACTACCTGGCCTCGCCCATGCTGGTCGTGGTCTACGCGCTGGCCGGCTCGATGAAGATCGACATCACCAAGGATCCGATCGGCACCGGCAAGGGCGGCAAGCCGGTCTACCTCAAGGACATCTGGCCCTCGAACATGGAAGTGTCCAGGACGGTCGACAAATTCGTCACCGCCAAGGCCTTCAAGAAGCGCTACGCCGACGTCTTCAAGGGCGACAAGTTCTGGCGCTCGATCAAGACCAAGCCGACGCTGACCTACGCCTGGGACAACAGCTCGACCTACGTCCAGAACCCGCCGTACTTCGACGGCATGGGCAAGATGCCGGGCAAGCTCTCCGACATCGCCGGCGCCCGTCCGCTCGGCCAGTTCGGCGATTCGATCACGACCGACCACATCTCGCCGGCCGGTTCGATCAAGAAGGACAGTCCCGCCGGCGACTACCTGTCGGAGCACGGCGTCGCCGCCAAGGACTTCAACCAGTACGGCACGCGCCGCGGCAACCACGAAGTCATGATGCGCGGCACCTTCGCCAACATCCGTCTCAAGAACGAGATGGTGCCGGGCATCGAGGGCGGCTTCACCCACGACTACCGCTCCGACGAGCCCGTGCCGATCTACGACGTGGCCATGCGCTACAAGAAGGAACACGTGCCGCAGGTGCTGATCGCCGGCAAGGAATACGGCACCGGCAGCTCGCGCGACTGGGCAGCCAAGGGCGCCAGCCTGCTTGGCGTGAAGGCCGTGGTATGCGAGACCTTCGAGCGCATCCACCGCTCGAACCTGGTCGGCATGGGCGTGCTGCCGTTGCAGTTCAAGCCCGGCATGACGCGCAAGACCCTTAACCTCACGGGCCACGAGACGTTCGACATCACCGGCATCGAGGCGGGGCTGAAGCCCGGCATGGACGTGCCGATGACGATCCATCGCCGCGACGGCACGTCGGAGAAGGTGGTCCTCACCTGCCGCATCGATACCGCCGAGGAGATCGAGTACTTCAAGAACGGCGGCGTTCTCCAGTACGTGCTGCGCAACCTCGCGCACGCGGCCTGAGGCGGAACAGGTACCGCGGTCCATGGCGACGGGGCTGGTCGGCCATTTCGTCGCCATGGCCTGCAACAATGCATGGGCCAATCACCGGCTGCTCAGCGCCTGCGAGGCGCTGAGCCCGGCCGAGTTCGCGGCACCCCGCACCGGCTTCTTCCCCTCGCTGCGCGCCACCTTCAATCACATCCTCTGGGTCGACCAGTATTACATCGATGCCGTCGCCGGCCTCGATGCGCTGCGCCGCTACAGCGGGCCCGATCCCGACTTCGCCGACGCCCACGCGATGCGCCTGGCGCAGACCGCGAGCGACCGGCGCCTGATCGAGCTGTGCGAGCGCCAGACCGAGGCGACGCTGGCCAGCGACTGCGTCCTGCCCCGTCCCAATCGCACCCCGCCCGCGACCAGGGTCGCGGCCGTGCTCGAGCATCTCTTCCAGCACCAGATCCATCATCGCGGCCAGGCGCATGCGATGCTGTCGAGCACCGCCATCAAGCCGCCGCAGCTCGACGAGTTCTTCCTCGCGGGCGAAGAGGCCTTGCGGCGCGACGAGTTGCGGGCGCTCGGCTTGCCCCAGACCTGATGAAGCCGCGCTCGTCCTTTGCCGGCGCTGCGATCGAGGTCAGCGACCTTGCCCGCTCGGTCGCCTTCCATCGCCTGTGGCTGCCGCTGCTCGGCTTCCATCGCGTGTGGGCCAGTCCCGACAGGGTGATGTGGTCGCGCGGCTACGACCACTTCGTCATGCGCCAGGCCAAGGACGGCACCGCGCACGGGCCGGGCGCGCTGTGGCTGGCCGTCTCGGCCGAGAGCCGCGCGCAGGTCGACCAGGTCCACGCCGAGCTGCGTGACGCCGGCGCGGAGATCCTCCAGCCGCCCAAGGAACTCGACTACTTCGCACCCGGCTACTACTCGGTGGGTTTCCGCGATCCCGACGGCGTGCCGATCGAGGTGGCGCATCGCTGGGACGAGCTGCCCGACGTGGCCGACGCCGAGCAGGTCCGCGTGCCGGGCCATGGCGTCACCCTGGGCGGCTATTTCTTCAAGCCGCAGGCCGGCGTGCCGCCCTATCCCGCCGTCGTGCTGCTGCACGGCTTCGCCAGCCACGCCCACGCGATGACGGGCATGGCCCGCGCCGCCTCGGCCAACGGCTACGCAGCCTTGGCGCTGTCGCTGCGCGGCTGGCTGGGCTCGGAGGGCGAGAGCGACCAGGGCCTGCGCCAGCCGCTCGACGTGCTGGCCGCGATCGACTGGCTGGCGCGCCGGCCGCTGGTCGATGCCAAGCGCATCGGGCTCGTCGGCGCCTCGATGGGCGGTCAGGTGGCGCTGCTGACCGCCGCGCACAAGCCGCCGATCAAGGCCGTGGCCTCGTTCTTCGCGCCGACCGACCTCGTGGCGTGGCGCGCAGCCAATCCGTTCGTGCGCGACTATCTCGACGACCTGTGCGGGCCGGAGGGCCTGCCGGTGCGTTCGCCGCTGCTCAGAGTGGCGCAGATCGACGCGCCGGTCCTGCTGATCCACGGCGACCGCGACGAGAACGTGCCGGTCGACCAGGCGCTGGCCATGGCGAAATCGCTCGAGGGCCACGGCAAGGAGGTCGAGACCCTGATCGTGCCGGACGCCACGCATTTCTTCACCGAGCAGCAGAACGCCGCCGCCCGGCGTAAGCTGTTCGACTTCCTGCGCCGCCATCTCAACCGGAGCTGACCGTTCATGCGTGTGTCCGAAGCCGTCACGTCCCGCCGCTCGATGCGGGTGTTCAAGTCCGACCCCGTCGCCCGGGCCGACATCGAATGGATCATCGAGACCGCCAACCGCGCGGCTTCCAACGGCAACCTCCAGCCGTGGAAGCTCTACGTCACCATGGGCAGGGCGCGCGTGCGGCTGTCGACGGCGATCCTGAAGGCGATCGACGCCAACGAGCACGGGCCGGGCGGCGAGTACGACGTCTACCCGAAGGAGTTCACGCCGGTCTACGACCAGCGCCGCAAGCTGGTCGGCAAGCAGCTCTACACTTTGCTCGGCGTGCCGCGCGGCGACGCCGCCGGCATGCAGAAGCAGTTTCGCAAGAACTTCGACTTCTTCGACGCGCCGGTCGGCATGATCCTGTGCGTCGAGCGCCGCATGGGCAACGGCCAGTGGATCGACTGCGGAATTTTCCTCGACCAGCTCATGCTGCTGGCGCGCGAGAAGGGGCTGCACACCTGCCCGCAAGCGGCATTCAGTCGCTTCCAGCACGTCGTGCGCCGCGAGCTGCATGTCCCTGACGACCAGGTGGTGATCTGCGGCCTGGCGCTGGGATATGCCGATCCGGAAGCGATTCCCAACAACCTGATCACCGAGCGCGCGCCGATCGGCGACTTCACGACCTGGTTCACGGAGTGAGGCAAGGTCGTCGAGATCTCGTCGTCGCGGCAGTCTTCTGCGCCGCCGTCGGTCTCTACGACGCGCTTTACGTCTGGCATCTGATATCGGGTGGTCCGCTGCTTGGGCCCGGGATCAGCGCCTTCTTTCCGGACTTCCTGGTCTTCCATGCCGCCGGCCGCGCCTGGATCGAGGGTCAGAGCGCGCTGATCTACGTGAGCGATGCTCTGACTGCCTTCCAGAACGCGCTCTACGCCGACCGCCTGCCGGGCGAGGTGCGGTTCCGGCCGTTCTTCTATCCGCCGACCTGGCTCCTGATGCTGCTGCCATTCGCGGCCTTCGGCGTGGCCAAGGCCTATGCATTGTTCTTGTCCGGCACGGCGGCGCTGGCGACGGTGCTGGAAGGCCGCCTCGACTGGCCGGGCTGGTTCGCCATTCTGGTGTCGCCAGCGGCGGTGTGGGTGGCCCTCACCGGCCAGAACACCTTCCTCAGCCTGGCGCTGTTCTATGGCGGCTTGCGCCTACTCGACCGCGCGCCGGCGGCAGCTGGCATTCTGCTCGGTCTGCTGGCCTACAAGCCGCAGCTCTGGCTGATGGTGCCGCTCGCCCTGGTCGCGGCGCGGCAATGGCGGGCGTTTGCGTGGATGCTCGGCACGGCGAGCGCAATGGCCTTGGCGAGCCTCGCCGTGTTCGGGCCCGATCTGTGGCGTGCCTTCTTCGACGCCGCCCGCGAGGCGGGATCGGAGCGCATCGTCGAAGAGATGCTGACGCGGGTATCGACGCAGATCGTCAGCCCGTTCGCGGCCGGCTACATCCTTGGTCTGCCGCGCACCGTCGCGAGTGCGCTTCAGATGGCGAGCGTGGTTCTGGCGGCGGCGGCGGTCTGGGTGGCCTTCCGCCGCTATCCGTCGAGCCCTGCACGCACCGCCCTGCTGGCGACGGCGACGTTCCTTGTCTCGCCTTACACCCTGAACTACGACCTCTTGCTGCTGATGCCCACGGTGGTCGCTCTGTTCCGGCAGGGTGCCGGCGAGGGCTTCTATCCGGGTGAGCGGTTGCTCCACCTCGTGCTGTGGCTGATGCCGCTCGGCAGCATGATCCTCGCCCGCTTCGGCCTGCCGCTGGTGCCGCCGGTGATCCTGATGCTCGGCACGGTCGCCTGGATGCGGCTGATTGCGCCTAAAGGCGAATTGCGGCCGGTCGCAGCCGCGCGCTAAAACTCGAAGAAATGGGAGGAAGTCCATGAGCGACGAACTGATCGCCGTCAGCCCTGACTGGGCCAAGCGCGCCTATGTCGACGAGGCCAAGTACAAGACGATGTACGACGCCTCGATCAAGGACCCGGTCGCGTTCTGGGCCGAGCATGG
>Ga0207705_10004701_pt1 | contig 10295 bp, 5 predicted proteins | sample KBSC13metaG_FD_184314 | JGI IMG/M metagenome (GOLD analysis project Ga0207705, IMG submission 184314) | Corn rhizosphere microbial communities from Kellogg Biological Station, Michigan, USA - KBS C1-3 metaG (SPAdes) (version 2) | ecosystem: Host-associated > Plants > Roots > Rhizosphere > Soil ...
CGTAGCCGAGCGAACCGAGGCTGCGGCCCCACGCCTGTGCTACGCGCCACGGAATAAAACGCAAGGTACGCAGCAACATGCGTAGCGCGTTGCGTGCGATGGTCTGCCAGAGCTTCTTCATGAGGTAAAGGTCCGCGCGTGAAGTTCAATCGCGCGCGGCCTTATTATACCCGAGGGTCAAATGCGATCCGGGTCCCGTGCTGTTGCCGCATCTGCACAAAAGACAACGGGTCCGATCAGAGAGAATCTGACCGGGCCCGTTTTTCTTGAGCGGCTAGCCTCGATTAGTGTGGCAGTACGGCCGTACGGAACGACTGCGGTGACACGTAGCGGGTCTGGTAGTCGACCCAGTCCTGGGCGTGCGCTTTGTAGACGGGGTCGTCGTAGAGGCTCTTGACCTGGTGGTTGTAGGCGAGGTCGGCGTGCGACGGGAGCGGGAGGATGGTTTTGGAGTATCCGCTATTGATGTCGCAGTCCTTACCCCATCCGTCGCCGATCATGACGTAGTCGCGCACCATGCCGGCCGCGACGGGGGCGGTGGCGGGGAAGCGGAGGTTGATTTCGTCGCCGGCGTTCATGATGACGTAGCGGTCATCGACCTTGGTCAAGAGCGGGCGGACGTCGCCGAAGCGGGTGTAGAAGCCTTCCATGTCGCGCCACTGCTGGCCGACGGAGGCGAGTTGGCCGTAGTCCGGCACTTCGGGAGACGAATGGCTCGGCTGTAGGGTCTTGTTGAAGCCGTGGTACCGGAGGTCGGCGACGGTGGGGTCGATGACGCGCTTTTCGACTTTGGCGCCCGGTATCTCGGTCGCCGTGGCCATCCAGTCCCAGTAGAGCTCAAGGTTGGTGCGCAGGCGGACTTGCCTGGGCTGGCCGGGTTTGAAGAGACCGGTGACGTCGATGAGGATGGTCTTGTTCTTGCCTTCGGGGAAGCCAAGGCCTGTGCGGGCGACGCGCCAGCCGCCGTGGCCGTCGGGGACTTCGAGACTCAGACCGGTCGGGCGCGGATGGTCGCCGAGGCTGAGCTGCATGTTGATGCTGCTGTCCGTCGGATGGATCCAGCCTTCCGCGAGGAGCCATTCACGAACCGGAGAATGTGGAATTCCGGAAACCTCACCCCGGCCCTCTCCTTGGAAAGGAGAGGGAGGCGTTGACGGCGCTGGACCAAGGTCGACCTGGACGTAGTGGTCGCGGGTGAGGCCCTGGTATCGGCCGAGACCGAAGGTGTCGAGATAGCGGCCATCACGAGCGGTGAGGATATCGGTGACGTCGTGACCGAGATCGTCGACGGCGTGGGGGACCGGCTGGGCCGGGGTCGTAATGTGATATTTGAGCGCGGGCGGCGGGATGCAGAAGCGCTCGTCGACCCACATGTCGGTGCCCGCGGGGTGGTCGACGACCATGAGCTTCATCTGGTCGAAGAAGTACGATTCCCAGAGCTGAGTGCAGAGGCGGAGGTCATAGAAACCGTCGCGCGGGACGAGCTCGTCGCCCCCGATCTTATTCCAGTCGCCGCTCATGCCGCCGCCGCTGGTGCCCTGGGCGTTGATGCGAAGGCCGAGGGCGCTGCGCCAGAGGAAGTCGGTGATGAACGCCATTGACTGACCGTTCCAGGCGAAGAGCCAGGGACAGGAGCCCTTGAGACGTTCGGGCGTCTGCGCGACCTGGTCGGGGTTGAGTTCGAACTCGCCCTGCGGCAGGCCATTCGGCCAGAGGATCCGTGCGTAATCGGACTTTGCGTAAGTACCGAGGCCGAAGTGCGTGACGGGGGCGTCGACGGGTTGATTCTCGTAGAGCAGCCCGGCGCGCAGGCTAATCTGTCCGCCGATACCAAACGAGTTGTTCTTGCCGTCGCCCTTCGATACGGACTGCAGACGGATCTGCTGCCAGTGGTAGTTCTTCGTGCCGGTGTTCTTGTAGAGCGTGGGCGCGCCGGTCGACGAGAGACCGATCAGGTTGAGGCGACCGCTGACACCGTCATCGTCGATGGATGCCGATTTGACATCGAGCGCCGAGGTGAGAGGGACGAGTGCGCCTTTGTCGTCGCCCAGCAATACTTGCGTTCCAATGGAGCTCGCAACGACGAGATCGGGTGCGCCGTTGTTGTCGAGGTCTGCCCAGATAAGTTGACCGCTGCCGTCCTTAGGGGCGGGAGATGTGACAACGAGCGGTTTTATAAACGGCTTGCCATCGACAATGTTGATTGCGCTCATCGAGCCGTCGGCGAACCAAACGAAGGCGGAGAATGCGCCGGTTCGATTGAGATCGACGGCGGTTATTGCCACGGCGCCTCCGACTCGGGTCGACACAACCGACTCCTTAAAATTGCCGGCACGCTGGTTATCGAAGAGATGTAGAGCGCCATTTCCGTCGATAAGGGCGGCATCGCCGACACCGTCACCGTCGAGGTCGACCCAGGTGAAGGCGCGGAGTCCGTCGACTTTTTCGAAGGGATGGATGGCGGTGAAAGTGCCGTTGTCGTTGTTGCGGAGGGCGGTCGGAGAACCAGTAGCCGAGCCGAGGACGATGTCGATGGCGCCGCCGGTGTAGAGGTTGGCGGCGTAGGCGCTGGTGTATTTGCCGCTCACGACGGCTGCGGGCAACTTGGCGGCCGCGGTGACGTCGGCGAACCTTCCGCCTGCGCTTTGCTGGTAGATTTTGAGGCCACCGGCTCCAGCGAGGACGAGGTCGACAAGGCCGTCGTCATTGAGGTCGACACTAAGGATCGACGCGGCGCTTGGGGCGGTCGAGCCGCCGGGGAACGGCAAGGTCGTCGATCCGATTTGGATCTGACTCGCGGTAGCGGTCACCGTCGCGGGCTTGCCGTCGCCCGTCAACCAGATGGACTTGACGACGCTCGGCTTACCCGTAACAGCAAGCGGCTGGGCGGTGAAGGTCAGGCCAGAGTCGGCGGGGGCGGGAGCGTCGGGCGGGGTTGGCAGGGCGATGAAGTGCTCGATAGGGTCGGCGACGGTGCCGTCGGCGACCTGGAGTTCGGAAAGGGCCTTCTGAAAGGCCGGAAATCCGATCAGCTCGTTGTGTAGCTTCATCACCTCGGGCACGGAGGCGCGTGGATCGGTCCCAGCGGCGGCTTTCACAGCAGAGTTGAGCTGATCTTTAGCCTCGGACGGCCAGCCGGCAGCGTCGCCGCCGATCATCGTGAGGTACTGCTTGAGATCGTCCGTTTCGCCGTTCTTGGCGGCGAGCCGGGCAAGCTCGACGAGGAGGGCGACATTCCCGGGCCGAAGCTTGAGGATGTCCTTGAGCTGACCTTCACCTTGCGAATCCGCGTCGGCGCCGCCCTGTTGCTGGATGACCTGATAGAGTGCCCAGCGCGTGCGGATGTTGTTCGGATCGGCCGCGATTGCTTTCTGGAACTGGGCGATGGCGCCGGGGAAGTCGCCCTTGTCGACGGCGATGTGGGCGGCGAGGGCCATGATGTCCGGATTGCCGGGGGCGAGGTCCTGGGCCTTCTTGAGGCTTGCCACGGCCGCGTCGATCTGGCTTGAACGCAGTTGGTTGAGAGCGAGATTGGCCCATACCGCCGGCTCCGTCGGCGCCAGTTTGGCTGCAAGATCGAGCTTCGCGGGTGCATGTTCGACGTCACCAACTTCGAGTGCCGTCGCCCCGCTGTAGAAAGCGGAGACGATCTGCTGGTATTCAGGCGTTCCGGGCTTGGGCGTGGCGGGCGTCGACGAGGAGTGGCACCCGGCGAGGGCGAGCGCGCTGAGACCGGCAACGGTGGCGATGCGACCGACCGCCAGGCCGGAGCGCTTCATGGAAATCGACATGGTGAGATGATCCTGAAGAGTTTGAATGCGTGGATCAATTCGTGGAAGGAGGCGGGGTTTCCTCCGTGATGCAGTAGCGGGGACGTCACAGGGCGCGAATCACAAAGCCCCTGCTTTGTGTAAAGCGGGGGCGTTGATCTGGAAGCGAAGGCGAATCTACCAGGCGGAGCCCGTCCTGAGGACTGCTCCACCAATCAACATCGTGATGTACCCGGCAAGCGGAAATGTTCGGAAGAAGCCGAAGACGTTACCGCACCAGAGAAAGGCCCCGGCGACAAAGATGATCCCGCCGATGGCAACCATGATCGGGCCCAAAGCGTTGGTCTTCTTCTCCATGGACGCCTGAGGGCGCGGCTGGCCATAGGGTTGCCCGTAGCCTTGCTGAGGCGGCTGACCATAGGCGGGCGGCTGGCCATAGCCTTGCTGAGGCGGCTGACCATAGGCGGGCGGCTGGCCGTACCCTTGCTGAGCTGGTTGACCGTATTGTGGGGCGACTGGTTGTTGGGGCTGAGACTGCGGCGGCAAGGGGTTGCCTGCAAGATCGTACTGCTGCACGGGCAGCGGCGGTGCTGCGGGAGATGACGCCTGGCCTGAATCTATGGGATTACCGTTGAGATCGTATTGAGGCATGGAACGATACCTTTTGTTGTATGATATTTCAACTGCTCTTCCCAGTATACCAGAGGGTCAGTACGGCCGGCTGTTTTGCCGCTTGGAATTTTAGATGAACGGTTGCGATTCCTGCTCAACCGGAGGGATGAGCAGGATGCCAGCGCGATTTGCAATGTCAGACCGCTTGTCAATTAGTGCGGCGGCTATTGGTACTTGACGTCGTCGAGGAAGAAAGTCGTGGGTGCACCCGCGACGACGAAGACGAAGCCGGTTTTGATGTCGCTGAGATTCTTGCCGGCGAGGCTGATGGTGTACTGCTTCCACGCGGGGGTGAGCGTAGTCTTGGCTTCGCCGCTGCTGCTGTCGTGGAACTTCTTGTTCGCGCCGAGTAGGCCGAACTTGAAATCGACCTTTTCGCCACCCTTCGCGCCGCGAGCCCAGAAGCTGAGGGTATGCGCGCCGCTAAGGTTCAAGCCGCCGGGCTTGTCGCCCCAGTCGTTGGCCGGACTTTGCCACACCACCCCACCCCAGTCGTTTGCGGTGAAGGAGACCTGAAGGCAGGTAGCACCGGAATGGGGTTTGATCTTACAGGCGTCGTTGAGGTGCAGCGCGGTGGTGCTGCCCATATAACCGGAGGCGGTGTACGGGGCGGGGCCACCGGCATTGTCGTAGACGACACACGGGAGCTTGGCTTTGGGAGCCGCGGCAACGGGCACGGCAGCGGCGATTGCGAGGGCGGCGAGAATGGTGATGTGGGTCTTCATAAGTTGAGGCCGTCGATATCGACGGCCTGGTTTCTCCTTGCTGGTTTAGATCTTGCGTAACTAAACAGTCGTCGGTTACTCGTACTTGACGTCGTCGAGGTAGAACGTAATAGGAGCGCCATCGCCGGCGACGGCGAAGGCAAAGCCCGTCTTGATGCAAGTGAGGTCCTTGTCGGTAAGGTCGATAGCGTACTTCGTCCATGTGGTGGTCAGATGAACGTTATCGAGCTTGCCGGTGCCTGTGTCGTGAAACCTTTTCTCGGGGCCAAGAACGCCGAACTGGAAGGAAACGACCTCCGTGCCGGTTTCCCCTTTAGCCCAGAAGACCAGCTTCTTCGCGCCCAGAAGATCCCATCCGCCGGGCTGATCGCCCCAGTCGTTCGGCGGGTCCTGCCAGACAACGCCGCCCCAGTCCGTCGGAGCCCCGTATTGCACCTTCATACACAGTCGCCCAGCATGGGGATGGTCGCTCCAGGCAGGATCGACGACCAGCGCCTTCGTGTTGCCCTCATATCCGGCGGGGATGTAGTACGCACTGCCGTGGGCGCCTTCGTCGTAGATGACCAGAGGCAGTGTCGCGCGTCGGACATCGTACGCGTAGGCGGGAAGAAGTGCGATGCCGATTAGACTCAAGGTCGTGATCAGAGATATTTTCTTGCTCATAGTACGCCATTCTCCTTTGACAAACTGGCGGTTGTTTTTACTTGCTCCTTGCTACCGAAAATGCTTCTGGCTACGTGCCGACAACGTCGTAATCAACGTCACCCTGTGGGTAGTAGCCCAGGAACGGTCGAGGGTCGTACGATAAAGATTTTGTCCGTACTCTTCTACTCGTACTGAATATCGTCGAGGTAGAAGTCGATGGGTGCTCCCTGACCGCCGGCGATCCAGACGAAGCCAGTCTTGATTCTCGACAGATCCTTGCCGGAGAGGTCGATGGAATATTGGGTCCAGGCCGTGTTCAGGTGAACATCCTTGATCTCCCCGGTCGCCGTGTCGTGGAACTTCTTGTCCGCGGCGAGAATGCCGAAGCTGAAGCTGACGACTTCGCCGCCCTTGGCGCCGCGCGCCCAGAATGTCAGTTTCTTGGCACCGGTGACGTCGAGGCCGCCGGGCTGGTTGCCCCAATCGTTGGCGGGGTCCTGCCAGACGACACCGGCCCAGTTGTCGGCCGCTTCGTAGGACACTTTCAGACAAGTATCGCCGGAGTGCGGATTGTCGGTCGACGCTTCGTCCATTTTGATCGCGCCGTTGTTTCCCTCGTATCCGGAGGCGACCCAGGGGCCGGTCTTCTGGTCGCCGTAGACGACTACCGGGAGCTTGGCCTTGCCTGCATTAACGCTCGGTGGCGGCGCGTCTCCGGTGACGAATACGGGCACGTTGCCGACGGCCGCGCCGTTGTGAGCGTTGTGGACGTAGGCGAAGACACGGTAGCCGCCGCCGCTGACGGGCATTTTGATGTCGGCCCCGTGCTCATTGGCGTTGACGATGGCGTCGGGGAAGGTCGGCGGGCTGAACTCGGAACCGCCACCCAGGTGATACGACGCCGGGTCGTACTGAAGGACCCAGTCGACCTTGAGCGGATCGGACTGCGGATCTTTGACGTCGAGGGTGACGTGCACCTTGGTGTAAGGAGCGACGCTGTCCGCGCCATCGACCTTCAGCGTGCTCATTACCGGTACTTTGGTCGCCGGCGCGCTGCCGGTCCAGAGTTCATTCATGGTGTCGACAGCGGCGAGGCGGCTGTCGTCGGGGAGGAACATGCCGTACCAGGTGGCGGTGGCCTCTTGCTTGTGGCCCCAGGCGAAGACATAGGAGCCCAAGCACATGGGCTGATTCTGAATGGCCTTTACGTAGGCATCGTGATACCAAGTCGCCTTGGCCGTGCTGGTGGGCTCGGGGACCGCGCCCCAGGCGGTCTTATCGTGCATCTCCCAGGTTCCGGGAGGACCGAACTCGGTGACGATGTAGGGCTTCACGCCGCCGGCATCCTTGTAGCGCTGGGGAATGCTCTGGCAGCCAGCGTAAGTGTTGATGCCGAGGATGTCGATATCGGGACAGTAGGTATTGAGCGCGTGAATCTTGTCCGGACCGATTTCGGCGACAACGGTCATCGTTGGGTGGTTCGGGTCGAGCTGTTTGACCATCTTGGCGATGTCCTCGACGGCGCGCCAGACGTCGGGATCGGCGCCCCCGTCGTAGCCTTCCATCTCATTGCCTAGCGCCCAAACGAGAAGCGCGGGGGAGTTGCGGTATCGCATGACGGTCTCACGGGCGGAGTTGAGCTGATCGGCAACGGCCTTGGGATCCTTGTAGTTGAAGCCCTGCTCCTTGTGCCCGAGCCAGATCCCGACGGTGACGGCCATTCCCAGCTTAGCGGCATCGTCGAGCTTAGTCTCCTTGGCGCTCGCTCCCCAAGTCCGGTACGAGTTCCCACCGAGTTGCTTGAGGACCGCCTTGGATTCGTCGCCACCGGCGCCTTTGATAAAAAACGGCTTGCCGCCGCGCTGCAGCTGAAAACCGTCACCATTGTTGACCAGCTTGACCGGAATTACAGCCCCGGGTCCTTCGGCCGTCGACTTCGACTTGACCGGCTTGACCGCTCCGTGAGTACAACCTGCCGCGAACACAAAAACGGCCGTCGTTGCGGCCGCGGTTACTCGTGAGACGAACTTCATTGGCATTGCTAATCCATTCCTTGCTTAACTGCCACACTCCGGAAGGAAACCTCACCCTAACCCTCTCCTTGGAAAGGAGAGGGAACCAGAGGCGGCTTCGCCGCCAACGGCAGGATGTGTCCATATTACATGGCACGACATAGCAGACGCTGACATTATACGACGGAGATCGACGGCTGTCGAGATCCGAAATTGACCAATCGATGTTTTAGAGGAGTATTGGGACTGGTTACTTCATGCACATTCGCATGTGCAATCATATTATATCACAGATGAAAAAGCTGTCAAGCAGACGCTAGGTGCGGGAGACGGTGAGGGCATTGAATGGCGTAACGCGGTTCTTGCCGTTCTTTTTGGAGAAATAGAGGGCCTGATCGGCGCGATCGACGAACTCGGCGGGGCTGTCGATGTTCAGGGAAAGACCGGCTACGCCGAAGCTACCGGTGATCTGGCGGACGGTCCACGGCCACGTTTCGACGGCCGAGCGGAGGCGTTCGGCGACGCCAAGCGCGGCTTCGACGTCGGTGACAGGGAGAATGACGACGAACTCTTCGCCTCCGTAACGTGCGACGAAGTCGGTGTCGCGTGCCGTATCCGAGAGGATGCGGGCGACTTGCTTGAGCACTTCGTCACCCGCGGGATGGCCGTAGGTGTCGTTGAAGGTCTTGAAGCTGTCGACGTCGAGGATGATGACGGATAGCGGTGTGTTGTGCCTGGCGGCGAACTTGATCTCGGCGTCGAGTTTGACCTGGAACGACCGGTGATTCTTGAGGCCGGTAAGGCCATCAATCGTCGCAAGGTCTTCCAGGCGCGCGTTCGCGTCGGCCAAAGACTGGTTTTTAACCTCCAACACGACCTTCATCTCATGAAGTTGCTCGTTCTGGGTGGCGAGCAGTGCTCGCGAATCGACGAGTTCGTGGTTCTGAGCCTCAAGCTCCGCCTGGACCGACTGGAGTATTTCGTTCTGCGCGACTGCGTCGGCGCGGGAAACGCTGAGTTCGTCGTTCGCCAGTTCGAGATCCCGTGTCCGCTCCTGGACGCGCTCTTCAAGCATGTTGTTGCGGCGTTGCAACTGGTAGCTACGCAGAATGCCGACGCCGGAGGTTAGGGCCAAGAGAATCAGAACGCAGAGCACGCGGAACCAGGTGGTTTCGTAATAGTGCGGTTTCAGAGTAAAGTCGAATGTTGCACCGGACGTATTCTGGTTTCCGTGAGCATCCGACGCGATAACGCGGAAGCGGTAATGACCAGGCGGAACATGCGTGTAATAGGCAACGCGGCGCGCGCCGGCATCTATCCATCCCTGATCGAAGCCTTCCAATCGATAGCGGAACGTCACTTTCTGAGCGTCGTGGAAGGTAACGGCTGTGTAGTCGAACTCCAGGTTACCCTCGCCCACGCCGGCTGTGGCGGCTTGATTGGTGACGAAGTTCTTATGGTCGATTGCCGCTCCTTCGACCCAAACTGGTATGAGACGATCGCGCCGGAATGACGGCGCTGTTGCGGAGACCTGCACAACGCCCTGTCCGCAAGCAAACCACCACGAGCCGTCAAGCGCGTGAAATGCGACGGGCTGCCGGCCGGCTTCGCATTGGTCGACGTTCGCTCCATCTTCACTACCGTAGGCGCGGAAGCCGAATGAGACGCCCGTTCCGTGGTTGTCGATGTACCGGTCAAGATCGAGACGGTTGACGCTGAAGATACCGTTGCTGGTACCCATCCATAGATCCTGGCCGCCCTCCATCACGCTCTGGATCGAGTCGGAGTAGAGGCCGTCGCGGATGGTGACGATGTCGACATGCCCGGCGCGGTATCGCGCGAGGCCGCTACCCCAGAAGGCAAGCCATACATCGCCGGTGTGATCGCGGCAGATGTCGATTATGGGAACGCTGGGAATGCCGGATTCCGCGCCGAAGTAGCTGAACTTGCCGTGATACAAGCAGGCGAATCCCTTTTCACCGCCGAGCCAAATGCGGCCGTCCGGCGCGGGCTTGATCACGTAAATGTGGTCGGCAAGCGACGAGTCCGGTCGAATGGGATAGGTGGCGACTTTCTTCCCGTGTACGAGTTGAACGAGATTGCCGGCGTCGGCGCACCAAAGGCTACCGTCGATGCCGCGGGCAAGCGCAGTGACCGAGTTCGGCCCCGTGTCGACGATGGCCTTAGCGTCGACTGCTGGGCCCTTGCCTGCACGTTTCCACAAGTGGTTGCTGTAGGTGCTCACCCATAGTGTCCCGTCTGCGTCGTCGGCAATAGAGCTGACGTAGGCGTTTCGCAGGTTCAGGTCGGGCGACGGTGTGAACTTGCCGGTATCGAGGGTGCCGAAGGTCTGCCCTCCCGCGGCGACATAGACTTCGCCGCGGCGGGTTTGATAGATCGCGGTGACGTCACCGGAAGGCAGACCTGCCTCGGCGGCGTACGTACGGCAGCGCCCTTTGCGAATCTCCGCG
>Ga0207705_10004704_pt1 | contig 10292 bp, 10 predicted proteins | sample KBSC13metaG_FD_184314 | JGI IMG/M metagenome (GOLD analysis project Ga0207705, IMG submission 184314) | Corn rhizosphere microbial communities from Kellogg Biological Station, Michigan, USA - KBS C1-3 metaG (SPAdes) (version 2) | ecosystem: Host-associated > Plants > Roots > Rhizosphere > Soil ...
CGTGCCGCGCACCCCGCGGCCCGCGTACCGCGGCTCGTCGAGGATCCCGAACAGGCCCGCGACGCACATGACGTGGTCGTCGTCCGCGTCCTCGAGGGAGACCTCCGGGAGGTCGGCCACGGCCTCGAGCGCCGGCATCATCTCGCGCAGCAGCGCGAAGCGGCCGGCGTCGATGTGCACGCCCATCAGCATGGGAGCGAGCAGGTCGCCGTCGACGAGGTCGGGTGCTCCGTTGGTCTGGAGCAGGTCGTAGGCCGGGTAGGAGTACCCGTTCCGGATGTCGAGGTAGTCGAGGAGCACCTCGTCCGGGTGCTCGACCGTCAGCGTCCCCGCGCAGAGCTTGATCGGATCCACGACGGCCACGTTAGCCGGGAGTCCTGACCGAAGGCGCGGCTATCCGCCGAGCGGGAGGCAGCCCGGGCCGAGGAGCTGCTTCAGGTCGGCGAACAGCGACGCCGACGCCGTGACCCGATGACCGTCGTCGAGCCGCAGCGTCGTCGTCTTGACGCCGGAGGTCAGCTGCAGGTGCACGTCGGTCGTGCCGGGGTGGTTGCGCAGCGTCTCCTTGAGCCGCTCGACCACAGGAGGCGTGCAGCGCGCGGTCGGCAAGGACACGACGACGGGACCGCGCGGGCCGACGGAAAGGTCAGGCACCGTGATGTCGGAGGCGATGAGCTTCGGGGTGTCCTCGCGCTTGTCGACGCGGCCGCGGACCAGCACGATCGCGTCCTCGACGAGGTGCACGGCCGCGAGCTGGTAGGTCGCCGGGAAGAACATCACCTCGACCGAGCCCTCGAGGTCCTCGAGCTGCACCGCGGCCCAGGCGTTGCCCTGCTTGGTGATGCGTCGCGTGACCGACGACAGCAGCCCGCCGACGACGACTGACGCGCCGTCGTCCTTGTCGATGATCCCGGACACGGCGGTGTCCACGTGCGCAGCGATCACGTGCTCGACGCCGAAGAGCGGGTGGTCGGAGACGTAGAGCCCGAGCATCTCCCGCTCGTAGGCGAGCAGGACCGCCTTCTCCCACTCCCCCATCGGGACCCGGACGTCGAAGACGCCACCCGAGTCGGCCTCTTCCATGCCGCCGAACAGATCGAACTGCCCGATCGCCTCGGCCTTCTTGACGTCGACGCAGGCGTCGATGGCCTCCGCGTGCACCGTGTGCAGGCCCTTGCGCGGCTCGCCGAGGGAGTCGAAGGCGCCGGCCTTGATGAGCGACTCCACCGTCTTCTTGTTGACGGCGACGACCTCGACCTTGGACAGGTAGTCGGCGAAGGACGTGAAGCGGCCCTTCGCCTCCCGCGTGGCGACGACCGACGCGACGACGTTGGTCCCGACGTTGCGGATCGCGGAGAGCCCGAAGCGGATGTCGGTGCCGCGCGGCGTGAAGTCGGAGTCGGAGTCGTTGACGTCGGGCGGCAGCACCTTGATGCCCATGCGCCGGCACTCGGCGAGGTACAGCGCCGACTTGTCCTTGTCGTCCTTCACGGACGTGAGCAGCGCGGCCATGTACTCGGCCGGGTAGTTCGCCTTGAGGTAGGCGGTCCAGAAGCTGACCAGCCCGTACCCGGCGGTGTGCGCGCGGTTGAAGGCGTAGTCGGAGAACGGGACGAGGATGTCCCACAGCGTCTTGATCGCGTCGTCGGAGTAGCCGTTGGCCTTCATGCCGTCGCGGAACGGCACGTACTCCTTGTCGAGGATCTCCTTCTTCTTCTTGCCCATGGCGCGACGCAGCAGGTCGGCGGCGCCGAGGGTGTACCCAGCGAGGTGCTGGGCGATGGCCATGACCTGCTCCTGGTACACGATCAGGCCGTAGGTGTCTCCCAGGATCTCGCGAAGCGGCTCCTCGAGCTCCGGGTGGATCGGCACGACCGGCTTGCGCCCCGTCTTGCGGTCGGCGTAGTCGTTGTGGGCGTTGGCGCCCATCGGGCCGGGCCGGTAGAGCGCGAGCACGGCCGAGATCGACTCGAAGGAGTCCGGCTGCATCGAGCGCAGCAGCGCGCGCATCGGCCCGCCGTCGAGCTGGAACACGCCGAGGGTGTCGCCGCGCGACAGCAGCTCGAACGTCGGCCCGTCGGGGACCATGACGTCGATGTCCTCGAGGACGACGTCCTCGCCGCGGTTGGCCTTGATGTGCTTCAGGCAGTCGTCGAGGACCGTCAGGTTGCGCAGGCCGAGGAAGTCCATCTTCAGCAGGCCGAGCGTCTCGCAGGCGCCCATGTCGAACTGCGTGATGATCGCGCCGTCGGCCTCGCGGCGCTGGATCGGGATGACGTCGAGCAGCGGGTCGCGGCACAGGATGACGCCGGCGGCGTGCACACCCCACTGGCGCTTCAGCCCCTCGAGGCCGAGGGCCGTGTCGACGACGGCCTTCGCATCGGGGTCGGACTCGTAGAGCGCACGGAACTCGCCGGCCTCGCCGTACCGCTTGTGGTTGGGATCGAAGATGCCCGAGAGCGGGATGTCCTTGCCCATGACCGCCGGCGGCATCGCCTTGGTGATCTTGTCGCCGACGGCGAAGGGGTAGCCGAGGACGCGGGCGGCGTCCTTCACCGCGGCCTTCGCCTTGATCGTGCCGTAGGTGATGATCTGCGAGACCCGCTCCTCGCCGTACTTCTCGGTGGCGTAGCGGATCATGTCGCCGCGCCGGCGCTCGTCGAAGTCGAGGTCGATGTCGGGCATCGAGATGCGCTCGGGGTTGAGGAAGCGCTCGAAGAGCAGCTTGTGCTCGACCGGGTCGAGGTCGGTGATCCTCAGCGCGTACGCCACGAGGGAGCCGGCCGCGGAGCCGCGGCCCGGTCCGACGCGGATGCCGTTGGCCTTGGCGTACTGGCACAGGTCGGCGACGACGAGGAAGTACCCCGGGAAGCCCATGTTGTTGATGACGTCGCACTCGTACGCCGCCTGCTTGAGGTGCTCCTCCGGCACCGGCAGCCCCTTTGCGGCGAACCTCTCGCGCAGGCCCTCGTCGACGAGGTGCCGCAGCCAGGTCTGCTCCGTCCAGCCCTCCGGCACGTCGACGCGCGGCATGAGGTCGGCGCCCTCGTTGAACGAGGTCTCGCAGCGCTCGGCGATGAGCAGCGTGTTGTCGCACGCCTCCGGGAACTCCGACCACAGGTCGCGCATCTCGCGCGGGCTCTTGAGGTAGAAGTCCTGCGCGTCGAACTTGAAGCGGTTCGGGTCGGCCATCGTCTTGCCCGACTGCACGCAGAGCAGGACCTCGTGCGCCTTGGCGTCCTCGGGGTCGGTGTAGTGCAGGTCGTTGGTCGCGATGAACGGGATGCCCATGTCCTTCGCGAGCCGGATCAGGTCCTTCTGCGCCCGGCGCTCGATCTCGATGCCGTGGTCCATCAGCTCGCAGAAGAAGTTGTCCGCGCCGAAGATGTCGCGGAACTCCCCCGCCGACCGCTTCGCCTTCTCGTACTCCCCCATGCGGAGGTAGGTCTGGATCTCGCCGGACGGGCAGCCGGTCGTGCCGATGATGTCGATGTTGGGCCGGACGTGCTCGGCGAGCAGCTCCTTGTCCATGCGCGGCTTGTAGTAGTACCCCTCGAGGCTGCCGAGGCTGGAGAGCTTGAACAGCCGGTGCATGCCCTCGGTCGAGATCGACAGCATCGTCATGTGGGTGTAGGCGCCGCCACCCGAGATGTCGTCCTCGCCGCCGGCGCCCCAGCGGTGCCGCGTCTTGTCGAACCGGCTGCCCGGCGCGAGGTAGGCCTCGGTGCCGATGATCGGCTTGATGCCGTGGGCGGTCGCCTTCTTCCAGAACTCGTACGCGCCGAACACGTTGCCGTGGTCGGTCATGGCGAGCGCCGGCATCCCCATCTCGACGGCACGCGCGAACAGCGGGTCGAGCCGGGCCGCGCCGTCGAGCATGGAGTACTCGGTGTGCACGTGCAGGTGCACGAACGAGTCGCCGTTGCTCACGGGTGAACGCTCTCCCAGGTACGCCGAAGGTGGAACAGGGCGGTCCGAGGGGAAGGCGGGCCGAACTGGACCCCCAGTCTGCCATCCGGCGAGGACAGTTTCTGGAAGCCACGCCTATCGGGTTGGATACACCCGTGCACATCTCCGCCAAGGCCGACTACGCGGTGCGCGCCGCCATCCAGCTGGCCTCGAGCTCGGAGTTCCCGGTCACGAGCGAGTCGATCGCGCGCGAGCAGCAGATCCCCGCGAAGTTCCTCGAGGCGATCCTGTCGGAGCTCCGCCACAGCGGGCTGGTCAAGTCCCGCCGCGGAGCGCACGGCGGCTACTGGCTGTCCCGCCCGGCCGAGGAGATCAGCGTCGCCGACGTCATCCGCGCCGTCGAGGGGCCCATGGCGCTGGTACGCGGCGAGCGCCCCGAGCACGTCGCGTACCACGGCTCCGCGGAGCCGCTCATGGAGGTCTGGATCGCGGTGCGGGCGGCGCTGCGCGGCGTGCTCGCCAACGTCACCCTCGCCGACATCGCCACGGGGAAGCTGCCCAAGCACATCGCCAAGCTCACCGGCGACCCCGGGGCGTGGGTCGCGCCCTGGTTCGACTGAGCACTCCCTCCCCTTTCCACAGCACCAGGGTGCTGTGGAAACGCAGGGGGTCAGCGCCAGTCGGTCATCCGCGCGCCGGTCAGCGTCCAGTCGTCCACGTCGAACACGCCGATGCCGCACGTGCGCATCCCGCGGTTGGTGTCGTCGTTCGCCTCCAGCTCCCAGGCGAGCCGCTCGATCGACGGGTTGTGCCCCACGAGCACCACGCAACCAGCGGTCTGCTCGGCCAGCACCTCGCGCAGGTCCGCCACGGAGGCCTCGTACACCCGGTCGTCGAAGGCCGCCTCGACCCCACCGGGGTCCGCCAGCGCCCACGTCTCACGCGTGCGCGCCGCCGTCGAGACGACGGCGCGTTGCGGGCCGAGCCCGGCCAGGAAGGGGCGTGCGGCCGCCGCGTCCGCGCGCCCGCGCTCGGCGAGCACCCGTGAGTGGTCATCCGGGCGATGCGCCTCCGCCTTGGCGTGACGGAGCAGGATCAGTCGGGGCACCTCGCTAGCGTCGCATGCCATGACCGGACTGCAGCTCGCGATCGACTGCTCGGACCCGTCGGTCCTCGTCCCCTTCTGGTGCCTGGCCCTCGACTACGAGCCGGTCCCGCCGCCGGACGGGCACGCGACCTGGCGCGCCTGGTACGTCAGCATCGGCGTGCCCGACGAGGAGTTCGGCGACAGCGACGGCCTGGACCGCATCCGCGACCCCGAGGGAGTCCGGCCGACGATCTGGTTCCAGGTCGTCCCGGAGCGCAAGACCGTCAAGAACCGGGTGCACCTCGACGTGCTGCTCGGCCGCCACCTCCCGATGCCCGAGCGCATCCGGGTGGTCGACGAACGGGCCGCGCTCCTCGAGTCGCACGGCGCCACCCGCGTCGCCGTGCACCGCGCGCACGCCAACCACTACGGGATCACGCTGCAGGACCCCGAGGGCAACGAGCTCTGCATCACCTAGGGTCCGGTCCATGGACGTACTCGTGCTCGGTGGCACCTCCTTCGTCGGCCGCTGGATCGTGCAGGACCTTCTCGACTCCGGCCACACCCCGACCCTCTTCACGCGCGGCAAGACGGGCGCCGACCTCTTCCCGGGTACGCCCCGGGCGTTCGGCGACCGGGAACCCGGCGACTACGCCAGCGTGGCCGGCACGACGTGGGACGCAGTCGTCGACGTGAGCGGCTACGTGCCGCGCCACGTTCAGGAGGCGAGCGCGGCTGTGAAGGCGGGCCGCTACCTGTTCATCAGCACGGTGTCGGTCTACGACCACACCGCCGCGGGCGAGGGCATCACCGAGGACAGCCCACTGCTCCCCGAGGTGCGCGACACCGAGGTCGTGGACGGTGCGACCTACGGCGGCCTGAAGGTCGCCTGCGAGCGCGACGTCGCCGCGCTCCACGGGGACCGCTCGACGATCGTGCGCCCAGGCATCGTGGCCGGGCCCCATGACCCGACCGACCGCTTCACCTACTGGACGCGGGCCGAGGGCACCGTCGACGTGCCGGGGCGGCTCGACCAGCCGGTGCAGGTCGTCGACGCGCGCGACCTCGCGCGCCTCACCGTGGTGCTGCTCGAGAAGGACCTGCCCGGCACGTACAACGGGGTGGGGCCGCATCCGGCCGTCACCCTGGGCGAGCTCGTCAGGGCGTGCGGAGCGAGCGAGGTGCGTGCGGTGGACGTCAACCCCGGCTACCCGCTCGTCCTGCCGGACCCGTCCGCAGACCCGCTCTTTCGCGCGAGCGGTGCGCGGGCCCTCGAGGTGGGCATGACGACCACCCCGTTGACGCAGACCGCTGCGGACACGCGCGCCTGGGACATCGAGCGGGGACGACCGGAAATCCCCTTGTCCTGAGGATCACACTGGTCCGCATGGAGATCTGACCCCTTTCACCCCGTCCGCGCGAGGAGGGAGAGGAGGTCAGCCATGCCCAAGGACAGGCCGAAGCGCGAGACACGCAAGCCCAAGAAGGACAAGGCCCCCAAGCCTGCCTAGTCCACAGGTCAGGAGGGGAAGCCGTCCGGGAAGAGCCCGGTCATGGCGGTCTGCAGGTCGAAGTAGTCGTGCCAGCTGCAGATCAACCCGTCCCGCAGCTGGAAGACGCCGGCGACCGGCAGGTCGACCCAGCTCCCCTCCTTGAGGAACCGGTCGGTGCGCTCGTTCATCACGAGGTCGCCCTGCGCGACCTCGTGGTGGACGAGCCACTCCGAGTCCTCGCACAGCGACAGGAGCATGTCGCAGGTGTCGCTCATCGCCTGCTTCCCGAAGACCGGGGGCAGCATCATGTTCTGGTACTCGAGGTCGTCGGTCACGAGCTCGTGGGCCGCCGCGTAGTCGCGCTTGGCACAGACCTTCAGGAACTGGTTGACCACGTCCAGATTGCTCACGTCAGAGGACCTTCCGCATCGACTGGTGCTCGATCCCGGCCTCGAGGTAGACGCCGGTGATCGGAACGTAGCCGTAGCGGTCGTAGAAGCCCACCGCGTGGACCTGCGCGTGCAGCTCGACGGACGTCAGCCCGCGGTCCCGGGCCCGTTCCTCCAGCACGGCCAGCACAGCCGCACCGATCCCCTGACCACGGACGGCCGACGCGACGGCCATCCGGCCGATGGTCCCGTCGGGCAGCAACCGACCCGTGCCCACGAGCGTGCCGTCGACGACGGCGACGGCGTGGTCGGACACGGCATCCAGCTCATCGCGCTCGAGCTCCTCGGGCACGTCCTGCCCGATGACGAAGACCTCGTGCCGCAAGGCGTAGACCGCAGGCATGTCCGCGGGCGCGGCGAGCCTGGTGATCACGACGGCGGGTCCACGACGGCCGCCGGGTTGGGTACGACGCCCGTGACCTCCGGCAGCAGCGTCGTGACGTCCACACCAGACAACCTGGCGCCGCGGCCGGCGACCTCGACGGCGCGGACCCCCGGCCGCGAGCGCAGCTGCTGCAGCTGTGTCGGCGTGGCGACCACGGCGAAGGAGTAGACGCACGCGCAGTCGTGCCCGAACGCCTGCGCCTGCCGGCGGCTCAGCGTGGCGAACTCCTCGTAGAACTTCTGGTACGCCGGGTCGGTCTTCGACGTGTCGGCGAGCTCCTGGTACTGCCGCACCTGCTCGGCCTGGCCCCTGGCGAACCGCGCGTAGAAGGCGCCGAGCGAGGTGGACACGCTGCCCGTCACGTCGACCGGCATCGGCGGTGCCAGCTTGCCGCCGGTGCTGTCGTGGACCCAGGCACGCTGCACCACGAGGCCCGCGACGACGTTGGCGGCGACGGCCGGGCGGTAGTAGCCGGACAGCGTCACGAGCGCGAGCCTCTGCTCGTCGGGCGCAGCGGTCGCCGCGTCGTCGAGGCTGCGCGCCGCCAGGGCCAGGTAGGCCTCGGTCGACTTGCCGACGGTCGGGCCCAGCACGACCACGGACGTGGGGCCGCCCGGTGTCACGGTGTCGCCGTCGGTCGTCGTCACCGTCTGCTCGGCGGCCGTCTGCCGGTGAGCGCTCCGGTCGTGCGCCGCCGCGATGGTGCCGACGACGAAGACGATGCCGACCAGGAGCGCCAGCAGCTGCGGGATCTCGCGGAACAGCGCCAGCGGCCCCGAGCTCGCGTACTTCTCGTCCAGCGCCCGGACGCTGCGGAGGTCGACCGACTGCGCCGACTCCCGGGTGCGACGCGCGGCGGCGCCCGCTGCCTCCACGGCCCGCGCGACCCGCGGCGCCGCCACGGCGACGAACCGCTGGTCGAGCGACGCGAGCTGGCTGTCCGCGCGGTCGTCCAGGTCGCGCAGCCTCATGACATGCCCGCGATGGCGTCGAGCGCGCGTTGCAGGTCGGTCGGGTAGGGGCTGTCGAACGACACCCAGCGCCCGCCCTCGGGATGGGCGAAGGACAGGCGTACGGCGTGCAGCCACTGGCGCTCCAGGCCGAGCTTCTTCGCGAGCGTCGGGTCCGCACCGTAGGCCGTGTCGCCGACGCACGGGTGCTTCAGCGCGCTCATGTGGACGCGGATCTGGTGCGTCCGCCCCGTCTCGAGGTGGATCTCGAGGAGGGTCGCGTGCCGGAAGGCCTCGATCGTCTCGTAGTGCGTGACGCTGTCGCGGCCGCCCGCGACGACCGCGAACTTGTAGTCCGCCGACGGGTGCCGGTCGATCGGCGCGTCGACGGTGCCCGTCATGGGATCGGGGTGCCCCTGGACGAGGGTGTGGTAGCGCTTGTCGACCGTCCGCTCGCGGAACGCGTCCTTCAGCACCGAGTACGCGTGCTCGGACTTCGCGACGACCATGAGCCCGCTCGTACCCACGTCGAGCCGGTGGACCACGCCCTGCCGCTCCTCCGCGCCGCTCGTCGAGACGCGGTGGCCCGCGGCGACGAGCCCGCCGATGACGGTCGGGCCGTCCCAGCTCCCCGACGGGTGCGCGGCGACCCCGACCGGCTTGTCGACGACGATGATGCTGTCGTCCTCGTGCACGATCCGGAGGCCCTCCACCACCTGAGGCGGCGCGAACGTGACTGGTGCGGCGCCTGGCAGCTCGACGTCGAGGACCGACCCGGCGAGCACCCTGTCGGACTTCGAGCGGACCCGGCCGTCGAGCGTCGCACCGCCGTTGTCGATGACCGTCGCCGCCGCCGTACGGGAGAGGCCGAACAACCGCGACAGGGCCGCGTCGAGACGCAGGCCGTCCAGCCCCTCGGGCACGCTGAGGCTTCGCCTGTCTCGGGCCTGGTCGGTCACCGTCTCATTCTGCCTGCTTGCGCGTCCCGTCGACCTCGATACCGCGGAAGCTGAGCAGGACGGCGAGGATCGCGCCGATCGTGATGCCGCTGTCCGCGACGTTGAAGCTCGCGAAGTGCGGGACGGAGATGAAGTCGACGACGCGGCCCTTGCCGAAGCCCGGTGACCGGGTCAGGCGGTCGACCAGGTTGCCGACGGCGCCGCCCAGCAGGAGGCCGAGCGCCAGAGCCCAGCCGACGGAGCGCAACCGCGGCATGATCCGCACGATGTAGACCGCCACGGCGAGCGCGACGGCCGTGAAGACGTAGGTCATGCCGGTGGCGAAGCTGAACGCGGCGCCGCTGTTGCGCGACACGACGAGCGTCGCGATGCCGCCCGGCAGCCGGATCGAGCGCTGCCCCTCGAGCTCGGAGACGACCAGGGCCTTCGTCGCCGCGTCGAGGGCGACCGTGAGCAGCGCGACCGCGACGAGCAGGACCCGGGGTCGGGTCAGCGCCGTTCCTCGCGCTGCTTGCACTTCACGTCCAGCGTCGCGCGCGGGAAGGCCTGCAGCCGGGCCTTCGGGATCGGGTCGCCGCAGTTCTCGCAGCGCCCGTAGGTGCCCTCGTCGAGGCGCGCAAGGGCCCGCTCGACCTGCAGCAGCAGGTCGCGGCTGTTGTTCGCGATCGACATCTCGTGCTCGCGCTCGAAGGTCTTCGACCCCGCGTCGGCCTCGTCGCCAGTGCCCTCCGAGCCGGCGTCGCGCCGCAGGTCGGCGTTGGTGTGCTCGGCGTCGTCGATCTCGCCGCGCAGCTCCCTGGCCTCCTCCTCGAGCTGCTTGCGGACGTCCGCCAGCTCCTTCTTCGTCCACGCGTCCTCGCCCGTCAGCGGCAGCGGGGCGGCCTTGGCGGGGGCGGCCTTCTTGACCGGTGCCTTCGTGGCGGCCGGCGCGGCGGCCGGCGTGGCGACTGGCGGCGCGGCTGGCGGGCTCGCCGGGGCGGCAGGGGGCGGTGGGGTCGCCGCGGCGGCGGCCTTCGGCGCGGGCGCCCTCACAGGGGCCTTCGCGGGTGCCTTCGGGGCC
>Ga0207705_10004705_pt1 | contig 10291 bp, 16 predicted proteins | sample KBSC13metaG_FD_184314 | JGI IMG/M metagenome (GOLD analysis project Ga0207705, IMG submission 184314) | Corn rhizosphere microbial communities from Kellogg Biological Station, Michigan, USA - KBS C1-3 metaG (SPAdes) (version 2) | ecosystem: Host-associated > Plants > Roots > Rhizosphere > Soil ...
GCAGAAGATCCGCTGCATCGCCGCCGCCGGTTGGCCGTTCCTGGTGGCCGAAGAGGACGGCCAGTTACTCGGCTACGCCTATCTCACCCAGTTCCGCGACCGCGAGGCCTACCGCTTCGCCGCCGAAAACAGCATCTACGTTCGGCCGAATGCAATGCGACGCGGCGTCGGCACCGCTCTCCTGCGAGAGCTTGTGGATCGCGGCCGTGAGTTCGGCTTTCGCACGATCATCGCCGTCATCGGCGGTGCCGAGCCGGCCTCGGTCGCGCTTCACGCGCGTTGCGGGTTTAGCGAGGCCGGACGGCTGCGCGCGGTCGGGTGGAAGCACAACCGCTGGCTGGACAGCGTCTATATGCAGGCCGAGCTGCGCGACCCTGGCTAGTTGCGCAGGCTGTCCGGCACCATGCCGCCGTTCTCTGCCAGCTTGTCCATCACCGCTTTGTGAAGCGCGATATTTTCCTCCGCGCTGCCGTCGGCCCCGACGTGGACGTTGAGCTCGTTGGCCAGTTCCTTGCGGGCCTGGAGGCTCGAATCGAGGTCGAGCAACTTGAGCAGGTCGACGATCGACGTCTGGTAGTTGCCGCCGCCGCCCTTCATTGACGCCATCTCGCTCAGCACTGCGCCGACATCGACATTTTGTGCCGGGGCCGCTTGCTGCTGCGGTGGTGCTTCGGCGGCCGCTGCGCCGGCATTCCCGGGCGCGGGGTTGGGCGTTTCAACATCGCCGGAGCCCTGGGCCGGGGAGGCCGAGGCAGACGAATGATGGAAAATCTTGTTCATGATGTTGCCGAAAATGCTCATCGCCGCCGGTCCTCCTCGAAAAGCCTTGTGAACAACTGAACGACGGGCCGCGACGGAAGGTCCGCATTTTTCGCGAGGAACATGCCGGACGCTCGGCTGTTGCAGCGACGGAGGAGAGTCATCATGAAATTCAAGGCTTTATTGCTGTTCTCGTCGATGCTGGCGGTGGCTGCCTGCGGGCAGCGGAACGACACTGGCGCCAATGCCGCGATGAACGACAGCAGCATGACCGGGACCAACATGGACACCGGCAACATGGCGACGAACGACAACATGGCCATGTCGCCGACCTCGGCGCAGGGCTTCGTCAACGCGGCGGCGGCGAGCGACAAGTTCGAGATCGAAAGCTCGAAGCTCGCGAATGACGCCGGCGCTTCGGCGGCGACCAAGGCCTTCGCGGCCAAGATGATCAGCGCGCACACCGCCTCGACCGCCAAGCTCAAATCGACGACTGGCGGCATGACTCCGCCGGTCACGCCGGACGACACGCTGACCGCCGAGCAGCAATCGACGCTCGACAATCTGAAGACCCTCAAGGGCGCGGACTTCGACGCGGCTTACAAGACAGCGCAAGTCGACGCGCACACCAAGACGCTCGACGTGCTCAAGGCCTATTCGGCGTCGGGCGACACACCCGCGCTCAAGACCTTCGCCGACGGGCTGATCCCGACGGTGACTGCTCACCTTAACATGGCCAAGGGCCTGAAGTAGATTTGCAGGCGCGCCGGCTCACCGCTGGCGCGCCGCTTTGTAATGTTCCCGCCACCATCCGTTCGGATGGGCGCGCTTACTCCCCGACATCCCAAACGTGCCGAAGGGAGTAATTTCATGAGACGCATCATCATTGCGCTGTCAGCGCTAAGCCTCGTCGCGGGAGCCGCGGCGCCGGCCGTTGCCGCACCTTGCAAGGACAAGAAGGGCAAGTTCATCAAGTGCCCGGCCAAGCCGAAGATGTGCCGCAACGCCAAGGGCCATTTCGCCAAGTGCTAAGCAAACCCTAGTTAAGGGAGAAGTTCATGAACCGGTTGATCCTGGCCGCCGCGCTTGCGGCGGGGGGAAGCCTTGCGTCCGCAGTTCCGGCGGAAGCGGCGACCCGCAACTACGATTGCTCGAAGCCCGGCAATGCCAACGAGGCGCAATGCAAGGCGGGCGTGAAGGCCGTTCCGGCCGCGAGTCCTGCGAAGGTTGCCGCCGCGCAGGCCAAGGCCAATGCCCGCGCCGAGAAGGCACAGGCGAAGTCCGTCGCCAAGGCCGAGAAGGCGGCCGGGGTAAAGCCAGCTTCCAAGCCCGCGGCTGCGGCACCGGCACAGCCCGGCCTGTTGCAGCGGATGGGTAACATGTTCCACAGCTCGCCCAAGCCAGCCGCGGCGCCGCGACGGGTCGCAGCGGCCGCGCCCGCATCGGTCGAAGACCGCAACCCGGCCGGTGCGATCGCGGCGTGCAAGGACGGGACCTACAGTCATGCGAAGGCGCGGAGCGGAGCCTGCTCCCGCCACGGCGGCGTCGGCCACTGGAGCTGATCACCCGATCCTCTGCTCGGGAAAGAGGGAGGGCGGTCTTTTCGGGGCCGCCCTTTTTCTTGCGCCCTGTCACACCGCGGGGAAGCAAGAAATGGGGCCAAGCGTGGCGGTTATCCGCGGTTATTCAGCCCTAGATCGCTGTTGTAGGATAGCGCTTTGTTCCGGTCCGCCGTACCAGCGGCCTATCATTCGCGGCGCAATGAGCCTAAGACGGGCGCGCTACTTGTCGCAAACGACGGTCTTTGGTGCTTTGCGGCTCCTCATTCCTTCTCTTGTCGCTCCTAGCTAAAGCGGCCGGCGTTCGGTCGCCATTGAAAGGAATGATTACATGCCCATCGGCACCGTAAAGTTTTTCAACGAATCCAAGGGCTACGGCTTCATCGCGCCGGACGGCGGCAACGGCAACGACGCCTTCGTCCACATCAGCGCGGTCGAAAGCAGTGGAATGCGCACGCTGCGCGAGAATCAGCGCATCAGCTATGACCTGCAGGAAGATCGTCGCGGCAAGATGGCGGCCGTCAACCTGAAGGCAGCGGAAGATTCGACGTCGTCGGAATCGGCTGGTGAGGAGCAAGCCGCCAACGATACGGCGGCCGAATAGCTTTGAACTCGAACCTCGAATTTTTCCTCGCCCGCGTCGAACAGGCGCGGGCCGAGGGCGAGGCGGCGACGCTTAGCCATGTTCGCGAGCGCTGCCAGCGGTCGGAAGCCGCCTGGCAGTCGCTGGCGGACAAGGCCAAGCGGAGCGAGCGGCTGCGCGAGGCCGAAGCGACGCGCAAAGCCGAAGCAGGGCTGACGTCCTAAGCATTTTTTGCAAAGGGGAGCATCCAATGCCCCTAGATGAGAACGGTCCGGCGCGGGATGCCGCGACGACCAAAGCCGGCGAAGCCGACGGCCTGCGCGGTCAGGCCGCAGCCTGCCGGCGGCTGTCGATCCAGGCGCGCACGCGGGCCGGCACCAAGGCGCTCAACGACCTGGGCGATCATTTCGACGAACAGGCCCGCAAGCTCGACCCGTCGAGCATGAAACGATGAGCCGCGTCGTCCACCTCAACCTCGAGGAAGGTGTGGTGACGATCCGCTGCATGTCCGAGAATGTCGGCGTGTCGGCGATCGAAGCGCTGCCCGCGGGCGGCGTCCGCCTGGTGTGCATGAGCAACGATGGCGCCGAAGTGATCCGCCGCAAGCTCAAACGCTATCTGATCAAGGGCGAGATTACGCGCGAGCGACATCGGCCCGCGACCGGAAGCTGGTAAGGCCGGCGCGCCATGAGCGAAAACTGGCACGAGGAGCGCGACCGGTTGGTGAAGCTGCTCAGAGCCATCGAAAGCGGCAAGATCAGTCACGTGGACGAAAACGGCCTCCGCCAGCTGCAGGCGACCAACCCCGAGAACATCGAGTGGATCAAGGAACGCATCGCCGAACTCAACCGGCGATTGGGGTGAATTGCGGCCCACTTGGGCGCTTGTTGAACCGAAACGATTGGGGCATCTTCACTCCGCGGATTCGGCGCGGGGCCGGGGAGTGGGAAGCATGCGTTTGTACCGGGTGAACAAGCTGGCAAAAGCCGGCGGCACCATCATCAAGAAAATGAACATCCTGGCGATGTCCGACCGGCAGGCCGTAAAAGCCGCCGAGCAAGATCTGGACTGCCCGGTGTGCGAGGTTTTGCGCGACGGCGAGAAGGTCGGCGAAGTCATCTAGTCGCGCCCCGCGGCGGAGGCGAAGGCACCGCCCTTACGTTCACTAAAGTCGCAAGAGTCACGGGGACAGGCGCACTTTTGTGCGACTTTAAGCGGCGGCGCGGGATGCGAATGCTGGAATGGGCAGCGGCGGCCATGGCCCATCATCGCACGTGGCCACGGCTGTAGGACAGGCTTATCCGGGCCGGCCCAACCCAGGCTAGACGCGCTGCGCGAGCCCGCGCCGGATCGCCTCGTCGAGGAGCGCGCGGAACTGGGGCTCGACGAGCGCGGCGAGGCGCGCCTGCTCGCGGCCGAGCGCGGCCTGGCGCTGCCCGAGCGCGGCCTGCTGCGCGCCGAGCGCGCCCTGCCGCCGGCCAAGCTCACCCTGCTGCTGCCCGAGGTCGTGCATTTCGCGCACCCTGGCGTCGGCCATCAGGCGCCCGAGCCGGCCCTGCTCCGCACCCAAGGCGCCCTGCTGGCGCCCAAGCGCACCCTGTTGCCGGCCAAGCTCGCCCTGGCGGCGGCCGAGTTCCTGCTGCGGCTGCATGATCTGCTCCGCGCGGCGCAGGATCGCGGCATCGCGGATCACATAAGCGGCGCCGTCCTGCCGGACGTAGAGCAAGGGCGCATTGCCCGCGCGCATTGCCCGCGCCCGGTTATAATCGTCGGTCGATCCGCTCATCATGCTGTGCTGCCCGTCGCCGGTCATCAGCACATACGTCAGACCGCTCGACCAGCCGACGGCGTGGGCCGGGCCCGCAGTGACGGTGAATGCGGTGAGTGAAAGCACCAGCGCACCGGCGAAGGCGAGGGCGCGTTGCCTGGGTGCGGTCGTGAACAAGATCGACATCAGAACATCCTTTCGAACCGGGAATGCCGCAGGTGCTACAAATGTAGCGCTACAAATCTAGCGTCAATGGACGGACTGATGGATGGTTTCGACGAACGGCGGATAGCGCGTTAGTGTGGGGCGGCTCGGACCCGAGTCTGCGAGGTGCGTCCATGATTTTCCCGCTCACGCTGTTGTTCGCCGCTTCAGTCGCCGATCAGCCCGCAGCGCAGGCTGCGCGCCCACCGCAACCGCGCGGAACCGCCTCGTCCCTGTTCTCGGTGGACGATTACCCGGCGCAGGCGCGCGGGACCGGCGCGCACGGCAAGGTCGCCGTCCGGCTGACGGTCGATGCAACCGGGCGGGTGATCGGCTGCGCCATTCGTCAATCCAGCGGGTCGGCCGTGCTCGACCAGGCGACCTGCAATATCTTGCGGCGGCGGGCTCGATATGGCCCCGGGCTGGACGGCCGCGGTCAGCCGGCAGTCGGCGAGGTCGAGGAGGAGATCGTCTGGAAAGCCGAGTAGGCCGGCTGATGAGGCGCGCGCGGGGACATGCGTAGGGCGCGGGTCTGGATTGCCGGCGGACTGCTGCTGATTGCGGCGGCGGTCGCCTGGTACGTGGCGAGCCCGTGGTGGACGCTGCGGCAGATGGCGGTGGCGGCGCGGGCGCACGATGCCGAGCGGCTGTCCGGATACATCGACTATCCCAAGCTTCGCGAGAGCAGCAAAGCGCAGATCAAGGCGGCGATGGCCGCCAAGCTCGCTTCGGACTCGGGCAATGGCTTTGAAAAGCTGGGCATGATGGTCGGCCTGACGATGGTCGACAACATGATCGACGGCCTGTTCACCCCCGAAGGCATGGCCGCCATGTTCGCCGCGGACAAAGCCAAAGCGGGGACGCAAACGACGGCGGCGGCGGCGCCGAAGAAGCCGTTCGGCCTGGACGCCGCCAACCGCGAGATCGTCCGCGAGGGGCTGAACGGGTTCCGGCTGCACGAGAAGGGCAAGGCGGGGCCGGACGGCGATCTCATCTTCGAGCGGCACGGGCTGAGCTGGAAGCTCGCCAAGATCCAGGTGCCGGAGAAGCTTTTTTCCACGCCTTAAGGCGGCGTCTTTCACCGGTCCGGTGCCGAATGTTCCGAATGTTCACAGTGACGCGCAGCATTGCGGCTTCGCTGACCCACTCGACCTGCCCCCGGCAAGTCTGCGCGTGTGTCACCCTGACCGGGTGAAAACGGGGGGTCTTCCACTTCCTCCACTTTGTCACCCTGGCCTGCTCCGCGCGAGAGGCGCGGGCAGTGGTGGGAGGCAGGGCATCGGGCGTGGCCATGGGCCAAGGTCCAAGGTGACAGCGAGCGGCACGGATACGCCGGGGTGTGGGCTGCACATTGGTGCGGCGGAATGAGCGGAGCGAGGCAAGGGCGGCGGTCATCACCCGCCATCAAGCATGAAGCGAGGGCTGTAGGACAGCCCCAGCGCTACGGAATGGCCGCCAACCGCGAGATTGTCCGTGAGGGACTGGACGGATTCAGGCTCCATGAGAAGGGCAAGCCTGGGCACGAGACCGCTTTATTGCGCGGATGCATCGATTCGTCGGCGACTTGCGTTCAGAACCGTACATTCCGAGAGGAAACTATGACGAACAAGAGCGAAAAAGCCGAGCTCGGGGTACCCGGATTGGACGACATTACAGTCGGTGGCCTTTCACGTGGCAGGCTATTCCTGCTGGAAGGTAGTCCGGGGACCGGAAAGACAACGATCGCTACGCAGTTTTTGATGGCCGGGGCCGCCGCGGGCGAGCGCTCATTGTACATCACACTGTCAGAAACTGAGGACGAACTCCGCAACGGCGCGGCTTCTCACGGCTGGTCGCTGGATGGTGTGGATATCTTCGAACTCGTACCGCCCGAAAGCCTGCTCGATGCGGAGCAGCAACAGAGTTTGCTTTACTCGTCGGACCTGGAACTTGGCGAAACGACGAAGCGTATTTTCGAAGCGTTCGAGAATATCAAACCAGCGCGCGTCGTGCTCGACAGCCTGTCGGAAATCCGGCTGCTCGCCCAGTCGTCCCTCCGCTACCGGCGTCAGATACTGGCACTGAAGCACTATTTCGCGCGCAGTGGAGCGACGGTGTTGATGCTCGACGATCTGTCCAGCGAGGCCAATGACCGCACCATGCACAGCGTGGCGCACGGCGTGATTCGACTGGAAGAACTGTCGCCCGAATATGGCGCCGAGCGTCGGCGCTTGCGCGTCGTCAAGTATCGCGGACAGCGTTATCGCGGCGGGCACCACGATTTTGTCATAGCGACGGGCGGCGTGCGGGTTTTCCCACGGCTTGTGTCGGCCGAACATCGCAGGCCCTTCAAGCGGGAAATTCTGACCACGCAGTCGTTGGAGCTGAATGCGCTGCTAGGAGGCGGCGTGGAGCGCGGATCAAGCACGCTGATCCTCGGACCGGCCGGTACCGGCAAGTCGTTGCTGGCATTGAATTTCGTCGTCGGTGCCATCGATCGCGGTGAAAAAGCGGCGATGTTCGTGTTCGACGAGGAATTGGGCCTCTTGTTCGAACGCGCCAAAGGCCTCGGTATCGACCTGCAAGCACTGGTCGACACCGAGCGACTGCTGATCGAGCAAATTGATGCTGCAGAGATGACGCCCGGCGAACTGTCCGAGCGCGTCCGGCGTTGCGTCGAGGATAATGATGCCAGGACGGTCGTGATCGACAGCCTCAACGGTTATCAGGCGGCGATGCCCGAAGAAGGCGCGCTCATCCTGCACATGCACGAACTGCTTCAGTATCTAAACCGACAAGGTGCCTCGACCTTCCTGACTGTTGCGCAGCATGGTCTGGTCGGCGACATGAAAGCCCCGGTCGATGTCACCTATCTTGCCGACACCGTGTTGTTGCTGCGCTATTTCGAGGCATTCGGCCGCGTCCGGCGGGCTATCTCGGTTATCAAAAAACGCACCGGAGCGCACGAAGACACCATCCGCGAATTCCAGATCAGCAGGGATGGTTTCAAGCTTGGCGAACCGCTGATGGGATTCCAGGGAGTTCTGCGAGGCGTGCCCGAATTGGTGCACCAGAACAATGAGCTGCTCGAGAGGCCAACGATGTGACTCTCGCCGTGGCGGAACGAGTGCTCATCCTTGCGCCGCAAGGCCGAGACGCGCCGGTGGCCAAAGCGATGCTGGCTGAGGCCAAGCTATGCGGCGACATCGTCGATTCTATTCCCGAACTCGTCGAGCAGTTGCAGCGCGGCGCCGGGTTGGGAGTGGTGACGCAAGAAGCATTGATTCGCGCCGACTTGCGCCCGCTGTCCGATTGGCTCGACGCGCAGCCGGAATGGTCGGATTTCCCGTTCGTGCTGCTTACCGAGCGCGGTGGAGGGCTCGAGCGTAATCCGCAGGCGGGTCGCTTCCTCGACGTGCTGGGCAACGTCACCTTTCTTGAACGACCGTTTCATCCAACCACCTTCGTCAGCCTTGCCCAGTCATCGCTGCGCGGTCGACGTAGGCAATATGAGGCGCGGGGTAGGCTGGAAGAGCTGAATCGGCTTGCGGCGGACCTTGAGCGACGGGTCGAAGAGCGAACCGCTGAGCATGCGGAGACGGTCGCCCAGCTGCACGAGGCTCAGAAACTGGAGACGTTGGGCCAGCTGACAGGCGGCGTGGCGCACGACTTTAACAACCTGCTGACCCCGATCACCGGCGCGCTCGATCTTCTGCAGCGCAAATATGCAGACAGCGATCCGCGTTCGGCGCGATTGTTGAGCAATGCCCTGCTGGCTGCGGATCGAGCCAAAACTCTTTTACAGCGCTTGCTCGGATTTGCGCGCCGCCAGGCGCTGAAGACAGAAGCGGTCGATATTGCCGCGCTGTTGACCGGGATGCGCGACCTGATCTCAAGCTCGGTCGGTCCAAAGGTCAACGTCAGCTTGCGTTGCTCGGCGGATCTGTCGGCGGCGATGATCGATCCTAATCAGCTGGAGCTGGCGATCCTCAATCTTACGGTCAACGCCAGGGACGCGATGCCCGATGGGGGACCGCTCACGATCCTGGCCGAGGAAGTGGCAATGGGTCCCGGATCGGAGCTACGGCTCAAACCCGGACTGTACATTCGCTTGTCGGTTATCGACGCCGGCTGTGGCATGGACTCTGAAGCGCTCGCCCGGGCCGTCGAGCCGTTCTATTCGACCAAAGAGGTGGGTCACGGCACCGGCCTCGGCCTGTCCATGGTGCACGGCCTGGCGGCTCAGCTGGGCGGCGGCTTCGCGCTGACGAGCGCGCCGGGAGAAGGAACGCGGGTTGATCTCTACCTCCCGGCGGCCGACAAGTCCGCTACCGTCAAGGCGCGGGGAGCGACGGAGCCTGCACGGTCGGTCGGGCGGCGGTTGTCGGTGTTGTTGGTCGACGACGAGGATATTGTCCGCGTCGCGACCGCGGAAATGATTCGGGACCTCGGACACGACGTCACCGACGTGGCGAGCGGGGGCGAAGCGCTTGCGGCCCTGGAGGGAGGACGAACGGTCGACGTTCTGATCACGGACTACATGATGCCGGGGATGGATGGCGCAGCGCTCGCTCGCCGCGTCGAACGAGCCTACCCGGACCTGCCCGTGCTGCTCATCACGGGGTACACGGGCCCCACGGACGAGGTGCTGCATTTACCGCGGCTGGCCAAGCCGTTCGGGCGTAATGAGATCGGTGACGCTTTGGTCGACATCCTCGATGACTCGAAGATCGTCCGCTTTCCGGTCAATCGCGCTACTTAAAGTCTACTGATCCAGGAAGCTCCGCATCTTCCGTGACCGCGATGGATGTTTCAGCTTCCTGAGCGCCTTGGCCTCGATCTGCCGGATGCGCTCGCGGGTGACGCTGAACTGCTGTCCGACTTCCTCCAGCGTGTGATCGGTGTTCATGCCGATGCCGAAGCGCATGCGGAGCACGCGCTCTTCGCGGGGGGTTAGCGAGGCGAGGACGCGGGTGACCGTTTCCTTGAGGTTGGACTGGATCGCGGCGTCGACCGGGATGACGGCGTTCTTGTCCTCGATGAAGTCGCCGAGGTGGCTGTCTTCCTCGTCCCCGATCGGGGTTTCGAGGCTGATCGGCTCCTTGGCGATCTTGAGGACCTTGCGGACCTTTTCGAGCGGCATCGAGAGACGCTCGGCAAGCTCCTCGGGCGTCGCTTCGCGGCCGGTTTCGTGGAGGAACTGGCGGCCGGTGCGGACCAGCTTGTTGATCGTTTCGATCATGTGCACCGGGATGCGGATGGTGCGCGCCTGGTCGGCGATCGAGCGGGTGATCGCCTGGCGGATCCACCAGGTGGCGTAGGTCGAGAATTTGTAGCCGCGGCGGTACTCGAACTTGTCGACCGCCTTCATCAGGCCGATGTTGCCTTCCTGGATGAGGTCCAGGAACTGCAGGCCGCGGTTGGTGTATTTCTTGGCGA
>Ga0207705_10004713_pt1 | contig 10276 bp, 10 predicted proteins | sample KBSC13metaG_FD_184314 | JGI IMG/M metagenome (GOLD analysis project Ga0207705, IMG submission 184314) | Corn rhizosphere microbial communities from Kellogg Biological Station, Michigan, USA - KBS C1-3 metaG (SPAdes) (version 2) | ecosystem: Host-associated > Plants > Roots > Rhizosphere > Soil ...
GGCGCCGACCAGGGTCAGGAAGCGTGTTGCGCGCGCGGTCGGTGTCGTGCCGTAAGAATTCGTGTGTGTAGAAGCGGTGTTCATGGTGATCTCCCTGGTAGCGAAATGCCATGCCGACTGTTTTTGCATGGCGGGTAGGTTTGTCTGACCTCATCTTACCAACCTCCCCTAAACAAAACCTAAAACGAGACTCCCATTCGATTTTATGGGATAATCGCAGTATGGAACCCGATGAGAACGACTATAATCTGCTCCCTCCTCCTTCGCTACCCGCCGCCGAAATACGCACGCTGACCGAACGCCTCCTGAATGAGTATCAATGGGAGATGCGTGCGGCGGCGGCGAAGTATTTGGGGCAGCGTGGGGATCTGCAAGCCGTCGAACCTCTCTGCATTGCACTAAAAGATAGGATCTGGCGTGTACGTATGGCCGTAGTAGGGGCACTGGGGCGTTTGAAGGATGCACGGGCCGTAGAGCCGCTCTGTGGCGCGCTCCAGGACAACGACTACTACGTGCGCATAGCTGTCACGGTAGCGCTTATGGAGATAGGAGATCCACGAGCGGTCGAAGCTCTGTGTGGCGCGCTGGCAGATACGGAAGCGGGCGTTCGCCTCTCTGCTGCGGATGCATTGGGGCAGATCGGCGATCTCTGGGCGGTCGAGGCGTTGTGTCGCGCGCTCAACGATAAGGAGGCGGGTGTTCAACGGGCAGCCGGTAGAGCGCTGGACCAGATGGGAACCGCCTCCACACTCCCACAACGGGTATTGGCTGCGTCGACTCTGACACCTGCCAAACTTTTGAATACCCTGCAAGTCTTAATGGCGGCTGCGCCTAGAGTAATGGCACCGGAGGCCGCATCCGGAAATATAAGGAAGGCGACGCGTTATGCAATCGGGAATGTACAGACATTCTGCGAAAGAATCTGCGGACAGAGCGATGTCGAAGAGAGCATTAAACGCGGCGCGACAGCCGTTTTGACGGAGTTGCGCAATAGAGCCGATGCCTACGCGCTGTTACGCGCCAGTGCGCCTGACGATACGCGGGAGAGGGAAGAACTGCTGCGCGGCGCTTCCGGACACTCCGCTTCCACCCTTCCCGAGGAACTGCTGCGTGCCTCAGACCCCTCCTCCAAATCCCCACTGACCCCCGAGAAGCCGGGCCTCCTGGCGCGGATCTTCAAGCGGAAGTAGAGATGTTTTTTGAACGGTTCAGGTCCTCCTGAAACACTGTATAACCATGCCGGGCAGGAACCGGAACGCACATCATGAACCCTCCGGCCTCTCTCCTTCGTCAGGAAAACTATGGAGCAGAAACATCTCACAGAGGAAGAATCGCTTGCTGGCACCGAGGTGCAGAACACCCTGCTCAGCGGGCAAGATACGGCACACGAGGCCGCTCCTGAAAGCGCCTCGACGGCCGCCGTCTCCTCCAACGCCTCAGAGCTGAAGACATTGCTGAAGCAGGAAGCATGCAGCCGCCTCCAGAAGCCCTGGGCGATACTTTCGGTCGAGGCAACTACCGTGCTGTCCTTGATGTTTTGGGTGCGGTGGACTACTGGTCGAAGCGACGAGGGGTTGTCTGGACCAGAGAACTCGATTTGGATGATATTGATGCTCTGCTTCGGCCTGTTAGGGGCGGTGAGTTGGGGCGCCTATGCGATCCTCGGCTATCGCGCTTATCGACGCAAGCGCGCTTTTGCCAAAACTCTTTCCGAACCTCAGGATCGAGAGCAACTGGGGCTGCTTCTCCAGGTACTCGGACTTCCCGACCCCGTCTCGCGGAACCTGGCCAAACAGCAACTGATCACCCTGTTGCCTACATTGCGTGCCGAGGACGAGGATCTACTCCGAGAAGCGGATCGCAAGATCCTGCTGCGCCTGCTGGCCACCACTCCCCAGGTTTCGGACACCGGCGTAACGCATGAGTTCTTTTCCGAGGAAGCGTATCGCTTCGAAGTGGATCTGCGCGTGGCGATTCTCAAAGCGTTCGAATATGTGGGCGGCGCTCAGGAAGTCGAGACTATCGAGAGATTGTCACGCAGCGTTCCAATCCTCTTCCATTCCTCCCTTGCCGTCACCCACAACTATCCCCCGGAGATACGCGAGGCGGCGGAGGCGTGTCTGCCCTTCGTGCAGCGTCATGCTGCCGAACAGCGTGCCAGCACGCAGCTACTCCGGGCGTCGAGTCCTCCCGCAAGCCCGTCGGATGTGTTGCTGCGCCCCGCGACCGGCCTCCCGGATACTCCTCCGGAACAGCTCTTGAGGGCCGGAGAGCCACCTGCCTGATCGTCCGGCAACGGCAACTATTTCCTGTCACCTTTGTGAGGCTTAAAGGTCTTTGGGCGGGGTTCCTGTGGCGGCGATCGGTTCGTTCGGCAGGGCGGCTTCGCGCAGGAGGGCGTGCAGATCCAGGCGATGGGAGAACATGGCGAGTTTGCCATCCGGAGTAAGCGGCCACTGCTCCTGGGGGCGGTCGCAGTAGAGTTCGAGGCCGTTGTCGTCCGGGTCCCGCAGATAGAGTGCTTCACTCACGCCGTGGTCGCTGGCGCCGTCCAGAGTGATGTTCGCCTCGACCAGCTTTTGAAGCGCGATGCCGAGCGCGCGGCGTGAGGGATAGAGAATGGCGACATGGTAGAGGCCGGTCGTGCCGGGCGGTGGCGGCGAACCGCCCGCGCTCTCCCAGGTGTTAAGCCCGATATGGTGATGGTAGCCGCCCGCGCTGATAAAGGCGGCCTGACTGCCCATGCGCTGCATCAGTTGGAACCCCAGCACACCGCAGTAGAAGGCGAGCGACCGCTCCAGGTCCGCGACCTTCAGGTGGGCATGCCCAATACGCACGCCCGGATCGATACTTGTTTCCATCGGTTTCCCCTCTCGCCCTCATGTAGGAACCGCCTTCTTCAAAAGTCGGCCCGCTTTAGGTGAATTCTCTCCCTTCCTACGTTTGCAGGGACTTCTCCATTCGCAGGTTCGTGTGCTCCAGGGTGTAACGCGCATCCGCAAATCGTTCGACGATGTGGAAACCTGTTTTCTCGTAGAGATGCAGCGATCCGGGCAGACCTTCCACGGTCCATAGATAGACGCTTGGAAAGCCCTGTGTCCGGCAGAACTCCAGCGAGCGCGCCAACATTCGGCTGCCGATCCCCTGTCCCTGGTGACCTTCCTCCAGCAGAAACCACCGCAGCCGCGCTTCACCAGGACGTTCGGAGAGAGTGCCGAGGATCGCGATGCAGCCGACGAGCTTGCCCGAGACATGCCCTTCCCTGTGAGCGAAGCGAACGAAATTCATTGCGCGGAAGCGATGTATTTGGGGTGCCCGATGGGCGACATTTCCTGGAAGGGCGCGGGGGGTTAGGTCGTGCGGAGAGGGCGCTGCTCTTGTGGAATCAGGACTCGACGGGGCGGCGCAGGTTAGGAAGCAGGCCGAGGCAGTAGAAGACCGCCGCTGCGAGGAGGCCGGGGAACATAGGCTGCCAACCCAGAGGGTAATGCGTGGGATCTTCGAGTGCGCCGTGCTGCCAGCCCCAGAGCAGCCAGCCCAACGCAACGGAGGCTCCGCCCAACATGGAGAGGAAAGCGAAGTGGGGCGTGGTCTTCCAGCGGAGGGAGGGGGCGTAGGCGCCGAGCAGAGGGAGCAGCATCCCCGGCACAAATACATTGCCGAATGCGTACCACTGCTGCACAACCGAAGGCACCTTGATGGCGACGAACAGGCTGAAGAGAGAGGCGGCGATCAAGCCGTAACGGGTGTACAGAGGCACTTTTGTCTCATCGGCATCTCCGCGCAGTCGCCAGATGAGGTCACGACCCACCGTGACGGCGGCAATAAAGGTGTAGGAGACGAGGCTCGCCATGATGGGAGCGAGCATCCCGACGTAGAACAGCCCTTTTAGTCCTGCCGGCAGCACCCGTTCGGCAAGCGCCGGGAAGGCCATCGTCGAATCCTTCAGGCCGGGTACGAGTGCGCGGGCGAAGAGACCGGTCGTGGTCGTCAAACTATCGAAGAGCATCCAGCAGAGCACCGCCATCAGAATACCGACAGCAGCGGTACGCGGCGTACGCGCCGCATAACACCGTTGATGGAAACCGGGATCGCTCAGGGTCGTCAACGCAATAAAGAACCAGACCGCGGCCCACGCCAGGTCGTGCGTTCCCATCGGTTTAAGATGCGTATGCGGCACGTTGGCGGTATGGGTCAGGTAGGAGAGGCCCCCAAACTTTGCCAAACAGATTCCCGTCACCATGAGAAAGCCCGTGAACATCAGTACGAACTGCAGAGTATTGACCCGTACATCCGAGAGAAATCCTCCTCGAAACACATAGACGATGGAGAAGAGTATTCCGACGATCATGGAGGGGAGAAGAGGCCAGCCGAAAAGCAGATGCAGCAGTGTGCCGGTCATCAGCACGAATGTGGCGGGCGCGGCATAGAAGAAGGCGAAACAGGCGGCAAGCAGGGCGGTCTTGCGGTCATAGGACTGGGCAAACTTATCGGGAATGGTGTAGAGGTGGGCGGCTCCGCCCCGGACGCGACGGGCCAGGATAAGCGCGAATAGGATCGCGAAGACGTAGTAGGGCAGCCCCTGCGCTACCCAGGCAGCGATGCCCTCGTCATAGACGAACTGTCCGGCGCCGAGAATGCCGCCGTACCAGGTCGCCACGAGAGTCGCGACGAACACCGGGATGCTCAGGCTGCGGTTGGCGATCATGTAGCCTTCGGTGTCCTCTTTGCGCGGCCAGAACCCGACCACCAGCAGAAACACGACATAGAGGCCCAGTGGCAGCCAGTCTAAAGGTTGGAAAACGACGTGGAGTTCAGGATTCATAGTGTTTGGTGTTTAAGGTGGCAGACCAGGATCGCGCCGCCGCGCACGCGCACCGTGACCTGATCAGCGGAGGCGCGGTTGCTGACGCCGCGGGTCGCGAACTCCAGCGTCTCGTCGAAGAGCGGCCAGCGGACGCCGGTCAGGGTGATATGCGCTTTGCCGTCGAAGGAGAGCAGCGAGATCGTGTCGTCGGGTTCGGTAGCGAGTGTATGCTCGCCCGGAGTTTTGTTCGTGCCGGAGAGCGCGAGGATGGCGGTGTCCTCCGTGCGCAGCATGATCGGCAGTTCGTGATGATGCCGCAGCAGAACGGCGAACGCGGCCAGGGTGTGATCGAGGCGATAGCCGGTCGCGCCGAGGATCGTGATGGCCGTCGCGCCCTGCTCCCGCGCGACCAGCAACGCCTTCTCCAGATCGGCCTGTTCCTGATCCGGGGTCGGCAGGAAGTTGGCGTGCGGAAATTCGACCTGCGCGACCGCCATGTTGATCGAATCGAAGTCTCCACAGACGATATCCGGCGTCAAGCCCAGCCCGACGGCCAGATGGACCGCTCCATCCGTGGCGAGCAGGAGGTCGTGTTCGGCGGCGATCTGCTGCGCCCACTCGGGGCTGGGTGGCTCTCCATTGGCAAGTATCAGGACACGCATGCCTTACAGGATACCCTATCGGGCTACTCGCGCTGGAGTTTGCCGCCGGCGAGCAGGCGAAACCGCTCTCCGCGCCAGGTGATGCGGCTGCCGCAGTAGCTGCCGAGATAGAGCGCGAAGCCGAGCAGGTCGCTGATGGGGAGGAGCAGGAGGAAGCGGGCGATATTGGGATCGTGGGTGTAGCGGTGCGCCAGCCACAGTGCGACGCCGAGACGTACCAGAAGCACCGTGCCAAAGGTTAGCCAGCCGTAGAGCGCGAAGTGGGAGTCCAGAAGGAACAGGAGGCCGAGGGCGATGCCATGGGTGATGGCGGAGCCTGCATACCCTGCCGGCCGGCAGGAGCGCACCGTGCGCGCCCAGCGCAGGCGTCGCGACCACATCAGGCCGAACCGCTCCGCACCCAGCACATCGTCCACCACGACATCGGAGAGCACGACGGTGTAGCCCGCCTTCGCCGCGCCGTTGCCGAGCCGGAAATCGTCCGCCAACTCATCGAACAGCGCCTCGAAACCGCCGAGTTCCGCCAGCACCGATTTCGGCAGCGCGATGGTCGAACCGAAGGCGAACGAGACCCCCTCCAGCGCCCGGCTCACCATGGCGCTCGGGATGAAATCCGAGCCGATCCCCAACGCTTCCAACACAGCAGGCAGGCTCTCCGGAGAGCTACCCCGATAGGGGCAGGTCACCAGGCCGACCGGCGAAGCGGCGCCGTCTTCCTGCGGTCGAAACGGCGCGACCAGTCGGCGGAGATAGTCCGGCATCACCCGCATATCGCTGTCGGAGAGCACCAGCAGATCGTGTTTTGCCGCCGGAAGCATGGCCGCAAGATTGCAGACCTTACGATTCGGTCCGCGCACCGCGGTAAAGTCGGGACGCACGATCTCGATATCCCGCTCCGGAAACTCCTTCTGGAGTCGCTCGACCAGTTCGAGGGCAGGATCGTCGGCATCGAGGGCGCTGAACAGAAGTTGCACCCGATCCGCCGGGTAGTCCAGGCGGCAGAACGAGACAAAGTTCGCGTAGGCATGGGCGTCCACGCCGCGCACCGGCTTGAGAATGGTGACGTGGGGCAGAAATTCCGGCGTCATCATCGGGCGTGTGCGCGCCCATTTGCGCGCCGCCCAGATCTGAAGCGCGGAGTAGAAACCGAACGCCCCCAGCATCGCCTCTAAGATCACACGTATAATGATTCCGAGTATCGTCAAGGTGTCCCGCCACCGCGCTCACCAAAACCGACGACAACGACGCCGAAGGTGATAATCAGCACTCCCGCCCAGCGCGTGGGGGAGACGTGTTCGCCCAGATAGAACTTTGCCAGCAGGGCGCCAAGCAGATAGGAGACCGCGGTCAGCGGCAGTACGAAACTGAGATCAGCCCAGCGCAGCGCCAGCATATAGAGTCCGAAATAGGCGGTCATCAGCACCGTCCCGCAGATCACATAGCGGTTCAGCACCGCCTTCACCTGCATCCAGCCCTCAGCGGTCGGCACATTGGTCAGTTTCATCCCTTTGGAGAGCAGCGCTTCTCCGAGCGACACGGCCAGCGTCGCCAGAAGCATCACCACAATCACCTTCCACTTCTCTGCCGTCACAATCCCTCCTCAGCTATATAAATAGGTATATAGATCGCTATCTCACCTATTCTACCTCAGAGTCTCGCTTCTTCGAGCGAACTGTCTTTTGGAGTCGCTACTGCACCTTTGCCTGCGGAGATTTTTCCGCGCCCGGTTTACGCTCCGGCGTCTTTAGAGGCGTGTAACGGGTCAGTTCATCCAGGAAATTTTCGATGACCTCGTCCTGCGTTTCGGTCCAGTCCGGCATGACGAATGTGCGGCTGCCGAGTCTGCTGACGGGGTGCAGCGCCTCGGTATACTGGTGCAGCACCTCGGTGCCGTCGGGCAGGAGCAGCCAGAACCCGATCTTACTCTGTACTTTGGGGCTGTCGTAGCTCAGGCCGTTGAAGGGATCGAACTGGTAGGCGCCGCTGCTCTGGCGCGGTTCGTCCATGGCGGAGAGGAGGACTGCGTCGGCATGCAGGCGCTGGGCGAGAGTGCGCACCGCGGCGTTGTCCGGGAGGGCGAAGGTCTTGCCCTTCATCACGCCTGCATTCTGAAAGAGGGTCTGCGGCGTCAGCTTCAACTCTTTCAGCGCCGCCTGAAGCTCTTCCGTAGGCACGATCTGAAAGTTGGTGCGCGCCTTGATACGCTGCGGCAGCCACTCACGCGCATGGCTTTCGAGGGTGCGGAGCTGGTCGCCATAGGCGATCAGTTTGGCATCCGGAGCGCCTCTCCCCGGATCTGCCTTCTGCGCTTCCAGTTTGCCCAGCGTCTCCGTCCCAAAAAACGGCGGCACGACAATCACGCGCTGCACCTTCGCCAGTTGCGCGCGGCGCTTGTCCCCGGCGGCATCTCCACGCGCGTGCAGAGACGAGATCAGACAGCATCCGAAAACCAGCAAAACGGCGATCGTACGCACAGAGAGAACAGGAAAGCGTTGCATGAAATCTTCCTTTCTCGCAGCAGATTCGTCAGGCTGCCTATTCACTATACGCATACCGTCTTGCGTTATACCGCCCATCGGTTTGAACTTTTCCGGGCGATCGGCGCTCCGCCTCTCGGACTTTGCTCCCTGCATTGCGCAAGCGTCCTTTTGTCGCTATAATGAGCGACACACCTTGTGACGTGCCCTAAAATGTAACGTGACGGCGAGGGAAATTGACGGACGCCATGCCTACCCTTCAGAGCGCCAACGAAATCAAGACGACTGCGGAATACTACCGACGTGGGCTGCTGCTCGGCCTGGATCTTATGGCCGAAACGATGGCCTGGCTCGACCGGATGCTGCTGACAGAAGACGTCCCGGAAATCGCCCTGATCGAGGCATCACTCTCTGGCAGTAGCGGGCCGATCGCCGTGGCAGACTGGCTGGGCCAGCTTCCCGGAGAGTTCGATCAGCCCATGGTAGCGCGACGCCTGCTGAATGCAATGCTCCCCCTGGCCCCAAAAGTAACTCACTGGCTTTTTCAGATGGCTACAGAGGACGACTGGCCCGATCTGGAAGACGAGGGGCAGATGTGGTCTTTCTGGGACGAGTACGACGATGCGCTGAACGGTATTCACGGCGACCCGGAAGCGATCAGCAAGGACATCCGAGCGTTTCTATTGCGTGCGTCTCTGCTGGTGGAAGTAGCCCTGTTTCAGCAGTGGGCCAATGCCTTTTTCCCAAATGGTGGAAGCGGTGAGTGGGAATGTGAGTATCGTTCCTGGGACAAACTCTATGCCGCCGTGCTCGGATTTATTGCCGCGCACCTATTCTCTGCCTGGTCAGAGGAGGAGACCCGGGCTATTCTCTACGCTCTCGCACGGGATAATGAAATTGAGTACATTGCCGACGCGTTGGAGCAGTACTCCCTGGATCTGCTGCTGCCGCTGACCCGAGCCGCCATCGAGTTCGGTGAAATGGACGCGCGCTGGCAACTGGCGGTTGTGCTGGGCCGGGCCGAAGCCCAAGGAGAGGAGCCTGAGCAGACACTATTGAAACTTGTGCGGGATGAGGAAGAGTATGTTCGAAGGCGAGCGCTGGATTCACTGACCCTGATCGGATCGCCTGCTGTTGAGGATCTGGCGGTCAAGATGTGGGAACGGGAAGATCCGCATCAGGAGTGGTCCCGAATGATGGTTCTTTGGTGTCTTCAGAAGATCGGTTCTTCGAAACTGGAGACGTTGTTATCAGAGGCGGAGAGAGACATCCGTCCCCACCTCCGCGCCACCGTTGAACGGATTCGCAGCGAAAAGATTTAAGAGGACAGCGATGCTTAACAGCCAACCGAATCAAATTCATGTGTGGACAGAGGCAGGTCTGGATCGGATCGCCGCTGAGGTTGCGCTTATGCCGATGCCGACAGGGTTTCAGGTGGAGGTTGCGGCGCCGAAGGCGGCGGTGACGCAGATCGCGCTGCGCTGGCAGCAGACGATGGCTCCGCATCTGCGCATCCTGGGGGATCATTGGGAGCGGGGATATGGGGATCTAGAGTGGCGTGGATTTGTGCCGGAGCGGGTTCTGCCCTGGTATGCGCTGCTGCTGGACCCCAGAACAGGGATGACTACCGGCATCGGAGTCGCGACGGGGGCAGGTAGTTTCGCTTCGTGGCGCGTAGATGAGACCGGGATCACGCTGATCCTCGATGTGCGGAACGGTGGGAAAGGGGTGCAGCTCGGAGGCAGGACCCTGCACGCGGCGACGATTCATACGCTGACTTCGCACGATATGGAGTCGCCTTTTGCCTTTGCGCGGCGGTTCTGCGCGCTCCTCTGTCCTCAGCCGCGCCTGCCTGCGTTCCCGGTCTACGGTGGGAACGACTGGTACTACGCCTACGGCAACAACTCCGACGCCTCCATTCGAAGCGATGCCGCGCTGCTGCGGGATCTTGCTCCGAATCGCGACAATGCGCCCTTTATGGTGATCGATGCGGGCTGGTTTCCGGCGCGGGGCTGCAACGGCGGGCCTTACGATCGGGGATATGAGGGCTTTCCCGATATGCCCGGTCTGGCTGAGGCGATGAAGGCGATGGAGGTTCGTCCCGGCATCTGGATACGCCCGCTTCTCACCGCGGAAGCGCCCGACTCGTGGCGGATGCCCGCCGAACATCCGATCTGGAAACGGGAGTCGTGCGTCGTGCTCGATCCGAGCGTGCCGGAAGTGCTGGAGCGCGTTCGGGAGGACATCGCGCGCCTGCGCGCCTGGGGCTACACGCTCATCAAGCACGACTTCACCACCTACGACATCACCGGGCACTGGGGGTTCGAGAT
>Ga0207705_10004716_pt1 | contig 10272 bp, 9 predicted proteins | sample KBSC13metaG_FD_184314 | JGI IMG/M metagenome (GOLD analysis project Ga0207705, IMG submission 184314) | Corn rhizosphere microbial communities from Kellogg Biological Station, Michigan, USA - KBS C1-3 metaG (SPAdes) (version 2) | ecosystem: Host-associated > Plants > Roots > Rhizosphere > Soil ...
GCCATTGGCCACGATGGGCGCAATGGTGGTGGCTGCGTGGTAGCCGAAATGACTTAGGAAATTATGCGGCAGCACCGTGTATTGCCCCACGGCGAATACTACGACAATGGCGGCCGGGATCAGAACCAGCTTCGGCCAAGAACGGCGCAACCATTGAGACTTCCGGGCGGCCAGCAGTACGGCCAGGAACCAGGCGAGAAACCGCAGATTTACCAGCACGCCATACGCTAGCGCTTTGGGTAACACATCGCCCTTTGCCCATGAAACGAAGCCGAGCAGAAGAGTCAATGCAGCGTAGGCGAGGGTGAGTCGAACCAGTAGGCTGCTGCCGAACCATTTCCGCAGATCTCTATCTTTGACCAGCCAGAAACAACCGATCCCGACCAAAACCAGCAGTAATACATCATCCCAAAGTCGCAGCACCATATAATGTCCCACCAAACTAGAGGCGAAGACGGTTAGAAAGGCATGGAACGGCACCAGCACCAGTACTACTGCGGCAATGGTGTTCGCTAGACCTGTACTGGAGATCGAGGGCTTTTTCATATTATTTCCAATATAGTGTGCGCTGCTCGGTACCGGCAAGCAAGCTTACCCGCGCCTTCGCCGCTCCACTATAAGTGTTACAATCATTATAAATGAAGAGTAATGCATCATTGGTATACAACCTCTTCCTGGTCGTCGGTGACTTCCTGGCGCTGATAGCCGCATTCGTGGGAGCATTTTTACTCCGTGCCCAGAGCTCCACACCGGTCGCCCACCCCATCAGTGGCCATACGTACTTCTATGTTTTTTTGAGCGTACTGCCCTTTTGGATCTTGATATTTGCCTTGCTCGGCCTATACAACAGCAATATATACGAAAAGCGCTTTAGCGAGGTCGGTCGGCTTGCTATCGGTTCGTTTATTGGTATGTTGTTTGTTATATTTTGGAATTTTTTGAGCGTTAACCCTATTTTCCCTGCCAAACTCGTGCCGATATATGGCTTTGTGTTTGGCTTTGTGTTTTTGGTATTGTTTCGTAACATTGCCCGGCTTATCCGAACGGAGCTGTTCGGCTTTAACATCGGCCTGACACGCGTCGCACTGGTCGGCAGCAATCCTGTCACCCGCGAGCTTGTCGAATCGCTGGCCGACAGCCGCTTCTCGGGCTACAAAGTTGTAGCGGTGGTGGGCGATAAGCGGCAGATTGGCAGTCGGCCCATCCTTACCTACCCCACGTTCCAGGATTTTCTGGAAAGCGCACCGGGAAACCTACATGGCATAATCCAGACAGAACTCTATGCCAACGAAGCGCGCAACGCCGAAATCCTGACGTACGCTCAGGAACATCACGTGGGCTACCGTTTCGTACCGGGTAACAGCGAACTGTTCGTAGGTAATATAGACGTGGAACTCTTCCGCTCTAACCTACCGGTTATAACCGTGCATCATACCGCTCTGTTCGGTTGGGGCCGAGTGGTGAAGCGGCTGGCGGATATATTTTTCGGGCTGGTGCTTTTGATCCTTAGTTCGCCGCTGTGGATCTTGTGCGCGTTAGCGGTAAAGCTCGGAGACCCAAGAGGTCCGGTATTTTACCGGGCAAAGCGGCTGACCCGTTTTGGTACCACCATCCATATACTCAAATTCCGCACCATGAAGCAGGCCTACAACAATCTGACCCCCGAACAGGGCTTCGAGAAAATGGGCCGGCCAGAGCTGATAAAAGAGTATCGGGCGAATGGCGACCAGCTGCTGAAAGACCCGCGCGTGGGAGCGGTGGGAAGGTTCCTAAGATCGAGCAGCCTCGATGAATTGCCGCAGCTATGGAGTGTCGTAAAGGGCGACATAAGCCTGGTGGGTCCACGCGCACTCGATGCGTTCGAAATAGAACAGTACGCCAAGAAGAATCTGATACTCAGCGTCAAATCCGGGCTAACGGGCCTGGCGGTGGTATCCGGGCGCAAAGGCATCAGCTTTGAAGAACGGCGCAAGCTCGATTTGTACTACGTGCAGAACTGGAGCCTGTGGCTGGACTTAGTCATTTTGGCAAAAACCATCCGGGTCGTACTGGAGCGACTCGTAAAACGAGGTGCGAGATACTGATGGCCCGCGCAAAACAGCCGCCGAAAGTCGCCATCGTGCACGACTGGCTGGTTGGCGGTGGCGCCGAACTGGTGGTCGAACAACTGCACCAGCTGTACCCGGAAGCACCCATTTACACCTCGTATGCGACGCGTGAATGGCGCCAGCGGCTGGACGGTAAAGTACGAACCGGGTGGATACAGTACTTTGGTAAGGTACGTAAATTCATCCCATTCCTGCGGATAGCGTGGTTCACACACCTGAAGTTTAACGGATACGACCTGGTCATCAGCAGCTCAGGTGCCGAAGCTAAAGGCATAAAAGTACCGGACGGCACTATCCATATAAATTATTGCCATGCGCCGACACATTATTACTGGAGTCGGTACGAGCAGTACATGAAACGCCCGGGTTTCACACCTGGCTTCAACTGGCTGGCGCGGGCTGGCCTGCGGGCGCTGGTGGCGCCTCTGCGCAAATGGGACTATAAAGCGGCACAGCGGCCCGACTTTATGATCGCCAACTCCACTCATATACAGGCCGAGATACGTAAATACTATGACCGTGAAAGCACGGTTATTTTTCCGCCCGTGTACATGGAGCGGTTCCAGAAACCGCAAAATCTCAAACATAAGCGAAGAGGCTTTTTGATATCCGGCCGCCAGACGCCGTACAAGCGCTTCGACCTGGCCGTGCTTGCCTGCAGTAAGCTCGGCCTGCCGCTGACAGTCATAGGTGAGGGCCCGGATCACAACCACCTGCGTAAGCTGGCCGGCTCGACGGTGACCTTCCTGGGCCGTGTCAGCGACGAAGTACTCGAGGAGGAATTCGCCAGTGTCGAAGCACTGATATTCCCGGGGTTGGATGATTTCGGCATCACGCCGGTAGAAGCCATGGCCAGCGGCACCCCGGTCATCGCTTACAAGGCCGGCGGCGCACTCGACTACATATTGCCCGGGCGCTCCGGAGAGTTTTTCACGCAGCCCACGGCTTCCTCGCTGGCCGGCGTGCTGCAGACGTTCAAGCCGTCCCGTTATAGCGCCCCGGCCATTGCTGTTTTTGCAGACCGGTTTTCTCGGGAGAATTTCCAGCGCAAAATGGCACACTTTATCCAGGGAGTATTGAAATAAAAGAGGCTAAGACCCGAGTGGTGTTCGTGGGCGGTTATGGCCGCAGTGGTAGCACCATCATCGACGTGCTACTAAACCGTGTACCGGGTGTGGTGGCCGTGGGCGAGTTCCGCCACCTGTTCGGTCGGGCACTGGGCGACAACGAGCTATGTAGCTGTGGCCAGCCGTTTCGGTCTTGTGAGTACTGGAAGGCAGTGCTAGCCGAAGCGTTCCCAGACGGTGTCGACCACGAGCGTGTGCAACGGGCAGTCAAGAATATGAACCGAGTGGTCATGCTGCCGCGCCTGCGCTTTCCTAGGCTGATGACACGGCAGATGCGCGAAGACGCTACTATTTACAGCAGTGCGTTTTCTGCAGCCTACTTAGCTGTTGCTAAAGTATCAAACGCAAAGGTAATTGTAGATTCCACCAAATACCCGGTGCACGGCTGGATACTCAAGACCATTCCCTTGCTCGCGCTCGCCGTCATATTGCTGGTGCGCGACCCACGGGCCGTGGCGTTTTCGTGGCAGCGCCGTCGCTTGCGTCCGGAAGTTCACTGGGAGGCCCGTGAAATGCCCCGCTACAGCACGCTCCGGAGTGGGCTGGCTTGGAACCTTTCAAACAGCTTGACGGCCCGTTTGCGGCGCCATGTGCACGGCTACCGAGTGCAGCGCTACGAAGATTTCGTAGATGATCCGGCCAGCGAGCTAAGCGCCATTGCATCGTTCGTGCTAGGTACACCAACCACCTTGCCGGCGACACTTTTCGAAAGCCAGCCGTACGTACCCCACACTATCGCCGGCAACCCGGTACGGATTGGCAGCGAAACGGTTCGAGTAAGACGCGACGACGAATGGCGGGCTATGCCCCTGTATAAACGCTTGGTTATCAATATTGTCTGTTTCGCCGGTATGCGCCGCTATCGCTACCCGCTGCGTATCAAGCGGTAAGCTGCTGCATGAGCGCAATGTACTGCCGGGCGGTTTCGTCCCAGCTATAGTGCGCCAGCGTGTAGTCACGCACTGCCTGCGGTTGTAAGCTGCGGCTTCGTAGCTCCCGGCCGATGATCCCGATGTAGCCGGCGGCATCACCCGGATGAACCAGCAGGCCGTTCTGCCTATCTATGATGGCGTCTTGGATACCTTCGAGCTGAGCCGCCACCACGGTCGTACCGCACGATGCCGCTTCCAGCGCCACCAGGCCAAAGCCCTCCATGTCGTTTGGCGTGGGGATGTTGGGCATCACGAACATATCCGCCGTGTTATACAGCGCCCGCAAAAGTTCGTCCGAAACCCTACCAAGCAGTTTTACCCGCTGTTCCAGCCCATGATCTTTTATAGCCGCTTCTATCGCCTCCTGGTCTTTGCCCTTGCCCGACACCAGATACATCACCGACGCATCCAGCTGCGACATTACGTTGTCCACAAACCACAGCACGCCCTTGCGGCGCACTAGCCGGCCACCCGTGTGCAGTAGTTTACTAGCCTGTAGCTGTTCAAGCGGTATACCACTGCCGCGGGCGATGAGCTGGAGATATTCGATGCGGTCTTTCGGGGCGTAAAAGCTATCGCGTAGGCCATTAAATATAACTGACGGGTGAGCCCCGGGCAGCCCCTGCTCTACCTTATGCTTCGTTTCGTTACTGACAGCTACCAGCCTACTCTGACGCCGGATGAACGGTGTCACCATCACCTTATACAACGGGTTCTGGTAGGTCGCCTCCAGCCCATGGATGGTCATGACAGTCGGTCGGCGTATCAATCCTTTCAGGATCCAGCCGAGTGGCGCCATAATCCCATCTTGCAGATAAATGACATCCGGCCGGTGCATCAGCCCAGATACAAGCGCCCGCGCAAGCAGCCATGGGTACACCACTGGCAGCAGCTTGTTTTTGCCACCCCACTTTACGAGCGTCACGTCGTTATCTGCACTGAGGGCCGTGTACAGTTCGTAAGCAGCGTTTTCCATCCCACCGGTGCTGGGCGGATACTTTCGGGTAACAAATAAGATATGCATGCTGCTCCTTGGTTTGCCTCATTGTAGCAAAATTTGGTGCTCAAGGTGGCGCTACAGTGTAAAATAGGCCATATGCCCGCATTAGTTCGCTCACCGCGGTTCCGCCACTGGGCCGCACGCCTGATACCTCTCGTTTTCTATGTATTACTCGCCGTCTTTCTCGTACTATACCTGCGCCGCGTCGATTTTTCTAAGCTAGCCCACCTACACCTCAACTGGTGGTACTTGTTGCTGGCGACTGTGCTGGCACTTATCAAAAACTTTGCCGGTACATTTACCTGGTTTACCATTTTGCGTTCCCTGGGGGCCACCAACTTGCATCTGCATAAACAGCTCATCTACGTGTATGCCAAGGCTTGGATGGGCCGCTACATACCCGGCACCGCTCCTTGGATACTCGGCAAGATATACTTTGCCTCACGGCACGGCATATCCAAACAAAAGCTAGCCGTGAGCTCACTGCTGGAGGGCGGCCTACAGATAGTAACCATGCTGGTATTTTCACTGGCGCTACTGCTGTTCGATAAGCGCCTCGACGTGCTGGGCAATGGCTTCAAACTGTTGATGGTGGCTGTGGCCGTAGCCGGTATTGTCATACTGACGCCGAGCATATTCAACCGGCTTATCAGTAAGGCTTACAAACTCTTACGCCACAAAGAGCTACCCGCCGAGCACTTGGCTACAAAGCGCACTATCGTCAGCGGGGCGTCGCTGTATCTACTGGACGCCGCCATTAATGGTTTGTCGCTGTTTTTCATCGCCAAAGGCATCGACCCGGCCCTGCCTTACAGTGACATCCTGTTCGCCATGGGTGCGGCCAGCTTGGCCGGAGCTGCCAGTATGCTCGCTGTTTTTGCTCCATCCGGCCTGGGCGTACGCGAAAGTATCCAGCTGGTGCTGTTCGCGCTCATCATGCCAAAGGAGCTGGCAGTGGCCGTCACGGTGGCTACCCGGCTGTGGAGCGTCGGCATTGATTTCGTGTTCTTGGCCTTAAGCCGCGCCCTCGCCGGCAAAGCCATTGCTAAACCCTAATAAGAGAGTTATTGGATAACAGGCAGCATGTGCACTTAAGCTACTTCGTGGCCGGTAGCTTGGTTTATACGAGTTGAGGAGTCGGGCTTACCCTGCCCAGCGTCAAAACGCATCTCTATGTTGAAGCGATGACACACTTCGGCCTCAGGGATCGCTTTCTCACTATCCCGGTCACCACCATTTGCAAAGATCAGCTCATCGCCCGGATGTTGGCGAGCAATCATTTCTAGCGTATGTATGATAGTGGGATCGTCATCAACCGAAAGTACTACCTGATTGACGTCGCGCAGCGCGCGTAATAGACGCAGCCGATTTTTCTCATCCAGGATTATTTTGCCCTTTTTCAGAAGCTGTTGCTTGTCGTTATTTACGATGACTATCAATTTATCCCCCATGGCACGGGCTGCCTCGATCATATCTAAATGGCCCCCGTGTAATGGGTTGAAGTATCCACTTACTATCACTACTTTCATATCCCATCTAGTGTAGCATGAGAGTTCTTAAATTTGACACTACTAGCATTGGCAGGTACTGTGAAAGAAGCTAATGCCTCTACGCATTGACTGAAAGTAGCATAAACGAAAGCAAAGGAGATCACTCCCCGTGGATGCGCTCAATAATATCTCAAATATCTTCAAGGCGTATGATGTACGCGGCAAAGTCGGTAGCGAACTCAATGGCGATGTGGCCGAGGTGATCGGCAAAGCACTGGCCGATTGGCTACCCGAGCATGGTGCCGTTGCCGTTGGCCGTGATATGCGGCCGGATTCAGCGGAACTTGCCGACTCATTAATAAGCGGCCTGCAATCGCAGGGGCGTGATGTAATCGATATTGGCGAAGTCACTAGTGACATGATTTATTTCGCGGTCGGCAGTATGGATCTCGCCGGCGGTGCCATGGTCACGGCCAGCCATAACCCGGGCGAATACAATGGCATAAAGCTGTGCCGAGAAGCAGCGAAACCTATCGGCCAAGAATCGGGTTTGTTTGAAGTTCGTGATGCGGTCTTATCTAAAAGCTTCAGGCCTGCCCCGAAACAGCCGGGCAACGTCTCACAGCAAGACATTACCGAAGCTTGGATTACACACGTACTCTCATTCATCGACACCGCAAAACTGAAAGAACAGCGAATCGCTGTCGACGCCGGCAATGGTATGGCCGGTAAAATTTTCCCAGAGCTTGAACCATATGTACCATGGGAAGTTACCGAGATGTACTTTGAGCTCGATGGCACCTTCCCGAACCACGAAGCCAACCCACTCAAGTTCGAAACTCTGGAAGACCTTATCACAAAAATTAAAGCCGATAAACTCGACGGCGGCATTGCCTTCGATGGCGATGGGGACCGCGCATTTCTAGTCGACGAGACCGGTACGGTAGTTACCGGGAACGTCATGAACGCAATGCTTGCCGAGTATTTTCTCGGCCTGCATCCGGAATCGGCCATCTTGTATGACCTCCGCTCCAGTAGGGCGGTGCCGCAGGCGATCGAAGCCAAAGGTGGCAAAGCTATCCGCACCCGCGTCGGTCACTCGTTCATTAAGCAGATCATGCGTGAGCACAACGCACCATTCGGTGGCGAGGTTTCCGGCCATTTTTATTTCCGGGATAACTACTATGCGGATAGCGGCCTGATAGCGGCCGTCATTGGCCTGTATGTGGCGGGGCTGAGCGGTAAATCACTGTCAAAGCTGCGCGAGCACTACACGAACTATGCCAGTCTACCCGAGACAAATTTCGAGATACAGAACAAAGATGCGGTACTCAGCGTAATCAAGGAGACTTTCAAAGAAGGCGAGCACGATGAGCTCGATGGCCTGACGGTAGACCTGGGTGATGGCTCTTGGTTCAATGTCCGCGCCAGCAACACCGAACCGGTTTTACGCCTAAACGCCGAAGCTAAGTCAGAAAGTGAGCTAGAGAAGCTCGTCACAAAGGTCACGAAAATAATTACGAGAGATGGGCAGTGAAACTACTCGTTACCGGCGGTGCCGGATTTATCGGTTCGAACTTTGTCCACTATACAGTCAGGAACAGGCCAGAATATGAAATTACCGTACTCGATGCACTTACCTATGCCGGCAACATCGAGAATCTTGCCCCTGCCAAAGACAAGATAACGTTCGTCGAAGGCAATATATGCAACGCCGAGCTTATGGACAAGTTGGTGGGCGAGGCCGACATAGTAGTCCATTTTGCTGCTGAAAGTCACAATGACAATTCTTTGCTGAACCCTTGGCCGTTCGTGGAAACGAACATCGTGGGCACTTACACCATTCTCGAAGCCGTCCGTAAGCACGACAAACGCCTGCATCATATCAGCACTGATGAGGTGTTTGGTGATCTGGAGCTCAACGACCCTAACCGTTTTACCGAATCCACACCGTATAATCCTTCTAGCCCCTATTCTTCCACCAAAGCCGGTAGTGATATGCTCGTCCGGGCATGGGTGCGTAGCTTCGGCGTAAAAGCCACTATTTCTAACTGTTCGAACAATTACGGCCCCTACCAACACATCGAAAAGTTCATCCCCCGCCAGATTACTAATGTACTATCTGACATTAAACCGAAGCTGTATGGCACCGGCGAACAGGTACGCGATTGGATTCATGTGGACGACCACAACGAAGCGGTGCACTTAATATTAGACAAAGGCAAGCTGGGCGATACCTACATCATCGGCGCCGACAACGACCATGTCAACAATCGATCCGTTATCGAAATGATACTCGAGATCATGGGTAAACCCCATGACTGGTACGACCACGTAAACGACCGCCCCGGCCACGACATGCGCTATGCCATGGACAGCACCAAACTGCGCACTGAACTCGGCTGGCAGCCGCAATACACCGATAACAACGGTATGCTGGAGGGCCTAAAGCAAACAATCGATTGGTACGACCAACATCGCGCCTGGTGGCAGACCGGCAAAGCAGACGTCGAAGCCGCATACGCGAAGCAGGGCCAATAACCATGTTTGATCCTGCCAATTACAACGACCTCAAAGTCGCCGAAACCAACATTCCCGGCTTTTACATCATTGATTTAATAGTAAACGGCGACAATCGTGGCTGGTTCAAGGAAAACTACCAGGCCGCCAAAATGGAAGCTCTGGGCCTGCCCCATTTTGAAGTCGTACAAAACAACTTTAGCCACAATATCGAAAAAGGCGTCACCCGCGGACTGCACGCCGAGCCGTGGGAAAAGTTCATCTCGGTCGCCAACGGCCGTGTATTCGGCGCCTGGGTTGACCTGCGCAAAGGCCCCTCATTCGGTCAGACACTGACGCTCGAAATCAATCCCGGCAAAGCGGTATTTGTGCCGCGCGGCGTCGCCAACGGCTACCAAACGCTCGACGAAAACGTCACCTATACCTATTTGGTAAATGAGCATTGGTCGTCCAACGCTAAGTACACGTTCATAAACTCGTTCGATCCGGCTGTCGCCATCAACTGGCCAATCAATAAGGAACAAGCCATTATTTCAGAAAAAGACGCCGGCCATCCCTTGCTGGCTGACGTAATTCCGATGGAGATGTAAATGGACGACTCAAAATTCGTAATCATAGGTTCAAAGGGCCAGCTCGGCACGGCCCTGCGCGCCCAGTACCCGAACGCCCGCGCCGTTGATTCCGACGAGCTCGACATCACTGACCGCGCTGCAGTCGAGGCTTTCGACTGGGCCGGCGTGACTCACATTTTAAACGCCGCCGCTTTCACGAATGTTGACGGCGCCGAGACGCCCGAGGGCCGGTTGGCGGCCTGGAAAGTTAATGCTACTGCCCTACATAACCTCGTTCACGTTGCTTGGCAACACGACATGGCCATGGTGCATATTTCAAGTGATTACGTTTTCGACGGTACACAAGAAAACCACCGCGAAGACGAACCATTCAGTCCACTGAGCGTCTATGGGGCCAGCAAGGCAGCCGGCGACCTGCTCGTCAGCCAGCTAGATAAGCACTACATCCTCCGCACTACCTGGGTTATCGGTGAAGGCAAAAACTTCGTGCGCACTATGCTCGGCTTGGGCGGAAAAGGAGTTG
>Ga0207705_10004718_pt1 | contig 10266 bp, 11 predicted proteins | sample KBSC13metaG_FD_184314 | JGI IMG/M metagenome (GOLD analysis project Ga0207705, IMG submission 184314) | Corn rhizosphere microbial communities from Kellogg Biological Station, Michigan, USA - KBS C1-3 metaG (SPAdes) (version 2) | ecosystem: Host-associated > Plants > Roots > Rhizosphere > Soil ...
TCATAATTCTTATTTTTACAGCACTGCATTTTTCGGGATGTAGCGCAGCCCGGTAGCGCGTTTCGTTCGGGACGAAGAGGCCGCTGGTTCGAATCCAGTCATCCCGACACTCAAATTAATTATCATACTGAATGCCAGTTGGTTATGTAATATATCCAAGTATTTTATGGATTTTTTAGAGAAAACAATCATACGAAAAAATAATCTTAAAATTGTATTTCTTTATTCATTTGCAGGTGGCAAAAAATTTTGGGTGATAAATAAATAGGTCTATTTTAGTATTAAACTAACATCGCCTATACTTCCAATAGTATTTCTCATTTAAACTAACCACGCTTATGCCAGGCACATATTTTTGTTTTAGTGACGAATGCGGAGATTATAAACCTTTTATGACAGACAAACAAGTCAAGATTCATCCCTGTTATATTCGGACAACTTTAATTGTTAATTCAAGTGAATGGAAGGCGCTTAATATGAAGTTTCATGAGTTGAAGTATAAGTATTCCCTACCGATCTCGAAGGAGCTTAAATGGGCGCATTTGTGGACAATTCGAAGTCATCAGAAAAAGTGTAAAGTAATCCCGGCCAAACTAGGTTTAAAACAATTTGCAAATATCGAATATCGTTCGCTGATAAATTTTGTAGAAGAAGCTTTACTGCTGATAAATTCGTTACGTGAAAAAAAAATTATTGCAACATATACCAAAAATATTATCAAACATTCTATAAATGAAAAATCAATGATTTGTTTCCATCTACAAGAACATATGCAAAGAATTGAGATGGAGCTTCAAGATAATGAGGATAATTTAGGTGTTCTTTTTTTTGATCCAGTCAATCACGAAAAGAATGAGTTATTTCGTGAAATATACAATGAACTTTACGAAAATGGTGATTTTATAAAAAAATATAAGTTTATAAAGGACAGTCTGAATATCGAAAACTCACACCATTCAGTAGGAATTCAACTGGCGGATTATATTTCTGGATCATTTAGTTCAATTCTTAAGGCATCAAATAATAATGATTATTCGAGAGGCATAAAAATGTTTTTCGAAAGTGTTTATCCAAATTTAAGACGCAGCATGTTTAATAATATTCAGGGATATGGAATTAGAGAAGTTCCACGAAATGTTCCTACAAGAAGATGGATGATAGACCAACTCAATAACTTTAAGCCGACGGAATAAAAATTCAATTACGGCAAATTTCTAAAATCAAAACAAGTGAATAAATGAAGTATGGATAAGAACTTTTCTTCAGACACACCAGTGTCAAATAAACAGGATGACAAATTCCAGCGCTATGAATTTGCGAAGAGAATAGCCAGCACAATTGTAGAGCGAAAAAACGAGGACTGCATTACTATTGGTGTTTATGGGGTCTGGGGTGAAGGCAAAACTTCTGTCATGAATTTTATTGAAACAGAACTGAAAGGGAAAAAAGGTATTATTTGTGTAAAATTTAATCCTTGGAGATACAATGATGAAAATTCATTACTAATTCAGTTCTTTCAAAAACTTGCAGTTACTTTAGATACAGACCTCAAAACGAAAGGAGAGAAAATTGGCTCGATTTTAAAGAAGTATGGAAAGCTATTAAAAATTGACATTCCTTTTGTAGGAATAAATTTTGGTGATTCTGTTGAAGCGGCAGGAGACATTCTCGGCGATATTGATATTGAAACTTTGAAAGAAAGAATTGGAGTTATACTGAAAGAAAACAACAGAAAAATTATCATTTTTATTGATGATATTGATCGTCTTGATAGAATTGAAATCCATTCAATTTTTCGCTTAGTAAAACTTAATGCTGACTTTTCAAATACAACTTACATTTTATCATTTGATGAAGAAATGGTATCAGCTGCAATTGGAGAACGATTTGGAGATGGCAAGAAACAATCTGGCCAAAACTTTCTTGAGAAAATTATCCAGGTTCCTCTTAAAATTCCTAAAGCTCATCCGGAGGCTCTGAAACAATTCTGCTTCCAGCTCATCGACAAAGCAATTAAATCAAGTAATGTTTCTCTTACAGAAGACGAAGCACGAAGATTTGTAAGTCTGTTCACGAGTAATATTCTTATAAATTTAACCACACCGCGTCTAGCAATAAGATATGGTAATACACTTACTTTTTCGCTTCCACTTTTATTAGGTGAAGTGAACATTGTTGACTTGATGCTAATTGAAGCAATAAAGATTTTTTTCCCCACATATTACGAGTTGGTTAAAAATAATGCTGAATATTTTATTCATACAAACTCTATTTCAAAAGATACGAAAGTTAAAACACTTAAAGAGCAGTTAGAACTTCTCGGAAAAGATTTTACTGATAAACAAAGGAGTTGTATTAAAACTTTATTAGATGAACTTTTTCCAATAGCAAATGAGGTCTATCATAATTACTCTTACGATAAGTCCACAAACTATTGGTTTAAACAAAAGAGAATTGTTTCACCAAATTATTTCAACAAGTATTTCTCTTACTCTGTGAATAAAGGTGAAATCTCTGACATAGAGTTTCAAATTTTTGTTTCCAGTATTTCAATTCAAACGCATGATGACGTTGTAAATTCTATTAAAAGAGTTATTGAACAAAGTTCGCCATACAACTTTCTTGAAAAAATCCGGAGCATTGAAGAAGATTTTAACTGGCAAGATTCAGTGAAAATTGCTAAAGCAATAGCCGCATCTTCTGAAACTTTTCCGAAAGGAGGAGGTTTTATGTCCACTTTTGCCTTTGAGACTCCAAACGGACAAGCTGCAATTTTTATTTATCAACTTATTAAAAATCACAAAAACACAGATGAACAGTTCCAACTAGCAACAGAACTAATGGAAGTAGCAAAACCTCTTGAATTTGCCTATGAACTTTATGAGTGGTTCAGCAATGGCGGTTCTAATGAGGGAAAATTATTTAGTGATATACAATGTAATGAATTAGGAACGATAATGGTTAATATAGCATTGAAAGAAGCAGGTCAGCAACCTCTTTTTAAAAAATTTCCAGACCATGCAGAGTACTTTTTTGCTTCATGGGCACAACAAGATAAAAAAGCAGTAACAAAGTATATTAAGAACATTTTCAAGAATGATGTTAATAAAGTTATCGACCTTCTTCGTGCGTTTACTCCAACTGGATATAGCTCCACAATTCTTGGCCCTTACAAAACGGATTTTACACAAGCACAATACAAATTTTTCGTTTCAATTTTTGATAAGAACTTTATTGCAAAAACAATTTTCAAATCTTATAAGAATAGTGAAATCAATGCAGAACAAGTTAAATGGACAGAAATGAGAGCTAAAAACGAAACAGAGTTGAATATAATAAGGCAATTTCTTCATTGGTTTAAATTAGATGCCGAAGTGGAAATAGAACTATAAGCGATATTGAACCTGTTAAAAACAATTCACCAGTTACAAAACAGCATCGTCAAATAAAAGGATTAGTTCTCATGCTATTGCTTTTCTTACTTTAACAATAAGGTTGTAGGACACATCCAACCTACTTGCAATATCTCGAACTGATTTACCTTTATTTAGTAGTGATTGAATCTCCCTACTTTTCGGCTTACTCAAAAAAACCTTCTTTGATTCATTTGTTCCCTTCTCCCGCCCCAATTTTCCACCATTCATTAAATAAACTTTCCGTCCCATTTCAGTCCTGGCTTTAAGATTTTCAAGTTCCATTGAATAAAGAGAAGCCATTACTGAAGTCACGAGCGTCCATATCTCATTACGTTTATTTCTTACCCGGCTACATAAATTTCCCATACTCCTGATCACAACATTAACACCGTTTTTATCTAACCACTCAAGCGTGGTTATTGTATCTAGAGTATTCCTGCCAATATCCCGTAACTCCTCAACCACCAATTCATTTAACTCACCGGCCTCAACTAGTTGGACAATCTTTTTTGCCTGAGTTCTTGATTTGAATTCTGTGGTGCCGCTGATCCCTTTATCAAAAAGAACAAGATCGTATTTATTAATATCCTTGTCAAATCGCTTCCCATGTTGTGCAACAGTGCTGGTACGTTGATACTTGACTTTCATGTGTTGTATTTTTTAATTCAGATTAAAATTACAACTATTATCGTAATCCGCCAAATTTAAATAACACTTTAAGTGTTTTAATTTAATTCTTAATTTCTTTTACAACGGTAGCAAGATTTGTGTGCCAAAGTACATTACATGGGCTTTCTCAATCTATCAACTTTGCTCTAGTTCTCAAGCAATCATTTTCTTTTTAAATATTTGAATGCAAAAAGTTTATCTTAGTTGAATCATAATTTTATGGAGAATATTTTAATTTACTTTTAATGATTACCAAACTACCTTTCAAGGGAACGAAGCTTATAAAATTCCTGTATATATCGAATGCAGGCACTGCAAAACTGAATAATCTTGACTTTTCCTATAATCTTTCATCAGAACAAATCAAATCAATACTTAATGAATTGATTAAAGAAGATTACATTTCTTATGATGAAATAAATCAAGTTTATTCTCCAACCGACAATGGAAAGGAATTTCTTGTTAAATTCAATAGAATCGGTTTAGATTATATCAACACTGGAGAATTTGATGATGCAATCATATCTTTCTTGTATTTATTAAATGAAGAAGAATTATTTCCTTATCGGGACTTTCCTTCATGTATTTTGGAAAAGGCAACTGCTGTTGTAGGAGGAATGGATGCAGCAACAAATCTATTGGAATGGATGCATGGTCAAAATCAATCTCCTAAACGGAATTATTATACGACCAACCCACATGACTGTTTCCTAAAGAAAGATGGAAGAATATTTTTTGAAGACCAGTTAAAAGAAAAAGAAAAGCAAAAAGAAAAAGAAACTATTGAAAAGGAAGATAGGGAAATGGAAAGAGAATTAAAAAAACTAAATATTAAAAACCTTAAAAAAATAGTTGCAAACTATGAAAAAGACCAAGACCGTTTAAAAAATACTTTCCGAATTAGTGTTGTAGCAATCATAATATCCGTAGTTGTCCTTATTTTTCAATATATCGTTCCTTTGTTCACAAAAATTCAAAAACCATGACCTTATACCAGTTCAATGCATTAGATGAATGTGAACAGATGGAAACTGTTTGGGAACATGGTGTGCATATTGGTGAAAGGGATGAACCAATCTTTCTATATTCTTTATGGTGTTTCTTCTAATTTTTTTGTTGAATTGAAATACGTTGGAACCATATCTTCCAAATATTGATATTAGTGAAATCATCCAAAATCTTTAAACTTTCCATCTAATGAAAGTATTTCTTATTGCATTTCTTCTGACTTTTAGCAATTTTGCTTTTTCACAAAAAAATCAACAAAAACTGACTGATAAATTAAAAATGGAAACTTTATCCTTTATGAAAATGGAAGGATTTGAAATGAGAGATGATTCAGCAGTTCAAAAAGACAACCCACCCCTTGCAATAATAAAGGATTCTACTCTACTGATTTTTGGCGCTGCTTTCGGGTTGTTGAATAAAAAGGATAAATGGAAGCATTCTAAGTATAATGCCCGCTTGGATTATTACATGGAACCTGTAATAAAGTGCAGCCCAATAATTGTGGATGTTATAAATAAAAAAAGAGACACATCCAGGATGGAATTCGAAAAAAGCAATCAATTTTAATTCATGAATTGGTTCATTACTTTCAAACAAATCATGATAATAATTATATTCAGGTAAATTCTTACAACTATCAACAATATTTTATGCAAACATCCGAGAGACAAGCTTATACAGTACAATGCTTATACTTTTTTAAAGAATATAAAAGAAAAGTTTACAGACATTTCAGGAAACTAAATTTAGGAGTAGATTCAAATTACCAAAAGCTTGTTAACAAATTTTATAGCGTTATTCATCCTCAAATGGAACCTTTTTTTAAGCAAGCCATTCAAAACTGAAAAATTACTTGAATCTTATCTTCCAAATATACATATCAGTGAAATTCTGAAAAATCTTTGAACAATAGGTCTGCATTAATGCTTTTTCTCCCTCTTTTTTGAGGGATTGAATGAACATCAGTTCATAATTTTACTTAAACCAAAAATATTATTATGAATTCTGAAATAATTGAAAAGTTAAATCTGAAAAAGGCAAATTTTTGTTTAAAACCACCTTATCAGGACCTTATTGCATACTACTATAAGAAGGATGTGTACATCGCAAGTACAGGTTTCAATGATGGAATTTCAAACATAAATATCATTTATAGAAGTGAAAAGGAAGAATATTCAGCTATGCCGGATGATTATTTATTAGCAGTTCCAATGGGTGATATTGACAAAGGTTTGAAATTAGATTGAGTAAAGCTGGTACTCCCGTTTTCTTCTTTCAAATAATCCTTCATCAAATATATGCTTACCATTAACAGTAATTTTATTCCAGACCAGGAAATTCATTTCAATTTTATTAATTGGTTGAAGGTTATTTTTCTTCATCCAATTATCAAGTGAGCAAATGAAGATTCGAATCATTTTGATAGAACAATTTATTGTGGGATATCATCAATATCATTAATAGAATAAATCTTTTTTGAATTTAGAGTCATTACTGGAACAGTTCCAAGATGCTTTAGAAATATGCTACTCATGATCTCATAAACTTCTCGTTCTTTCCCTTTTTGAAACAGCAATCCATCATGCATCGAGTATGGTATTATTTCTGATGAAACCAAATCCTTACAGATTTCATCTATGAATATTGGCTCTCAATTTTTTGTAGCTGGATGGCGAAATTCTGATATTCCTTTTCTTTATATTTTTCAATTATTCTACTGATTCCGGGGAACCGATTTGCAAATCTCTTTTTCCCCGAACGAGCTTTGTTATTACTATATGCAATTAACATCCATAATTTTTTTGCTTTATTCCTGTCAACTTCATATAATGAACCGAGAAATTCATACCAACCTCCGGAGGTAGTTATTTGCCTGTATTCCTGTATTTCGTGGAATAATTTTAAGGGTGGCGATTTAACTTGAGTCAATAAAATATTGAATAGAACGGGCTGGCTATTGTTCAGATCAATATAACTGAATTTATCATACCCAGTAATAAAACGCCTTAGATCAGAGGCCATATTGGTTAGGTTTGTATCGACCCGTTTGTTTGTGGAGTTGCGATTGAAGCGCAAGAGACCTCCTTTTTTTTCGTCCTTCAATTCTTCAATTGATCTTAGTCTTTGTTGAATTTTATTTACAACTTTAAGCTTCTCTTCATTACTCTTAGCTTTGTGAATTAGTTGTTTAAATAATCCGATTGTATAATTTATCGCTGCATTATAATCAATACCAATCTCTGAGAAATAATGTTTATACATTTCTTGAATATACTTTGGAGAATGTTTTATCCTGTCCTTTTCTCTATACTCAAGTTTCGACATTCTCTTTCCCAGCTTACTGCTCTTAAGAATTTTCACGCTTACCATTTGTAAACTTTTCACCAAATTTCGATTTTCTTGAAAGTCAATGCTGTCAATGGTTTCGCTTCCATTTGTGTTGCTAACTTGGAAACAATAGGAATAAGCTTGGTGTTCTTTATTTATTACTATTGATTCTTTATTATTATTAATAGAATAATAATAACAATTTCCTTTTAAATAGTATGATGAGTTACAAATAATTGAAAATGATACTAAATACTGGAGATATTTATTGTAATCATTTCCATACTTTTCTTTTAGAAAGGTTGATGCTAACGGAATCCATTGGCTTTTTAAAGGATCAGACTTATTTAATTTGAAGTTACTCAGATCACTTAAAATTGAATAAAAGATATTAATATCAAAATCAAACTCTGGGGGAGCAACGTGCAGTTTGAAATGTAGGTGCTCAAATGGAAAAGGCAGGATTAATAGTTTAAAGTACTTTTTATAATTCTTTGCTCTGGCCATATATTAAATTTGCATGCAAAGGTGATAGTATTAATCTCCCTGGCGAAGAACGCATTCGTATTTGTTTTAATACATTTCCATTTTGCTTGATAATAAAATTATACAGGACTGTATTAAAATTTTTATTTGAATATCAATAAGTTATGTGTTAAAATGTTTATTGTTAAATATTTGTTAATACTCCCTTCCCTCTCCCTGTTACCCCTCTTCTGAATCCTATCCCCTTCCTACCTGTAACTTTAAAATAATTATCAAAAAAAAAATTATATTACTACTTTCTATAATAGTATTAAGCTCACTTTTAGTACCTTCATTAGCACGTATGTACTACCCAAATAATTAATGTTTTTTACTTGAAAAAACGCGTACAACATAATACTTTAAGTTCATTCTTCATACTACATTTCAAAAATTTTGATGTAGTCCATTTTAATTGGTCTTTTAGTATCAATATAACCTTGGAGCGTTGAAAGCTTTCGATGCCCAGTATATTTCATTAGCTCATTAAGCGGTGTCACGTCAACAAGATTCGTAATAAAAGAATTCCTCCCTTTATGTAATGTGATTACTTCAAACCTTTGCTTATAACATTGTTTTTCTTTGTCTCATATTTGTGTGTAATCATTAAATAACTGTGTTTCTTTCAACGCTTCTTTAATCGTTCGATTACCATATTGGCCTGAAATTTTAGGCAGATTATAATTGTATTTTTCAAGAATTTCCATCACAATCTTTGTCAGAGGGATGTGATAATCAATGCCGGTTTTATTAGCCGCTTTTATATATATATATCCTTCCCCTACTTTAGCTTTGGTAATAAAATGACAGTCGAAATCATACAAATCCTGGTAGCGGATTCCGGTGAAGCATAGGAAAACAAATAGGTCTCTCACGACCTCCCGGTTCTTATTTTTAAATTTAAACTTATACAACTTATGTATTTCTGGAATATCCAGCGTCTCCTTATGACTGGGCTGTTTCTTAATCGTCTTCTTAAATTTTTTTATAATTTCAACTTCATTTTCTGAAACAACTTTAAGTTCCTTCAAGTATGCAAAGAATTCAGCAACGATGTCCAGCCTTTTTTTTATCGTACTATCTGCCATGTCGCCCTTACTACTCACTTTGTGTTCACCATAATAATCCGCATGCGGGATGGAACAGAATTGAACTAATTCTTCAAGCCATAGGTTACAGATATTATGAACTTTAAGCTTATTGCTTTTATACGCCTGGAAGTCCTCTAATAAGAGCTTTGTTGAAACATAATCCTTTAAACTGATTATGTTTCCTCGCGCGGTAAAATGACTACGTTTTTTTTCAATGAAGTCATTGAAAAACTCTAAGAGAGCCGTGTTAGCTTTTTGATATTTAATATCTTGTTGGGAGCCTAACAGTGAATACAATTCTTCTGGATCAAGTTCAACATCTCTTGTAAAGTGATCATTTAAGTATGTATTTGCTCTCACCAACATTTCATCAATAACCTTTTGCTTAATCGCTAATCCATCAACTTCATTCTGCTGGCTGGCTAAAAACGGAGGTAGCTTTAATTTATTATTTTTGTAATCCCAATAATAAGGATTCCTCCCATTCTTGTCCTTCACTTTCGGAAGAGAAATTCCCGTTGGATATCGCATCTCTTTTCCTCTTAGGGAATAATACACGACGACTGAGTTATTATTTAATTTGACAGAAGCCTGCCTGTGTTTCAACTTATTCATGTCAATTAGATTAGCAGGCAATTTAGAGAATATTTAGAGAACTTTAACTGGATCAAAGATAAGTTTAATTTTGCAAGAAGCGGGAGAATAGGAGAAATATTACAGATAATCTACTGTAAAACAACAACTTATTTTAAAAATTTCAAGAGGTGAAAAAGGTAAATTATTGAAATACAGAATAGAGAGAGAATCCAGTCATCCCGACGAAAGAGAGAATCAAAGCTTATCAATCCTTGTAAATTTCATTGATTTTCAAGGATTTTTTTTTGACTTCAGTCAAATAAAATCAAAAAATATCAATATTTCAGTGGGCAAATCAGTGAGTATTTTAAGGCACAAACTTTGTACTCACTGAATAGCTCATAATCTATTGTAATCCATGCAATTGTATCCATTTTTTTGATACATTTTGAGAGGATTCGAAAAGGATTCGAATGTGCGGACACTGATAAAACGTGAAGAAAGAAATCAAATCATTTCAAAACCTTTTAAATAAAATTTGTATGGGAACAACCACCTTTGCCATCAGCTTTTTAACCAGAAAATGTAAGGGCGATAAAAAAAAAGCGGACATCTATGCGAGAATCACCGTGAATGGCGAACAGAATTTCAGT
>Ga0207705_10004721_pt1 | contig 10263 bp, 9 predicted proteins | sample KBSC13metaG_FD_184314 | JGI IMG/M metagenome (GOLD analysis project Ga0207705, IMG submission 184314) | Corn rhizosphere microbial communities from Kellogg Biological Station, Michigan, USA - KBS C1-3 metaG (SPAdes) (version 2) | ecosystem: Host-associated > Plants > Roots > Rhizosphere > Soil ...
CTGGAAGGGAGCCTGATCGTAGCGCGTGAAGTAGATGCTAACGTCCTCGCGCCCGGCAAGGCGGGTGCGGTTGACCAGATCCAGGCGCACGTCCTCGGCCAGCAGCGCGCGCAGAGCGTCGAAATTGCGAGCGTTGAAATGGTCGGCGTAGGCGCGCAGCCGCGTAGCCGCCTCGGCGTCGAGACTCCTCGCCGGCGGGTCCGCGAGCGCGGCGAGGCCCCGCAGCTTCGCGCGGCCGCGGTGGAGGGCCGCCTTGGCGGCCGGCGCCGTGACGCCGAGGATGTCGAGCGTCTCTTCGAGCGAATGCCCCAGGACGTCTATCAAGATCACGCAGGAGCGCTGGGCGGGTGGGAGCTGCATCAGTACGGCGAGGCTGGCGCTCGCGGCCACCCGCGCGTCAGCGCCCGCGTCGGACGCTGGCGGATCCAGGCGCGCGGCGACCTGGGCCTGGCGCTTGCGGCGGCGCAGCGCATCCAGCGCGGTGTTGTGAGCGATGCGGAAGAGCCAGGCCTCGGGCCGCTCGATGGCGCCGGCCGCCGGCCAGGCGTCGATGGCTTTCGCCAGCGCGTCCTGCACCACGTCCTCGCCGTCAAAGGCTGACCCCACCATGCGCGCGCAATAGCGGTGCAGGCTCGGCCGCAGCCTGGCGATCAGCGGGTCGAGGTCGTCACGATCGGCCATCGGGCAACTCCATGCGCGGGTTGAGGGCTGCCCGTCTGTCCTTCAAGACGCCTTCTGAGCGGCAAAGGATTCTGGGGCCACGCATTTTTTCAGGACCCGAGAATCCTTTGGGGGCGATGCGGCGTCCTGACCTTCATCGGCGCACGTTGGTTGCGCCTCGAAGGAGCCAAGAGAATGCAACGGGTCACTATCGTCCGCTACGCCACCAAGCCCGGACGGGCCGACGAGAACGAGGCGCTGTCACGCGCGGTGTTCGCCGAGCTGAACCAAAAGCCGATGCAGCCGATCGCCTACGCGCTGATGCGCAATGGTGACGAGTTCCTGCATCTTTTCCTGAACCTGGCGCAGGACGACGCCGATGCGCTGACCGAGCTGCCCAGCTTCAAGGCGTTCAGCGCCGACGGGCCAGACCGCTGGATCGCGCCGCCGGAAATCATCCGGGTGGGCATGAACCTGGTGGATTCCTACGGCTTCCAGAGCGTCTTCGCGCCCGCCTGACGGGTTGTCAGGGCCGACGTCAGGGCGCTTATTCTGGCGTCCTGACGGTCGGGGGACCCCACATGATTTTCGAACAGATCGCCACAGGCGGGTGCCAGTCGTACATCGTCGGCTGCGCGGCCACCTGCGCGGCGGTGCTGATCGATCCGGAGCTCACGCAGATCGACCACTACCGGGGCTTGCTCAGCCAGCACGGGCTGACGGTGAAATACGTCGTCGACAGCCACACCCACGCCGACCATTTCTCGGCCAGCCGCGAGCTCGGCAGGGCGCTGGGCGCTCCGGTGGTGATGCACCGGCTGGCGCCGGCGCCGTATGCCGATTTCCGGCTCGACGACGGCGAGATGCTGATCGTCGGAAACCTGCGGCTGAAGGCGATCCACACGCCCGGCCACACGCGCGATTCCATGAGCCTGGTGATGGACGACCGGGTGTTCACCGGCGACGCGCTCTTGATCGGCGGGACCGGGCGGACCGACCTGCCGAGCGGCGACCCGCACCAGCTCTTCGAGAGCCTGTTCGACAAGCTGCTGAAGCTGCCGCCCGAGACGCTGGTCTATCCGGCGCACGACTACAAGGGCCGCGGCCACTCGACGATCGGCGCTGAGATCGCCGGGAATCCACGCCTGCAGAAGTCCGAGCGGACCGCCTTCGTGGAGATGATGCAGCACCTGGACCTGGCCGCGCCCACGCACCTGACCGAGGCGCTGCGCACCAACATGAGCGGCGGCAAGACGGTGGCGCAGCTCCTGAGCGAAGCCGCGCACAAGGTGCCGTTCATATCCCTGGCCGAGCTGAACCAGCGGCTGGGCGGCAACAGCCGCGACCTGGTCATCCTCGACATCCGCGAGAAGGAGGCCTTCGAGGCCGGGCACGTACCAGGCGCGATCCACCTGCCCCGTGGTCAGTTGGAATTGCGGGTGGACAGCGAACTGCCGGACCCCACGGTGCGGATCCTGGCCTATTGCGAGTTCGGCAAGATCTCGACCCTGGCCGCGGCCACCCTGCGAGAGCTGGGCTACGGCCGCGCCGCAGCCCTGGACGGTGGGATGAAGGCGTGGCGCGAGGCGGGATACCCGCTGGAAAGCTGATCGCCCTCGCCTCGTTCGCACGCCACGGCTAGGGTCCGGGTCTTCGTCGCTCAGTGGATTCCCGCACCTTGAAAACCAGCGTCCTCTTCGCGTTCGCCGCGTCCGCCGCCCTGTTGTCTTCGTCCGCCCTTGCCGCCCCCGCCAAGGCTGACAGCGCCCTGCACGACCAGGCGCTGGAGCTTCTGAAGAGGGGCATCGCCTTTCGCACCGTGATCCCCGGGGACCAAGTGAAGCCCTATGCCGAGTACCTGAAGGGCGTGCTGGTGCAGGCGGGCTTCAAGCCGGACGAGGTGAAGATCGAACCGGTGGCGGGCAGCTCCATCCTGGTGGCGCGCTACGCCGGCGCCGATCGCTCGAAGAAGCCGATCGTCATCATCGACCACATGGACGTGGTGGAGGCCAAGGCGGCGGACTGGACGCGCGACCCGTTCACGCCGGTGGTCGAGAACGGCTACGTCTACGGCCGCGGCTCGCTGGACGACAAGTTCGACGTCTCGATCGTCGTGACCGTGCTCTCGAAGCTGAAGCGCGAAGGCTGGAAGCCTGGTCGCGAAGTGGTCCTGGCGCTCTCCGGCGACGAGGAGACCATGCAGCAGACGGCGCGCAAGTTCGCGGGCGACCTGAAGAACGCCGAGCTGGTGCTGAACGGCGATGCCGGCGGCGGCCAGCTCGGCGAGGACGGCAAGCCCGAGTTCTACGCCCTGCAGGCGGCCGAGAAGACCTATGCCGACTTCCAGGTCACGGTGACCGACCCCGGCGGCCATTCCAGCCGGCCCAGCCCCACCAACCCGATCTATCGCCTGGCGCGCGACCTCGACCGGCTGGCGGCCTACGAGTTCCCGGCCATGCAGAGCGAGATCACCATGGCCGCCTTCAAGGCGACCGCGGCGGGTAAGCCCGGCCCGCTGGGCGACGCGCTGCGCCGCTATGTGGCCAATCCGAACGACAAACAGGCCATCGAGACGCTTTCGGCCGACCGCGACATGGTGGGCCAGCTTCGCACCACCTGCGTGGCGACCATGATCAACGGCGGCCACGCGACCAACGCCCTGCCGCAGAAGGTCACCGCCAACATCAACTGCCGCATCTTCCCGGGCACCCCGTCGGAGGAGGTCCGCAAGACGATCATCAAGGTGCTGGACGACCCGACCGCCACGGTGGAGCGTCAAAACGACGGCGCCATCGACGCTGGCCCCTCGCCGCTTCGCCCCGACGTGCTGGCCGCGGTGACCAAGGCGGTGCATGCGCGCTATCCGGGCCTGCCGGTGCTGCCGGCCATGTCGGCGGGGGCGACCGACAGCATGTTCTTCCGCGCGCTGGGCGTGCCGGCCTATGGCGTGGCGGGCGTGTTCATGAAGCCCTCCGACGACTTCGCCCACGGCCTGAACGAACGCGTGCCCACGGCCACCATCGACGGGGCGCTGGCGCAATGGGAGAGCATCCTCAAGGACCTGGCGAAATAGGCTAGCGCGAGGCGGCGGCCGGCCGGTCGATCTTCGCGTCGCCATAGCTCCCAGCCAGGCGGCCGCTACGGGCGAAGTCGGCCATCATGGCGAAATAGCCCACGGGATAGCGTGTCGACTGTCGCTCGCCGTGGGGGTCGATCTCGAACTCCGTCATGCCGTGCTCGGCCCTGGGGTTGATGGCCAGCGTGATGGGGCGGCCCTGAGCGATCAGCCCGCGCAGGCGCCGGCTGGTCTCCGCGCTGGGCGCCTCCAGGTCCTGGCCGCCCAGAATCCAGAGCTGCGGCGTCTTGAGCGCGGCCAGCGTCGGCATGGGGTCGTAGCGGAACGGCGTCCCCCAGCGAAACTCCGGCGCTCTGCGATGTCGCTCCGCGGGCGTCATGCCGAGGATGACGTAGGTGAAGTTGCCGTGGACGTCCTTGAACCACGGCTCATTGCGATACTTCGCCTCGACCGCTTCCAGCGCTTCGAAGCCGGTCGTGAAGCCGCTCTCGAACAGAGCCTCCGCCGCCGCAGCGACCTCCAGCGCCTTGGCGACCTCCTCCTCGGAGTGACCCTTGAGACGCATCTCCAGAGCCGTCTCCTGCTGGTCCTCGTCGATCACGGTGACCGCCAGGCCGAAGCTGACGATGACGAAGTCCGCGGCGGACTGGCTCGCCGCGATCGGCGCGACCCAGCCGCCCTGGCTGGCGCCCTGGAAGCCCACGCGGCCCGCCCGGGGGCCAGCCAGGCGTCGCGCCTCGGCCGCGGCGAGCACCGCATCCCTGGCGAGACGCGTGAAGTCCTGGGTGTAGGCCCCACCAGAGGCCCCGGTGCCGCGCTTGTCGTAGACGAAGGCGCCGACGCCCATGGCCGGCAGCATGCGTTGCAGGAAGTTGAGCTCACGCGCCGAGTCGCGCTCGGCGCCGTGAACGAGGACGACGACCGGAACCTTGGCCGCGCCCTTCGGCAGCACCAGGCGCCCGGCGAGACGCACGTCGTCCGCGCCGAAGGTGGTCTCGATCGTCTGGAACGCAATGCGCTGCGCGGGCGCGCCATCGAAGGTCAGCGTTCCCGAGGCGCAGTCGCCAAACCGGACGGTGTGGCCGTCCAGCCGACCCGTCCAGCCGTAGTGGCTGGTCCAGGCGCCGCTCGCGGATGGCGCGATGGAGCCCGTCTCGCCGTCGTCGCGACGCCAGCGCAGGGTATTTTTGAGGGACGGTCCGATGTCCAGCGCCTGCCCACCGGTCAGCCGGTAGGCGCCGACATGGCAGTCCTCCGCGGCGGCCGGAGCCGCAAACGACGCCACCGCGGCGGCGACGGCGGCGGTTGCGGCAAACGCCCTGGCGAGGCGACGGGCACGTCGATGGGACGCTGAACGCAACGGCAAACTGACTCTACGCATGCCGCGGAGTCTCGTTGCCAGCACGGCTCGCCGCAAGTTAAGTCGCTGTCATCGAGCCCGGCGACCTCACCGCCAGTAGTGGTACCGCCACGCCGGTGCGAAGCCCGCGCGGCGATAGATGCGGCGGGCGGGGTTGGCTTCCTCGACCTGCAGGAAGACGCGGTCGAAGCCGCGGGCCAGGGCGGCGCGGCCGAGGGCGGCGAGGATGGCGCTGGCGTAGCCCTTGCCGCGGTGGGCGGGCGCGGTGCGCATGCCGTGGACGCCGGCCCACGCAGCTCCGAAGCTCATCACGCCGACGGCATGCGTCTCGCGGTCCGCGCCGGCGCAGCCATAGATCGCGCTGGGCGAGCGGGTAAGCGCGGCGATGCGATGCGCCGCGTCAGCAGGTTCGAAACCCTCGCCCAGGAACACCGCGCCCCAGGCCGCGTCAGGCGCTGCGAGGATATTCGCCGAAGCTTCTGACAAAGCTGAGAGTTCCGATGCGGTTCCAATCTTGAAGATCGTCGGCTGGCGCGGCGTGAAGCCAAGCCGCGCGAGTTCGTTCTGGACGGGCTCCAGCGAAGCCAGGTCGGCGATCCGGAAGCCGGGCTCCAGGCCGCGCTCGCGATAGGCGCCCGCGATCTGGGCGATCGCCTCGGGGCCGATGTCGTGGCGCAGCGGCACGGCGCTCTTGGCGCGACCGATGGTCCCGTCGTCGAGCGGAACCAGCCAGCCGCCGATCTCCAGCGTCTGCGGCGGCGCGACGGCGGCGACCGTGTCGCGCTCCAGGGCCTCGACCTCGGCCGGGCTCAACCTTTTTCCCGCATGAGGCGCGCCTTGTCGCGCTGCCAGTCGCGCTCGGCGGTGGTTTCGCGCTTGTCGTGCTCCTTCTTGCCCTTGGCGAGCGCGACCTCGAGCTTGGCCAGGCCGCGCTCGTTCCAGAACAGCTTGGTCGGGATGATCGTGCGGCCTTCGCGCTGCACGGCGCCGATCAGCCGGTCGATCTCCTTGCGCTTCAGGAGCAGCTTCCGATGGCGGCGCGGCTCGTGGTTGAAGTGCGGGCCGGCCTGGGCGTAGGGCGGGATGTCGGCGTTGACGAGCATGATCTCGTCGCCCTGCACGGCCGCGTAGCTCTCGGCGATATTGGCGCGGCCGTTGCGCAGCGACTTCACCTCCGAGCCGGTCAGCGCGAGCCCCGCCTCGAAAGTCTGCTCCAGGAAATAGTCGAACCGCGCGCGGCGGTTCTCGGCGATCAGCTTGCCGGCCATCTCAGATCACGCCCGCGTCCCGCATGGCCGCCAGGACCTCCGCCCGCGCAGCTTCCGAGGCCGGGGCGATCGGCAGGCGCGCGTCTTCGGCGCAGAGGCCCAGGTGGGCCAGGGCGAACTTGGTGGGCGACGGCGAGGCGTCGGCGAACAGCGCCTTGTGCAGGCGGATCAGCCGATCCTGGCCGTAGAGCGCGTCCGCCCAGCGGCCCGCGAGCGCGTCATTGTAGAAGGCGGAGACCTGCTCAGGCGCGACGTTGGCGGTCACCGAGATGCAGCCGTGGCCGCCGTGCGCCAGGTAACCCAGCGCCGAATCATCGTTACCCGACAGCATCGTCCAGCCCTCGCCGCAGACCAGCCGCTGCTGGCTGGCCCGGCCAAGGTCGCCGGTCGCGTCCTTCACGCCCACGATGTTCGGCAGCTTCGCGAGGCGGGCGAGCGTCTCGTTGGAGATGTCGACGCTGGTCCGCGAGGGTACGTTGTAGACCAGCACCGGCAGTTGGACCGCCTCGGCGACGGCGGCGAAGTGGGCGTAAAGGCCCTCCTGACTCGGGCGGTTGTAGTAGGGCGTGACCACCAGCGCCGCATCGGCCCCCACCGCCTTGGCGTGGCGGACGAGTTCGACCGCCTCGGCGGTGGAATTGGAGCCCGCGCCGGCCACCACCGGCACGCGGCCGCCCGCGGTCTTCACGCACAGCTCGACCACACGGCGGTGCTCGTCGTGGCTAAGGGTCGCAGATTCGCCCGTGGTGCCGACCGGCACGAGGCCGTGGACCCCGCCCGCGATCTGGCGCTCCACCAGACGCACGAAGGCGTCCTCGTCCACCGCGCCGTCGCGGAAGGGCGTGACGAGCGCGGGAAGCACGCCCTTGAACAAAGGCTCGGTCATCGTCGTGCAAATTGCCGTGATTGGACGCTTGTTGAAGCGTCGTTCAGATTCGCCGCGACAATATGGTGGGGCGGGTAGCTCCCGCAATGTCCTATTGATTCGGCTCGAATTTCGTTGGGGCGTCCGTTGAATTCGATCGTGCGCAAAGCCTTCCTGATCGCCGGCGTCGCCGTGATGGCGAGCGCGGCTGCGCGCGCACAGCCAGCCGATCCCCTGGGCGACCTGCTGGAGAGCGTGTCGAAATCGACGCCGTTGGACACGCCGGCCCCGGCGCACCCGCTGTCCCACGCGCTTTCGGACCGCGACGTCGGCCTGTTCCGGCAGGCCATCGATTCCGCCAAGCGCGCCAATGTCAGCGACGCGCGCACCGCCATCGCCGGCCTGACCGACCCGCTGGCGCGCAAGACGGCCACCTGGGTGCTGGTCGACTGCGACGCCGATTCCCTGAGCTTCTTCGAGGTGGACAACGCCCGGCGCGAGCTGGCCGACTGGCCTCGCGCGGGCCGCCGCCAGGCCGCCGCGGAACGGCTGCTGGAAACCGCCGGCAAGACGCCGCAGCAGGTGGTCGACTGGTTCGCCGGCGCCGAGCCCACGACGGCGCAAGGGGCCATCGCCCTGGCTTCGGCCTACCGTGGCCTTGGCCGCACCGCCGAAGCCACGGCGCTGATCAAGCATTGGTGGCGCGACAAGAGTTTCGAAGCCGAGCCCCAGCGCGCCATGCTGGCCCGCTTCGGCGACGTCCTGACCATGGACGACCATGTCCGGCGCGCCGACATCCTGCTCTACGGCAGCCATGGCCCGGCGGCCCGGGACATGGTCGACCTGCTGCCGGCCGACCAGCAGGCGGCCGCACGCGTGCGGATCGCCCTGCGCGCCGAGGCCCGCGACGCCAACGACCTGCTGAACGCCCTGCCCGCCAACGTCGCCCAGACGCCCGGCGTGGCCTTCGAGCGGGCCTCCTACCTGCGCCGCAAGGGCCTCGACACCCTGGCGCTGGCGCAGCTGCAGTATTTCCCGAGGGAGGTCGCCACCAACGAACAGGGCGATCGGATCTGGGACGAGCGGCGACGCCTGGTCCTGACCGCGCTGAAGGCGGGGGATTCCAAGGCGGCCTACGCGGCTGCCGCCGACAGCGGGCTCACGGCCGGCGCGGACGCCGCGGACGCGGAGTTCGACGCCGGCTGGATCGCGCTGACCAAGCTGAACGACCCGAAGGCGGCCGGCGAGCATTTCGCGGCGCTGGAGCGGATCGGCAGCTCGCCGATCACGCGCGGCCGGGCGCTCTACTGGCTGGGCCGCGCCGCGGACGCCCGTGGCGACAAGGCGGCGCGCGACGACTTCTATGCGCGGGCCGCGCAGTACGACACGACCTTCTACGGCCTGTTGGCCGCGGAGAAGATCGGCCGGCGGCTGGTGTTGCCGCCGGACCCGACGATCACCCCGGCGGCGAAGGCGGCGTTCGAGGCCCGCGAGCCGGTGCAGGCCACCCGCCTGCTCTTCGACTACGGGCAACGCGAGCTGTTCCGCACCTTCGTGCTGAACCTCGACGACACCCTGCCGACCCGCGAGGACGAGGCGCAGCTGGTCGACCTGGCCCGCAACTACGGGGAGATGGATGTCTCGATGCGGGCCGCCCGGGCGGCGGCGCAGCGCGGCTTCGTGCTGGCGCAGCGCGCCTATCCCGTCCGCGACCTGCCGGAGACCGGCGGCGCGGCGGAGCCGGCCCTGGTGCTGGGCATCACCCGCCAGGAAAGCGGCTTCGACCCCAATGTCCGCTCCGGGGCCGGCGCGCGCGGAATGATGCAGCTGATGCCCTCGACGGCGGCGATCCTGGCGCGGAAGATCGGCGTCAGCTACTCGCCCGGCCGGCTCGACGATCCCGACTACAACATGCGCCTGGGCTCGACCTTCCTGGACCAGCTGGTGACGCAGTTCTCGGGCTCATACGTGATGGCTGCGGCGGGCTACAACGCCGGGCCTAGCCGGCCGACCCAGTGGGCCGCGTCCTGCGGCGACCCGCGCGGCGGCTCCACCGATCCGATCGACTACATCGAGTGCATCCCGTTCTCGGAAACCCGCAACTACGTCATGCGCGTGCTGGAGAACATGCAGGTCTACCGCGCGCGGCTGAACGGCGGCTCGGCCCCGATCACGCTGTCGGCCGACCTGAAGCGCGGCGCCTACGGCTATCCGGCGCCCCAGATGCCGACGGTGGCGGCGAACACCACCACCTCGGGCAAGTAGGGCGCTAGGCTTTCGGTGTCCTGACGTAGGCCCAGGCGAAGAGCGGAGCCCACAGAACGTCGATGGCGGCGAACACCACCACCGGACCGCGGGTGCGGCCCTGCAGGACCAGCACGGTGACCACGACGCCCCAGGCGAGCTTCTCAAGGATGGTCGCGACCATCACCGGGCGCAGCCGCATCGGATCGCGGGCGATGAGCAGGAACACGAACTGAAAGACCAGGGCCGCGCCCAGGAAGCCGTAGTAGTACTCGGGATGCCCGAGAGCGCGGCCGTCGACCTTGGCCATCTGGCCTTCCGTGAACAGCAGCGGCGTCAGCACCAGGAAGCCGTAGGCGGCGGCGATCCCGTAGACCCAGCGCGCGAAACGGCCGGCCATGCGGGCCGTCAGTCCACCACCAGGCCGTTCAGGAGGCCGTCGAGGGTGACCTGGATCAGCTCGTCACGGTCGGCCCAGTTGAAGGTGGGGCGCGAGGCCAGCAGCGCGACGACGCCGTGGCAGGACATCCACAGCGACTGGGCGGCGGAATCCGCGGAGCCGGTGCGCAGGCGCCCGGCCGCGGCGATCTCGCGGACCACGCCGCAGAAGATGTCGTAGCACTGGGTCGGCAGGTCGCGGGTGTCCTCCGGCCACAGGCCCGCCGACATCGGCCGGCCGCAGTAGACCAGTTGGTAGGCGTTGGGGTGCTCCAGCCCCCAGCGCATGTAGGCCTCGAGCATCATCTCGACTCGCACCACCGCGTCGAGCGGCTTGGCGGCGATCTCGCGG